>Ga0070704_100001826_pt1 | contig 11727 bp, 10 predicted proteins | sample KBSK5252metaG_FD_65467 | JGI IMG/M metagenome (GOLD analysis project Ga0070704, IMG submission 65467) | Corn, switchgrass and miscanthus rhizosphere microbial communities from Kellogg Biological Station, Michigan, USA - KBS K5-25-2 metaG | ecosystem: Host-associated > Plants > Roots >... | reverse complement strand
TCTTCCGGCAGGGTGTGGGCTACCATCAGGTGCTCGCGCAATCTTTTGGCATTTGGCAAACGCCTGAGCAGCGCCTCGATCGCCGGCAGATACATCACTTCATGCACGAGCACGTCCGCGCCCCTGGCGAACTCAGCCAACTCAGGCGCGTAAGCGGTATCACCGGAAATTACGATCGAACGATCTTTGGCGTCGAAGCGATAAGCATAAGCCTGCTTGATTGGTGGATGGCGCACCAGACAAGTGCTCACCTTAACCTCGTCGTTCTGCAATAACACACCGGGCCTGGCGAACTCGTGTGTGGAAACTATCTTTCGCGGATCCGCACGGCCTTCGTCCACGATGCGCGTGTCGATATCGAATTTGAGGTAAGCGAAGAAATCACGGGCCATCTTCTGTAACCCGACGGGCCCATAAGCATCAATCTGCACGGGCAACCCGGTGATCCACGCGTTATAGATCAAGGCTCCCAACTCGAGGTTGTGATCGGAATGATGATGGGTGATGAAGATGTAACGAAGGCGGTCAAGTGCGACCCCCGCCGAAATGAACTGGCGCGAGGTGCCGTAGCCGCAGTCAACGACATACGGAACATTGTTGATCAGTAGCAGCGTCGAAGGGTTGCTGCGGCCCGCTTCACCCACGCGCGGCCCGCCTTTCGTGCCCAGCAGGATAACCCGCGTTCGATTCTGTTTCTGTCCGATGCCGAGTCTGGTAAACAGCCCGTAGGTTAAGGCGAGACTCGCGGCGCTGGTGAGAAACTGTCGGCGATCCTGATCCATTGGAATCTTATTCTTCCTCGATTCCGGCGCTGACGCGAAACGTGTGCCCGTCGGGGTGACGGATGTGACACTCACGTACACCCCACTCATGGTCCGTGGGTGGCCGGGTCACGATCACATCGTGCTCAATCGCGAGTTGATAGACTGCGTCGACCTCGGCCGGCGACGACAGAAACCAACTCATCCAAACTCCACCCGTGTCGTCGTCCCACACGTGACGAGGCATCGGGCCGCCCCGAGATCCTTGTCCGTCCAGGCAGAGGAAGATCTCGGCTTTACCGCAGCTTACTCCACCAAAGCCCGGCGGATCTCCCCAGTCCCAGCCTTTCTTCCAGCCGAGTTTCTCAAACCAGGCGAAACTCTCCTCAATGTTTGAAACGTTGAGAATGGGAATCAGTCGTTCGACCTTCACGGCTTATCAACCTCCAACAGGATTTTGGAGTTCAAATCAGCGCTTAGTTTGACAGGAATAAAAGTTCAAGCAAAGGGCGGAGGGCTATCCGGCAAAGCGAGCGAGCAAATATGGAGTGCGGTGACTTGTCACCGCTATCCGAAAAGCGCCGACTAGTCGGCGCACTCCAAAATCTCAATCGTCCGCTGCGCGGACTTATTGTGAATCCTGTCGATTCCTATTGTCCTTCATAGGTCTGCACCAATTGGCCGTCGATGAAGATGCGATACGTCATCGGCCGCAGCCCGGCGAGAAATAGTTTTCGTTTCTTCTCGATGATGACGTGGTGTTGTTCCTGAACACCTACGGTTAATTCGTATCGCTTGGTAAGACTTAACGAAAACATGCGAAAGTCTTTGACCGCCGTCTGCCCGTCAACCTTGATTTCCAGATTGCCGACGAACTGATCGAAAGAAAAATCAACCTGATGTTGCTCGGAAACGCCGACCCGAAAACTGAATTGCATTGCAGCTTCCTCGGGCTATTTTGATCGCGGATCCATTTTGACCACGAGCGGTTGCACGTAGCTCTTACCACCGGCAGTCAGTTTCACGGTATAGGTTCCTGGTAGAACCGTAGGAACGCCACGACCGAAACCACCACCACCGCCCGCGCCGGTTCGCGCAGGTGGAGTTGGGCGAAGGTCCCAGATCCATCGATGCATGCCTGCCACCGCCGAAAGCTGCTCGGGCGTGCGCACCCAGTACATCGGAATGCTTAGCGTATCCGGGTTGACGACGGGAGGTTTGTCATCGCTTGAATAGCGACGAATGACGTCACCGGCGGGATCAAGAATCTCGAGGGTGACCGGGCCGGTCGCGTTCGACCTCAGATAGTAATCAATCATTGCACCGAAGGGTGGATTTTCAGCGAGAGGTTCATCGCGCGGCATGGGAGTGCCGTTATCGCTGCCCGGCGTTAAGCTGATCGCGTCACCGGGTTTGAAAAGATAAGCGCGAGCTTTTGTCACTTCGTCATCAATCTGACGAAGCGAGGCGATGCCGTCGAGCACCCAGAATCCTCTTCCGTGCGTAGCGACGATAAGATCGTCTTCATGAACAGCCAGATCGCGCATCGACGCCGGCGGCAGGTTCAATTGCAGCGATTGCCAGTGGTCACCGTCATCGAAAGAAACGTATACAGCGCGCTCAGTGCCCGCGTACAACAAACCGCGCCGTTCCGGATCTTCTTTCACTGCCTGCACATAGATTCCCGCTTGCAAATTCTTTGTTATTTCAGTCCACGTCTTTCCGGAATCGCGAGTGCGATAGATGTGAGGTTCGTAATCCTGAAGTTGATGCCGCTCAACCGTGACGTAGGCTTCGTTAACGTCAAAGTGCGAAGCTTCGATCATCGTAACCTTGCTCCAGGAAGTCACTCCGGGCGGCGTTACGTTCTGCCAAGTCTTACCATCGTCAACGGTCAAATGAATCAGACCATCATCGGTGCCTATCCAGATCATCGGCGCGCGTAGAGGTGAAGGCGCGATGGTGTAAATGACCCCGCGACGTTTATCAGTTGGAGCATCCGCGGCGGCGGCTTCGTTAAGATTCGGCGGCACGCCCGGATCTTCGCGAGTCATGTCCTGGCTGATCTGCGTCCAGCTTTCGCCGCCGTTACTTGTCTTGTAGAGAAATTGGTTGGCGTAGTAGAGCGCGCGCAAATCCGCCTGCGAGAAAACCAGCGGCTGCGTCCACGCGTGACGAAATGCGCCCGGCGCGGCCCCGCGTTCCGGCGAAACATTTTTTGTCTCGCCCGTCATCACATTACAGCGCGAGACAGTGCCGCCGAAAAGAATCTCGGGATGCAGCGGATCGGGCGCGGTATAGCCTGACTCGCCGCCGGAGCACAAGCCTTCCCAATCGCGATTAGAGATATCTGAATGCCGGCTGCGCGAAGGCGCGCCGACAGCGCCACTGTCCTGCTGCGCTCCGGTGACCCAGTAAGGAACACGGTAGTCGGGGGCCAGATGGTAAATCTGGGCGGTAGGCTGGTTGTACCACGAGCTCCACGTCGCGGCGCCATCCACGGTAACGATGCCGCCTTGATCGCTGGCGAGAACCATTCGCTTCGGATCGTCGGGATTGATCCAGAGTTGGTGATAATCGTCGCCGCCGGGCGCGCCTTTGATTGCCGTCCAGGTCCTGCCGGCGTCCGTCGATCTGTACACGGACGTGTTCATCACATAGACGATGTCGGCATTCTTTGGATCGACCGTGACTTTCTCGAAGTACCAGCCGCGATCCCAGAGACGTTTGTCGGCGGAAAGCCTGGCCCAGGAGGCGCCGGCATCATCCGATCGAAACACTCCGCCTTCCTTCGCATCGACCGCCGCATAAATGCGATTGCGATTGGAGGGTGCGACGGCGATCCCGATGTGGCCGCGGCCTTCCGCAGGAATGCCCGTGGAGATTTCTTTCCAGGTGGTGCCGCCGTCGGTGGATTTGAAAATTCCGGCTCCGGGACCATTTGCCGGCGCATAGATGAACCAGGGCGGACGGCGGACGTTCCACAGAGTCGCGTAAACCGTCTGCGAGTTCGCCGGATCGAAAGCGAGATCGATCGCGCCGACATCATCGTTTTTGAAGAGGACTCTCTGCCACGACCCGCCGCCGTCGCGTGAACGATAGACGCCGCGGTCCGGATTCGGGCCGTAGGCGTTACCCAGCGCCGCGACAAAAACGATATTTGGATTTCGCGGATCGACAATCACGCGCCCAATCTGGCGCGTCTTCTCGAGGCCGATACGCTTCCAGGTCTTTGCGGCATCGACTGACTTGTACATGCCGTCGCCGAACTGGATCGAGTCGCGCATGTCGGGCTCGCCCGTGCCCACATAAATCACGTCCGGATTGGATGGGGCGATGCCAATTGCGCCGATCGATGCCGACGATTGAGAATCAAAGACAGGTTTCCAGGTGCGTCCGGCATTTGTAGTCTTCCAAACACCGCCGCCCACCGAACCGAAATAGAAGGTATCGGGTTGGCCGGCAACGCCGCTGACTGCATTCACGCGCCCGGCACGAAATGGACCAATCATGCGCCAGCGCAAGCCGGAATAGAGACTGGTGTCGTAGGTTTGTGCGACGACGACTGATGCGAGCAGCATTAAGCCAACAATCGCTATGATGGAAAACGCCGCTGATCTGCGCGCGATCGCTCGTGGACTTGTAAGCATCGAAAGGCTCTCCATAGAATTCGGTTTAGGAATTAGATCGGTCGGTGAATTGTAGCACTCGTGGCTGATTCGACGGCTTGAAAGATCAGCGATACTTGTCATGCGGCGCGCGTTCGCGGACTCTGAAAAACGAAAACGTCAATTGGCTCGAAGACAGGTGCACCATCGCTTGCCGCTGCGTAGGCTTGCAACGCTCCCATCCCGGCATCAAAGTCGCGCTGGCTCAACTTCGCGAGGACTGAGTCCGCTCCCGCCGCCAGCTTCTCTGCGTAAGCCGCGTAACTCGGCGCGATCTCCTGAGTAACGAGTTCAAGGGTTACCATGCGAAAACCCGCGGCCTCAAACACCTCACGCACGAAGGCGTTGGCGGGAAGGACCTCTGTAAGAATAGCCCGGCTCTCCGGGAAAAAACCAACATATGGATACGATGAAATGCGTTCACGAGTGCCGGTGCGCACCAGAGCTGTGGCCCCGTCGCGAAGCACGCGGCGACACTCGCGCGCGGCGAGCGCCGGATTATCGAAGTGATGGAAAATCATCGACATGAAAATCAGGTCCACCGAATTGTCCGGGAGTGGAATCGATTCGCCACACCCAGGCTGGTATTGAATCCGGCGGTCGGACGGTTTGTTTCGTGCCTGTTCCAGCATTTTTTTGGAAGGGTCGACTCCGATGACTTCCGCCTCAAAACGGACTGCCAGAGCTTCCGTAAAGCGTCCCGTACCGCAACCCATGTCGAGGATCGTTTCGATGCGGTGATTTTTCACGTGTGCCGAGACCACATTCATCCAAAGATCGAGAAACTCAGGACCATGATCGCGGCCCCGGTCATAGGAAGAGGCTATGTCAGTTGCGTCGTAATCCATATTTTGAGGGGAGCACCGCGAACGATGCGACTACGCGGGCCAACCTGCTCGGAATAACTAGTCCGGCAATAGCGAGGCGCCTTTGGCAAGGTTGCAGGCTGTACAGGCGACGCGGGCATTCTCTACAGTCGTCGCTCCGCCAGCAGTCCAAGGCACCGTATGATCGCAGTGCCACTCATCCCAAGTTAGCTTAGCACCGCTGCACTTCATCTTGAGTTGGCAATGCCCCTTATCTCGACGGAAGACTGCGAGCCTCTGAATATGCGTGAACCCTCGTTGATTGTCCTTGCGCTGGATCGTTGGATACCGTTCCAAGAAATGTCTCAACATAAAGTCCATTCGCCACCGAACTGAATCTGCCGCATCAGTGCTATGACTAATTTTCTCTTTGTAGCTGGCCCACTCAGCATCGATCTCATCGTCCGGTTTCACCTCTTGGGAGCGACGGTCAGCCTCGAACTCGAAGAGCCAATCATGCAAGAGGGGCCGCACTTGCTCAAACGCATATTGCTTCTGCATCTCCGATACCATGCAGTAAAGAGATACGACATTGAACCGCTCTAACTCAGGCGTCTTCTCAGGAAACGCTTCGGCGAGAACGGCCAGAGTTCGCTGAACAGCCCTTGCGTCTGGGGATCTTGAGTCAAAATCGGTGTGAGCCTCATACATTCGATTTAGGTCGGCACTCTTAATATTGGTTGGCTCACCTGCCAGTTCTAGGCATACAAGTTGCGCCGCCACGAGGTCGTGATTGAAGCGGGAGTTTGCAAAACCCACGGACTGAAAGAATGGATGGCTTACGAGCTGGCGTACAAAGGTGCGCATTTGGCCGGGATACGCATTTCTCTTCTCCTGGGCCTTAAGTGAGGTTCCATTCTGTAGCCTCAAGAACATTTCACGAACTTCATCCTCATCGCTTTCCTCCAATACAACGACGTCAAGCGCGTACACGTCGTAACGCATCCTCAGATCGTCTGGAAGATGCTCGTAATGAAGGCTCGCGACTATCTCTCCGTCGATCGCGTCAGCGTTCTTTGGTAGTGGAAATTGGCCATCAAAGAATTCCCAAATTGCTCGGAGTCGCTGCTGACCGTCAACGACATCGTACTTATCTGGCTTCGACGAGACTTTTCGCCAGTAGAGTTTTGGTATGTCGTAATCACGCAAGATAGTGTCTACGAGTAATTGCTTCTGAGCCTTGCTCCAGACAGCTGGGCGCTGAAAATCGGGATTAGTGTTAATCCGGTCTTTGATGCCGTGTGTTGACCGCAGCGGCCAGGGTTTCTTATACGACTTCATAGTTCATGCCTCATAATCGCTCCAAAGAAATATGTCCACGTCCAAATTGAAAGAAAAGGTTGATTGAGAGGTGCTATGCCGCCGGCACTGACTCGGCCACGGGAACGCCGATTTCATAGAGGAAATCCGGGGACATGTCGGCGCCATTCTTCCAGACAATCGTATCCAAATCAGAGTTGAGATGAACGCTTTTGAAGTTGCTCAGGTCCTTCAGCGGCTCGAACACTTCACCGTCGAGGTGCGTGGCTAAATCAACCTGTCGTAAGCTTCCGTCCTCGAAAGTCAGCAGTAGCTTATACTCGGACAAATACTTCACGTCCTTGACGAAATGCATCATTACCTCCTACTCCAAAGGCGCGATTGGCTGCAGCGGTTCCTGCGCGACCGCACGTTGCCAATTCTCCAGCAACTCACTCCGATGCTCAAAGGCCCACTCAAGCACAAGCGCAACCACTCGCTTGGGTAAACGACCTTCAATTAGCTTCAGCTCAACAATCGAGAACACGCCGGTTTGGCCGGAGTACTTTGCGTGAAAGTGCGGCACGCCGTGCTCCTTGTAATAGATTGCGATTACAATTCCGAAAAATCGGCTGATTTCGGGCATTTCAACTAGGCCAAATTATACCAGCCCGCGCGCTAAAGCCCCACAATATGTCACTCACTTTGGCCGGCGCTTCTTTGGATAGATCGCCTTTACCGTCGAAACGACCTTGTCAGGTTTTTTCGGCGCCGGTTCGCCCAACTTACGCGCGTCGGCCAACGCTACTTTACGCGCGCGACGGATGTAGGCCCGGACCTCTGCCCGCACGATGTCTGACGGCTTTCTCATCTTGATGTGGCGAATTCGATTCCCCGTTCCTTCCAAAATGCCTTTCGGATCAGCAAGCGCCGCGCCGTCATTGAAGCCAAGATTCACACCCTTCGAATAAACTGCAATGTGAAAGATTCCGTCACTCAGACGCTCGCTGGTGCCGTAACCGATCGCGACCGCGCTGTAAGCGTCATAAATGTTTTCATAACATGGCGCCATCTCTTCGAGCACCAGCGCGCGAAGTTGGAGAGCCAGATCACGAATCTCGCGATCGTAGGGTTTGAGAAATTTGATTAACGCCCGTGGCGGTGGATGAGCCATTTTCCGGCTAGTTTCGCAACTAGTTGTCAGTTGTGGAAAGGATCGCTCGAGTCTACTGAACTTCAAAGTCGACAGTTTTAGTGACGCTGGTTCCCGCGATGCTGTCGGTTACGGTGACACGCAAGTCGTATCGACCCGGCGCCAGGCTCTTCAGCGCCAGTTCTTCACCAAACGGAATACGAGCCGGGTCAGGCGATCCATTCGTCAGCCGCCGCTCCTTTGACGCCATTACTATCTTCCCATCGCGCAACACCTGGGCCTGCGTAGTCAGACTCGGAGATCCTGCCGCGTCGCGGCCGGCATTATAGATGAACACCCAATAGCCCAGGTGTGACGTCCGCAAAAAGCGATGATCCACACTAAGCTGCACTTGCGCGCCTCCGTCTTTGCCTCTGGCGTTCTCAAAAACCTGACCACCTAACAGCAAGCTGCTGAGCGTGAGTTGTCCCTTACCCAGATCGGGAATGACGACCCACTGACTCGCGCTGCCGACGTGGCCACTCTTTTCGTCACGGACCGCGACTCGCACTTGATAGGTACCCGGGGCCAACGGAGTGTGATGATTGTAGATGACGCCCGACGCCTGGGATTGTCCCTCCGCAAGTGGATTGACGCTCAATTCATTTTTGAAACTGGAAGCTATCTTGCCCCTATCATTCAGGATCACGCCCGCAAGTTTGACGTCCGCCGGCTGGGTCCCATTCTCTCCGTAATTCAGACCGCTGCTGGCAATCTGAATCGATGAATTCAAAACAGTTTGATTACTGGGTGTATTCAAGTAGGTAAGCGATAAGAGCGTTGGCAAAGAACTCTTTGGATAATAATCGCTGAGGGCTTCACCCAGTTCGGTTTCCGGAGTTGACTTGCCCGGCGACTTCTCGGTTCTCGCCGTAACGGCTGTTTCGGTGGCGGCCAGTGGTCCGTCAACATAACCGCGGGGTGCGCGGACGGTTAGCTCAGGTCTATTGGTGATACGGATCTTAACGTGACGAAACTTTGGCGCCTTTTCTTCTTCTTTATCAGGACGCCAGGCCAACACATAGTAATTCGAAGTTTCATCAAGAATGTTGCCGACCCAGCGATCAAAGTAATTCTGATTCCGGAGGGCGCGTCCGCCGGTTTCGTCAGCCAGACCATTCATCGCATCCTGAGTCGCTTCGATTTGCCCGAGCTGCGCTCCAACATCAGGACGCGCACTGTTTTGCGAAAGCTCGACCCGGTCCACAATTAAACCTCGCGAATCAATTGTGTAAACGACAACTCCGGCGCGTTGAGCCGCGTCGATGATGCGATCGAGCTTGCCTCTCAAGTCCGGACCGTGCGCCCCGACGTCCATGAGGAAACCGTCCGAGATGAAAAAGGCGAGCTTGCGGCCGGGCATTCGCGCCGACGATCGCATCAGCGATTCAAGCGAAGCATACATATTCTGCGTGATGGTCCCGGCCTGCATGAGAACCGCGCGGGCGCTGTTTCTGACCTGGGTTTCGCACGAGGCAGCAATGGCCGCCCTGGCGACCGGAATCAACCTCGGGGAGGACGATTGCTTGACGCACTCCCCAATATAGAAACCGAGAACGTCGTCTCTGGTTTTTTGTTGAGTCTGCTCGATCCTGAGCGCGTCCAACTCTCGCATCTTTGTGCTGCCGGTTCCGTAACCGCGAACATCGTACTGACGCGGACTGAGGCGATCGATGGCCTGGCTGAGAACTTCCTTGTTGTTAGTGAACTGTTGCAGGAACCCTATTTGCCCACTGGCGGAAACTATGGCGGCCGAATCCTTTGAGCTCATCTCAGTGTCGAGAAATTTCCGCAGCATGTCGCGCGTGCGGTGAACGCTGTCGGGAGACAGATGCATGTCGTCGATGAAGAAAACGATCGTGCGGCCACGAACTGTCGAAGACGCCTTTGGTGGTGGAACTGCGGACCCGCTGCCTGATACCAGTTGTTCCTCACGCGCGCTGCCGGCGGTGACTCGCTCAAAGAAATTGATCGGGCGTGGCTGGCCATCGACCAGCAGTTCAAACTGTCCCCGTTCGAGCCCGTCAACAAAGCGCCCCTTCTTATCCACGACCGTAATGGTGGTTTGCACCAGATCTGTGTTGATGCGCAGAACGTCGTCGGCTGGCGGAGTGGGACGCGGTTGCTGAGCGCTCGCCGGCTGAGGTGCAAGATTGACGATGCCGGCAAGACAAAGAAACGACAGCAAATGGCGCACTGCCGGCTGAATAATTGCCTTCATTATATGAAGTACTCCCGAAATAGAGTCAGCGTTAGCGGCTCAAACAGAGTCGCTGCCGGCTCAGAAGAACATTACACGAGCTGGGGAGCTCAGGGTTGGAATCTTAACACCTATGAGACTAACTCGGCGACAATTCGGGCGACATGAATCCTGGTCGTATCGAGGAAGGGAATTCCGTCATGTTCGCCATCGCGCAGGATCAAAGGCAACTCTGTCCCGCCCAGAATCAGAGCTTCGATATCGTCCCGTTCTTTCAATCGGTCCACGATCGCCAGTAAACCTGCGTGCGTTTCCGGGCTGAAGATGTTGTTGAGCAGTTCTCCCATGTATTTTCCGTGAATGTAAGACTGCTCTTCGTCGTTGGGCACGATTATTTGCAGACCGGCGCGCGCGAAAACCTCGGGGTAGAATTGCCCTTGCATGGTAAAGCGCGTGCCGAATAGTCCAACCCGCTTCAGACCGCGCGCCTGCGCCTCATCGCAAGCCGATTCTACGATGCTAATCATAGGTATGGGCGAGCGTTTGCGGATTTCGTCAAACACGATGTGTGGCGTGTTGGAGGCCAGCGCTCCGAAATCGGCGCCCGCGCGGGCCAACTGTTCTATTGCCGCGACCAGACAGTCAGTGAACTTGACGAACTCGTTCGTGTTAATCCATTTGATGAGCTGAGTCAGGTCGACGCTGTTGATAAAGATCGAGGGGTAGCTTGCCGCACGCGCATCCTGTGCATCCACGGGCGCACCGCCGGCGCCGGTTTGGCGCTCTCGATACGCTTCAATGATCAGACGATAGTATTCGATCGTTGATTCCGGTCCGATGCCACCAACGATGCCGACAGTTTTCATTACTTGCTACCTTGATAGACAGGATTCACATGATTCAGGCTTTGCCCCAAAAGGCAATTCTTGAGTCGGCTTGAAACCAACAAAGCGCTTGGTACAGAACCGCTCGCCGTAGCGAGCGGGATCAAGACTCAAGCTGAAATCTGAATTTGTTCCGTAATTTGACCTACGAGTATAGCGCCACCTCCGCTAGGGTTGATTGAGTTTTTGTCCCGCTCGCTACCGCGAGCGGTTCTGTAACCGCTTAGCCGACTTTGGGGCAAAGCTCATGATTCATATGACAAGCTGACTAAGCCCTTCTCTCGCGAATCCTGTCAAGCACCCTGTCTTTAACTGCCGCTCTTAAAACTGAACTCAAAGAGCTCGAAGACCACGTTTCCCAGATCGCAGGTTGGATTATCGCACTTGAACATGAGGGCCTTACCGTCATGTGTTCTGAGCATCATGTAAATTTTCTCGGTACGCCAGAGCAGAACGAAATCCTTGTACTGCGACGGGCTGTTGAACTCGATCGTGGCATGGCCGTTGGCGTCGGTTTTCCCCAGGCCGAGCCGGTTGGCATCGCCGGTGGTGATTTTCCCGTCATCGACCGGAAAGACGGCGACTTCTTCATTGGCGAACGGTTGATTGCCTTTGATTCGATCGGTTTGGGACAGCGAAAACGAGACCGTCTTCGTCGCCGGCTTCTTACACGCCGCGATGTAGAAGGTAAACGTGAACAGCAAAAGCAGGAAGATGGTAAGTCGGGTTAGCTTCATTGAATTCTCTCCAGGATGTATTTGCCTAACAAGAATCTGCATCGGATTCGGATCCGGACGGCGCACAATAGTACAAGTGTCGATGAGCGTCAATGGTGCGAAGATCCACTCCATCTCACTTCTTCTGCCACCGGTCGTTCTTATCCAGGAGCTTTTTCGGCCCGTCTCCGTCGAGCCATT
>Ga0070704_100001824_pt1 | contig 11731 bp, 8 predicted proteins | sample KBSK5252metaG_FD_65467 | JGI IMG/M metagenome (GOLD analysis project Ga0070704, IMG submission 65467) | Corn, switchgrass and miscanthus rhizosphere microbial communities from Kellogg Biological Station, Michigan, USA - KBS K5-25-2 metaG | ecosystem: Host-associated > Plants > Roots >... | reverse complement strand
ATGGCTTGTGCGTCTTCGAGCGTCAGAGGCTTGCGTTCGCGCTCTTCCTTGGGGCGCCGGCCGCCGTGAGGGCCTTGGTCGAAGCGCGAGATAAACGCCGTGTCCGCGCCGTACTGCTTGATGTTCTCCTGAACTTGCGCGTCAAACCCGGTAATCAGAGCGGCCACGAGCATGATGACGCTCACGCCCAGCACTACTCCGAAAACGGTTAGAAAGCTGCGCAATTTGTGCGCGCGAAGTGTGTCCATCGCCTGCTTGAGGTTTTCGCCGTGTTGTTGCGCCATTGTTGTTCTGTGTGACCCCGCTAAGCGGAAGTCACCGCTCCTCAGCCGTCTGACCGCAGTGCTTCGATCGGGTCGAGTTTTGCAGCCCGCATAGCAGGATAAATTCCAAAGAAAAGGCCCACGGCCGTCGAAACGGAGAGCGAGAGAATCACCGCGCTCATGGGCGTGCGCATGGGAATCGAGGTCGCGGCGCGCGCCGCGGCAACCACAAGATAGGCCAAGACTATTCCTATCAATCCACCCGTCGCGGCTAGCACTGCCGACTCCGTGACAAATTGCATGAGGATATGCTTTTTTCGCGCGCCGAGCGAACGACGCAATCCAATTTCTCGCGTGCGCTCCGTCACGCTGGCCAGCATGATGTTCATGATCACGATTCCGCCAACGACCAGAAACACAGCCGTCAAGCCGACCGCGACCATGAAGATGTTAGCCGTCAGCGACTTCCAAAGACCCATGATGGATTCGGAGCCGATAATTCCGAAACTGTCCTCCGAGTCCCAGGATTGATGGCGCCAGGCACGCAAGAGCATGCGCGCTTCGTCTTCGGAAGCTTCCATTATCTCCGGGTTTCCGGCCTGCAGGAAAAGCGTCAGCGAATCGCGCTGTGTGCCCCACTCCTTGGCGTAAGTGCCGAGTGGAATAAACAGGAAGCGGTCACGGGATTGTCCGAGTGCGCTTCCAATGACTTCCGATACGCCGACCACTTCATAGCTGTGCGAGCCCGCGCGAATCGTTTTCCCGATGGGGTCAACGTTGTAGAAGAATTTTTTTGCAACATCCGCACCGATGAAGCACACCGGAGAGTGGTGCGTCTCATCCGCATCAGTCAGCAGTCTGCCAGAAGCCACATTGAAACTTCGAAGTTCAGAATAATTGGGCGTGACCCCGTTGATATTCACATCCTCCAGGAGTTCATTTCCCGAGCGCACGTCGGAGTTTGTGCCGAGCACGGCGGCGATCTGGCTCGTTGTGTGCATGCCTTCCTTCAGCTTTGTATATTCTTCCATGGTGAGGAGGGGGCGTTTCTGGGCTTTTATCCAGGCGTCGTTGCTGGTGATAATTCCAAAACGGGTCAGAATGTAGACGTTGGCACCGAGGTTGGCGATCTTGTCCGCGACGTAGAAATTGAGCCCGGCGACGACGCTCATTACGGCCACCAGGGTGGTTACCGCCAGGATCACGCCCAGCAAAGTCAAGAAACTGCGCAATTTATGGGCACGGAGGGCATCGAGAGACAGCTTGAGCGTCTCGAACACGGTGACTGCCGCCGCGCGAAATCTCGCCACCGTGAATGGCCGTCTGGCCGTTTGCGGGACCGCCCGCGGGAAGCCGGTCAAACCTTCGATTGGAGCTACTCCCAAACCATCCTCCGCTTACATTGGGTATACGGGACTAGGGGTTGATTCGTTCCCGCATATATAAGACGTTGCAGACACCCCTTTGCTTTCAATGATTCTGGGTGTAGTGTGCCCTTGCTCCATTTTACCCGGTTTCCAGGCCAAGTGCTTGGAACAAAAATAAGTGTGCAAATGCCGGCCAGGAGGATGAATGCGCCGCAACTCTATGTGTTTTCTGGTATTTATCGTCGTTAGCCTTGGATTGAGTAATCCTGGCTGGGCCCAGGACAAGCCAGCGGACAAGCCTGCCGCTACTCCCGCAGCACCTACGTCTGGAGCCCGCGCCGAGTTCCTGGACAGGCTGGATTTCTACGAGGAACGCTTCGTCAGCCTTGCCCAAGCCATGCCCGCCGACAAGTACACATGGCGTCCGAGTGAGGGAGTGCGCTCGATTGGCGAGGTCTATCTACACATTGCCGCTGCCAATTTCAACCTGCCTCACCTCATCGGCACGGAGCCGCCCGCGGGGTTTGAGGTGCGTGGGTTCGAAAAATCCACAACGGACAAGGCTAAAATTATCCAAACGATGAAAGATTCGTTCGCGCATTACCGCGGGGCCGTTCTTGGGTTAAGCGACGCGGATGTGGAGAAGACCGTGAAGCTCTTTGGAAAAGACCGAACGTATCGCTACGTCTTCTTTTTCTGTACGGGACACTGGGGAGAACACCTCGGGCAATCTATCGCCTACGCGCGCAGCAATGGCGTAGTGCCGCCGTGGACCGAAGAGCAGCAGCGCCAGCAGAAACAAGCTCAAAAACCCAAGTCATAGAGGCAGTTCGCAACATTCTGAACCGCATAGAAGCGCTTGTAGTGAGTACTATTGCGGGATAGGAAGCAACAATTGTCCGCGCCCAAGAATCAAAATTAATATAGGTGATGGCGGTGCCTTTGCCGCTTGCCAATATGCGCGCGCGATCCATCTTTCTCATCGCCGGACTAATCCCGGCTCTCACAGCCACCTGCCTGGCTCAGGATTCCGGGACACAACGGCCTCCCCAAACGGAGGCTGAAAAAGCGGCTTTGCTCGACCTAGTGCTCGAGAATCAGAAGAAGAGCGACAAGGACATGAATCTGTACGAGCGCGTAGAACGAGTAGAAGTGCGCAAAAACGAGCGTGACCCGATGTCTTCGGAAATCAAGGTGTCACGCGTGATTCCCGCAGGTACCGGGGTCGACCATATTCCCATTGGCCCGGACGGCAAACCGACGGACCCGAACCTGTATCACACGGAAATGCTGAAGCTGGAGCGTGCGCTTTCCTGGGCCGCGGACGACGGCCACGCCCAGCACGACGCCTACGAAAAAATCGCCAAGAAGCAGAAGGAACGCAACGAGCTCATCGATGCCACGCGCACCGCTTTCCTCTACACCTTTGTTACCACGGAGAACCGGGAAGGCCGTGTCCTGTTCAAATATAGCTTGGAACCGAATCCCGCCTACAAATCCAGTTCTCGCGCGACTTCCATCTTCGCCAAAGTTCACGGTTTTGTATGGATCGATCCGGTGGCAGGACAGGTCGCACGCGTCGAAGGCGAAGTCACAGGGGACATAAGTATTGGTTTGTTCCTCGCCAGGATTTACAAGGGCAGCCACTTCGCGCAAGAACGTCATGAGATGCTCCCAGGTCTATGGATGCCTTCCTTCTCCCAATACGATTTCGATGGCCGAAAACTCTTTAGCTCTATCTCCATCCACGAACGTACTTTCTATAGTCAGTTCCACCGCATTGGCCCTCCGAAAGAAGCTCTCGCCGCGATACGTGCCGAGTTAGGCAAGCCAGGAGCCGCGCTGGCAAACCCATGAAACCTTGCCCTGTATACTGATTTAGGAAAGTAGAAGCGACGTCTGCCGTTGCAGGAATTGGAGGCTCCATGCTCCGCTGCTGTTTAACTGCATGCTTTCTGTTTGCTTCCGTAGCTTTCGCGGGTGCCTCTCAATCCCCGTCTGGTTCAAGCCAACAATCGCAATCCCAACCTCCAGCTACGGCGCCATCGCCAACAACGCCAGTTGCGACAAAATCCGCGGATGCAAAGGATCAGCCCGCAGACAAGAATTCCACACAAGATGGTAAGAAGCCGAAAAAAGTCTGGACCGAGGACGATATTTCCAAGGTCGGTGGAAGCATTTCCGTCGTAGGCGACCCGTCAGCTTCGGGCCCCGCAAGAAGTAATTCGAAGCCGAACGGCGCAGGCTCTGCCAGCTCCGCCCAGGACAATCAAGCGGATTACTATCGCAAGGAGCTTCGCCGGCTTCAGACGCAACTCGACGCAGCCAACAAAAAGATCGAAGACTTGCGCAACTTCAAGGCCGAGAACTCCTCCGCCTCGGGTGGCATCGACCCGCACCGTGGCTACTACATGACGCCCATCCCCGACCAGATCAAGCAGCTTGAAGACAAAAAGAAACAGATTCAGGGGAAGATGGACACCCTCACGGACGAGGCCCGTAAAAAAGGCATCGAGCCCGGCCAGCTACGCTAATCTCTTCGACAAGCGTTCCGCACCGCTGTAAAATTCGTAGTGCCCGATGAGTGCGGGCACGCATGGACTGTTACAGGCACACCTCACGAGTACTCCGCCTTTCCTTTGTTCTGATTGCAGCGGCGTGGTTTGCTACGTTCAGCCCGGCTTCTCGGAGCGCGGAAAACACCGCTTTCGATCTCGCAGGAAATCCAGTGAATCCAATAAAAGCGGCGGCCGGAAAGGTGGTTGTGCTGGTTTTCGTGCGCACGGATTGCCCGGTTTCGAATCGCTACGCGTCAACAATCCAGAAACTGAGCGCTGCGCACGAGGGAAAGGCGTTGTTCTGGCTGGTTTATCCGAGTAAATCGGAATCCGCGGAAGCCATCCGCACGCATGGCCGTGAATATGGTTACAAGATTCCTTCGCTACGCGATCCGCAAAAGGCGCTGGTAAAAGAGAGCCAGGCGCAAATCACTCCGGAGGCGGCGGTTTTCGATGGCAAAGGTCATCTCGTCTATCACGGACGCATCGACAATCTCTACGAGGCGATTGGCCGAGCGCGGACGGTCGCCACGACGCACGAGTTGGAGGATGCGATCGAAGCCGCACTGAGCGGGAAGAGCGTGCCTGCCAGCTCGACGCATGCCGTGGGATGCTACATTTCGGACCTGGAATGAAACCCGGGTTGCAAACCCTTTCCGGATTTTCTATATTTCTGGCCCTTGCTCTTGCCGCAGTGGCGGCGCGTCAAGCCGAGAGCGGTCGCAAAGTCCCATCCCCCGCCGCGGATTCGAAAACGCAGGTGACGTTCAACCGTGAGATTGCTCCGATTATTTTTCGCAACTGTTCGCAATGTCATCATCCCGGCGAAGCGGGCCCCTTTTCGCTGCTGACTTATGCGGATGTAAAATCGCACGGGAGGCAGATCGCTTTCGTCACGCAGAAACGCATCATGCCTCCGTGGCTTCCGGAAACGGGGGAGACGAACTTTACCGACGAACTTCGCCTGTCCGACGAGCAAATCGCGACGATTCAACGCTGGGTGGATCAGGGCGAGATCGAGGGGAATCCAGCAGACCTTCCTCCCAAACCCGCCTATGCGGCAGGCTGGCAATTAGGCAAACCGGACGTGATCGTGAGGGCCGAGAAACCGTACCTGCTTCCGGCGAGCGGCAGCGATTCGTATTGGAATTTTGTGTTTCGAAATCCCGTGCATAACTCGCGGTGGCTGAAGGCGATTGAAATCCGGCCCGGCGACAAACGGCTCGTCCACCATGCAAATGTGCTGGTGGACCGCGAAGAGAGCGGACGGCGGCTTGAAAAGGAGCCGGGCGCTGGTTTCGGGGGCATGGAACTCATCATCGAATCGGAAGCGTTCGATCCCGACAGCCATTTCTTGTTTTGGAAACCAGGCTCTCCGCCGTATGTGGAGCCGGACGGAATGGCGCTTCGACTGGACAAAGCCAACGACCTGATATTGAACACGCATCTTCAGCCTTCGGGAAAGCCGGAACTGATTCAGCCAACGCTGGGGCTCTATTTCACGGACAAGCCCGCGACGATGCATCCGATATTGTTACAGCTTGAGAATGACCGCATGCTGGACATTCCGGCGGGTGATAAAAAGTTCCTGGTCTCCGACGATTTCGAGCTGCCCGTAGAGGCCAGCGTGCTGGCCATCTATCCGCACGCGCACTACCTGGGAAAAGACTTGGTGGCGTTTGCGACGTTTCCCGACGGGACTAAAAAGACGCTGATTCACATCAGCAACTGGGATTTAAATTGGCAAGCCGTCTATCGCTATGCAAAACCCGTGGACCTGCCAGCGGGAGCGAAGATCTCGATGCGGTTTACTTACGACAACTCGGCCGAAAACATCCGGAATCCCAATCAACCGCCGAAGCGCGTGGTGGCGGGCAACCGTGCCGTCGATGAGATGGCGCATTTGTGGCTGCAAATTCTCCCGGGCGAATCTCCCGACGCCACAAGCGATCCGCTTTTGCAGATCCAGGAAGCGCTGGCGCTGCACCACATTCAAAATGATCCCGAAGATTTCGAAGCGCACTACAACCTTGGGGCTCTCCTGCAGATGAAAGGCGACGGAGCCGGAGCGGTCACGCAGTTCACGCAAGCCGTGCGCATTCGTCCGGACGATCCCATTGCCAATAACGCGCTGGGCGCCGTGCTTCTGGCAAGCGGCCACGCCGACGAAGCCATTCCGCGGTTGAACCAAGCATTGCAAGGTCGCCCGGGTTATTTTGATGCGCACTACAACCTCGGCAATGCTCTCGCAGCGCAGGGGGACTTTGCGGGAGCGCTTTTGCACTTTCGGGCCGCGGTTCGATTGAATCCCCAGGATGCGGGCGCAGAAGCAAATCTCGGAAGCGCGCTGGCAGAGACGGGAAACATCAAAGAGGCGCGGCTACATTTTGAGCGCGCCTTGCAAATCGATCCAAAGAACGAACTTGCCCGGGAGAACCTCGAGCAATTGAATCGCAACTCGCAGGGCCGGCCCAATTAGCCTGCACGTGAACAGGCTGTGAGCCCGAGATGCGCTCTATCCACAAGCCAACTCTCCTGTCTACTTTCGGCGTCCAGGCCTCCGTGCTGTTATTATTCTCCCGCGCTCGGGGCATTCGCGGCGCGGATCGCGCAACATAATCGCTCTGAGCGTGTTCCTTAAAGACATCAGCCGCCGAAACCATGAAACACGTTTCGCCCAGCTTCGCGCGCCACCATTCGATTCTCGCTGTTCTAATCCTCGCTTTAGTCTTTTCCATAGCAACAAAGGGGCGGTCGCACAGCCTTTCGTCAAAGGACCGCGAGCAGGTCTTCGAGAAGGTCTGGAAAGATGTCGATGAACATTACTACGATCCGGCGTTTGGAGGTGTGAACTGGCGAGAAGTTCACCAACGCTACCGGCCGCTGGTGGCAGCGGCGAAAGATGACAAGGACTTTTACTCCATCCTGGACCGCATGACCGCAGAGCTGCACGACGCGCACACGCGTTTCAGTTCGCCCGAGCAATGGAGGAATCACGAGAAGCATCAGGGAGTCAGTCTTGGTTTCCGACCAGGCTATGTGGAAGGGAAGGTGGCCGTGCTGGACGTGATTCCCGAGAGCAACGCCGCTCACGCCGGCATCGAGCCGGGAATGATTGTGACCGCGCTCGATGGCCAGCCGATTGCGGACCGCCTCGCCGAAAGTGCAAAGCATGTCTTGCCATCTTCCTCCGAGCGCGGCACCAAGCTCCGCATTCTTGGGAATGCATTCGCTGGTTCGCTCGAAACCCCGTTTGCAGCTAGTTTCCAGCGAGCCGACGGCACGGTGTTCGATGTTAAATTTGGCCGGCAAGTGCTTTCCAATGCCCCGCACGTCACGGCCGCGAAGCTGACGCCGGGCTTCGGATATGTCCGCTTCGATGAATTCCAACCGGCACTAGTCAAAGATTTCAAGGCAGCCCTGGAGGATTTACGCGATACGCCGGGACTAATTTTGGATTTGCGCAGGAACCGCGGCGGAGTCGGAGCTACGCTGGAGGCGATGGCAGGATTTTTCTTTAACAGAAAAACTTTATTCGAACGGAGAATGGGCAGAAAACAAGTTACTGTTTCGGAACGCGATGGCCGCCACAGGGAAGAAATGAAGTTCTTTGTGGGTAAGAGAGGAGGACAAATTTACTCCGGTCCCGTGGTAATCCTGGTGAGCGAATATTCCGCAAGCGCGACGGAAGTTTTTGCCGCCGGGATGCAAGACTCCGGGCGCGCCAGACTCGTCGGCAGCCAATCCTGCGGGTGCGTGCTTGGCATCACGCATGACAGAGTGATGAAAGGCGGCGGGGTGCTGGAAATCAGCGAGGTACTATGGTTCTCACCAAAGGACCGGAAGCTGGAAGGCGAGGGTGTTATACCGGATAGAGTAGCCATGCCGACGATTGCGTCGTTGCAAGAGAAGCGTGATCCGGCTCTCGATGAGGGCCTGCGAGTTCTGAGAGAAATGTCCGCCGCGAAGCAAGGTGTAGCGTCGTCAGCACGTCACGGAGGCGTTGTTCCGAATTGAGGTGTCTCACTCCACGCGTAAAGCACGCATGGGATCGATGGAAGCCGCGCGCCATGCCGGCAAGACGCAGGCAATCCCGGCAACGAGAATGAGGATGGAAGCTGCGGCCACCAAGGTTAGAGGATCGCGCGAGCTGCCCCCGGCCCACGAAGCGACTACCCGATTCAGAATCACACTCAAAATCAATCCTACGCCGACGCCAGCGCCGAGCGTTGCGGCGGTTGAGCCGAGCACCAGTTGCACAACGTTGGCGGGCCGCGCGCCCAGGGCCATGCGAATGCCCAATTCTTGGGTGCGTTGTGTGACGGCGAAGGAGACCACGCTGTAGAGACCCGTGGCAGCCAGCACCAGCGCCAAAGCTGCAAACAGGCCGAATAGAGTGGCAATAAAGCGCTCGCGGCCCCAGCCTTCCGTATCCAGCCACCAGGTGAGAGTACGGTCCCTACCAACGATCATTTCGGGGTTGATTTCACGCAACCTCTCCTTGACGGAGCGAATGGCCGTCTCAGGATCGCCGCTGGCGCGCACGATAAGCGCTTCCTCGGGCGGCAAGACAAAGCTGTACGGCAGAAAAATCGCCGGCTTCACAGGGTGGTCCAACCCGTCGTTTTTTGCATCGCCGACCACCCCGATGACTTCGAACCAATCTTCGGGAGAGTGCGCGGAAAGCAAATTCGGCTGATCGATTTTGAGCTGCGGGCTGCGCACACTTTGCCCGATGGGATCGAGGTCGCCGAGATATTGCTTCACGAACGCCTGATTCACCATGGCCAGATGGGCGGCGCGGCGGGACTCTGCATCGTCGAAGATTCGTCCTCTCAGCAAAGGGACACGCAGGGTTGAGAGCAGTTGCGGGCTGATAAGCGTGAGCGCCGCTTGCGCATCCGTCAGGGTGGGCTTGCTCTGAATTTCAATCTTCGCGGTGAAGCCTCCGAAACCTGGAAACCAAGTCGTCGAAACGCCCGCTTCGGCTACACCTGGCGATTGCGCGACGGCTTGCCGCACTAATTCGTTTTGAGCGATGCGTTCCTGCCAGGTTGTGGTGGCTCCTTTCGGCATGGCCACGTTCATGGCAAAGACATGGTCAGGTTCAAACCCCAGTGGAGTGCGCACCTTGGCGAGGAACGCTTTCACGGCGCCGCCAGCTCCAGCAAGGAGAAGCAGCGTAAGTGCCACTTGCCCAGCGATCAGGAGCCGATGCGTGTTCCGGCTGCGAGTGCTGCCCGTGAGCTTTGCGCTGCTGGCCTGGATGAGCGCGCCAAGTTGTGGCCGGGAAAGCTGATAGGCGGGCGAAATCCCAAAGAAGATTCCGGTGAGTAAGGCGATCGCGGCGCTGAAGATCAAGACCATCGCGTTCACATGAATCGCTGCCTCATGCGGAAACGAATAGTAGGGCAGCATGGTGGAGAGGGCTTTCACACCCCAGTAGGCGGCCAGAACGCCGAGCGCCGCGCCGGTCACGGACAGCAGAACCGACTCCGTCAGAAGCTGGCGGATCAGGCGCCCGCGTCCTGCGCCGACGGAAGTGCGGACGGCAAACTCGTGCTGGCGCGCCGCTCCTCGTGCAAGCAGCAGGATAGAGACGTTGGCGCAGCCGATCATAAGGAGGACAAGGACGGCTCCGAAGAGGAAGACAATCGTTCCGGCAAAGCGGCCCAGCACCTGTTCATTCAGCGTGACAATCTTGGCGCGCATGTCTTGCGGATAGCTCTTCGGATCTTCTTTCGCAAAACGATCCACCAAGACCTGCATCTCAGCCTGTGAGGCGGGATATTGTGTGCCCGGCTTCAGCTTGATGAAGGCGAGCCAGTAGTAGTGCGGATCGGCGCTGGGCAGCGCGGGCAGATAGACGTCGGAATCGCCCCAGGTGAAACGCGGGGGCACGACTCCGATGACGGTGTACGACTTGTGATCCATTTCGATCGACTTTCCAACCACGTCGGCGCTCGCGGCGTATTGGCGCTGCCAGAAGAGATAGCTCAAGACCGCAACAGGCGCAGGGTTTCCACCGGGCGCGTCGGCGGGAGAGAACTCGCGACCAAGCAGGGGCGGCACGCCCATATAGTCGAACATGTTTGGCGAATAGAGGCCGACGTTCACGGTGACGGGAAACTTCTCTCCGGTAAGATTTTCCTGTTTTTCATCTTGCAAGAAGACGTCATCGATCGAAGATGCCTTGCGAAGATCCTGGGCCTGGGTGCCGTTGACAATCAGAAGAGGCCCACGGCCATTTTTATCGCGAAGCTCAACGTGGACCATGCGGTTGGCGTCTTTGTAGGGATATGGGTCGAGAAGCACGCCATAGACCACGCTGAAGATGGCTGTGGTCGCTCCGATTCCCAGCATCAGGGAAAGAATAGCGCTGAGGGCAAACCCCGGCGATTTGAGGAATTGCCGGAAAGCGTAGCGAACATCCTGCACCAAGGTCCTCATGTCCAAACTCCCCGCGGAGATATAGTGAATAAGACGCGGCAGAGGCACTTTTGTTCCATGGACGGAAGTTAAATGGGAGAAATTATTGGTTTAGGTCGTCTGGGCGACCTCGTATAAAAACTCGACATAGGAGCGTACGGCATCGTTCATGCCGGCGACTTTCGGGTTTTTCGATTCGATGAGGTAGTACTCATCCGGGGCGTGAGCGCCGTTCCCGTGTCCCATGCCGAAATGGCCGGCGGGAAGATGCAAGGGCTCGCTCGTGAAGACATAACCGGGCCAGGAACCTGCCAGGCGGGGAAATAGGACGGGATCAATCCCGTTTTTCTTATAAACGGCCAAGGAGGCTCGAATAATCGAGGAATCCGCCGGCGTGCTCGTTGGATCGTAGCCGCCGCTCATATTTACTTCGATATCGCCGAAACCTTTTTTGGCGAGATGAGCCTTGAGTGCGGCAAGAGCTTCCGCTGCCGTCATGTCCGGCACGAGGCGCATGTCGATCTTTGCTACAGCTCTGCCAGGAAGAATGGTCTTTCCACCGGGACCGGTGTAGCCGCCCACCAAGCCTTCGATATTCACGGTCGGCCGGGAGCAAAGCAGCTCAAGCGATTCTTGCCAGCCCACGTCGTGCACCCAGTGGTCGACGCCCATCAGCTTTTTTGCCTCAGCTTCGTTGAGCCGCCGAGCCGCCTCGGCGATCATTTTCTTGTCGTCGGACGAAAGAGGCCGGGCCTTGGCGGCGAAGCCTTCGATCACCGGGTCGTTGCCATCTGGCGAGACGAGTGTCGCCAGCGCCTCGACCAGATGCCACGCCGGGCTGTCCACGCGGGCTTTGTTGCTCGAGTGCAGGTCCTTCTTGGGACCGCGGCCCCAGCGAGCTCCGCTCGAAACCAGCTCGAGTTCGACAACGCCTTTGGCTCCCAGATAGACGGTCACTTCGCCGCTGGGACCCTGCGCCGCGAACGGCATAAACACCGATGTGCACTTTTTCAGGGCCGCCGCGACCTCTGGCTTTCTTACGACTTGCGGAAAATGCGGCGAGCCGATCTCTTCTTCGCCCTCCGCGACAAATACAAAATTCACGGGGATTTTC
>Ga0070704_100001821_pt1 | contig 11739 bp, 8 predicted proteins | sample KBSK5252metaG_FD_65467 | JGI IMG/M metagenome (GOLD analysis project Ga0070704, IMG submission 65467) | Corn, switchgrass and miscanthus rhizosphere microbial communities from Kellogg Biological Station, Michigan, USA - KBS K5-25-2 metaG | ecosystem: Host-associated > Plants > Roots >... | reverse complement strand
AGGCGAGCACGAGATCGTTCGCATCCTCGACCTCCACACCGATGCCCCGGAGCCAGCCCCCGAGCGCGCGACGCATCCTTGCGAGCTCGGCAGGCTCCGCCGCCATCCTGAATCGGAAGGCCTCGTCCCGCACGCGCAGTCGCTCCATCGCGAGAAGCGCGATGTCGTCGGCGGCCTCGCTCGGGGCCAACTCGCTGATCAGGTCGCGACACACGGTCTCGACCGGCCGTCCCGGGTCGATGTCGGCGGCCGCGAGCAGTCGCTCCAGTCCCTCCTCGAGCGCGATGTCTCGCCGATCGATCAGGCCGTCCGTATAGAGGACGATCTTGGCCCCGGGAGCGATGTCGACGACGACCTCCTCGTACGCCCAGCCCGCGGCCACGCCGATGGGTGGCTGCTTCGGGAGGTCGAGGTACCGGGCCCCGTCGGCGTCGATCGCGATCGGCGGCGGGTGTCCCGCGCCGACGATGCGGACGGCGCCCGACGCCGGGTGGACCTCCGCGTAGGTCATCGTGGCGATCTCGTCGGACGCGACCACGCGGAGGACCGCATCGGCGTGTTCGACGATGTCGGCGGGCTGGTGTCCCTCGAGCGCGTAGGCGCGCACCGCCATCCGGAGCTGCCCCATCACGCTCGCCGCCTCGAGCCCGTGCCCCGCGACGTCGCCGATCACCAGCCCGACCCTGCCGCCGGCCAACGGGATCACGTCGTACCAGTCGCCGCCCGCTTTGAACCCAACCTCGGCCGGCAGGTACCGCGCGGCGAGCGCGAGCCCGTCGACGGTCGGGAGGTCCTCGGGCAGCAGCGCGCGCTGGAGGGTCTCGGCGATCAGGTGCTGACGGTCGTAGTCGACGCGTTCGGTGATGTCCTGCACGACGCCAAGCATCCGAACGGGGGAGCCGGCCTCGTCGAAGAACATGCGGGCGCGGCCGAGGAGTGTTCGGAGCTCACCGTCGGGGCGGACGATGCGGTACTCGATGTGGGGCAGCTCTCGCCCCCGCGTCGCGAAGGCTGTCGCGAGGTTGCGTTCGATCCGGCGGCGGTCCTCCTCGGGCACGAGCTCCACGGCCTTGTCGAACGTCATGGGGAACGCTCCCGGCTCGTACCCGTGGATCCGGTACAGATCGTCGGACCAGGTGACCGTCCCGGACTCCAGGTCCCACTCCCACCGACCGAGCCTCGCCAGTTCCTGCGCCTCCGCGAGCTCGTGTTCGCTCGTGCGGAGCTTGGTCTCGGCCTGGCGCCGTTCGGTGATCTGGCGCCCGAGGTGCTCGTTGGCCTCGACCAGCTGCGACGTGCGTTGGCGGACGCGGCCCTCGAGGTCGTCGGCTGCGCGCTGGAGTCGCTCGCGAGCCTGCGTGCGTTCGGAGACGAGCGCCGAGAGGAAGAACGCGGTGAAGGCGATCGTCGCGTTGAACAGCTGGAGCGTGAGCATCTGCTCGGTGAGCGACAGGTCGGCGAACCACCCGATCTTCCTGCTGACGGCCCACGTGGCCACGGTGGACACGAGCAACACCGCCGGCGCCGCGCCGCGGAGCTGGAAACGCCACGCGATCCACCCGACGAGCGGGGGGAGCAGGAACAGGAGCTGACCCGTGTTCCACAGCGCGAACACGGAGGCGCCCAGCAGGAGCGTCAGCATGACCAACGCCTCGGGGAGGCGGCGGAGGCCGAGTCTGGGCTCGACCTGGTTCCACGTGAGTACGCACAGCAGGAACGGCGCCACCACGAGGATGCCCATCGCGTCCCCGGCCCACCACACGGTCCACGCACCCCAGAACCCGTCGAGGGCCAGGCGCGACGACAGCAGCAGCGCGGCGGTTCCGATCGTCGCGCTGATCGCCATGCTCAGCAGCGCGCCGAGGCCCACGAGCGCCACGACGTCGCGGACGCGGTCGATCTGCTGCCGGAAGCCGGCTCGCTCGAGCAGCCAGGCCGCCGCGATCGGCGCGAGGGTGTTCCCCGCCGCGGTCAGGACGGCCACCGGGAGGTTCGTGATCGGCAGGTTGACCAGGAACGCCGCGATCGCGACGCCCGGCCACAGGCGCCGGCCGTACCGCAGGAACGCCACCAACGCGAGACCCGTGGGCGGCCAGAGCGGCGTGATGTTGTCCTCGACGATCGCGAGCCGGAGTCCGAGCCGGGCGGCGATGTAGTAGAGGACCCCGAGCACGACGATCGCCACGATGTCGTCGCGGTCGACCCGCGGCATGACGCCGGCTCGATCACCTCGGGCCCCGACCGGGGAGGTCATCAGGCGGCCAGCTTCCACCAGATCACCCAGCGTGCCAATCCCCCAGAGCCGGGCCGGGCCACGCCCCTCAGGAGAACGCGATCTTCACGAGGAAGACGTCCCGGTCGCCGGCGTTCGTCTGGCCCTCGAACGCACCGTGTGTGGTCCCGACGGCGACCACGCCCCTGAGGTCCGAGGCCATCCCATAGACGGCGTCGTAATCCGCCGTGCCGAACTGCCGAGTCCAGACCTCGATGCCGTTCGGCAGGTACTTGCGGAGGAAGCCGTCGCTCTCTCCCAGCGGCGTGCCGTCGGAGAGCTCGCCGGTCGTGGAGCCGGCGACGTACAGACCCTTGCCCGCGATCGAGAGCGCCGTCGCCTGGTCGTCGGTCGCGCTCCCGAACTGCTTGAACCACGACAGGCGCCCGTCCTCTCCGAGCTTGCCGATCACCGCGTCCAACCCGCCTGCCGGCGCCTCGTCCAGGAACGTCCCCGAGGTCCACCCCGCGAAATAGACCCCCTCGGCGCGCGGGACGATCGACGTGATGGCGTCGGTGTCCGCCCGGCCGAGCGGGTAGCTCCACGCCGGCCGACCGCGCCGATCGAATCCCGCGACGAACCCGTCCTGGTCCGCGACCGTGTGATGCAGCCCCTCCGTGGTGCCCGCGAGGAACACCCGGCCAGTGCGGAGCGCGACCGAGAGGCCCCGGTCCTCGCCGTCCCCGCCGAGGACCCTCGTCCAGCTCTGGAGGCCGCCGGGGGTGAGCCGCATCACGAACGCGTCGGATGGCCCGTCGAGCCGTTGCCGATCGAGCGGCCCGCGCGTCGTGCCGGCGAGGACGATCGCATCCCCGCTGGCCGAGATCGCGGCGCCCTCGTCGTCCCGGTGCGTACCGAACTGCTTCAGCCACGCCAGCCTGCCGCGGCCGGTGAACCGGGCGACGAACGCGTCGGTCCCGCCATTCGCCTTTTGCCTGGGGAACCGCCCGTCGGTCGAACCCGCGACGAACACGTCGGTTCCCGACACCGAGATCCCGAGAGCCTGATCGGTTCCGTTCGTTCCGAACTGTCGCGTCCACAGCTTGTCGCCGTCGGCGTCGTACCGCGTGAGGAACGCGTCGTAGCGGTGGTAGTAGGGCTGTCCTTCGAGTGAGAAGTTCGTGAACCCGGCGGTGTACGAACCACCCCTACCGTCCGGCGCGGCGGCGTTCGCGAGGTCGTACCGCTGCGTCCCGAACTGCCGCACCCACCGGATCGAGCTCGTTGCGTCGACCGAGCCGCAGTGGACCATCGCGATGAGGCAGTCCTCGACGAGCTGATCGAGACGTTCCTGCTCCCACGTGTTCCAGAAGTCCGCGTGCATCGAGTACGCGGGGCCGCTCGAGAGCTGGAACGCGAGCGTCCCGTCCAGCCCGAGCGGGTTCATCACGCCGTAATGCACGCGCTCGCTCAGCTTGGGGATGACGTTCCCGAACCCCGGCGGGCACGCGCCGCCCTCCGGGTACGTGACGTCCTCCGGGCGAAGCCCGATGCCGTTCCAGCAGCTCGGGAAGTCGATCGACGCGACGATCCCGTCGACGAACGGGTACTGGGCCCACGGCCTGCAGTCGTACGGCATGTCCATGTGCGGGGTGGACACGCTCGTGGTCTGGCCGCAGCTCCACGACACGTGCGGGTTCTCGCCGGGCGATTGGGCCTCCTTGTTGCCGCCGATCATCTGCAGTCCCGCCGGGAGCGTCCCGGGCGTCCCTGTGGCCCCGGCCAGGTAATAGATGCGCATGACGCCGGGCTTGACCCGCACGCCGTTCATGAACCCCGCCGGGGCCCAGTAGCCGGCCGTGTCGCTCGGGACCCGGCAGGTGGTCTCGCCGGCGAGCATCGTCGGGAACGTCGAGAATGCGTTCACGCCCGTGTTGCCGTAGAAGTCGTGCAGGTGGGATGCACCCGGCTGGTTCGGGAACACGATCGGGTCGTCCGGCAGCGAATGCGAGTACCCGCACCGCAGCACGAACTGACCGCCCTGCGCCGCTTGCGCCGGTGGGACGAACAGACCGAGCAGCGCCACCACGGGGACGAGGACCAGGACCCGGTGGTTCATCCGAAAGGGCCGGGTGCTACCCGCGCGCGGGAATGGGCCGAGGCTCCTCACGCGGGTAGCGCGGTGGTCGGGTACCGCCAGCGATCCTGAGAGGGCACCGGGACGTTCGAGCCTGGGGCGGGGAACGGCTCCCGCAACGTGAAGGCCTCCGAGGACGGACCACGTTGGCGCAGGGTTGCGAGGCGCCGCTCGGCCTCCTCGACGGTGGTCGTGGCGCCGGCCCGGATCCACCACAGCGCCAGATGTGCCTCGGCCATCTGCTCGAACCAGTCGCGCCGGCGCCGAAGGACCTCGGCGTGTCCCGAGGCGAAGACGAACGCCCCGAGCGCCTCGATCGTCTCCCACACCGACAGGTTCACGAGGATCCGTTCGTCGCCGAACGCGCGGATCCCCGTCGCGTCGCCCGTCTCCCCCTGGAGCCTCCACACGAACCCCGGGCTCCCGTCCGCGAGCGCGTTGATGGGCGCGAGCATCGCGACGAAGTCCTCGAGCTCGGGGGCACCGAGGGGCGCCCGCGGCAGCGCGATGTTGACCTGGGCGACGTGCCAGTCCGTGGAGCTCATCGGGGAAGGATAGCCCTCCGCCCGCCCACGGTTGCCCCTCGCCGACCGCCGTCGGATGATGCGGGAACGCCGGGCCCAGCACGGCCAGGCACGACGACCCGAAATGCGGCCAGGCAAAGCGGCCCAGGAATCAGGCCAAGGAATCGGGCCAGGGAATCAGGCCAAGGAATCGGGCCAGGGAATCAGGAAGGAGATCGAACATCATGAGGACCCTCATCAAGGGCGGCACGGTCGTGACCGCCACCGAAACCACGAAGGCCGACGTCGTGATCGAGGACGAGCGGGTGGCGGCGATCGGTGTGGGGATGCCGGTCCAAGCCGACGTCGAGATCGATGCCACCGATCGGTACGTGATGCCGGGTGGCGTCGACGTCCATACCCACATGGACCTGCCGTTCGGCGGCAGCTTCTGTTCGGACGACTTCGAGACAGGGACACGGGCGGCCGCGTTCGGCGGGACCACCACGATCGTGGATTTCGCGCTCCAGGACTACGGGGAGGGCCTCCGGCAGGGTCTGGACCGCTGGCACGAGAAGGCGAGGAAGGCCACCACCGACTACGGGTTCCACATGATCATCCGAGAGGTCAACGACCAGGTCCTGGCGGAGATGGACGAGCTCGTGGGCGAGGGCGTGACTTCGTTCAAGCTCTTCATGGCGTACCCGGGAGTGTTCATGCTCGACGACGCGTCGATCTTCCGGGCGATGCGCCAGGCCGGCGACTCGGGAGCGCTGATCATGATGCACGCGGAGAACGGCGGGCCGATCGACGTGCTCGTGCGGCAGTTCCTGGACGACGGCAAGACCGAGCCGCTCAGCCACGGCCTCACTCGCCCGTCCGTGATGGAAGGCGAGGCCGTCCATCGGGTGTTCAAGCTCGCCGAGCTCGCCGGGACCCCCGCCTACATCGTCCACCTGTCCTCGCGCGATGCGCTGAACGCGGTCCGGGAGGCGCGGGACAGAGGCATGCCGGCGTTCGCCGAGACCTGTCCGCAGTACCTGTACCTGTCCCTCGACGACCTGGGACGACCGGGGTTCGAGGGCGCGAAGTTCGTCTGCTCGCCGCCGCTCCGGCCGGCCGACCACCAGGAGGAACTTTGGAAGGGCCTGCGCGGGGACGACCTGCAGATCGTCTCGACCGACCACGCGCCCTTCAACTACGTGGGGCAGAAGGATCTCGGCAAGGACGACTTCTCCAAGATCCCGAACGGTCTCCCCTCGGTGGAGGACCGCTTCACGCTCCTGTACGGGGGCGTCGAGGCCGGCCACATCGGGTTGAACCGCTTCGTCGAGATCGTCGCGACGGCCCCGGCAAAGATGTTCGGTCTGTATCCGCGCAAGGGCACGATCGCGCCGGGTTCGGACGCGGACGTCGTGGTGTTCGACCCGCGCGTTGAGCGCGAGCTCTCGGCGAAGACCCACCACATGAACGTCGACTACTCCGCGTACGAGGGCCGGAAGGTACGCGGTCTGCCCGAGGTCGTGCTCCAGCGGGGGCAGGTGCTCGTGCAGGACGGGACCTTCCACGGCAAGCCCGGCCAGGGGCGGTTCCTCCCGCGGAGCCGGATCTCGCTCTGAGGAAGCGCGGTCAGAGCTGCGCGGATCTGCGTGGGTCGGCGGCGCCGGGCGTCGGAGCCTGCGGGTTCGGATCGACGATCCGGTAGCCGACGCCGCGTTCGGTGACGATCCAGCCGGGACCCAGCTTGCGGCGCAGGTAGCGGACGTAGACGTCGACCAGGTTCGAGCGCGGGTCGAAGTCGAGCGACCAGACTTCGGACAGGAGCTCGGGGCGTGTCACGGTGGTGCCGGCGTGGCGCATCAGCATCTCGAGCAGCGTGAACTCGCGGGGCGTGAGCGAAAGCTCGCGTTCGCCCACGCGGGCACGTCGGGCGATGAGATCGAGCTCGAGTTCGCCGACCCTGAGCCGGGCGACGACGTTGGAGCGCGGTCGAAGCCGAGCGCGCAGTCGCGCGGCGAGCTCGTCGATCGAGAACGGCTTGGCCACGCAGTCGTCGGCGCCAAGGTCGAGCCCCCGCACCCGATCCTCGATCTCGCCTCGGGCCGTCAGGATCACGACCGGGACGTACAGGCCTCGCGCCCGGAGCCTGCCGAGTACCTCGAGCCCATCCATGTCGGGCAATCGGAGGTCGAGCACGACGATGTCGATCTCGCGCGCGACCGCGGACTCAGCCTGGGCACCAGAGGCGACGCGATGGACCTCGAACCCGCGCGCGCCGAGGCCCTTGGTGACGAGCGAGGCGAGACGGTCCTCTTCCTCGACGAGCAGGACGGTCACCCCGGGATCGGGGGCGTCCCCGTTCTCGTGGACGGTGGTCGACCCATCCCGCAGCCCTGCTCCGGAACGAGCCGAGGCCTCCACCGGGGTCCGATCGTGTCCAGGCACAGGCCGAGCACCCACGGGGGGTGTTCGCAACATGCAGAGGTTCGGATCGAACTTCTCACGGGAGGTCCAGCGCGGCAGGTGGAGCGCGGGCCGAACGGCGAGGGTCGCCCGGCCCGCGCGGAGGGCCGTCGGCCGACTGCCGTCGGCCGGATCGTCTCGACGCCAAGGACGGCGCCGATGCGATCGGTGCTCCCCGAGCGGCATCTTCCGGTCGGTGTCCGTTCGGCACAACCCCAGGACGATGAGGAAAGATTCACGCGCTCGTGCGTCCTCAGTGTGTCGTCGGGGCCATCCGGGGGTGGCCCGGCGTACCGTGGGCATCGCACCCACCCAAAGGAGAAACAGGGTCGATGAGCGCTGAGGTGCGGATCCTCTTCGAGGGCTACCTGAGCCGCCCCGACGCCGAGGATCGCACGGCGTCGACGGTCGGATTCGCTCGGGAGGACGGTGTCATGGTCGTCGTCGACCCCGGACTGGTCCCCGGGCGGGACGCGATCCTGCGTCCGCTCGCCGAGATGGAGATCGCCGCCGAGCAGATCACCGACGTGGTGCTCTCACACCACCACCCCGATCACACGCTGAACGCCGCCTTGTTCCCGAAGGCCCGGGTCCACGACCACTGGGCGTGGTACCGCGACGACCTCTGGATCGACCGCGAGGCCGAGGGGTTCGAGCTGTCGCCGTCGATCCGCCTGATCGAAACGCCGGGTCACTCCCCGCAGGACATCTCGACGCTGGTGGACACCGACGAGGGCCTGGTCGTGTTCACCCACCTGTGGTGGAACTCCGAGAAGCCGGTCGAGGATCCCTACGCGCCCGACCCGCACCTGCTTCACGAGAACCGCGCCCGCGTGCTCTCGCTCGGCGGGCTGCGCACGATCGTCCCGGGACACGGGGCGCCGTTCGAGCCGGGCCCGGAGACGCCCCGCTAGCGGCGCTCAGGGGCGGCCGAGCGCCGCCACGATCGCGGCGATGTCTTCGGGGGTCGTCCCGCAGCATCCGCCGATCAGCGAAGCGCCGGCCTCCCTCCACGCGAGCGGCCGCAGCGCCGGCCGCGCGTCCTGTCGGGGTGGGTCGGTCCACGCCTTGCGCATCGGGTCCCAGAACGAGCCCCGGTTCGGGTAGCACACGACAGGCTTGTCGGTCGTGTCCGAGATCGACTCGATCAGCGGTTCCACGTGGAGGGGGGAGGTGCAGTTCACGCCGACGGCCACCACGCTCGGCGCCGCCGCGACGACCTCGACGGCCTTCTCGATGGGGGTGCCGTCGCAGATGTGCCCTCCGTCGCGGCAGCTGAAGCTCACCCACGCGGGGATCTCGGGCACCCGCTCGAGCGCGCGGGCCAGGGCGCCGGCTTCGACGAACGAGGGGATCGTCTCGACTGCGAACACGTCGGGCTCGGCCTCGGCGAGCGCCTCGATCCGCGGCACATGGAACTCGACGAGCTCGTCCTCGTCCTTGTCGTAGTCGCCCGTGTACTCGGCGCCGTTGCCGAGCATCGCCCCGTAGGGGCCGACCGATGCGGCGACGACCCGGGTACCCCCCGCGGCCTCGCGGGCGAGCTCCACGCTCCGCCGCATCAGCTTGGCGGCCTCATCGCGTTCGATCCCACGGGCGGCGAGCCCCTGGAACGTCGCCTGGTAGCTCGCCGAGATCGCGACGTCCGCCCCGGCCTCGAAGTACGCCTCGTGGACGCGTCGGATCGCGTCGGGGTCCTCGACGAGAACCTTCGCGGACCAGAGCGGGTTCCTCAGGTCGGCACCGCGACGCTCGAGCTCGGTGGCGAGCCCGCCGTCGAGCACGACCGACCCGTGTGCCTGCTGGACGCTCTCGAATGGGTTTGCCGTCACGCGCACCAGCCTACGTGGTTGACCCCGGACGGCTCACGACGGGAGGATGCACCGATTGCCGAGGAGGAGGTGCGGGCGTGCTCGCCACGAGCATCTACATGATCGTGTTCCGGGTGATCCACGTGATGCTGGCGATCGCGTGGGGTGGAGGACTGTTCCTGTTGGTGGTCTTCCTACAACCGACGGCCAAGGCGATCGGCCCCGCCGCCGGTCCGTTCATGCGAGAGCTGTTGGCCGTGCGTCACCTCAGCGACTGGCTCCTTCGTATCGCCGGGGCGACGATCGTGGCGGGCGGATTCCTCTATTGGCACGACATGCAGGCGTTCGGGGGTCTCGGCGACTTCCTCGGCACCGCGTTCGGGCTCTGGCTCACGATCGGCGCGCTCGCGGCGATCGTCGCGGTGGCGATCGGCGGGGCACTGACCAAGCCGACGCTCGAGCGCTCGCTCGCCGTCGGCGCCCAGATCGCACAGGCCGGCGGAGAGCCGCCTCCGGGGCTGGTGCAGGAGCTCGCCGCGCTCCAGGCCAGGGGCCGGAGCCTCGCCATCCTCAACCTGGCGCTGGTGTCGCTCGCGGCGTTCGCGATGTCGACAGCTCGCTACTGGTAGGAGCCGCTTCCTCGTAGGCTCGTCGTCGTGGCGACCGTCTACGACCTCACCCTCGACCAGCTCACCGAGCGCCTCGGCGACTGGGGCGAGCCGCCGTTCCGGGCCAAGCAGGTCCATCGGCACCTGTGGCGGCGGTCGGCGACGTACGACCGGATGCCCGACGTCCCCAAGCGCCTGCGCGAACGCCTCGAGGCCGAGCTCCCGATCGGGGTCGAGGTGCTCGAGCAGCGCGAGGCGGACCGGGGCGCGACCCGGAAGGCGTTGCTGCGGATCGGTGGGCGCCACGTGATCGAGACCGTGCTGATGGGGTACCGCGACCGCGTGACGGTGTGCGTCTCGACCCAGACCGGATGCGCGATGGGGTGCGGGTTCTGCGCGACGGGGCAGATGGGGCTCCGCAACAACCTCACCGCCGGCGAGATCGCCGCGCAGGCGGTCTGGGCGAGTCGGGAGGCGGCCGCCCTGCCCGCGTCGACCCCCCGTCGTCTGTCCAACGCCGTCTTCATGGGTATGGGCGAGCCGCTGTCGAACGAACGACACACGTTCGGCGCGCTCGCGCTGCTCACCGGCGAGATGGGGATGGGGGACCGGCACGTCACGGTCTCGACCGTCGGCGTCGCGCCCGCGATCCGCCGTCTCGGCGAGGCGTACCCACAGGTCGGGCTCGCGGTCAGCCTGCACGCCGCCGACGACCGCCTGCGCGACCGGCTCGTCCCCGTCAACGAGCTGTGGCCGCTCGAGGAGCTGATCGAGGCGATCCAGGCGTGGCGCCGGGCGACGCGCCGCCGCCCGTCGATCGAGTGGGCGATGATCGACCGGACCAACGACGCCGACGAGCAGGCCGAGCGGCTCGCGCCGATCGCGCTGCGCCTGCGGGCGCACGTCAACCTGATCCCGCTGAACCCGACGCCCGGGTGGCCGTCCAAGCCGAGCCCCGCCTCGCGGATCCGCGCGTTCGCCTCGATCCTGGACGACGCCGGCGTCGCCGTGACGATCCGCGACACGCGGGGGCGCGAGATCGACGCGGCGTGCGGCCAGCTCTCGCTCGAACACGAGCGCGCGGCGGCGCGCTGAACGGAGCGGCCCTGGGCGGCTGCTAGCGTGGACCGCCCATGGGGTTCATCGAGCTGACCGACGTCGCCTATGCCCTGCCGGGCGGCTGGACGCTGTTCGAGGGCGTGAGCTTCCGCGTGCCCGAGGGCGAGCACGCCGGTCTCGTCGGCGCCAACGGCATCGGCAAGTCGACGCTGCTCCGGCTCATCGTTGGCGACGACCGCCCGACCGCGGGCTCGATCCAGACCGACGGACGGGTCGGGCTGATGCGGCAGTTCATCGGGTCCGACGCGCGCCCGACGACCGTCCGCGACTTCCTCCTCGCCTACGCCGAACCGCGAGTCTCGGAGGCGGCGATCCGTGTCGCCAAGGCCGAGCGCTGGATGCGCGATCATCCGGGCGAGGAGGCGCAGATGCGATACGCGGACGCGCTCGCGGGCTGGGGCGAGGCCGGCGGGTACGAGGCCGAGGTGCTGTTCGACCGGTGCACGCACGCGGCGTTCGGGCAGGGCTTCCCCGAGTGCGCCGAACGCAAGATCGAGACGCTCTCGGGCGGCGAACGCAAGCGCCTCGCGCTCGAGGTGATCCTGCGGTCGCGGTTCGACACCGTGATGCTCGACGAGCCCGACAACGCGCTCGACATCGAGGGAAAGCGTTGGCTCGAGGACGCGATCGCGGCGAGCCCGAAGACCGTCCTGTTCGTGAGCCACGACCGGACCGTGCTCGACCGCGCCGCGACCAGGATCGTCACGCTCGAGGGGCGTGCGGCCTGGACGCATCACGGCGGGTTCTCGAGCTACGCCGGGGCGCGCGACGCCCGCGTCGACCGGCTGGACCAGGACCATCGCCGGTACGAGGCGGAGCACCGCCGGCTCTCGGAGATGGTCAAGGAGATGCGGCGCAAGTCCGCGTACAACGACAACTGGGCCTC
>Ga0070704_100001820_pt1 | contig 11739 bp, 8 predicted proteins | sample KBSK5252metaG_FD_65467 | JGI IMG/M metagenome (GOLD analysis project Ga0070704, IMG submission 65467) | Corn, switchgrass and miscanthus rhizosphere microbial communities from Kellogg Biological Station, Michigan, USA - KBS K5-25-2 metaG | ecosystem: Host-associated > Plants > Roots >... | reverse complement strand
AAATCGCGGAAGGAATTTCGCCCGCCTTGACCTGCTTGGAGAAGGCGTCGAAGGGGAGTGGTGGCATGGGGGAAAGCTACTAGGGAGTCAGGGAGCTAGGGAGCTAGGGAGCTAGGGAGTTAGGGGAAGGACCCCCCTAGCTCCCTAGCTCCCTAGCTCCCTAACCCCTTACAAAACAATTCACATACATCAACGCGCATAAGCTCTTCCCGTCTCGAATCTTTCCCGTCCGGATCATCTTTCCGACCTCACTCCACCGCTTCTCGTGCACGGTGATGAATTCGTCCGGCTCGCGGGCGAGCGCAACCGGAAGGAGACCTTTCGCGAGGTACAGATGAATCCGCTCGTCGGTGAATCCCGGGGTCGTGAAAATGGTGCTAAGGCGAACCATCTCGGAGGCTTCCATTCCCGCCTCTTCCGCCAGCTCCCTCCGCGCGCATGCCAGGGGAGCTTCTCCCGGAGACAGCGTCCCCGCAGGGACCTCCCAGAGCATGCCGTCGGCGGCGTGCCGGAACTGGTGGATGAGCAGCACCCGGGGATCGTCGTCAGCCGGATCATCGAGAAACGGCACTACGGCGGAGGCGCCGGGGTGACGAATCATCTCCAGCACCCCGGTCGACCCGTCGGGAAAACGGACGGTGTCGTGATCCACCTGGATCACCCGGCCGTCGTAGCGGCGCTCCGATTGGAGTAGTGTCATGGTGGCAGCTCAGGGGGTGGCGGCGACGGGTTCCGGAGACGATGTGCCGAGCATGTTTCGAAACGCGGTGACCGGGAGCTTGAGCGCCTCCAGGGCGAGGTATCCCACTTCCCGCCGGCTTCCCGCCGTAATGGGGCTGGTGCGGGTGGGCGAGACGAAGGCCTCGAGTTTGGCGTGGCGGGCTTCGAGACGGAGCCGGGCCATGTGAAAAGGGTCGCTGACCAGCAGCACCCGCGCCGCCTCGCGCTCCCGCATCCACTCCGCCACCGATCGCATCGATTCTTCCGTAGTCCGCCCGTCGGGGCGCACGACGATGGCCGAATCAGGAAGCTGGGCGCGGAGGTATTTGTGTCCGACCGTCGCCTCGCTCATGCGATCTCCCGGGCCGATGCCTCCCGTCACCACCACCATCGGCGCGAGTCCCTCGCGGTAGAGCTCGAGGGCGTGGTCGAGCCGCGCCTTGAGCACGGGAGACGGGCGGCCGTTGTACTGCGCCGCGCCGAGCACCACGATCGCGTCGGCGTGCTCGCGCTGATCCTGGCGGCTCACCCGGTACACCCAGAGAAAGAGGATCGCGTAGCAGAGCGCGGCGAGTACCACGACTCGCCCGCCCCACCGGAGGGCTCGCGTCACAGGTCGAACGATTCACCCATCTGCGGAATGGTGACCTGGCCCACGCCCTCGTCCCGGAGCATCTGCGCCATCGCGGCCGCGGGCGCCGCCTCGCCATGGACGACGAACGCCCGCCGCACCGGACCGCCCAGCCGTTTGACCCATGCCCTGAGCTCGGAGCGGCCGGCGTGCGCGGAGAGGGCGTCGATCGTCTGCACCTCGGCGCGGGCTTCGTACATGTCCCCGTAGATCCTGACCTGACGCGCTCCGTCGCGGATGCGGCGGCCCAGCGTGCCTTCGGCCTGATAGCCGACGAACAGCACGCAGTTCTTCGAATCTCCGATGTGGTTGGCGAGGTGGTGGAGAATTCTCCCTCCCTCGGCCATTCCCGATGCCGCGACGATGACCGCGGGACCATTCAGCGTATTCAGGCGCTTGGAATCCTCCGCCTTCTTGACGTACTGCAGCATCGGGAAGTCGAAGATCGTGTCGGAATTCGCGAGCATCTGCTCCCGGCGATCGAAGATTTCGGGGTGCATCCGGTAGACCGCGGTCGCGTCCACCCCGAGCGGGCTGTCGACGTAAATGCGGATATCGGGAATCCGGCCCGCCTTCCGGAGCTGATGCAGCGAATACACCACTTCCTGAATGCGTCCCAGCGCAAAGGCCGGAATGAGGACCTTGCCGCCGCGGGCCGCGGTGTGCCGGATGACCTCACCGAGCCGCTCTTCGGCTCCCGCGACGGGCTCGTGGTCCTTGTCTCCGTACGTCGATTCGATGATCAGGGTGTCGATCGGGCCGGTGGGGGGATCGGGATCGCGAATGATCGGAAGGCCGTATCGGCCGATATCGCCGGAAAAGACGATCCGCGTGTTGCCCCCTTCGGTGAGCCGGAGGTCCACGGTGGCGCTGCCGAGGATGTGGCCCGCTTCGGTGTACTCGAACGCCAGATTCTTGCGAAGGTAGTGAATGCGCCGGTACGGAATTCCGGTCATCAGATCCTGGACCGCGATGGCGTCGGCCAGGTTGTAGAGGGGCTGGCTCTCCGGGCTGCTCTTCCCACGCCGGGCCAGGAGCTCCGCGTCGCTCTCCTGAATGTGGGCCGCGTCGGGAAGCATGACGGCGCAGAGGTCGCGAGTCGCCGGCGTGGCGAAGATCGGCCCATGAAATCCGTGCCGCACCAGGAGCGGAAGCCGGCCGATGTGATCGATGTGGGCGTGGCTGACGACGATGGCATCGATCCGGCGGGGATCGAAGGGGAGCTTCGCGTTGAGCGCGGCCGCTTCAGCCCGGTGGCCCTGAAAGAGTCCGGCATCGAGGAGGATCCGCGCTCCGGCGGCCTCGAGGAGGTGCATCGACCCCGTGACCTGCCCCGCGGCGCCCCAGAAGGTCAACTTCGCGGCCATTTCGGCTCCTTGCTTGGTGAGCGGTGAGCGGTAAGCGGTAAGCGGGGAGCGCTTGCCCCGCTCACCTCTCACCGCTCACCCCTTACCGTGTCCCGAAGATCCTGTCCCCCGCGTCTCCCAGCCCGGGAAGGATATACCCCTGCCGGTTGAGCTCGCGATCGAGCGCGGCGGCAAAGACCGGCACGGTGGGATGGGCGTTGAGCATCGCCTTGACACCCTCCGGCGCGGCCACCAGACAGAGGAAGCGGATGCGCGAGGCACCCGATTCGCGGAGCTTGGACACGGCCGCCACGGCGGATCCCCCGGTCGCCAGCATCGGGTCGAGCACGAAGAAATCGCGATCGGTCTCGGCGGCCGGCACCTTGAAGTAATAGCTGACCGGAAGCAGGGTTTCGTGGTCGCGGAAGAGGCCCACATGGCCGACGCGGGCGGACGGAATGAGCTGGGTGATTCCCTCCACCATGCCGAGACCGGCGCGGAGGATCGGTACCAGGGTGAGCTTCTTTCCCGAGACTTTTCGGGCGACGGTGCGCTCCAGCGGGGTTTCGATATTCACCGGCTCGGTCGCGAGATTGCGGGTGACCTCGTAGGTCATCAGCATCGCAATCTCGTTCACCAGCTGCTTGAAGTCCTTGACCGGCGTGGACTTGTCCCGCATGATCGCGAGCTTGTGCTGGATCAGGGGGTGCTCGAGGACGGTGAGATTGGGGAAGTCGGTGGATTCCATCCCGAGAAGATGCTGGTTGCGGACCGACTCGGCTAGCCCGGCTGGCGCATTTTCATCGGGTGGCAGTGAAAACCTCGAACGGTATATTCCCCGCACCCACACCGGCTTGGAGTCCCGTATGCGCCAACTTCTCGTGGCGGTCGGTCTGTTCGCCGCCGCTCTGCCCGCCGCAGCGCAGCCCAATCCCTTCAAGATGCCGAAGTCGAACCTCAAGGGTGGCGCCGAGGTCACCTATACGCTGAGCGGGGATCTCACCGGAACGGCGAAGATGGCGTTCGACGGCGACCGGTTCGTCCGGAAGCAGGCCAGCACCATGAAAATGATGGGGAAGACCACGACGACGGACACCTGGATGCTGACGACGCCCGATTCGATGTACAACGCCGACGTCGCGAAGAAACAGGGAACCGTGATGCCCAACATGGTTCCGCTGATGGCCAAGGCGTACGACAAACTGGACGGCGACGGCAAGAAGAATCTCCACCAGAACATGAGCGACATGGCCTCGATGTTCTCGAAGCTCTCTCCGGCGAGTTTGGGGATGGTCGGCGAGGAGCTGGGGAAGAAGACCTATGCCGGCCAGGAGTGCGAGGAACGGAAAGTGGGACCGGTGGTGATGTGCACCATGAACAAGACGCCGATCACGCTGCATTCCCAGACCAAGCTCCTCTGCCTCAACATGGAAGAGACCGCGACCGAGGTGAAGCTGGGGTCGGTGACCGACGCCGCGTTCGCTCCTCCGGCGGGGGTGGTCTGGAGCCCCGACAAGCACGTGGCCAACGCGGACTCGGCGGCGGAGAGTATCGTGAAATATCTGGCGAGCCAGGCGCTGGCCGATTCGCTTGCGAAGGCAAAGGCGGAGCTCCAGGCTGCCCAGGCCAAGGCGGGGCAGAGCGGGGGAGAGACGCCGAAGATGACCCCCGAGCAGGAGGCGTCGATGCAGAAGGCCTGCGAGACGATGAAGAACTTCGACATGGGGAAGATGATCGCCGACGCGGCCAACAACGCCATGAAGTCGCTGGCGGAGTCGGCCAAGCAGGCGGCGGTCGACGCGGCGAAGAACGCGGCGAAGAACAAAGTCGAGGGGATCTTCAAGAAGCCGAAGATTCCGCTCATGTAATCGGAGGGCTCCGGGGAATCCCAGTCTGAGGTTCCCCGGACCCCATGCACCACGTACCACCCCGCCGCTGGGCCAGCGACTCCCCCAATCGCACGAAGCGCATGATTTTCTTGAGGTTAGGGGGTCGGCTGGTTATATTTTCGCGCCTTCGGGCTAGGTAGCTCAGTTGGTAGAGCAGCGGACTGAAAATCCGCGTGTCGGGGGTTCAATTCCCTCCCTAGCCACTTCCCCACCGGTTCTTTCGAAGTTCCTCGCATAGACAACGTCTTCGCAGCTCGGCGGGACAATTCGACCCGACACGTGGTTGTTACGAACCCGCGTCCCGGAAGCCACTTAGCGGAGGGCCGCTCGGGTTGCCGATCCCGCGGGAACCTCCGAGTTTCCATCGACGTAATGACGGCGGGTCCTGGTTCTGGGAGCAACCATGTTGTCACGATCGACCGGGCGGGCGTCGCGGCCCCCCTTGGCCATTGCGGTAGCACTCGTACTCGGTGGATGCAGCAAGCCGGCGGCCTTTGCCCCGCCCCCCTCCGAGGTCGCGATCATCGAAGTGGCACCGCGGCGAATCGAGCAGGTCTACGAATTTCCCGGCAACGTCGAAGCGTTCCGCAGCGTCGAGGTGAGGGCCCAGGTCGGCGGGGTGATCAAGGCGCGGCCCTTCCGAGAGGGCCAGGCGGTTTCGGCGGGCGACGTTCTCTACCGGCTCGATCAAACCGCGTATGAAGCGGACCTCCGCGCCGCCCGGGCGCGGCTTGCCGAGGCCGAGTCCCGGGCCGCCAACGCGCAGCAGACCCTCGCCCGATACGCCGCACTCCTCAAGGACAACGCCGTCTCCCGGCAGGATTACGACAACGCCGCGTCGCAGGCGCAGCAGGCCCAGGCCTCGGTCGAAGAAGTCCGGGGAATCGCCGATCGCGCCAGGAAGAATTTCGACGACACGATCGTTCGGGCCGAGCTGGCCGGCCGGGTGGGGAAGGCGCTTCTCGAGGTAGGGGCCAGGGTCCGCGGCACCGAGGACGTGCTCACCACGATCGACGCGCTCGATCCCATCTACGTCACCTTCCGCCCGTCCGCCCAGCAGCAGCTCGCCTGGCGCCGGGATCCGCGCGCCAATCTCCTCCTCCGACCGGGGAGCGCGCTCACCTTCGAGGCGATCCTGCCCGACGGAGCACCGGCACCGGGAAGCGGGCGACTCGATTTCATCGATCCGGTGGTGGACGCCGCAACCGGCACCCAGCAGCTCCGTGCCCAATTTGCCAACCGGGAGCGACTGCTTGTTCCCGGCCAGTTCGTGCGGGTCCGGATGCACGGCATGGTGCTCGACAGCGCCATCGTGATTCCGCAGCGCGCCGTCATGCTCCAGATGGGCCGGCAGACCGTCTATCTGGTCCAGGGCGATTCGGTGGTGGCCAAGGACGTCGTGGCGAGCAGCTGGACCGGGAATCAGTGGCTCATCGAGCAGGGACTGACACCGGGTGACCGGGTGATCGTGGACGGCATCCAGAAGGTGGGCCCGGGGGCCAAGGTGAAGGCGGTGGCGGCCGACACCGCGACGAGCGGCACGCCCAGGTGACCGAACCCGAACCGGAGATCCGCTACTTCTTCATCCGGCGGCCCGTCCTGGCCGCCGTGATTTCCGTCGTCATCACACTGCTGGGCGCCTTCGCGCTGCTTCGGCTTCCGATCAATCGATTTCCCCAGATCACGCCCCCGGCGGTCCAGGTCACCGCCGTGTACCCCGGCGCCAACGCCGAGGATGTGGCGCAGGCCGTGGCGGCGCCGATCGAGCAGCAGCTCTCCGGCCTCGAAGGCATGCTGTATTACCAGTCGGCCAATTCGAGCGCCGGGGTCATGTCGCTCTCGGTGTACTTCGACATCTCCCGCAATCAGGACCTCGCCGCGATCGAGGTGCAGAACGCCGTCAAGCTCGCCGAGCCGCAGCTGCCCGAAGAAGTCCGGCGCAACGGGATCGTGATCCAGAAGACCAACACCAACATTCTGCTGGTGGCGGCGCTGGTGTCGGACGATCCCCGCTACGACGCGCTCTACCTGAGCAACTACGCCAAGCTGTACGTCGAGGACGAGCTCAAGCGGCTGCCCGGCGTCGGCAGTGCCCAGGTCTTCGGCGGCTCCGATTTTTCCATGCTGCTCGGACTCGATCCCGAAAAGATGGCCCGGCTCGGCATGACGGTGGACGATGTCGCCCGCGCCGTGCGTGAACAGAACACCACCAATCCGTCGGGGCGCCTGGGCCGGGAGCCGGCGCCGCAAGGAACCCAGCTCACGCTGCCGGTCACCACCAGCGGCCGGCTCGTCACGGCCGAGGAGTTCGGCAACGTCATCCTTCGGGCCCGCCCTGATGGCTCCCTGGTGCGGGCGCGGGACGTCGGATCGGTTCGCCTCGGCGCGCTGAGCTACGACGCCGTCGGCAGGCTCAACGGCCGGCCCACCGCGCTCATTCTGATCTTCGGCCGGCCCACCGCCAATCAGCTCGACGCCCGGGATGAGGTGGTCGCGCGACTGGACGAGCTCTCGAAAAGCTTTCCCGCCGGCGTCCGCGCTGAAATTCCGTTCGACACCACGCCCTTCATCACCGCGTCGATGGAGGAAGTGGTCAAGACGCTGATCGAGGCGATGATGCTGGTGACCCTGGTGGTTTTCCTCTTCCTCGAGAGCTGGCGCGCCACCGTCATTCCTCTCCTCGCCGTGCCGGTCAGCATCGTCGGCACCTTTCTCGGGCTGCAGGCGCTCGGATTCACCATTAACACGCTGACGCTGTTCGGGCTGGTGCTGGCCATCGGCATCGTGGTGGACGACGCGATCGTGGTGATCGAAAACGTCGAGCGGATCATGGAGGAGGAGGGGCTGCCGCCCAGGCAGGCGGCGGACAAGGCGATTCGCCAGGTGAGCGGCGCACTGATCGCGATCGTGCTTTCTCTCTGTGCGGTATTCGTGCCGGTGGCGTTCATCAGCGGTATCACCGGCGCGCTCTATCGCGAATTCGCGCTCACGATCGTGATCGCCATCGTCATCTCCGGCCTGGTGGCCCTGACGCTCACTCCCGCGCTCTGCGCCGTGCTGCTCCGCCCGCCCGGCGCGGAAAGAAAGAACCGCTTCTTCCAAGCATTCAACCGGAATTTCGACCGGGTCCGAAACCGCTACGTCGGCACGGCGGGGAAGATCGTGGCCCGGCCCGGCGCCGGCCTGGCGGCCTTCCTGGTGATGGTGGTGCTTGCGGTGGTCCTCTATCGGAAGGTGCCCGGCGCGTTCATCCCGGAAGAAGACAAGGGATTCTTCGTCCTGGCGGTGCAGCTCCCCGACGCGGCGTCGCGCCAGCGCACCGAAGAGGTCGTGGCCAAGATCGAGCGCATGGTGCTCGCCGATTCGTCGGTGCAGTCGGTGGTGGTGCTCGTGGGCCTCGACCTGCTCACGTTTTCCCAGCAGACCAACAGCGCCACCATGTTCGTCCGGGTCAAGCCGTGGGGCGAGCGGAAGCGCAAGGACCAGAGTCTCGCGGCGATCCTCGGACGGGTCAACGGACAGCTCTTCGGGCTGAAGGAAGCCATCTCGTTCGGCTTCAACTTTCCGGAGATTCCCGGGTTAGGCCGGACCAGCGGCCTCGAAATGAACCTGCAGGCGCGTTCCGGACAGGATTATCGCGCCTTTGCCCAGATCGCCCAGCAATTCGCCCAGGATGCGAACCGTCTCCCCGAGATCCAAAACGTGGCCGCGCTGATCCGGGCAGCGGTGCCGCAACTCTACGTCACCGTCGACAAGGACGCGGCCTACGCCCGCGGCGTGGTGCCGGGACAGGTGTTCTCCACGCTCCAGGCGATGCTGTCCAATCTCTACGTCAACGATTTCAATCTGTACGGCCGCTCCTACCGGGTGCAGGTGGAAGCGCTGCCCGAGTTCCGCCAGCGGCCCGAAGATATCGGCCGGTTCCACGTCCGCAGCGCGAGCGGCGCCATGGTGCCCCTCTCCGCGCTGGTGAAGAGCGAGATGCGCGGCGGACCGAGCATCATCCAGCGATTCAACGGCTTTCCCTCTTCGCTGGTGACGGGACAACCCCGGCCGGGGAAGAGCACGGGCGAGATGCTCGGCTCGGTCGAGCGGCTGATCGCGGAGAAGTATGCCGCCCAGGGCATCGGGTATGCCTACAGCGGCCAGTCCTTCCAGGAGCGGGTCTCCGGCGGGAGCAGCTCGCTGGTCATCGGGCTCGGCCTCGTCATGGTCTTCCTGGTGCTGGCGGCTCAGTACGAAAGCTGGTCGATTCCCTTCGCCGTCCTCCTCGGTGTTCCCTTCGGCATCTTCGGCGCCCTGCTTGGGGCCTGGCTCCGGGGCATGGCGAACGACGTGTATTTCCAGGTCGGGATGATCGCGGTGATCGGGCTCGCGGCGAAGAACGCGATTCTGATCGTGGAATTCGCGAGCGCGCTCAGGGCCGAGGGGCTCCCGGTACGGGACGCGGCCATCCGGGCCGCGCGGCAGCGGCTCCGCCCGATTCTGATGACGTCTTTCGCGTTCATCCTCGGCGTCGTGCCGCTGGTCATCGCCGGAGGAGCCGGGGCGATCAGCCGGCACTCGATTGGAACCGGCGTCTTTGCCGGCATGCTGGTCGCGACACTGGTCGGGATCTTCTTCATCCCGCTCTTTTTCTCGGTCATCGCGGGGCTCACGACGCGCCGCGTGGCCGCCGCGCCGGTTCCCGCGGAGGAGCGATGATGCGCCGGGTGACCTCCGTCGCGCTCGGTATCCTTGCCGCGGGCGCGTGCGCGGTGGGGCCGTCGACCCGGGCGACTGCCCCGGCGACACGCCCGCTGCTGCCGACCGACAGCCTTTCGTCGCCGGCGGCCCGCGGGTTCCTCGACTCGCTCGCGGCCGCGCGCGCCGCGGAGCGGAGCGATTCGACCAGCGCGCTCTGGCGGGTCAAGCCCCTCGCGCTCGACTCCACGAGCGATCGTTCCTGGCTCGCATTGCTCGACGACCCGGTGCTGCTGACGCTGGTCGAATCCGCCATCGCAGGCAACACCGACCTCGCCATGGCCGTCGCCCGGGTCAAGGAATACCGGGCGCTCCTGGGCGTAGCGCGTGGCGATCTCTTTCCGCAGATCGGCGCGGGAGGCTTCGCGAGCAAGAATCAGAGCGTGTTCGGCACTTTTCCCGCGCAGAACTTCGACGTCGTTCGGGTGACGGCCGACCTGGCCTGGGAGCTGGATTTCTGGGGGAGACTCAGGCGCCAGACCCAGGCGGCGCGCTTCGACCTCCTGAGTCGGGAAGAGGATCAGCGCGCGACCGTGGTGACGCTGGTGAGCGACGTGATCACCGCGTACCTCGAGCTCCGCGAGCTGGATCAGCAGCTGGCGATTTCGGAACAGACGCTGGAGTCGCGGCGCGCAACCCTCGCCTTGTCGCGGCGGCGCTTTGCGGAGGGGGTCATTTCGGAGCTGGACGTCCGGCAATTCGAATCGGAAGCCGCGGCGCCGGCCGCGCGCGTTGCCGACTTCGCGCGGCAACGCGGCGAAAAGGAACACCAGCTGAGCGTGCTGCTGGGACGGACGCCGGGACCGATTCCTCGCGGCCGGCCCCTGGCGGAGGCGGTGCAGGCGGTGGCGGTCCCGGATTCGATCCCGGGAGAGCTGCTGCTCCGCCGGCCCGACGTGAGGCGGGCGGAACGGGAGCTCTCCGCGGCACTGGCCCGGGTCGGGCTCGCACTGGGCAACCGCCTGCCCCGGATCGCCATCACCGGTCAGTACGGGCGGCAGCGCGGCGATTTCCACGACCTCTTCGGCATATCCGGCGAGATCTACCTGCTCCAGCTCGGCATGACGGTGCCGCTGTTCACCGGGGGGCGGCTGCTCAATCAGCAGCGCGCCGCGAACGCGCGGGTGGACCAGGCGCGGGCGCGATACGACCACAGTGTGCTCACGGCATTCCAGGAGGCCGCGGATGCACTGGCGGGACTCGGCCTCACGCGCGACCAGCTCGTGGCGCAGGACGCGCAAGTGCAGGCCCTGCAGCGGGCGCTGGTGCTGGCGCAGCGCCGCTATGAAAACGGGGTCTCCAGTTATCTCGAAGTCCTCGATGCCCAGCGCGGACTCTACATCGCCCAGCTGCTGCTGGTACAAACCGAGCGCCAGTATCTGGTGTCCACCGTGCGCCTGTACAAAGCGGTGGGTGGGGGATGGGACAACCGGCTCCCGCGTTAGGGGGACTCGGGCACGACCAGCTTGAACGGCAGGTCCTTGTTGCCGACGACCTGGTCTTCGGCCGGGTTGATGATCAGCCGCACGCTCCGCGTCTCTCGCGCATCCACGATCCGCTCGAATCGGGCAGGACCCGATTGTCCGGCGGTGCTTACGAGCACCCGCACCCGCTCCGCGTCCACCGGCTCGAAGGTGACCACGTCGCGGACGCTGTCCACTCCATATACGTACAGGGTGCGCGCGAGCAGCAGGTAGTATTCGCCGGCGTACCCCTCCAGCTTGTCGCGCCTGGCCTTGAGGGCGGAGACCAAATGCTCCCGCTCGATTGCCAGATACGGAAGGGGCAGAGTCCCGACGGCGCGTTCGATCACCGAATCGGGCAATGCGGTCTGGAGCTCCCGCGCCACCGCGACGAAATCCTCCCGGCCGAGCCGATTCAGTACGCGATGGTCGATGCGCTCGGCCGACTCCGCCAGCCGCGCGACCGGCGGCAGCTCCCCGGAGAATCCGACATAGCGCGGCAGCAGAATGTGTGACAGCGTACCGACGACTCCATCCACCCGCGAAAATGCCCAGTCCCGATCCTCGGGAATCGGGCGCCACTGGGTCTTCCCGTCCACCCGGCGCCGGCCCCAGCGCCATTGCCTCTCGTGGCGGTCCCAGTCGCCCACCAGCATGTCGAGGAGCCGGATCTTGAGATAGTACCGGTCATCGAAGGAGGCGTCGGGGTCGACGCGGATGGAATCCAGCACTTCCGCTCCGCCGACGATCTTGCGGTATCCGGCGAACCCGGGGTGATCTCCTTTGCGTTCGTTGGCATTCACGCTGATCAGCCCGACTCTTCCCGCGAACACCGCGCGGTACTTCCCGAGGCTCGGTTCGTTGGGCATCACCGCAGCAATGGGCCGGGGCGCGGCAATGCCGGCGGCCTCCTGCAGTGCCGAGACGACCACCGCCCCGAAGGGGAA
>Ga0070704_100001819_pt1 | contig 11740 bp, 10 predicted proteins | sample KBSK5252metaG_FD_65467 | JGI IMG/M metagenome (GOLD analysis project Ga0070704, IMG submission 65467) | Corn, switchgrass and miscanthus rhizosphere microbial communities from Kellogg Biological Station, Michigan, USA - KBS K5-25-2 metaG | ecosystem: Host-associated > Plants > Roots >... | reverse complement strand
CCGAGGCGATCGACTACAACCCGGAGGAGATCGAGGGGGCGGGGATGACCCTGTTCCAGATCACCATCCCGCTGGTCGGCGGGTACCCCAACCTCAGGCAGTTCATCAACCGGATCGAGTCGTCCAGGCACCTGCTGATCGTGGACAGCGTGGAGCTGACCGGGGCGCGCGAAGGCGGGGCGATGCTCAGCCTGACCATCAAGATCTCGACGGTGTTCCATGCGCCGCGGCTCGTCGCCGCGCCGAAACCGGCGCCCGCATGAGCCACCCATGCTGACCATGCTGAAGGCACGGCAGAAAGAGATTCTCCTGGGGGCGATCCTGGTCGCCATCGCCTTCGTCCTGTGGCAGAACCTCGGAGGCGGCCAGGGAGCGGCCGGAGGGGCCGCGCCCGCCGGCGGCGGCGTGCGCATCGACCTGCCCGGCTACATCAAGATCATGCCGAAGGTCGACTGGGCCGCCCTTTCGGCCCCGCGGCCGGCCTACGATCCGAGCGGGCGGAACATCTTCCAGTTCGGGGCCATCCCGGCGCCCACGCCGGTCCCTCTGACGGCGGCCGAGAAGGCGGCGATCGAGGCGGCGAGGAAGGCGGCGGCGGAGGAGCTCGCGCGCCAGCAGGAGCTCATGCGCCAGCAGCAGGAGGTGAACGCCAAAGCGGCGCAGGTGGAGCAGGAGCGCATTGCGAACCTGCCCCCCCCGCTGCCCCCCAAGCCGGTGCCCCCGGCGATCAACTACAAGTTCATCGGCTACGTCGGCCCGTCGGAGAACAAGATCGCCGTCCTGCACGACGGCACCGATTTGATCTTCGTGCGCCAGGGGGAGAAGATCGGCGGCCAGTTCAAGATCCTGGAGATCGGCTACGAGTCGATCAAGTTCGGATACACCGATCCCCGCTTCAAGGGGGAGACGACCACGCTGCCCATGAGCAGCTCGTACTGACATGACTATGAGGGGAGGTGACGAGGTGCAAAGCGCAGCGAACCCGCCTGGAACCGGCACATCGATGCATGGGGCCCGCCCGCCGGCGCGCCGAGGCGCCGCCCCGGTCCTGGCCGCGGCGCTCGCGTGCGCGATAGGACTCGGCGCCTGCGCCACCGGCCGGGGCGTCTACCGCATCGGCGAGAAGGAGATGGCCGCGCAGAACTACGACCGGGCCGTCCTGCTCTTCTCCAAGGCGGTCTCGTCCGATCCGGGGAGCACCCGCTACAAGGTGGCGCTGGCGCGCGCCAAGATGAAGGCGGCCCAGGAGCACTTCGCCAAGGGGCAGGCCTACCTGAAGGCCAATCGCATCGAGGCCGCCATCTCCGAGTTCCAGCAGACGGTCTACCTCGATCCCTCGCACCAGTACGCCGCCAACGAGCTGTCCAAGGCGCTCACCGAATGGCAGAGGCAGCAGAAGGCGGACGAATCCGAGATGGAGAAGCTGAAGCGCCAGGCCAAGGCGGCGGCGCCCGGGCGCGTCGCCCCCCGCCTGAACCCCGCCTCCAACATCCCGATCGTCCTGCGCTTCAAGGACGAGACGGTGAAGAAGATCTACGACGCGCTCAGCAAGGCCTCGGGGATCAACTTCATCTACGACGAGCGGGTCGATCTCAACAAGAAGATCTCGATCGACCTGGCCGACGTGACGTTCGAGCAGGCGCTCGGCACGCTGATGACCATGAACAAGCACTTCTTCAAGATCTGGGACGAGAACACCATCCTGATCGCCGACGACAACCAGCAGAAGCACAAGGAGTTCGACGACCTCGTCATCCAGACCTTCTACCTGTCGAACGCCGATGTGAAGGACGTGCAGGTCCTGTTGCGCACGCTCCTGGACGCGCGCCAGCTGGCGCAGAACGACCGCCTGAACGCCATCACCATCCGCGACACGCCCGACCGCGTCCAGGTGGCCGCGAAGATCATCGAGGCGAACGACAAGGCCAAGTCCGAGCTGATCGTGGACATCGAGCTTCTGGAGATCAACCGCACGCTCCTGCAGAACCTGGGGATCGACCTGTTCGGCCCGGGCGGCGGCAGCGGCAAGTCGCTGAACCTGACCTACGGCGGCGGCACCAGCGTGCCGCTCAACAACCTGGACCTGCTCAAGCAGGCCGGCTCGTACCTGATCGGCCCGATCCCCGGCGTGGTGGTGAACTTCCTCAAGACCGACGCCGACGCCCAGGTGATCGCCAAGCCGCAGCTGCGCGTCAGCGAAGGGGAGAAGGCGACGGTCCGCATCGGCGACCGCATCCCGATCCCGACCACGACCTTCAACGCCGCCCCGACGGTCGGCGGCACGGTCGGCGTGCCGATCACCTCGTTCACCTACCAGAACGTCGGCATCAACATCGACGTCGAGCCACGCGTCCACCACAACAAGGAGATCACGCTGAAGCTCAAGGTCGAGGTCTCCTCGCTGGCGGGGCAGGTGTCCGCCGGCGGCGGTCTGACCCAGCCGATCATCGGCACGCGCGAGATCGACACGACGATCCGGCTCAAGGACCAGGAGACCAATCTCCTGGCCGGCCTCATCCGCGAGGAGGAGCGCAAGTCGATGAGCGGCCTGCCGGGACTCTCCGACGTTCCGGTCCTGAAACGGATCTTCGGCAACACCGAGACCAACGTGCAGCAAACCGACATCGTCCTGACCCTGACGCCGCACATCATCCGCATCCCGGACGTCACGGAGGAGGACCTGCTGCCGCTCTGGATCGGCACGGAGGGCAACATCGGCCTGCGCGGCTCCAGCAAGACCAGCGCCTTCGGCAGCAATCCGTTCGAAGGGAAGGAAGAGGACGAGGAGGCGCCGATGATCCCGACCCTCCCGGACCTGCCGGTCGAGGAGGCCGAGCCGGAGGAAGAGGCCCCGCCCGCCGTGGAGCCTCCGCCGGCGCAGGGCGCCGTCGCGGTCCCGTCGCTCCCCTCGGCCGCCGCGTCCCCTTCTCCAACCCCCGAGCCCACTCCGACGCCTACCCCCGAGGGAGGGGGTGCGGCTGCCGCACCGACCGCGACGCCGACACCGACGCCCGGCACCGCAAACAAGGCGGAGTCGGCCGAGCCGGCCGTGGTCTTCATGAGCCCGGCGTACGCGAATGTCTCGACGGGAGGCATGGTGACGGTCGGAATCATGATCCGATCCAAGAGCGGCATCGGCAGCGTGCCGTTCCATCTCGTCTTCGACCCGCAGGCCCTCGAGTTCCTCAACTATTCGAGGTCCTCGCCGTTCCTGTCGCAGGACGGCGCCTCGACGTTCGTCCTGGCCACCCTGGGGTCGGCCGGGAACGAGGTGATCGTGGGGCTGTCGCGCGAGGGAAGCCGGCCCGGGGTGAGTGGGCAGGGGTCGCTCATCGACCTGACATTCCGCGCCAAGAAGGCGGGGACGACGACCCTGGGCTTCAGCGACATGTCGGTGCTCGATCCGTCGGCTCAGAAGCTGCCGTTCGACCGCCAGGGCATGACGATCAACGTCACGGCCGGGCAGTAGAGAAGGAGGAACACCGATCCACCTCATGCGCAGGGCCGGCCGAACGGGCGAAGCCGGCGTGACACTCGTCGAGCTCGTGGTGACGGTCGCGGTCCTGGCGATCCTGGCCGGGGCGCTCGTGCCGATCACCAAGTTCACGGTGAAACGCCAGAAGGAGCTCGAGCTGCGCCGGTCGCTGCGGTCCATGCGGCAGGCGATCGACCAGTACAAGAAGTTCTGCGACACCGGGGTCTTCTTGAAGACGGGAGTCGACTCGGAGTGCTACCCGCCCGATCTCGACACGCTGGTGGAGGGCGTGGAAAAGCAGGGCGCCCTGGGGCAGAAGATCAAGTTCCTGAGGCGCATTCCGCTCGATCCGATGACCAAGACGAAGGAGTGGGGAATGCGCTCGTTCCAGGACGACGCCGATTCGACCTCCTGGGGCCACGAGAATGTCTATGACGTGTACACCACCTCGACCGGCAAGGCGCTGGACGGGACCGAATACAAGGACTGGTGAGATGCGGACGGACCGGGCAGGGACCAGGATCTCGCGGAACGAGGCCGGCTTCACGCTGATCGAGCTGATCATCGTGATCGCCATCATCGGCATCATCGCCACGATGGCCGTGGCGCAGATGCGCACCGCCCCCCAGCGGGCGCGTGAAGCGGTGCTGAAGGAGGACCTGTTCGCCATCCGCGACGTCATCGACCAGTACTTCGCGGACAAGGGGAAGTACCCGGAGTCGCTGGACTCGCTGATCGAGGACGGCTATCTGCGCAAGCTCCCGGTCGATCCGATCACCGGGTCGGACGAGAGCTGGCAGACGATCCAGGCCGAGGCGACGGACGAGGACACCGAGGGGGCGGGGGGCATCATCGACGTGAAGAGCGGTGCGGACGGCACCGCCCTCGATGGCAGCCGCTACCAGGACTGGTGAGATTGGGCGAGTTCGGCGTTGTTGGGGCCCCCGCAGGGGCGTATATTTCGAATAAGGAGTCGATTCGATGACCAGGCCTTCAAGGCGTTCCAGGAAGTGGGCGATTGCACTTCTGTTGCTGGGCGGAGTCGCGGCGTGCGTCGACTCCGACAAGATCCCCCCCAAGGGGTCGATCATCACCGTCTCTGCGAACCCGGCGACGATCCCGCTGTCTTCGGGGTCGGAATGCGTCAGCCTGCTCAACGTGCCGAATTGCGGCACCTCGCAGATCGTGGCCACCGTCTCCAGCGAGCTGGGTGTCCCGCTGTCCGATCAGGACGTCCGGTTCAACAACGAGGCGGGGAGGCTCTTCCTGGGGGATGTGTCCAATCCCGTTGACGCGGCCAACATTCCGATTTCAACCGACGAGGACGGCAACGCCGTCGTGAAACTGATCACCTCGGGGACCGCCAAGGTCACCGCGCGATCGGGCCTGAATTCGGGCACCATCACCATCACGACCGTCGCCGGAAACCTCAGCTCGATCGTTCTGAACGTCGACGACACGAGCACGGGGTGCACGGCGAGCTCCTCGACGGTGACGAGCTGCGGCCAGACCGTCTGCTTCAAGGCCGTGGCCCAGGACTCGTCGGGTGACGGTATTCCCGGCGTGGTGCTCCTGTTCGATCTGCAGAACAACGACGCGAGCGGCAACACGTTCAACGTCCAGTTCACCCCGTCGCAGGCGACGACGAACGTGGACGGCGAGGCGTTCACGAAGTTCACCCCCGACTCCACCTGCCCGGCGGAATGCGGTGGCGGCAAGTCGTGCCAGGGCGAGGTCGTGGCGGTGACCCAGGGCGGGGGCGTCAACAGCTCCCCGGTGCAGCTGCTGATCAACATCCCCTGAAGGAGGTCGTGCGTGATTCCGCGGGAACGGCATCGGGGTGAATCGGGCGCCATCCTGATCATCTTCATGGTGGTGCTCGCGGTGGCGGCGATCGCGCTGACGGCGGCGGCGCAGGCCTGGTCGACCACCTGGAGGCGCGACAGCGAAGAGGAGCTGATCTTCCGCGCCAACCAGTACGTGCTCGGCATCATCGCCTACCGCAAGGAGCATGGCGGGCAGTTCCCCCTGAAGCTCGAGGACTTGAAAAAGCCCGGGCCGCGGCGCCTGCGCTACGTCCGCAAGCTGTACAAGGATCCGATCGCCAAGGACGGCAAGTGGGGGCTCCTGTACCTGATGCCTGGCGGGCAGGGGGTCTACGATCCGAAGGCGGCGCAGGTCGCCCAGGACAAGGCCAAGAAGGAGTGGGGCAAGGACTGGGAAAGCGCGGGAACCGGGACGGCCCAGCAGCAGATGCCGGGCGTCACACCGCTCAACCAGAACCCTCTCGGTGCCGGCGTACCGGGGACCGGCGGGATGCCGCCGGGATCCCTGGCTCCCAACATGTCGGGCGCGATGCCGATGATCCCCCCCCCGGCCGGCATGGGCGGTGACGGAGGGCTGCAGCTGTCGGGGGACGAGGAGAGCGTGAGCGAGCCGCCGATAGGCTGGCCGATCGTCGGAGTGATCAGCCGCGCCACCGGCAAGTCGGCCTCGGGCACCTTCAAGATATACAAGGGACACGAGCAGGTGGACGAATGGCAGTTCCACGTCTTCGACCTGGGCGAGCAGGTCCAGCAGCCCGGCAATCCGATGATGCCGACCGGTCCCGGCTCCGTCGGCCCCGGGTTCGGCGGCCGCGGCGCCATGGGGGGCATCGGCGGCGGCGTGCAGCCCGGCATGTGGAGGGGCCGGGGCGCGAACGTGCGCGATTACCTGCAGTCGGGGTCCGGGGGAGGACGCGGCAACAAAAACTACAACCCCCAGAATCCTTATGGCAATCCGGATTACGACCCCAAGAACCCCTATGGGAAGAACAACTTCTACCCTCCTGGAACCTCGCCGCCGAAGGAAAAGAACCAGCAGGGCCAGGAGGGTCAGCAAGGCCAGGAGGACGGCGATCAGGGGAACCCCTGACCCCTGCGAACCGACCGGAATGTTTGCGGGCAGACGCAGGCTAATTGTTTTATATGTAGGGACATAGCGTCATCGGTCGTTGACAGCGGAGGGGATTCGCTGGTCTAATTCCAGAAACCTGAGTGCTCCGGTCCACGAACGCATGCCGAGGGGAGGGAGCGGTCCTCCCCTTTCCTATTTTTGGCGAAGGGAACTTCATGATCGTGATGAAATTCGGGGGGACGTCGCTGGCGGGCGCCTCCCAGATCCGCCAGGTCGGGTCGATCGTCAGGCGATTCGCGCGCTCGCGCCCCGTGGTCGTGGTCTCCGCCATGGCGGGGGTCACCGACGAGCTGATCTCCCTGGCGGAGGGATCGGTCGAGGGGCTGCCGCGCGAGGTCGGCCGCCGGCTCGATCGTCTGCATCGCCGGCACCGGCGGGAGGCGCGTCTCCTCGGCCTGAGCGAGGGGCCCCACAGCCGCCTGGAGCGGGAGATCGACGCGCTGTTCACGGAGCTCGAGGGGGTCTGCCACGGCGTCCTGCTGCTGCGCGAGCTGAGCCGGCGCTCGCTGGACCTGATCTCGTCGTTCGGCGAACGGCTGTCGGCGCTCCTCGTCACCGATCATCTGAAGCGGCTCGGCCTGCGGGCCCAGTTCGTCGACGCGCGCGAGCAGATCGTCACCGACGAGTCCCACGGCGCGGCGGTGGTCGACTTCGAGGCCACCAACCGGAAGCTCCGGAAGAGCCTGCTGCCCGGGATTCGCGCCGGGGTGGTGCCGGTGGTCACGGGATACATCGGCCGGACGCGCAGCGGCGCGACGACCACGCTGGGGCGCAGCGGCTCGGACTACACCGCGGCCATCCTGGGGGGCGGGCTCAGGGCGAAGGAAGTCTGGATCTGGAAGGAAGTGGACGGGGTCTGCACCGCCGACCCGAACGTCGTGAAGAACGCCCGGGTGGTGCCGCGCATCTCCTACCAGGAAGCGGCCGAGATGGCGCACTACGGCGCCGAGGTGATCCATCCGAAGACGATGCTGCCGGCGCGGCGCGCCGCCATTCCGATCCGGATCAAGAACACCTTCAAGCCGGACGCTCCGGGGACGCTCATCACCAGCCGTCCGGCGGCACGAGGCGCGGCCCCCCTCCTCGTCAGCAGCATCGACGGAATGGCCCTGGTCACCGTCGAGGGAACGGGGATCTTCGGCCAGCCGGGGATGATCCTGCGGCTCCTCACCCCGGTCGCCCTGGCCGGGACGAACATCTACATGATCTCGATGTCGTCCTCGGAGTACAACATCTCCTTCGCCATCATGCAGAGCGATCTCGAGAAGACCCTGAAGGCCCTGGAGAAGGACTTCCGCGACCGCGGTCTCCTGGGGGAGCAGGTGGCGCGCATCACCGTGGAGCGGGACATGTCCTCGATCGCCGTGGTGGGCGCCGGCATGAAGGGGCAGCACGGAATCGCCGGGCGGGTCTTCAGCGCCCTGGGGGACGCCGACGTCAACGTCGTGGCGATCGCCCAGGGATCGTCCGAGTACAACATCACGGTGGTGATCAAGGGGCGCGACATGAAGCGGGGCGTGCGTGTCATCCACGATCGCCTGAACGTCGGCGCCGCCCTGAGGCGCGGGCGCCGGACGACGCTGCGGCTGGTCGGGACCCGGGGCCGCTGATGCCGGCGGAAGGGAACCCGATCCGGCTTTCTCTGCTGCAGCTCGGCAAGGGGACCATCGGCGCGACGCTCATCGAGCAGGTGCGCGAGCAGCGGCCGTCGGTCCTGAAGCGGCTGGGGGTCGACCTGGTCTACGCCGGCATCGCCGGCCGGGAATCGGGCGCGATCGACCCGGGCGGGATCGACCTGTCGCGCTGGCGCCAGGTGGTCGAGGCCGGTCCGGGGGGCGGCGGGACGACGTTTCTCGGGCAGGCGGCGGCGCTGGCGGGCCCCGCGATCCTGGTGGATGCCACGGCGGAGGAGGGGATGACCGGCGTCTACTGCGACGCCTTCGCCGCCGGGCTGCACGTCGTGACGTGCAACAAAAAGCCGCTGGCCGGCACGCTCGCCGAGTACAGACGCCTCCAGGAGGCGTCGCGCGCCGCGCGCCGGTTCTGGCTGTACGAGGTCACGGTGGGGGCCGGATTGCCGGTGATCTCGACGCTGCGCGAGATGTTCGACAGCGGCGACGCGCTCGCGTCGATCGAGGGCTGCTTCTCGGGGACCCTCAACTTCCTGTGCGCCTCGCTGGACGGCGGCGGAAAGTTCTCGGAAGTCCTTGCGCGAGCCAGGGAATTGGGGTACACGGAGCCCGACCCGCGCGACGATCTCGCGGGGCAGGACGTGGCGCGCAAGGCGCTCATCCTGGCGCGCGAGGCGGGGCTCGATCTCGAGCCCGCCGAGGTCCATCTCGAGCCGTTCTGCCCCATCGATCGGCGGGGGGACGTGGACAAGTTCATGGAGAAGGCTTCGACCCGGGATGCCGCGCTGGCTCAGCGGTGGCGGGAGGCGGCGGCGCGATCGAAACGACTGCGGTACGTCGCGTCGGTCGGCGGCGGCTGCGGCGCGGGCCTGAAAGAGGTGCCGGCGGGCAGCCCCCTCGGCGGGCTGTCCGGGCCGGACAACGTCTTCGTGATCCGGACCAGGCGATACGCCGAGCGGCCGCTGGTCGTCACGGGGCCGGGGGCCGGGCCGGCGGTGACGGCGGCGGGGGCGTTCGGCGACATCCTGAAGGTGGCCCGGGCCATCGCGAAGGCATGAGGCGAGAGACACGATGAGCGCGGACAAGCGGATTCCGGTGGCGATCCTCGGAGCGACCGGTGCGGTCGGCCAGAGGTTCGTCCAGCTCCTGGACCAGCACCCCTGGTTCCGCGTCTCGGCGCTGGCGGCCTCGGAACGCTCGGCGGGGCGGCGCTACGCCGAGGCGGCCCGCTGGTTCCTGCCGCAGGCGATGCCGGAGTGGGCGCGCGACATGGAGGTCGTCCCGTGCCTCCCCGGGCTCGATGCCCGGGTGGCCTTCTCGGGGCTCGACTCTTCGGTCGCCGGCTCGATCGAAGAGGAGTTCGCGCGCGCCGGCTGCGCGGTGGTGAGCAATTCGCGCAACCACCGGATGGACCCGGACGTGCCGCTCCTCATTCCGGAGGTCAACGCCGAGCACCTCGACCTGATCGAGGCGCAGAAGAAAAAGCGGGGCGGCGGCGGATACATCGTCACCAATCCCAATTGCTCGACGGTCGGTCTGGCGCTGTCGGCGGCCCCGCTGCATCGGGCGTTCGGCATCAAGCGCCTCGTCGTCGCGACCCTGCAGGCGATCTCCGGCGCCGGGTATCCCGGCGTCCCCTCGGTGGATATTCTCGACAACGTCATCCCGTACATCGGCAGCGAGGAAGAGAAGATGGAGTCGGAGACCCTCAAGCTCCTCGGAACCTCCCGGACCGCGGCGACCTTTCCCGTCAGCGCGCACTGCCACCGCGTGCAGGTCTCGGACGGACATACCCTGGCCGTTTCGCTGGAGACGGAGCGGAGGACCACTCCGGATGAGGCGGTCCGCGTGCTGCGCGACTTCCGCTCGCCGCTCGCGTCCCTGGGACTGCCGAGCCTGCCGGAGCGGCCGATCATCGTGCGCGACGAGCCGGACCGCCCGCAACCGCGCTTCGACCGGATGGCGGGGGACGGCATGAGCGTGACGGTCGGGCGGGTGCGGGCCTGCCCGGTGTTCGGCCTCAAGTACGAGGCCCTGGTCCACAACACCATCCGGGGCGCGGCGGGGGTCGCGATCCTGAACGCCGAGCTCCTGAAATCGAAGGGATACCTGTGAACGGCCAACCCGAAGAGGGCTGGGTCAAGGTGTTCGCCCCGGCGTCGATCGCCAACCTCGGTCCCGGGTTCGATTGCCTCGGCGTGGCGCTCGAAGGGCTGGGCGACGTGGTGCAGGCGCGCAAGACCGAGAGGCCGGGGGTGACCCTCGTCGAGATGACCGGCGAGAAGGAGAGCATCCCGATCGACCCGGCGAAGAACTGCGCCGGGCGAGCGGCCGAGTCCGTCCTCACGCAGCTGAAGGGGAAGGCGGCCAAGGTGGCCGGGCTGGAGATGAAGCTTCACAAGGGGCTGCCGCAGGGGAGCGGCCTGGGCTCGTCGGCTGCCAGCGCCGTCGGCGGCGCCGTCGCCGCGCACCTGCTGTTCGGATCGGCGCTCGGCAGCAACACGCTCCTGGAGGCGGCCCTCGAAGGGGAGGTCCTGGCGAGCGGCGGCCGGCACGCCGACAACCTGGCGGCGTCGCTCCTCGGCGGGTTCACGATCGTCAGGAGCCACGCTCCGATCGACGTCATCCGGCTGGAGCTGCCGTCGGCGATGCGCTTCGTGGTGGTCCTGCCGGCCATGGAGATCGAGACCCGCTTCGCCCGATCCGTCCTGCCGGACATGATCCCGCTCAAGGACGCCAAGCACAACTGGGCCAACACCGCCGCCCTGGTCGCGGCGGTGGCGCGCGGCAACCTGGCCGATTTCGGCCGCGCCGTCGACGACCAGGTGGTCGAGCCGGTCCGTTCGAAGCTGATCCCCGGGTTCGCCGACGTGAAGCGCGCGGCCCTCGACGCCGGCGCGTTCGGCTGCTCGATCTCGGGCGCCGGCCCGTCCCTGTTCGCGGTGGCGGCCGCCGACACCGCCGAACGGGTCGCCCTTGCGATGCACGCCGCCTTCCAGCGCCACGGCCTTCCCAGCCGTCACTTCGTCTGCCCCCCGGACAACCGGGGCGCGCGCCGCCTGGACTGAAAGATGGCCTCGCTGCGCTGCATCGGCTGCGGGCGCGACTACCCCCTGGGTGACATCCGCTACGAGTGCGAAGCCTGCTCGGATCTTCTCGAGGTGACGCACGACCTCGACGGCCTGAAACGTCAGCGAGACGGGGCCTCCTGGCGCCGGCTGTTCGACTCCCGCCTGGGGGCGGCCGCCGGCATCCACCGCAGCGGCGTGTGGCGCTACCACGAGCTGATCCTCCCGGACCTGCCGGCGGATCGCGTCGTGACCCGGCCGGAAGGGAACACCAACCTCTATCGCTCGCCTCGCCTGGAGCGGGAGTCCGGGACCGGCTCGGTGCACATCAAGCACGAGGGGGAGAACCCCACCCTGTCGTTCAAGGACCGGGGCATGACCGCCGGGGTGTCGTTCGCGCGCTCCATCGGGGTCGACCTCGTGGCCTGCGCCTCGACCGGGGACACCTCCGCCGCGATGGCGGCGTACGCCGCCCAGGCGGAGGGGATGCGCGGCGTCGTCGTCCTGCCCAGGGGGAAGATCAGCATGGAGCAGCTCTCCCAGCCGATCGCCTCGGGCGCCCTCACCGTCTCGCTGCCGGCCGACTTCGACACCTGCATCCGCCTGCT
>Ga0070704_100001818_pt1 | contig 11742 bp, 10 predicted proteins | sample KBSK5252metaG_FD_65467 | JGI IMG/M metagenome (GOLD analysis project Ga0070704, IMG submission 65467) | Corn, switchgrass and miscanthus rhizosphere microbial communities from Kellogg Biological Station, Michigan, USA - KBS K5-25-2 metaG | ecosystem: Host-associated > Plants > Roots >... | reverse complement strand
CGAGCTCGAGCGCGCGAATGGCGGTGGCGGTGCCGGGCCCCGCATGCGCGCTGACGACGACGATGGGTCGCGGCGACTCCGACATGATGTAGCCGATCGCTCCCAGACCATCGAGCTGCGGCATCTCGAGGTCGAGCGTCACGACATCGGGATTGTATTGATGGATTTTGCGGATGGCATCGAGCCCGTCGCGCGCCGTCGCGACGACGCGGAATTCGCCGTTGTCGGCTTCGCCCCCGCCAAGCACATCGACGAGCACGCGCCGCATGAGGGCGCTGTCGTCGGCGACGAGCACCGTCGGACGCGCCATCAGATCACCAGCACATCGGCGCCGACGGAGCGGATCTCGACGCGCCCGTCCTGCACGTGAAAGCGCACATTGCGGCCGCGCTCGCCCCCGACGGCTTCCCGCAGGATCGGGATGCCTGCGGCGCGGAGGGCGCTGCGCGCGGCGAGGAGATTGCGCTCGCCCATCTGAATGGTGCCGGGTGTGACGAGCTGGCTGAACATGCTGGCGCCGCCCGCCAGCTTGGCCACGAGCCGGCGCGGATCGGCGCCCCTCCCGAGAATCCCGATGCGTTCGATCAGCAGCGGCACGGCGGTCTCGGAGAACTTGGCGGGGTTGGTAACGTCGCGCGCCAGGCTGACCGACGGCAGCAGGACGTGCGCCATGGCGCCCGCCCCGCGCTCGGGATCATGGAGCATGATGGCGACGCAGGAGCCCAGGCCGAGGGTGACGAGGACGCCTTCTCGCTCCACGGCCCACTCGCCCACTTTGACAACGACTTCCTTCACGCGGGTTTGACGTAGATGCGTTCGCGCGGGTCGACCAGCGTGAGCCGCTCGCGTGCGGGGCCGAACAGCGTCTCGACCTTCCCGAGGAGCAGGACGCCGCCGGGCGCGAGCGCGCGCACGAAGCTTTCGAACAGCCGTTCCTGCGCCTCGCGCTCGAAGTAGATGACGACATTGCGGCACGCGATGAGATCGTAGGCGGGGCGGGGCGGCGGCTCGCGGGTGAGGTCGTGCGCCAGCACGCGCAGCACGTCGCGGATCCGGGCCACCGGCTGTCCGTTCACGAAATAGCGGCGCTGCAAGTGCGCCGGCATTTCGGTGAAGGCCGTGTTCGGATACTGCGCCTGCCGGGTGCGCTCGAGGCTCAAGCGATCGATGTCGGTCGCATCGATGGACGTGCGATCGAGCATGTCGTCGCCCAGGGTGGCGGCGAGCAGGACGGCGATCGTGTACGGCTCCTCGCCCGACGCGCAGCCCGCCGACCAGACGCGCAGCCGTCCGCCGTCGTCCTGGCGCGCCGCCCACAGCTCGGCCAGACGGGGGCGGAGGGCATCCCACGTCTCGACGTTGCGGAAGAACTTGGTGACGTTGATCGTGAGCGCGTCGAGCAGCTCCTGGTATTCGCGCGCGTCGTGATCGAGCAGCCGGGCGTAGTCGACGTAGGTGTGGACGCCGCGGGCGCGCATGCGCACCGCGATGCGGCGCCTCAGGCATTTATCTTTGTAGGAGCCGCAGCTGATCCCGCGCTCGCGTGACACTTTTTCGGTGAGCGCCTGAAACCCCGGCTCGTCGTGCGCCCCTCCCGCCGCGCCCGCCCCCGCCGCCCCCGGGCCCGCCTCGCGCTTCACGACAACGTGCTCAAGGTGTCCAGATTCGCTTTGACGAGTTCATGCTTGGGATTCAGCTCGAGGGCGCGGCGCCACAGCTCGCTGGCCTGATCGCGGTCGTTCCGTTTGTACGCGATGTTGCCGAGCTTGAAGTAGACGTCGTCGCCGAGCTCGGGAGCGAGCTCGATCGCGCGCTGGTAGAGATTCCACGCCTCGTCATAGCGCGACGCGCGATACGCGAGGTCGCCGAGATTCTTGGACAGCTGCGGCAGCGACGGCTCGTCGTGGAGCGCGGCACGGGCCAGCGCTTCGGCCTTGGGGAGGTCTCCGGCAAGCTCGAGGAGCACGGCCAGGTTGTTGCGCAACACGCCGTGTTGGGGATACGCCTCGACGGCCTGCGCGGCGACCTGCTCCGCGGTTTCGAAATCCCCCGCGGCGGCGGCGGCCAGCACGCGCGCCCAATACCAGATCGGCGGCACGCCGTCGGCGTAGAGCTCCTTGGCGCGATCGAGCCGGCCCGCGGCGCTGGTGTGGTCGCCCTGCTTCAGCGCGACGATGCCCCACGCGACGTAGACGCGCGGGTCCGTTTTGGCACGCGACGCCGCCTCGGCGTAGGCCGCCTCCGCGTCCTTGAGCCGGCCGAGCTGCTCGAACGCGAGACCCAGGTTGTGCAGCACCGCGGGTCGCGAGCCGCCTTTTTCGGCGGCGAGGCGCAGCGCTTCCATCGCGTCGCGCCAGCGCGCCTGTTTCAGGGCGACGAGGCCGATGAAGAAATGCGCGTTGCCATCCGTGGCCCGCAGCTCCGCGACGCGGCGGAACTCCCGTGACGCTTCGTCCAGCATGCCCGTCTTGTAGAACGCGATGCCGAGATTGCGATGCTCTTCGACGCGGGCATCCGTCATCTTCTGGTCTTCGGCGCCCGCGGTGCGCCCCGCCCGATGCAGGAAGCCTGCGGTGACGAGGCCGTACAGCGCCTTGCCGACTTCGAACTCGCCCAGGCCGGAATCCTCGATGACCTGATTCACGTCGCGCGAGCCATCCAGCAGCGCGAGCAGGCGATCTTGGACTTCCGTGAGCTGCGCGTCGCTGATCGCGAGGCGATCCCGGTCCACGAGAAAGATCAGATCGAAGGAGGGAATCTTCTTCTCGATCAGTCCCCATTCGTCCACCCGCCGGGCGCCTTCCAGCAGCAGCGACTCGGGATTGATGGAGACGAGGAAGTCCTGCTGCTCGGGCCGGACGTCGGCCTCGAAATTGAACGTCCCCTGCGTCCACGTGAACAGGTAGTAGACCGACTCTTCGATCTGCATGCGCATGTAGCGCTCGAGCTCCTGCTGCGTGAGCACGGTTTGCGCCACGAGGATCTCGCCCAGCTTCTTGTCGCGCTCCCTGGTCTGGCGATGAATCGCGGCGTCGAGCTGCTCCTGCGAGATTTTTTCGTTTTTGAGCAGGATGTCGCCGAGCCGGTCGCGGCGATTCACGATCGACGCGTAGCAGATTCGCCCCCTGTCGAAGTAGATGTAGCCGAAGTTCGACCGGTCGGCGATCGAGAGACAGCCGGTTTTCTGCCCGAGCGCGAGCAGTTGCAGCACGTCGGGGAGCGAGGCTTCCTTGAGCGAGCCCTTGATCGCCATTAGCGCAGGTCCTCGATGACGCGGTCCGCGGACGCGGGCCAATCCCACACCATTTTCTCGCGGCTGCGCACGCCACCGGCGCTCGATACCACGAGGCCGCTGGTTCTCGCTCCCGCCGTGCGCCGCGCGCCGGCCGGCGGCGCGCCCTCGAGCACCTCGCGCGCGAGCCCCGCGGTCACGGCCGTGTCCTGGGCCGCCGCCGCCTCGACCACGCGCTGCACGAGCCCCGACAGCGTGCGGACGGAATCGACGGGCCGGTCGCCGAGGTAGTCCAGCAGTGCCGCGTCGGCCGCCACGTGCTGGTGCTTGAGCAATCGCTCGAGCGCGCGCCGCCGCACTTCCTTGTCGGGCTCGCCGACTTCGACAACCAAGCCACCTTCGAGCCGGGACACGATCCGCTCTTCCAGCCCCTCCAGCGTGTTGGGATGCGCCGGCGCGGTGAAGACCAGCTGCCGCTCGGCGTCGAGAAACTGGTTGAAGAGGTTGAACAACTCTTCCTGCGTGCGCTGTTTCCCGGCGAGGAGCTGAATGTCGTCGAGCAAGAGCGCCGTGCAGCGCCGATACCGCGCGCGCCACCAATCCACGCGATTCCCGTCGATGGCCGCGATCAATTCGTCCACAAAGCCTTGCGTCGAGAGACACGCCACGATCGCGCCTTTTTTCCTCGCGAGTGCCAGGCCGATCGCATTCAGCAGGTGCGTCTTGCCCAATCCGCTCTTTCCGACGATGACGAGCGGATTGTATTTCTTCCCGGGCTTGGCGATGACGTCGCGCGCGGCGCTGACCGCGACTTCGTTCGACGGACCCGGCATGTAGCCGTCGAGCGGGAAGACGGCCGATGGCGCCGGCGGCGGCGCCGCGCCGTCGCGGACGCGCGCGGCCGTCGCTTCGGCATCCTCCATGCGCTCGGGGTCGTGGAACACCTTGTCGCCCGCGGCCTGCGGATCGAGCGTCGCGACTTCGGCCGCGAGCGCCTTCAGTCGCTCCACGTCCTGGACGTAGGCGGCGATCTCCTCGTCCACCGCGGGCGGTGTGTGCTGATCGAGCAGCTTCTGGAGCCGACCGGTGCGATAGCCCTCTCCTTCCCAGCGCAGCACCGCTTCGGTCACACGCGCGCGCCAAGCCTCGACGGCTTTCCCGACGGTGGTGGTGACGTCTGTGAGAAACTGAGAGAACTCATCGGGAGAAGCGGCGGTAGGTGAAGCGGCGGTCGGTGGAGCGCCGGTCGGGATGCCGAGCACCTTGCGGACCGCTTCTTCGTTGAGGGGCGTGTCGTTGACGGCCTGAAAGGCCACGATCCGGTTCAACGCGCCCATGAGCTCGCGCACGTTGGGGAATTCGATCTTCGCGATCGTCTCGAGGACGCCCGGTTGAAACGCCGTGCCGCGCTCGTCCGCCTTCCGGCGCAGAATCGCCACGCGCGTCTCGTAGTCCGGCACGCCCATATCGACCACCAGACCGCCCGAGAAGCGCGAGATCAGCCGCTCGTCCAGATCCGCGATTTCGGCGGGAGGCCGGTCGCTCGCGAGCACGATCTGATGCCCCGCCTGCTGAAGCGCTTCCGTCAGCCGGAGCAGCTCGGCCTGCATCTCCTTGCGGTTCGTCAGGAACTGCACGTCGTCCACGAGCAGCACACCCACATTCTGGAAACGGCGCCGGAACGCGTCACCCTGCCCGGCGGCGATGGCCGCGTGAAATGCCTCGACATATTCGTCGAGCGTCAGGTATTCGATGTTGAGCTGGGGGGCCAGCGCCTTGGCGGCGTGGCCGATCCCCATGAGGACGTGGGTTTTGCCCAGACCGGAGCCACTATAGATGAAGAGGGGGTTGTAGGCGGACCCCGGATTCTCGGCCACGGTGCGGCCGGCCGTCACCGCGAGGCGGTTCGCCGCGCCGACGACGAAGGTGTCGAAGGTGAAGCGCTGGTTGAGCGTGCTCGTCATGTCGCCGGGCTTCCTGCGGCCAGCTTCTTGAGTACGAGCTCGGAGATGGCCTTCAACGCTTCGAACACGCCCTTGCCGTGAAGGGCGTCCGCCGCAAACGAGGGCACGGATCGAAAGTTCAGCGCGTCGTCCAGCTCGGCGGGCGTGAGAATCAGCTCGCGCGGCAGGTCCTGCTTGTTGTATTGCATCACGAGCGGCATGGTGCGCACGTCGACGCCGTGCTCCAGCAGATTGGCCTGCAGGTTCTGCAGGCTCTCGATGTTCTCGTCGAGCTGGCGCGCCTGGCTGTCGCCGACAAAGACGACGCCGTCCGCACCCTGGAGGACGAGCCGGCGCGTCGCGTTGTAATAGACCTGTCCCGGCACGGTGTAGAGCTGGAAGCGCGTCGAGAACCCGGAGATCTGGCCGAGGTCGATGGGCAGAAAGTCGAAAAACAGGGTCCGGTCGGTCTGCGTGGCGAGCGACACCATGCGACCGCGGCGCGTGTCCGGCACACGCTCGTAGATATAATGAAGATTCGTCGTCTTTCCGGACCGCCCCGGCCCGTAGTAGACGATTTTGCACGTGATCTCGCGGCTCGTGAAGTTGACCAGGGACACGGGCTATCTCCCAAACAGCGTGTTGAGGCTGTCCGTCAGCTCGCGCTCGAAGTCAGCGGCCAGCACCTGCTTCGGTACGGCCCCCTTGGGGCTGGCCGCCTTCAGTTCCGCTGCAAGTTGCTCATAGAATAACTGCACCAAGCCAAGCGATGAAACGTCGAGATCGTAGACGGCGAGCACCGCCAGGGTGCCGCGCTCGGACGTGAACGTCGCGAGGAAGAAGCCGTGCTTCCGTCCCTGGTGGCTGAGCGCCGCAAATGGGGGCTGGCTCATCTGCCGCGCGAGCTCGCCGGTCGACGCGACAATTGCCGCGGCGAGGGCTGCCGCGGACATCACGTCGACGGCGCGCGAGAATCCGGACTGTGCGAGGACCTGCCCCGCGGGCGTGAGCACGAGCACGAGCCGCACCGACGCTTCGCGCACGAAGTCGGTGAGCGGTTGGAGCGTCCAGCCCTCGACGGCGCGGGTTTGCGGACTCATATCGCCCGCTCCGCGGCGCGCAGGAGCTCGAGCCGCACCAGACCGATGTTCACATCAGGCTCCGCCACGGCTACGACCAGAATATTCCCTCCGTCGCCGGCGTTCCCACTGGGCACGACGAGCAACGCGCCCTGTTCTCCCTGCAAATGCCAGAATACGCTCGTCCCCTGGCCCGCGGCCTCCATCGCCCGGCGCAGCCGTCCCGCCAGGCTCGCGGCCAACGCGGCAACCGCCCCGCCTTTGATGCCCTCCATCAGCTGCTCGGCGATGACGAGCCCATCCTCCGCGGAGACCAGCATCGCGCCGCGGACGCCGCGCACCCGCGTGATCAGATCGAGCGCGGCACTCATGTTTGCTTCTCCAACCAGCGACGCGCCATGGCCGTCGCACGCTGTGCCAAAATGGTGAGTCGGCCCAGCGGAATACCACGCTCGCGCACCACGAGGAGGAGCGCTTCGGGAGTCGGATGCGCGAGATGGACGTTCCCGTGCAGACCTTCCGCCGACAGCCCGTTCCACGCTCCCAGGCCGAGGAGTTTGGCCGTCCGCGCCGCCTCCTGCGAGACGCCTGCAAGGTACGCGGCGACGGCGTCCGTGACATCCGTGCCCGACTTGTCACGCAGCCCCCCGCCCAGCACCCGGCCCGCGCCGTCGATCAGCAGCAGACCCTCGTTGGCACCGTCGAGGCCCGCGAAGACGCGAGACTCGTCGAGTGGGGAAGCGGCGGTAGGTGAGGCGGCGGTCGGTGTGGCGGCGGCCGGTGAGGCGGCGGTAGGTGAAGCGGCGGCCGGTGCGGCGGCGGTCGGGTCCGGTGGGATGATGTCGCCCCGCACCATCGCGATGGCTTGATCGATCGTCGGATCGTCGGGCTCGATCTTCCGGGCCGCCTCGAGATGCGATTCCGCCTGCGCGATGTCGCCGACCTTGAAATAAAGGAACGCGAGCCCCTTCAGCGCACCGGTGTGATGCGGCGCGATCCGGATCGCCATGTCCCACTCATCGAAGGCTTTCTCATAGTCATGCTTGTCCGTCAGCACGCGTGCGTACAGGTCATGTGCGTCGGCGAGGTGCGGATGCCGCTCCAGCCCGTTCATCGCCACACGCAAGGCGGCATCGAGCTGGCCCTTCCGGCGCAGTGCTTCGCCGAGCCGCAGAAAGACGAGGCTCTGCGGATCTTGCGCGAGCTGGGCCGAGAGCGCGCGGATTTCGTCAGCCATGGGCGAATACTCGTGCCGCCTGCCGCGCGCGATCGACCTGCGCGCGCTGCGCCTCTTCGTCCGGGCTGCGCGAGGCGACGCGCTCCCATTGGTCCCAGCTCGCGACGGCTTCCCCAAACCGTCCCATCGCCACGAGGGCATAGCCAAGCTGGCGATGCGCCGCAGCAAGATTCGGGTCGAGCCGGAGCGCGCGCCGCAGCTCCTCGGCCGCCACCGACGCATTGCCCTGAGCCATGTGGATCCGTGCGAGCAGCAGGTGAATGACCGGGTCGTGCGGATGCATGCTGCCGGCCCGCTCCGCCGTGGCGCGCGCGCCGTCGAGATCCTTGGCCTGCAGTGCCTGCTCGGCCCGCGCGACCAGCTCGGTAAATTCGGCGGCCGCGCTTGCCGCTCCCCCGCCCCCGCCCCCGCTCGCGCCCCCCCCCGCGCCTCCGCTCCCCTGTGCGCGTCTGGCGTTTCCGGGATCCATCAGCACGATCACGCCGGCGCTTTCGAGGCCGAACAACGTTTTGGCGACTTCGAAATCGGACCGCCCCAGCTGCGTTGCCAGCGTACGGACCGAACGCTCGCCATCGATCAGGGCCAGCACTTCCCACTCCGGCGGCAACAGATCGAGCTCGCCCCCTCCTCCTTCCGGCGTGGGGGCGAGCGACGGCACCACACCGACGTGCGGGATCCGGTTCTCGATCCGGGACCACTCGTCGATCCGCCGCGCTCCTTCCATCAACAATGCTTCGACCGGAATCCGAACGGTCAGCTCGGTCGGCACCCTGGTCTCGACCAGCTCGTTGAACGAGAAGTAGCCTTCGTTCCAGCTCATCACTTCGAATACCACTTCCTCGATCTGAAAGCGAACCTGGCGCTCCACCTCGCGCTGCGTGATCACGCCGAGCGCAACGAGGATTTGGCCGAGCCGCCGTTTGTCTCCCTGACGCTGCTGCATGTCGCGCGCGCGCTCGAGATCGGCCTCGGTGATCTTCCCGGTCCGGAGGAGCATCGCGCCCAGCGGGTGCGGGTTGCTGCGAATCTCGGCCGACACGATGACGCCGTTGTCGAAATAGATCGTCCCTTCGTTGTGCCGCAGCTCCGAGGTGACGCGCAGCGCGCCCGTCTTCCGGCTCAAATCCAGCAGCTGGAAGACATCGTGGATGCCAAGCTCGCGCAGCGGTCCTTCGATCGCCATCAGGCCGCGTCCGAGGTGGAGAAAATGTGCTGCAGATCGACCGCGGTCCGCGCGTGCATCCGGGCGCGCTGTGCGAACGGCCCGCCGGGGTCGATGCGCGTGACCCGTTCCCAGGCGTCGACGGCCTCGGAGTAGCGCTGCAGCCGCGCGAGCGTCGCGCCGAGGTAGAACAGCGCGGCGGCGTGCTCGATGTCGAACTTGAGCACGCGTCGGAACGCCGCGAGCGCCTCCTCATTCTGTTTGTCGTCGAGCAGCGCGCGGCCGAGCAGGAGCAAGGCATCGAGATCGTACGGATCCTGCTCGAGCATGTCGGCCAGGCGGACGACGGCGGAGCGCACGCTGCCGGTCCGGCGCAGCAAATCGGCGAGCGCGAGCGACGCTTCGTGAAAGGTGGGCAGCGCCTCGAGCGCCTCTTCGTACGCCTGTTGTGCCTGGCGCCATTCCTCGTCCTGCTCGTGCAAGCGGCCCAGCTCGAGCCACACCTGCACGAAGCCTTTGTCGAGATCGAGCGCCGAGCGGTATGCATGCCGCGCGCCCTGCCGGTCGCCCACTTTGAGCGCGATGTCGCCCTGCAGCTTGTGCAGGTCGGCACGCGCCGGCGCGCGCGTCTGCGCCTGGCGCAGCGCGGTCAAGGCACCGGCCGCGTCGCCCGTCGCCGCACGCGCCTTGGCGACCCCGACGAGCACTTCGACGTCGTCGGGCGCGGCCGCCACCAGCTCCTCCGCGAGCGGCAGCGCTTCGGCCGGCCGTTGCATGGCGAGCAGGCTCTTGACCTCGCCGAGCGCGGCCCCGGCGTTGGTCCCGTCGAGCGTGCGGGCTTCGCGGTAGCGCTCCAGCGCCTCGCCGTGCAGCCCGCGTCGCGCGTAGATGTCCCCGAGCAGCGTCGCCGCCTGGCCGCGATCGGCGCCGCGCTGCACGGCGCGCATCGCCTCGGCAACCGCGAGATCCATCATGCCTTTGCTGACGTAGTCGCGCGCCAGCGCCAGCGGATCCTCGGGCTTCTTGGCGAGCCGGGCCGGCCCGGGCTGTGGCGCGGCCGCCGATTGGGCGGGCTCGAGCTCCTTGAAGATGTTGTCGAGCAGTCGCTGATCGAATGCAAACTCGGCACCCAGGTTCTCGGTGCTGACGTCGGCGGAAATCTCCGGAATGATGCCGATCGAGACCGTCTCGTACTGCAGATCGATCGCGAGCGCGAATTTCTGCGAGACGTAGTAGGGATCGAGCTCGAGCGCGCGCTTGGTGGCACGGAGCGCGCCGTCGTAATCGCCGAGGTTCGAGAGGGTGAAGCTCAGGTTGTAATGCGCGCCGGCGTTTTGCGGATCGGCTTCCACGGCTCGCACGAATGCGTTCCGCGCATCCAGAAACCGTTTGAGCTCGACGAGCACAAGCCCGACGCCGTTCCACGCGGGCGCCGAGGCCGGCTCATCCGCGAGGACCTGGCGATAGGCTTCCAGCGCAAGCTGGAACCGCCGCAAATGCGTGAGCAAGAGCGCGAGGTTGAGGCGCGCGGCGGCGAACGAGGACGACAGCTGGAGCGCCTTGCGAAACCCTTCGATCGCGTCTTCGGTGTCGCTTCGATGCGCCAGGATGACGCCGAGATTGTTCCAGGCCAGGGCGTAGCGTGGATCCGCGTCGGTCGCTTGCCGGTACGAGGCGAGCGCTTCTTCCCTTCGGCCGGCCTGATGCAGCACCACGCCGCGCTCGTTCCACAGCTTCGGCGAGTCCGGGACATCGTGAATCAGCGACTCATACAGCTCGAGTGCGTCGGCAAAGTCGCGCTTCAACAGGTGCACCTCGGCCATCGCCTGACGCACCAGCCTGCGGTCTTCGCCGCGCTCGATCGCCAGGCGATACTCGCGCAGCGCCTCCGTGTAGTAGCCCTTCTGCCGGAACGCGAGGCCGAGGTTGTAGTGCGCCAGCTCGTGCCCTTCGGCGACTTCGGGCGCGGGATTGGTCCGGAGCCGATGCTCGGCTGACTGGCGTTCGGCGCGATAGCGCTCCAAGGACAGATTTGTCTGCGCGCGCGCGAGCGGTGGATTGAGCTGGATCGCCTTCTTCGACGCCGCGCGCGCGTCCTGATGCCGGCCCATATCGCCCAGCACGAAGGCCATCAGGTAATGCGCGTTGGCATTGTCGGGGTTCAGGGTGACCGCGCGGTCCAGCGCCGTCAGCGCCGGCTCGTTCAGCCCGCGGTTGTAGTAGACCTCGCCCATGTAGAAGTGGACGACGCTCGACTCCGGCTCCTGCTCCACGGCGCGCGTGAACCACTCCGTGGCCACCTCCAGCCGGCCGCGCGCTTTCTCGGCGAGCCCGAGCTGAATGATGGCCGCGACGTCGTTGGGTTTGTGGGCGAGCAGCTCCTCGAACTCCGCCACCGCTTCCTCGAACGCGCCGAGGATCGCGTACGTGCGGCCCAGCTCCCAGCGGGCGTCGCGGTCGTCGGGCGCCTGGCGCAGCCGCTCCTGCAGCTCGGCGACGCGGCGGTCGTAGTAGCCGGTGTTGTGGTAGGCGATCTCGAGATTGCGCTGCGCCACCTGCATCCGCGGGTCGAGCTCGAGCGCGCGTGTGAACTGCTCGATGGCCTCCGGGACGAGGCCCTTCTGGTAGTAGAGAACGCCGAGGTTGTTGTGCGCGCCCGCGTCCGACGGATCGATCCGGCGGGCGAAGGACCTCAACACCGCGAGGTCGCGCTCGGAGACGATCAAGTCAAGCGGATGGCGTCGAAGATGGCCTTGAGAGACGCCGTATCGGGCAGGAGCAGGAAGTGGCCGCGCAGCCCGTCTCGGCCGTCGATGTTGAATTCCGTTTCGACGCAGAAGATCACGTCGCGGTCGTGCCCGAAATTCAGATAGGTCGTCGTGAGCACCGCCGCCGACAGATCGACCACGAGACTCGGCACCGACGGCAGCAGCAGCATGCCCATGAACTCGGAGAGCGCGTTCATGTAGGCGCCCGAGAGAATGTTGCCCGCTTCCTTCAGACAGGACTGCTCGATGGTATCGAACGCCTGGGTCGTGCCGAGCGGGCGCTTGAGCAGCATGTCGCACAGCATCCGCGCGACCGGCTCC
>Ga0070704_100001816_pt1 | contig 11745 bp, 7 predicted proteins | sample KBSK5252metaG_FD_65467 | JGI IMG/M metagenome (GOLD analysis project Ga0070704, IMG submission 65467) | Corn, switchgrass and miscanthus rhizosphere microbial communities from Kellogg Biological Station, Michigan, USA - KBS K5-25-2 metaG | ecosystem: Host-associated > Plants > Roots >... | reverse complement strand
CCACGTTCCGGCGACGTACACGGAATTCCTGAAGCGTGACGGGTTGAAAGGCGCGCGCCTGGGCGTATTGCGGGTCCCGCTCGATCCGAAATCCGACCCGCAGTCGAACGACTACAAGAAGGTGCGTGCTTTGATCGACCGCGCTCTGGCGGACATGCGCGCGCAAGGCGCCGAGATCATCGACCCGTTTCCGGCCCCGGAAATCCTGAAGCAGGTGGACAAGCTGTACACCGACAACGTCTACGAGACCGAGCAGGCCATCGACACGTATCTGGCCGCGCATCCCAACGCGCCTGTGAAGACGCTCCGGGAGATTCTGTTGACCGGCAGAGTCGTGCCGTCACGTTCGAATCGCCTGATCACCAACATCGGCAGAACGACCAGCGACCCCGGAAACCTGAGCGTGATCCAGCGTCGCGAAGAGCTGCGCCAGGCGGTGCTGAAGGTCATGGCAGACCTCCATCTCGACGCCATCGTCCATGCCACCTTCGACTACCCGCCCGGACGGATCCCGCCCGACCCGCTCAGGATCGCGGATCCTGCCGGCGTCGGCGATCTGGGCAACAACCGCCGCCTCGCCCCGCTCCTCGCGTTCCCGGCACTGTCGGTGCCCGCTGGATTCACCCCGGAAGGCTTGCCTGTGGGCATCGAGTTCCTCGGCCGTCAGTTTTCCGAGGGAAGACTGCTCATGCTCGGCTACGCCTTCGAGCAGGCCACACACCACCGCCGGCCGCCGATGACCACCCCACCGCTGCCGGGCGAGCCGTAGGTGGCGCGGCGATGGATGCGACTAAAACTGTAGATTCCCGCTGATCTGCATCAGCCGCGCATCGAGAATGCGCAGCGGCTGCAGCCAGTTCGGTCCGTAATTCGTGTTGAGCGTGAGGATCGCGCTCCCATTCAACGCGTTGTACAGATCCAGATTCGTCTGCAGCTGCATCCGCTGTCCGACGCGGAACCTGTGGCCGATTCGCAGGTCGAGCTGCGATCGCCGCCCCTCGAACATGGTGTTGGGCTCGATGAGCGGCACCGTCGCGTTGGCGGCGCGTCCTGCCAGGTTGCGGCCCAGAGACGGCCGGATCTCCGCATTGGTCGCCGTGTAGCTGGCGGTGATCGGCGGGCCACCCAGATTCTGGAACACGCCGCTGACGACGAAGTTGCCCGGCAGCGGGTAGCTGCCATTCACCTTGATCTGCAGGTTCGCGGAAAACGGCGTCACGACGCGGCACTGCACGAGGTCCTGCGGCGAGTCGACGACGAAGCAGCGGTCGGTGACCTCGCGTCCCGTGTCGACGCCGCCACCGAGCTGCGCGCCGCGTCCGGGCCTCAGGTTGAAGCCGGCAAAGTAATAGTTGTTCACTGCGGTCTGCTTGCCGAAGTTCTCCGCCCGCGTCACCAGACTTTGTGAGGCCCCGAATTTGGCTTCGGAAATATCCGCAAGCCCGCACACACGATACCCGCCACCGCCGGGGAGTCGGGGATCGACCGGTGCGGTGATGCAGTACGTGTCGTAGTCGGCCGGTGTGACCTCCGTGTTGTCGGTCACGCGCAGGTTGCCGTACCAGTTGCGGTTGTAGCCGATGCTGACCGACATGCCGGGCGTCAGCTCGTGCTGCGCTTCGACGGCCACATCCCACAGGTAGTCGCGCGTCCCGAACCCGGAGAGCACGCGCGGGTCCCACGTCCCGGCGTTGGGATTGGCGCCGCCGAAGTTGTTGTTGTCCATCGCGCCGCACTCACCGTTGGCGGCGAAGTTGTTCAGATCGCAATCGGGCACGTAGTTCCTGTTCGCGTCGCTCCACGAGCGGTTCGCCTGATTGACCGAGCTCAGGATGGGATTGTTCGCGCCGGCGATGTCGACCGCATTCAGGTTCACGTATCGTCCGGCCGACGCCTTGAGTGCGGTTCGGCCGTTGCCGAACAGGTCGTACGCGATGCCGAGGCGCGGACCGAGGTCGCTCCATCGCGGAACCTCGTCGACACGAGCGAATTGACGCTCGAACGGTACGAATCGGGTCGGCGCGATCTGCTGGTCCGGCACCGAGGCGTTCAGGTAATCGAACCGCACGCCGTAGGCGAGTGTCAGGCGCCCGATGGTCCACTTGTCCTGCGCGTACACCCCGAGGTCGGCCGTCATCCGTTCCCTGGTGACGAACGGGCCGGTGAACTGCGTGATGCGGTTCGGGATGCCGTTGTTGAAACGCCAGACCTGTTCCTGTGTGTGGTAGGTGTCGGAGTCGCGGATGCCCTGCTGGAGCTGCATCCCGAGCTTCACGGTGTGCGAGCCGGTGACGTACGAGATCGCCACGCGCTCGGCGAAGCGGTCGCTGATCGTCAGCTTCCTGAGGAATTGTCCGCCGTGGCCGTTGTAGTTCAGTCCGGTCGACTGCTCGACAATGGCAATCCAGTTCGGATCGGTGCCGGGCTGCAGGGGATTCTCGTAGTGGGAGAGCGCATAGGACCACCCGGCTTCCACGAGCAGACGGTTCGTGGCTGGATACGTGTAGTCGACCTGAAAGAGTCCCGTCGGCCAGAACCGGAATCCCGCCTGCGCCTCCGGCGCGCGCGGCGTGGCTTCTTCGCGGCGGCAGTCGCAATTGCTCTGCACGTCGACGAAGACGGCGATCTTGTTTTTCTGCGAGGCCTGCCACGTCGTACGCGTCGCGTACGAGTTGTACCACTCGAAGCGCTGCGCCGGCCGGCTGGAATCCGGCGTGTAGACGGGCGTCCCGGGCGTGAGGTTGTAGAACGTCCCCGCGATGTCGTTGCGATTGCCCCACCGCCGCCATGCACTGAAGAACCAGATGCGATCGCGCAGGATCGGGCCGCCGAGCGTCGCGCTGCCGTCGTAGATGTGTCTGACCTTGTTGACGTTGGTCAGCCCGCGTGCGCGCAGCGCCTCGGTGAAGTTGTCGCCCTGCATGCGTCCGTTGGAAAACAGGCCCGCCACGCCGCCTCCGAACGTGTTCCCGCCTTCGCGCGGAATGCCGTTGAGCGTGATCCCGCTGCTCGCGCTCTCGGCTTCGGCGCCGCCGGTCTCCACCGAGGTCTCCTGGATCAGCGCCTGGTTGAGCATGTAGCTGATGTTCCCGGACCCCTGCAGGTTCTGGATCTGCATGCCGTCGAAGTTGAATTTCCTGCCGGTCTTCCCGTGGTACGACACGCTGCCGCCGGAATTCGCGTACGTGCCGCCCGACCCGCCGACATCGGTGTTCCCCTTCATCCCCGGCACGAGCATCGTCAGAGCCGCGACTGTCTGCGTCGACGTCGGCAGCATCGCGAGGTTCTGCCGGTCGACCACCTGCTGGCGCCGCGCATTCTGCGTATCGACGAGCGGCGACGATCCGGCCACGGTGATCGTTTCTTCGAGCGCACCGACCTGCAGCTCGGCGTTCACGGTTGCTGTGAAGCCGACGGTGAGCACGATGCCTTCACGCTTGAGGGTCGAGAATCCGGGCAGGCTGAATGTCACGGTGTAGGCGCCGGGCCTGAGGTCGACGATGTTGTAGCGGCCTTCGGCGTCGGTGACCGCGGTGCGGACTTTTTCGATGAGCGCCGGGCTCGCCGCCTCGACGGTGACGCCGGGCAGCACCGCGCCGGATGAGTCTCTTACGGCGCCGGCTATTCCGCTTTGCTGCTGCGCGCTTACAGGGAGGGCTGCGAGGAAGACGCAGACGAGGAAAGACGCGAGACGCTGGGTCATCGGAGGGTCCTCCTGCGGCTGTCTACCGGAACGCCTTCGGCGTTTCACGCTGTCTGCCGGAACGCCTCAACGGCGTTCCTCGGGCGGCGTTCCTTGGGGGCCTTATGTTACACTCCCGCCCAAATGGCTCTCGTCACGAGAGTTGCGCTTGTCAGCGCGTTCGCCCTGCTTCTTCTCGATGTGGGGATCAGCGCGCAGCAACCTCCGAGGCCTGGCACCACGGCCGCCTCCGTTCAATCCGGCAAGAAGTTATTCGTGCAGCGGTGTTCGGTGTGTCATATGCCGCCGCTGGGTGCGGGCGAGCCGAGATCCTACGCGAAGTCGCTGGCCGGCGTCGTCAAGAACAAGGAAGCCGAAGCCGCCGCGCGCGACATCATCCAGAAGGGCCTGCCGACGCTGATGCCGGGATTCCAGTACGGCCTCACGTCCACGGAAATCGATCACATCGTTGCCTACCTGAGCACGCTGAAGTGAGAAGGGGAGGAGCCATGTCCCTCCGGAGACTCGTTGTCTGCTTCGTGATGCTGGCCTTTGCGGCCGCCGCGCTCTCCGCGATGGCGCGGCAGGGTCCACGCAGAGCCGCGGGCGACGCGATGCTGTTCGGCACGATCACCTCGGCGGCCGGCCAGGCGCTGGACGGCATCACCGTGTCGGCGCGTGGCGAAGGCAAACGCATCACGACCACCGTATATACGGACGAACGAGGGCGCTACTACTTTCCGGCGCTCGAGAGCGCCACGTATCGCGTCTGGGCGCAGGCCGTGGGGTTCGAGACCGCGCGCGCGAGTGTCGACCTGACAGGCGTTGGCGAAGGCGCCCCGCAGCAGGACTTCTCGCTGAAGACGCTGACTGATTTCAGCCGGCAGTTGTCGGCGCCCGAATGGATGAACGCGCTGCCGGAAGACACGTTCGAACACCGGCGCATGAAGGCGATCTTCCGGAACAACTGCTCGGGCTGCCATCAGCCGAACTTCGTGCTGCAGAACCGCTTCGACGAGAACGGCTGGCGCGCGGTGATCAACGTCATGGAACGCATCGGCATCTACGGCAACCCGCCGCGTCCCGACGCCGCGCCGCTGCCGCTCATCCGCGCATTCAAGGACGATCTCGCCAAGTACCTCGCCGAGATGCGCGGGCCCGGTCCGTCGCCGATGAAGTTCCAGCCGCTGCCGCGCCCCCGCGGCGACGCCGCGCGCGTCGTGATCACCGAGTACGACGTGACGGCGAGCTCGAACACGAGCGACTACGTCACGCAGGATGGCAGCGACTGGATGGAAGGCGTCCCGTCCGCGTACGAGAGCCGCGGTCCGCATGACGCCGAAGTCGATTCACGAGGCTTCGTCTGGATTGTCGACTCGCAGGACAACCGCGTGCGGACGATCTCCAGGCTCGACCCGAAGACGGGCGCGATCAAGGACTTCAAGCTCGATCAGCGGCCGCCGACCGGCTACGCGATGGGCAGCCACGGCATCGTGATCGACGAGGCTGATATCGCGTGGTTCAACGCGGACGGCGGCCTTGGAAAGATCGATACGAAGACGGAGAAGCTCGAATGGTTCGAGCCGCCCCGGTCGATGTCGCGCGTCGGCGGCACGCTCGACGTCGACGGCAAGGGCATGGTCTGGATGACCACGAACGACGGCGCGCTGCGGTTCGATCCGAAGAGCCAGATGTTCCAGGAGTTCACGTCGCTCACGCCGGGCTTCGAGTGCCGTACCTACGGGATTGCGACCGACGCCGATGGCAACGGCTGGTGGGCGCAGATGAACTGCGACATGCTCGGCAAGAGCGACATCACGACCGGGAAGTCGGTGGAGGTGAAGCTGCAGCGGCGTCCGGGGCTCGAGGCGCTCGCCACGCCGCACGACAAGGAGGTCTACGATCTCGCGCGGTCGCAGTGGAACTCGTCGCGCATCTGGGATCAGGGTCCGCGGCGGCTTGGCGCCGATCGCAAGGGCAGCGCGGTCTACGTGGCGGACTGGTGGGGCGACAACCTGGCCAGGATCGACATTCGCACGAACAAGATCACCTATTACCAGTACCCGCTGCCTGGCTTTGCCGGCGTGTACGACGCCACGGTCGATCGGAACGGCAAGGTGTGGGTCAACCTGATGAACGGCGACCGCGTGGCGCAGTTCGATCCGAAGACCGAGGCGTGGAGCGAATATCAGCTGCCGAGTCGCGGCACCGAGACGCGGTTCATCGCCCTCGACAACCACAAGCCGACCATTGAGGTCTGGACGCCGTACTGGCGGACCAATCGCATCGCGCGGATCCAGTTCCGTACGCAGGAGGACCTGCAGGCGGCGCAGCTTCGGTCGCAGCGCCTGAGAGCGCAGCGGCAGTAGTCGCGCGCAGGACGGGCCATGGGCGGAATCAGCCGTCGGAATCTTCTCGCGACGCTGGCCGCGATGAGCGGCTCTGCCGTATTCGCGCGGATCGTCGGGGGACAGGGCGCGAATGTCGACGTCGAAACCGTCACGTACCGCTCGGGCCAGTTCGACATCGCAGGCTATCTCGCCAGGCCGAAGACGGCGGGCCGCTTCCCCGCGGTCATTCTCGTCCACGACAATCGCGGACTGACGCCACACATCCGGACTGTGGCCCAGCGCTTTGCGTCCGAGGGTTTTGTGGCGTTCGCACCGGACCTGCTGTCACGCCTCGGCGGCTCCGGTCAGGCGCGGCAGCCGTCGGCGGGCGCCGGCGATACGACCGGTGAATCCAATCGCATCGGTGATGCGCAGGCGATTGCGCGTCTGCCGATGACGGCGCCCGTCGAGGATCTGCGGGCCGGCCTCGAATATCTGGCCACGCGCGCGGATGTCGATGCGATGCGGCTGTCGGCCGTGGGATTTGCCTGGGGCGGCTGGCGCACCTTCATGCTCGCCACGTCCGCGCCCACGCTCCGCAAGGCCGTCCTCTTTTACAGCGCGAGCCCTGATACCGGCTTCGATCGGATTCAGGCGTCGGTGCTGGCCCATTACGCCGAGTGGGACAACCAGGTCACCGGCAACGCGCTCTGGACGAAAGAAATGATGGAGCGCGCCGGCAAGACGTTCCGCTTCTACGTCTATCCGAAAACCGACGCCGCCTTCTTCAATGACACCGCGCCGAGCTACTCAGCGGAGGCCGCGAGGGTCGCGTGGCAGCGCACGATCGACTTTCTGAAAAGCTGAATCGTTGCCCTACCGCTGCCCGGCGAGCCGTAGGTGACGTGAGGCGTGAACGCCGGTCATGGCGTATGATGCCCAGTCGTTTCACGGAGGACAGCCGATGAAGAGACGTATCGTTCTGGGCGGTTTGCTGATGGCGGGCGCGCTCTCAATCGCGGTGGCGGCACAGCAGCAGACGCCGCCCAAGCCGTCGGCCTCGGCGATCAAGGTGGAGAAGCTCGCCGACAACCTCTATGTCCTCAACGCGCTCGCGGCCGGTGGCGGCGGCAACACCTCGATCTTCATCACCGCAACCGGCGTGGTCGTCGTGGACACCAAGAACCCCGGCTGGGGCCAGCCGCTGCTCGACAAGATCAAGACGCTCACCAACAAGCCGGTGACGACGATCGTCAACACGCACACGCACGGCGACCACGTGAGCGGCAACGTGGAGTTCCCGGCCTCGGTGGACATCGTCGTCCACGAGAACACGAAGGCGAACATGGGCGCGATGCGGCCGGCGTCGTTCGTCGCGCAGCCGGCGGGCGGCCCGCCGCCGAACATCTTCACCCAGCACAACGGCGCTGGCATGGCCAAGCGGACCTTCAAGGACACCATGACCATCGGCAACGGCGCCGACCGGATCGAACTGCACTACTTCGGGCGCGCGCACACCAACGGGGACGCCATGGTGTTCTTCCCCTCCGCGCGTGTGCTCCACATGGCCGACGTCTTCGCCAACAAGGGCCTGCCGGGTATGGATTCCAACAACGGCGGCACCGGCATCGGCTATGCCGACACGTTGACGAAGGCGGCCGACTTCGCAGACAGCAACAACGTCGAGAAGATCGTCAACGGACACAACGAGACGACGACGACACGCGCCGACCTCCGCGAGTTCATTGCGTACGTGAAGGATTTCGTGAAGGCGGTGCAGGACGGGAAGCGGGCCGGCAAGAGCGTGGACGCGGTGTCAGCCGCATGGAAAACGCCGGCGAAGTACGCCGGCTACGAGGCCACCCCTGTCCCGGTGCGCGTGAAGGCGGATGTCGACTTGATCTTCAAGGAGACGAAATAGGCGGGCCACGAGTCCCAACCCACGGAGACACAGAGGCGCGGAGAATCAACTCTCCGTGCCTTCATGTGGCGCCTGATTCGTCGGTCTCTTATTGAAACGTGATCATATCCGTGCGCGTCAGCGTGACCGCGTTTGGTTTCAAGGGTTGGTTCGCCAGGTTCGCATTGCCCGAATTCAAGACATTATAGAAACCGATGGTCGTCTCGTAGTCGCTCCCGGCTGAAGTCGTTTCCATCGGAATAACGACGGTGTAATCGTGCGCCATCGCTCCGACCGATGTGTAGGTCACCGAACCGCTGATCTTCCAGCCGACCATGATGAGCGTCTTGATGCCCTTCGCCTTCAGCTCCTTGTCGAGATCGGTATTGTAGAACCGGTCCTGGGCCGTGTTGGTGATCCTGATGTCGCCCGGAGCCGGCGCGACCTCTTTCAGCCATTTGGTCTGGTTCTGCGCTCGCGTGCCGTAGGCCACGGTGAGGCCCGCCTTCCGTACCCGCCCCATAAAGGGGGTCATGGCCGGCAGCATCTTGGTCTTGCAACTGACCTGGTTGTTGCAAATGTCCTCGACATAGTCGAGCACGATCAAAGCCGTGGTCTTGGGATCGAGCGTGACGCGGGCCGGGTCTGGGGTCGCCGGCATTTGCAAGGTGATCATTTTGGCGGGAGCCTGCGCGGCCGGTGCTTCAGATGCTTCGCCGCAAAGCGCCAGCGCGAGACCGCTCATCAGGACAGTGCGAAACAGCTTCATGTGGAATCTCCTTTTTAGGGGGCTCGAGTTCCGCGATCGCTCGCGGCCCGTGGCCCTGCTCAGAATCCGAACCGGAACCCGAACTGTGCCGCTCTCGGCTGACCGTTTCCGCCGCGCAACGACGTGAGGATCAGGAAGTCCGTCAGTCGCTGATCCGCGCCGAAGTACGTCGGCGTCGTTGGTCCGGGGTTGTCGAAGTTCGCCGTGTTGAAGATGTTGAACAGCTCGAGGTTGGCATCGAGGGTCGTCGCGTGACCGGGGCGGAAGCGGTAGCCGAACCGCATGTCCACCTGATGATAGTCGGGCCCCACGGCCCCGTTGCGTCCGCCTTTGTTGTCGGTGCAGAACGCGTTCTCGCCCTGCCCGCAGTAGCGACCCGCGGGCAGCGGATCGAACAACCGGCCGTTGCGGTCCGCATCCACTGAGGAGTCGTAGAGCGTCATCGGCCGTCCGCTCAAGTAGCGGAACACACCGCTCACCGTCAGGCCGCGAGTGCCGGGAACCTCCGCGCGGCCGCTGACGACGAGGTTCTGGCGCCGGTCGGCATCGAGCGGTCCGAAGTTGCGATCGAGACGCGCGTCGCCAAGGATCTGGTAGTTGTTGTCGCTGATCTGATTGGCCTCCGCATTCCCGCGGGCGTAGCCGAGCGAATACGAGACCCGCGCGGCCCAGTTGTGGCTGAACCGCTTTTCGAGCATGAAGTTCGCGCCGTCGAACTGCGACGACCCGTCGTTGCGGCGGGTCATCACCTGATTGGTGAACGGCGAGATGCCCAGCCGCGCGGCGACGTCATCCAGGTCGGTGTAGACGAGGCGGCCCGTGCGCGTCGTGTCGACGCGCAGCGCGGGATCCAGGTCGAAGTTGATGAGCTGGTCGCGATTCCAGCTGTGCACGTAGTCGACCGTGACGGCCATCTGCCGCGCGAACTCTCGCTGATAACCCAGCGTCGCCTGATGCGTGTTGGGCACCACGCGATCGGGATTGTCCAGAAAGACGATGCCCGTGTTGCGGCCGATCGATCCGCGCGGGAACATCGCGTTGAGCAGCGCGCGGTTCACGACGGGACCGTTGACCAGCATCGGATCGATCGGCAGCCGTCCGCTGCCCGGGCCGGCGTCGGCGCGATCGGTGGGAAACGTCGCGGTGAACGACGAGCTGTAGACCCCCTGCGTCACGAAGGGCGTGGTCGTGATCAGCGTGACCTTGTCGTAGAAGATCCCGTAGCCCCCGCGGATCAGCGAGGTCGTGCTGCCCCGCGGCTGCCACGCGAAGCCAAGTCGCGGAGCGACGTTGTTCTTGTCCACCACGTGCGTGCCCGATGTGAAGAGAGGGTTGGAGTCGTTGTGGATCGGCGAGATCTCGATGTCGTACCGCACCCCGGCGTTGACGGTCAGGTTGCCGCGGTGCCATTTGTCCTGCGCGAAGAGCACGCCGACGTGCGTCGGGATGCTGATGTCGCTCGCCTCGGGCACCCGAATGAAGAGGCGCTCGGGATACGTCGAGGGGTCGTTGCGATCGAAGGCGCGGTCGGTCGCAAACACGAACCTGCCGTTCATCTCCGTCTGATCGGGCAGTTCGATGGTCGAGAAGATGTACTGCGTGCCGAACTTCAGATCGTGCGATCCGCCAGCCCAGTGAGGCACGAACTGCGTGAAGGCTTCGCTGACGTCGTACGAGTTGTCGATGCGGAAGAGCGCGCCGCTGCGGGGCCCGTCGATGAACGTCAGCATGCTCAGCGTGGGCGCGAGATCCGCCTGGGGTATTCCCCGCTGCACTTCGGGCGCGGTGAAGCCGTTCTTCTCGTGCGTGTAGCCGACCCGCACCTGATTGAAGCGCGTGTTGCCGAGCACCGTGTTCCAGTTCCCGCCGGCCGTTCGATCGACGTCGTACTCCTGATCTCGCGACGCGAGCGTCCACCGGCCCGCCACGCGGTTGTAGGTCGGCGAGTCCTCCTCCAGAAAGCGAACGCTCCACGTGTTGGCCGCGTTGATCTGATGATCGAACCGGCCCATGTGGTTCCAGAGCTTCATGCTCTGCGTGTTGGAGTAATTCAGCTCCGGCCGCGCCGCGAACGTGTTGCTGCGTCCCTCGTTGTAGACGATCCGATCGAGGCTGTAGAAGAAATGCGCGCGGTCTCTGCGGATCGGACCGCCAAGCGTCGCGCCCCAGTCCGTCTGCGAGGTCGCCGGCTTCGGGAGATTCTTCTGCGCCACGAAGAAATCGGGCGCCGTCACGCGATCATCGGTGTAGGTGTCGAACACGGAGCCGTGGAAGGTGTTGGTCCCGGACTTGGTGATCACGTTCACGACCGCGCCGGCAGTACGGCCGAACTCGGCGTCGTACTGGTTGGTCAGGACCTGGAACTCCTGCACGGCTTCGAGCGCCGGCCGCACCTGGCTCCCGCACGACGAGCCGAGATAGTCGTCATTGTTGCCGCCGCCGTCCACGGAGAAGTTGCCGCTTCGGTTGCTGCCGCCGCCGACGATCAGCGACTCGCAGGCGAAGGAGGCGGTGGAGGACTGAATCTGCACGCCCGGCGTCAACGCGACCGCGAACATCCAGTTGCGGTTCATGATCGGCAGCGCGTTGAGCTCGGCCTGCCCGATGTTTGCGCCGATCTGCTTCGACGTGGTGTCGACCAGTGGCGCTTCACCGGTCACCGTGACACGCTCTTCGACCGCGCCGACCGAGAGCGTGATCTCGAGCGCCGTCGTGTTGCCGATCGTGAGCAGCACGTCCGAGCGCTCGTACTTCTTGAATCCCGACAGCTCGGCGGTGATCCGATACGGACCGGGAACGATGTTGGCGATGAAGTACGAGCCGTCGGCGTTGCTGACGACCTGGCGGAACATGCCGCTCTCCTGATGCGTGACCACGACGGTCACACCGGGGAGGGCAAGGCTGGATTCGTCGCTGATTCGACCCTGAATGGCGGAGTACTGTCCCTGCTGCGCGAGGGAGGGAGGGGCGAGAGCCAGCAGCACAAGCGGTACGACGACGGAGATACGGAGCATCGTGACCTCCTCTGCCGAAACCGGATTGCGGGGAACCTGCCGTGTTGGCG
>Ga0070704_100001813_pt1 | contig 11747 bp, 8 predicted proteins | sample KBSK5252metaG_FD_65467 | JGI IMG/M metagenome (GOLD analysis project Ga0070704, IMG submission 65467) | Corn, switchgrass and miscanthus rhizosphere microbial communities from Kellogg Biological Station, Michigan, USA - KBS K5-25-2 metaG | ecosystem: Host-associated > Plants > Roots >... | reverse complement strand
CAGTTGCTGGCGCGACACCCCTGGCCGGCGCCGAACCTGGGAGGGGGCACCGCTTCCGTCGTGTCTCCTTCTTTCAACCGGCTAAGCAGTCTTATCGCTAAGATCGACCACAGCTTCAATGCTAACAACCTCCTGACCGGACGCTACTTTTTCGGTGACAGCGTTCAGTCCTTTCCGCTGGCTCTGACGGCCACGGGCGGACAGTTGCCCGGGTTCAACACTTTCACGCCGACGCGAGTGCAGTTGGTCTCACTTTCTTACGTGCACACAATCGGTTCAAACAAAGTGAATGAACTACGCTTTGGATGGAACCGCTTCGCGGAAGGCTTTTTCCCCCAGGACCAGGGTTTCCAGCCCAGCTCCATCGGATTGAATACGGGCCCGTCCGACAGCGGCTTGCCAATCATCCTGGTAAGCGGAGTGGCGCAACTCGGGGCGACCAGCAGCGTTCCGCGGCACCGCGTGGATAGCAACAGCCAGGTGCTCGACAATTTCTCCTGGAAGATCAACAAGCATGATCTTAAGTTTGGAGTGGACTTCCACCGCACCAGCATTCAGCAGTATTTCAACAAGTACTTCCGCGGAAGATTGAAGTTCGCCAGCGTGTCCGATTTTCTTGCGGGCAACGTGGACAGCGGTTTCCAGTATTTCGGAGACTCGACGCGCCATACCTTTGAGAACAACTTCGGTTTTTACATCCAGGACAGCTACCGGATAACGCCGCGATTGACGCTGAACTACGGAATGCGGTGGGACTATTTCGGCGTGATTGGCGAGAAAAACAATTTGATGAGCAACATTACCAGCGTCTCGCCGGCAACGGGCACGGGAACCTTCACGTTGACTCAGGTGGGGCAGCCCGGATTGAGCAGCTTGTACAACCCGGACAGAAAGAATTTTGCGCCGCGCGCCAGCCTCGCGTGGGACGTCACCGGCAGAGGGAAGACCGTGGTGCGCGCCGGGTACGGAATATTCTTCGACTCTTTCTCACAGGACATGGCCCTGGGACACCTGCCTTACGCGCCCTTCTTCGACCCCGGTCCGGCGTACAACAACATCGGGCCCGCCCCGATTCTATCGACCGGCGCAGTCGGGGGAACGATCGTCTCCGGTAGCCCGGTCTTTGCGCCGACGACGACTTGCGACTTCGAGTGCGATGTTTTCGGCTTCGACCGCAACATCAAGACACCGTACATGGAAAACTACAATCTGAATATCCAGCAGCAGATTGGAAGCAAAGCCGTGCTGCAGGTGGGGTATGTCGGATCCCAGGGCCATCGCCTATGGCGCTTCTTCGACCTCGGCCAGCCCAGCGCGGCGGCCATCAACGCCGCCGACGTGGCCTGCGGCTGCATCAACGACTTCGGTAGCGCGGCGCGTCCGCTGGCGGGAAATCCTTACGGGGCCTTTTACGTGTTGCAGGAGAACTCCAGCGGAAAGTCAAACTACAACTCTTTGCAGGCGAGCTTCCGGGTCAACGGATGGCATGGGATTACCTCCATCGTGAACTACGTATGGTCGAAGTCCCTAGATAACTCGAGTGACGGTGAAGATTTCGAGCCCAACGCAGCGCAGCCCAACGACAGCACGCAACCGAATCTGGAATACGGGCCTTCCAACTTCAATGTGCCTCACCGGTTCACCTGGATTTTCGGGTACGACCTGCCACGCATGGACGGGAGCATGCAGAAACTGAGGAATGGCTGGGGAATGAACAGCTCGGTGACCCTGCAGAGCGGTCAACCGTTCCAGTTTAATTACAATTTCCAGGACGATTTCAGCGGAAGCGGCAATGGTTTCGACAGGCCGGATGTCGTTGGACCGATCGTGTATCATCCGCACGATCCGTCGAACTACGTGGACTTGAGCGCCTTCGCGATTCCATGCACAATCAACGTGGCCGTAGCCACGGGCACAGCGGCCGATTGTGCAATTGGTTCACGGCATTATGGGAACCTTGGCCGCAATGCGCTCCACGGGCCTACCTTCAAACAATGGGACCTGGCGATCTATAAGAATACAGCGATCACGGAGCGGTTGAAGATGCAGCTCCGCGCCGAATTCTTCAATGTGCTGAATCACCCGAACTTTGCGAATCCGTTCTTGCCGGCATTTATTGCCGATCCAGGGGTCAATGGCTTCGGGGTCAGCGGGAACCGTGAGGTGGGCCTGGGTGGGTATCCCATTGTGGCTACAGGCGACGTGGGCATAGGAAACCCGTTCCTGGGCGGCGGCGGCCCGCGCGGAATTCAGTTGGCGGCCAAGTTCACGTTCTAGCGGATACATGAACTTCCAAGTCAAAAAGGCTCCGCGATCGGATCGGCGAGCCTCTTTGCTTTTTGGAGAGTTGTTTTTGCGGCGTTGAAGATACACTTGGGCGCTGACTCCCAAACTGACCCTCCCCGTCAATCGATTCCGGCCATGCCACAGGTGGGTTTTGGCCCATAGTCCCACCTAGACTCCATCCTCCAGGGCCGACCCCCAGCCGGAAGCAGCGGCCATTCAACAGCCGCCAGCAGATTGCTGAGGCTTGTGGTGCACTGTCCCATTTCTGGTAGAGTGTTGAGCACAGAAGAGATAGCCCCGATCTGCGATATTGCTATTTGTTAAGATCGTGTAAGTTTTAGGGGCTCCCCTGCGTACTAGTCTATGGAACCGCTGAGACCAGGCCCGATGAGTGAGCCGGGAGTGACGGAGACCACGGAGGCAGTTGCCCGGGCTCGTGCCGGGGATGCCGACGCTTGGGGTGAGCTTTACAGGAATTTTGCGCCGGCGATCTTCCGTTTTTGCAGGAGAGCGCTGCCGACCCGGGAAGACGCCGAAGATGCGACCATGGAGATATTCATGAAGTTGCGGGACAAGCTGAGCCAGTATGACGAGACGCGCTCCTTTTCCGCATGGCTGTATAGAGTCGCCGCCAACCACTGCTGGGATATACTGCGCCGCCGCAAAATCCGGCAGGACAAAGAGACCGAAGACGTAGAAGATGTGCCGCTGGAACATCCAGACCCCAGCCAATTGGACAGGCTCATTGAGCAGAAGACGAGCGAGGAAGTGCGGCAGGCTTTGCACAAGCTGGGAGCGCGCGCACGGATGGCTCTGGTGTTGCGCTATTACTCGGACATGAGTTATGACGAAATCGCCGATGAGCTCGGCGTGCGGCGCGCCTTTGTGGGCGTCGTGCTGCTGCGCGCACGGCATGAACTTCGGCAGGCGCTGGAGGGGAAGAGTGCGCTGGCTGCGGGAGGGACCTCTTGAGTGAACCTGCTAACCCCGTGTCGCAGGAAGGGCCGGGCGGGACGATGGACCATTTGGATGAGATGACGTGCCTGCTCTACGCCGAGCGCCAACTCGATCGCGCCCGCGCGCAGGCTGTGTCCGCGCACACGCAGGACTGCGCGGCCTGCCGCACCTTGCTGCGTGCCCTCGATCGCGAATCCCGATTGCTTACGCGCGCCATGCTGGAAGAAGACGAGCCGCTGCCGTCGCGGCTGGCGGAATTTCAGGAGCGCGCGCGGAAATCATTTGGCTGGATTTGGGGCCTGGTATTCGGCTTGGCGGGTACGGGTGTCTACGCACTCTACACGACAATTGTCGAACCCGCGCAGGTGCGCTTGGAAGCAGCGGGATTCGGCGGCACGAGCCTTTTGAGCTTACTTATTTTTCAAGGCGCCTTCTGGAAAGGATGGCAATCCGTGATCACACTTCTCGAGGTGCTGGCAATGCTAACTGTGGCAGGATTTGGCGTGGCTGTATTCCGGCGTCGCCTGCGGCGCGGTTCCGCATTGGCGCTGGTGCTGGCGGGATTATGCGCCGCGCTTGCCTTGCCCACGCCTGCAGCTGCCACGGTATTTCATAAGGGCGAGACCTACGAGCTCGCGAAGGATGAGACCGTCAAGAGCGACATCTTCGTTACAGGCGCGCGCGCGCGGATCGACGGTACGATCGACGGAGACCTCTTTTTCTTCGGCCAAAGTATTGACATCAGCGGACATATCAAGGGCGACGCCATAGTTTTTGCCCAGTCCGTGCGCGTAAACGGGCAAATTGACGGCAACATTCGATCTTTTTCAAACAATCTCACTATCACGGGAACAGTAGGGAAGAACGTCCTGACCTTCAATGAAGTGGTGAATCTGGACTCGGCCGGAAAAGTCGGCGGCAGTTTGACGGCGTTCGCGCAGTCCGTAGGAATCGATGGCCGGCTGGGACGCGATTTGATGGTTATGGCTGGCGAGGCCATCATTTCAGGGACCATCGACGGAGAAGTACGCGCCAAGGGGCGAAATCTGTCGATCGGCTCCTCGGCACAGGTTGCCGGACCGATCCATTACGAGGGTGACAATCCGGCAAGCGTAGCGTCCGGCGCGAAGCTGGCTTCTCCGGTGGAATTTACCAAGATGCGGCACAAATCCAGATATACGGAAGGGCATTACTACGTGTGGCGCATCATTTGGACGGCGGCTTTCGTTCTGTTTGGACTTGTGCTCTTCTTGCTGCTCCCGAAATTCGCAGCGGAGACGGTAAGCGCAGGGGAAAGGTTTGGAGCACCCGTGGGGCTAGGCGTCCTGGTTTTTTTCGGAGTGCCGATTGCAGCCGTCATCGCGTGTGTAACCGTCGTGGGCATACCGCTTGGAGTTCTCACGCTGGGTCTATGGCTCCTTGCGCTCTTTTGCGCGGAGATTGTCGTGGGTACGGTGGTCGGCAACTGGATCCTCGGAAAGCCGGCCGATACATGGGGTTTGATTGGGAGAATGGCTGCGGGTTTCGTGATCGTGCGCATTGTCTACACCCCGCTGGCTAATCTGCATGTGATCGGGGCCCTCGTCGGCCTGGGAATTTGGATGTGGGGCATAGGTTCTATCGCACTTGCACTCTACAATCGGCTCCAACCGACGACTTCACAGGCCGCCATGCCCGGGCCCATGCCCCCCGTTTCCTTGCCTCCACACACAACGGTAGGCGGAATCCAGCCAGCATAGCGAGTTCTTGAAACCCGTCGGCAGTCGAATGACAGGCGTGGAACTTAACGGGCCGAAGCATCTCGGATGCTTCGGCCCGTAGCCTTTTGCGGAGGCGGGAAAAGTCTTGGGATCAGTTAGTGCTGGCGAACCTTGGCGGCAAAGAATGCCTGGTTGCTGAAGGTGTTCGCAGCGTTGTTAATGTAAAGTGCCCGAATGCCAACCGCCGGGGTAGCTGCAGGGGCACTCCCATTCAGTATGCCGTCGAGATTGGTAACGCCATGAGCCCCTGGCGTGCCCGTGAAGATCTCTACGCCAAATACGCTGGATGGACCAAAGCCAAAATACCCGGGGAGGGTGTTGATGTTTAAGAGGGATGCAGACAATGCTCCAGTTGGAGTTGCGGTGAAGCGTGACCAGCGCAGAGTAACGGTGTCAACGTTGTCGGCAATCGCCGCAGTCGTGCCGTTGGCGACGGTGAAGGCCTTGACGTGGATAGCGACCGACTGGCCCAGCTGGAGAGCGGCGGTAGTGGTGGCGTTCGCGAAATTTCCGTAACTGGCGGGGAAACTGTTAGCGACGGACAGGCCTTTAGTATCGACGTGGAAGATCGGGGCAGTTGCAAGATTCACGGTGAGGGGAGCACCAATACTCAAGCTGCTGATCAAGGAGCCCGAAGCGGCAGGAATAATGTCTGTGACGACGACACCAAACTGCGTCGCACTGTTCGTGGCAATAGAGTCCACAGTTCCTTCGACGGTGTCCACTACCGGGCTGGCGAGGAGCGGCTCGATTTCCTGGACCGTAAAGGTCCCGTCTGAATTGAGAATTACGTCCATGCTTGCGGCCTGGTTGTTGGAAACGCAACTTGTCAATTGGGTTGTTCCCGTCGAACAGAGCGCGCCAGTAGGGTCAGGGTCGTAATTGGTGCTTGTAGCGGTCGAGGCGGTGACGGGGGCGCGGTTCACAAGGGTGGCAGGTTTGATTGTGACTGTTGAACCGCTGACCGTGGCGATTCCAGTGAAATCTTCGATGATGTCAAGCTGGCCAGACGCGAGGTTGGAGTTCGCACGGGGAAGCGTGAAATCGCTTGCGACGGTAGTGCCGGAAGAGTTGGCGAGATTTAAGGTGAGCGTGGTACCGGTGATAGTAATGGCGTTCGAGAGATTGAGGTCGATGCCGAGCCCGGCGTTACCACTAATGGTCTGTGAAGTGGTAATCGTGGACGTAAAAGGACCAGTAAACGAGGCGGTACAGACGGCACCCGCGGCGCACACGGGGTTCGTAAGCGCGACGCCAGTGCCATTGAAAAAGGTGAGCTCAGCACTAAATAACGAGACGGCGATGGAGCTATAGGTGCCGGTTGGGACTTTGGTCGCAGTGCCCAGAAAGGCGGAATCGGACTGCAGGCGAACCAAATCAAAGGAGAAGCCGGTTTGGCCGTTTAACTCGAAAGTAGTGGCGGTGCCTGTCGAGGGGGTCAAAACGATGGAAGTAGGGACAACTTTAAAACTGATGAGTCCTAAGGTTGACGGAGGAGTGTCCGCGACCATGACAAAACTCACGTTGGCAGTGCTGCCGCAACCCCCGCAACCGTTACCTTTAGGCAGGCCGCTGCACGAGTTCAGGACGAGGCACGCTACTAGACTCAGGAAAACAAAGGATTTATAGGACTTCATTTGGCACCCTATGACGCTCGGAACTTAGCTGCCGACACCAAGAAAGCCACCCCAATTTTCTGGCGTTTGTAATGTAACGCTTGGCAACACAGAAGTGGACTCAGAACTGCCGCGCGATGCCCAACTATTAAACCGCTCCTACGTCAGGAAATTCCCGCGGTGCGAGCCTGAGTGCCGAACGGGCACGCACCGGTGGATATGCTATCGTTACGAGTTCGCGGCAAGCAATAAGGCCCGGTCGAGGAAAGTGAAACCGTCCGCATTGGGCGGACAACGGTGAGCTCTCTGGTACGAAAAGCTGCAAAGTCGGCAGGTGATCTGACGGAACGGAGGCGAGCCTCGACGCCGGAAGAGGTGGAAGAAGTGTTTATCGGGGAGACGCCTGAAGTGGTTGAGATCATGCGGCCCGACAGGGAAGCGTACGCGGAGACTGCGGAGACAACCCCCAAACCATCCATGCGGGATGTGTTTGGGCCCGGTGGATTTCTGGAACGCTGCATGATTGGCGGGTACGAGCACCGGCGCGGGCAACTGGAAATGGCGGAGATGGTGCACGATGCTTTCGAAACGCATCACCATGCGATTTTGGAGGCGGGAACCGGGACGGGAAAGACACTGGCGTATCTGGTGCCGGCGATTTGCAGCGGGCGGCGCGTGGTAATTTCGACGGCGACGAAATCGCTGCAGGAGCAGCTCTATCAGAAGGATATCCCCTTCTTGCAGAAGCACTTTGCCCCCAATTTGAAGGTGGCGGTGATGAAGGGGCGCTCGAACTTTTTGTGCGTGGCGAAAATGAATCAGATGGCGGACCAGGCGCTGCTGAAAGGCATGGATGAGCTGGACGCATTCCAACAGATCAAACAGTGGGCGAAATTGACGGAGACGGGCGACCGCGCGGAATTAACCTTTTTGCCGGACGATTCCGATTTGTGGACAAGGCTGGATGCGCGGCGGGATACCTGCTCGGGGCAAAAGTGCCCGTCGTTCAATCCGTGTTTCGTGACGGGAATGCACCAGCGGGCGAAGGACGCGGACCTGATCATCGTGAACCACCACCTCTTCTTCGCGGACCTGGCGCTGAAGCAGGACGATTTTGGCAGCATTTTGCCGGAATACTCCGCGGTCGTGTTCGATGAAGCGCATGAGATGGAAGACGTGGCGAGCGATTATTTCGGGCGGCAAATCTCGAATTTTCGTTTTGATGAGCTGGCGCGCGACGCAGATCAGACGCTGCGGTTGCTCCACCTGGGCACGCCTTCGCTGCTGCGGCGCACGCAGCGGATTCGCGAGCGGAGCCGGGCGTTTTTCGAGACGTTTCCGCCGCGCGATGGGAAATTCCCATTTTCGCGGAATGAGAGAGAAGCGTTTCTCGAGCAGAATCGCGAGGCGTACGATGCGCTGGCGACAGCGCTGAAGGGTTTTGAAACCGAATGCGCGGCGCTGACGCAGAAGCCGGAAGAAATCTTGAGGATTGCGCGGCGAAGCTTTGAACTGCGGCAGGAATTGTCTTTCCTGTTTGAATCGAATGAGCGGAACTTTGTGTATTGGTATGAACGGCGGAACAAAGGCGTGTTTCTGGCGGCCACGCCGATCGACGTGAGCCAGATTCTGCGAGAGAAACTTTTCGAGCAGTTCGACACGGTGATTCTGACCTCGGCGACGCTGACGGTGGCAGGACGGTTCGAATTTATTCGCCACCGGTTGGGGCTCGATCATGCGAAGGAGCGCGGATTGCCGCCGGAATTTGATTACAAGGAACAGGCGATGCTGTACTTGCCGCCAGCTATGCCGGACGTGCGCAATCCGGCGTATACGTCGAAGGCGGCGGATGAAATCGTGAATTTGTTGGAGACGAGCCAAGGGCGCGCGTTCTGTTTGTTCACAAGCTATTCGCAAATGAACGAACTTTTTGAACGCGTTCGGGCGCGCGTGCCGTTCCCATTGCTCCTACAGGGGACCTCGCCGCGGTCGGTATTGCTGGAACGATTCAAGAACACGGCGGGGGCGGTGCTGTTTGCTACAGCCAGCTTTTGGCAGGGCGTGGACGTGCCCGGCGAGCAGCTTTCCTGCGTTATCGTTGACCGGCTCCCGTTTGCGGTGCCAAGTGACCCGATCGTCGCGGCGCGAGTGCAAGCTCTGCAAGAAGACGGGCGCAATCCGTTCTCGGAATTTCAGGTGCCGCAGGCGGTGCTGGCGTTGAAGCAAGGGTTTGGGCGGCTGATCCGTACGAAGACGGATCGCGGAGTTTTGGCGTTGCTGGATAGCCGCATTCAGCGCATGGCGTATGGTAAAATTTTTCTGGAGTCGTTGCCGAAGTATAAGATTACGACGAATTTGGCGGAAGTCTCGCGGTTTCTTGGAAAAAAGAAATAAGTAAAGTATTTTGCACAAGGCGCCTGGAGAGCCCGAGGACAGAGAGCAGAAGACAGAGGAATATGTTCCAAGTCAGTGTGGAAGAGACATTTTCGGCAGGCCATGCCCTGCGCGGATACAAGGGCAAGTGCGAGAACGTTCATGGGCACAACTACCGCGTGCGCGTGACGCTGGAAGGGCCGCAGCTCGATTCCATAGGGCTGCTTGTGGATTTTACGCGGTTGAAACACATCATCCGGGAGATTATGGGCAGGCTGGATCATCAGTTCGTGAATGATCTCGAGCCGTTCAAGACCGTGAATCCCTCGGCGGAAAATATGGCGAAGTACTTCTATGATGAGGTGGCGCGGGGATTGAACGATCTGCCTCCAGGAGCGCGCATCACGGACGTTGTTTTGTGGGAGACGGATACGAGCAGGGCGCAGTATCGGCCGGGCAGCTGACGGTTTTTGCGAGCGGTGAAACGATGAATCGTGCGTTCGCTATTATTCTGATTCCAGCGGTTCTTGTCGCAATCGGTTACGTCGTGGTGTTCCGTTCCATGGGAATTACACCAGCTTATTGGCGGCTAATTTTGCCTTTCGCGGTCTTGGGAGGCGCGATCTGGTGGCTGGGACGGAGAGCGGCGCGCAAGAGCGGTACCAGCGCGCGGTAGGGCAGGAAATTCGGCGCCGCGATCACAACGATGCGGAGCGCGATACCAAGAGCAGGAGTAAGCCGTCGTTTAGTTAGGTCATGTTCATCACAGAAATATTTAAGTCGATTCAGGGAGAAGGCACTCGTGCGGGGCTGCCCTGCATTTTTGTTCGTCTGACAGGGTGTAACTTGCGGTGTACATGGTGCGACACAGCATACGCATTTCACGGCGGAACGAAGCTGAGCGTCGAGGACGTGCTTGCGCGCGTAGATGAGCTGGCTGGCAGGCTCGATGGATTGCCCGCTGCTCGGGCCAATGTGCCTCTTGTGGAATTAACAGGGGGAGAACCCTTGCTGCAGGAAGAGGTTTACCCGCTGGCAGAGATGCTGCTCGCCGCAGGATACACGGTGATGATCGAGACGAGCGGCGAACGCTATACAGGTCGGCTGCCTGAGGCAGTGATCAAGATTGTCGATGTAAAGTGCCCAGACTCTGGAGAAGCGGACACATTTGAAATCCGGAATCTCGAAGTGCTGGATGCAAAAGACGAAGTGAAGTTTGTTCTTTCAACAAGGCGCGACTACGAGTTTGCGCGAGACTTTACGGCCCAGCATCGGCTTGCGGAACGCGTTAGGCAAGTCCTGTTTTCACCCGTTTTCGATGACCCGGCCGGGAAGTGGCAGGGACTTGAACCGCGTATGCTAGTGGAGTGGATCTTGGCGGACGGATTGCCGGTTCGGCTTGGCTTGCAACTGCACAAGTTCGTCTGGGACCCGGCGACTAAAGGCGTGTGAGGTAGAGGACGTTGAGGAGGTTGAGGAAGTAGACGATCGGAGGCGTGATTCAGCGCTGGCCGGTTGGCTGGTGGTTTGCTGGGAGAGTGTGGACACAGAGATGAGCAAGAGCGATGCGCGGAAAGCGGTGGTGCTGCTGAGCGGAGGGATGGACTCATGCGTGTGCGTGGCCATAGCTCGAGAACGTCACGGTGCTGCGAACATCGCCTTGTTGCACGCCGGCTACGGCCAGCGCACCCAGGAGCGTGAACGCCGTGCGTTTGATGCCCTTGCTGATTTCTACGGAGTGGATCAGCGATTGGTCGTGCAACTCGATCACTTCCGTGCGATTGGCGGATCGGCGCTTACGGACACAAAAATTGCCGTGCCTGAAAAAGAGCTGGGCGCGGTGGGAGTGCACGGGAGTTCGATTCCGGTTACCTACGTGCCGTTTCGCAACGCTCATTTTCTTTCCGTAGCCGTAAGCTGGGCGGAAGCGATTCGAGCAGGTGCCGTTTACATCGGGGCGGTGGCGGAAGATAGTTCCGGCTACCCCGATTGCCGCGCGGAATATTACAAAGTTTTTCAGGATTTGGTCCGCGTCGGTACGCGGCCGGAGACACAGATCGAAATTGCTACTCCAGTGATCACGCTGAAGAAAAGCGAGATCATTCGGCGCGGCATCGAGTTGGGCGCGCCGCTGCATCTAACTTGGTCGTGCTACCAGAATGAAGACCGGGCATGCGGAGCGTGCGATAGTTGCCTGCTGCGATTGAAGGCATTCGCGGAGGCCGGAGTGCCGGATCCAATACCCTATCGGCTGGCGGTCTCCGCTCGCTCCTAGCACTTGGAAAAGCGCTAAGATTAAGGATAATAGGGCCCATCCCGCCAGCCAGGCCGGGCAGAGTTCGCCTCGGCAAAAGGAGAATTGAGCATGAAGAGAACTTTGAAGACTATGCTGTTTGCCGTATTGCTTGCTGGCACGTTGGCCTCGGTTCTTGCCCCGAAGGCAGCCGCTCAGAACGGATCCATCGCAGGAACGATCCTGGATATCAACGCGAAGCCGTGGTTTGGCCTTGGAGTCGAGTGCGTAAGCGAGCAGGGCGCCAAACAGGTCGCCAAGACGGATATGTCCGGACAGTACAGCTTGCCGAACCTTCGCCCGGGTATCTACACGGTGACGATAATTACGTTTCCGCCACCAAATGAAAAGCAACAGCCCGTCCTGATGGGGAAGTTGAAAGTGACAAGCGGAGAAGTAGCTAAAGCGGATATGAACTTCAAAGACGTGCTGGCGAAGCAGGGCGCGGTAGCGCAAGAGCAA
>Ga0070704_100001812_pt1 | contig 11750 bp, 11 predicted proteins | sample KBSK5252metaG_FD_65467 | JGI IMG/M metagenome (GOLD analysis project Ga0070704, IMG submission 65467) | Corn, switchgrass and miscanthus rhizosphere microbial communities from Kellogg Biological Station, Michigan, USA - KBS K5-25-2 metaG | ecosystem: Host-associated > Plants > Roots >... | reverse complement strand
CCTCGACCCGCGAGAACAGCCTGTTGTTGTGCAGGGCGATGCTGCCGAGGTCGGCGATCAGGTTGAGCATGGTCTTCTCGTACTTGTAGTGGCGCGTGATCCCGCCCACGCTGATCACGCCGAGAATCTTCCCCTCGTGGACCATGGGGGCGCACAGCTCGGTCTTGAAGCGGAAGTGCCCCGGCACCTCCAGGCTCGCCCCCGACTGCCGCATCTCGCGGATGAAGTCGTTGGTGTCCATCGGGACCTTGTGCTCGCCGACCCAGCCGATCCGCCCCTCCCCCATCTTGACCTGGAAGCCGATCTTCACGTCGGCCGCCAAGCCCCGCTGCTGCTGCAGGATGAGCTTGTTGACCCGTTCGTCCAGGATGAACAGCAGGACCTGGGTCGGGGCGAACAGGCGCTCGGTGATCTTCACGAGCAGGGGGGCGATGGCGCGCCGCTCCATGCGCGAGTTGATCTCCTTGGTGAAATCCGGCAGGAGCAGGAAGAAGTTGGAGAGCGCCGTGTTCTCCGCCTCGAGCCGGGCGACGCTCGATTTCAGGTCCCGCAGGACGGAAATCTCGTTCTCGTCGCGCACCGGGCGGCGCGCCGCCCGGTTCCGGCGGCCCCCGATCCGTCCCATGAGCCAGCCGATGAAGATCCCGCCCACGATGCCGCAGGCCCATCCCCAGAGGGGCACCGTTCGAAGGGTCGCGAGAAAGCCGTTGAGGGTGCTCATTCGATCCTGATGTCCCGACGCCTCCCCTGGCAGGAGCCTGAATGACACAAGAATAGCGGCGCAAAACTTAAGCTCCGGCGGGGGGGCAATTCAAGGAATCTGAAAATGGCCTACAATCGTGGAGGTGGACGTAAAACGCTCACTGAGAAACAGCGCCTTTCTGTAAGGGTTGGGGTCTCGCGCTGCTTCATTTCCCTCGCAGGTCGAATATATACTTTAAAATCAATTGGTTAGCGTATGTGCTGTCGGCTCCACCTCCACGGGAGTAGGGCATTTTCTCTTCCTTGCCAGGCCCACCAGATCGCTCTGGAGTGACCGGCCCGGCAAACGGGGGCCGCCCAATGAACGCCTGCCACGCCCGCCGTCACCTCAGCCCTTCCTGCCCGACCATACTGCTGCTGGTCGCGGCCGCGCTTGTGGGCCTTCTGCCCGCCTGCGGGCACGAGACCCGCCTGGAGACGCGGCTGGTGCGCGATGGCCTGGGGCGCCCGGTCGAAGTCCCCCTCCATCCGCACCGGATCGTGTCCCTGGCGCCCAGCGTGACCGATTCGCTCTTCGCCCTGGGAGCTCAGGAGCGGGTCGTGGGAGTCAGCGATTTCTGCGAGCTGCCGGCGGGGAGCGCCGCGATCCCCCGGGTGGGCGGGCTCCTGAACCCCAGCCTCGAAACGATTCGCGGCCTCGAGCCGGACCTGCTCATCGGCACGACCAGCGGCAACGATCCCTCCCTCGAACGGCAGGCGGCGGCGCTCGGCCTTCCCCTGTACACGATCGACACTCCCGACGTGGGGCGCGTCCTGTCGGCGCTGCGCGATCTGGCCTCTCTCCTCGGCGAAGAGTCGACAGGGAACGACCGGGTGGATTCCCTGCAGAAGCGCCTCGACACGGTGCGGGCCGGGGTGGCGAAGCGGCCCCGTCCCCGGGTCCTGTTCATCGTCTGGGGAGAGCCACTCGTGGTGCCCGGACGGTCTGCCTTCCTCACCGACGCGCTCACCCAGTCAGGAGGTGATTCGATCACCGCCGACGCGCCGGCGGCCTGGCCCTCGTTCGACGTCGAGTCGGCCATCGGGCGCGCCCCCGAGGTGATCATGACCACGCCGCAGAACCGGGCCTTCCTGGATCGACTGAAGGGTGAACCGGCCTGGGCCTCCGTTCCGGCGGTCCGGAGCGGCCGACTGATCGTCGTGAGCGAGGCGATCGAGCGTCCCGGGCCCAGGGTGGTCGCGGGAGTCGAGGAGGTCGCCCGGGCGCTGCACCCGGAGGCCTTTCCGGACGGAGACGGCCTGAAATGAGGAAGCCGTGCGGGCCAGAGGCCCGCACGGCAGGGGGAATCGGAGAATGGCACCCGTCTGCCCTCTCCAATGGAAGATTGTCCCACGGGGGGCCGGCCTCGACCACTCCGGATCGATTCCTCCGGTGCATTCATGCAGCAGGGCCGGCGTGGTAGGATGCCCGCCGTTCCCTATCGGGAGGCCGCGTCATCGGATTTCTCAAGGGCCGGATTGAAGACTACAGCTCACCGCTCGCAGGAGTTCCGGCGCGGCTCTATACCGGCTACTTCATGCTGCGCTTCGGTCTGGAGAAGCTGCACGGCGGCTTCGATGGAGCCAGCCTCCACGAGACCCTGGCCAAGTGGGCCGGCGGGGAGGCGTACTCCTTCTACGTAACGTTCCTGCAGAAGGTCGCCATCCCCCACTCCGGGATCTTCGCGCCGCTGGTCGTCTTCGGCGAGCTGGCCGTCGGCGCCGCCCTCCTTCTGGGATGCGCGACGCGACTGGCCGCACTCGGGGGTCTCTTTCTGTGCGCGAATTTTCTCCTGGCCGGCGGGACGCCCCTCCTGAGCACCGACCGGCCTGTGGTGTTCGGGCTTCTCCTGGTCACGATCTATCTGACCGCCCCGGGGCGCGCCCTGGGGCTCGATGTCCTGCTGAAGCGCAAGCTGCCCCGCTGGGCCGCCTGAAGGTCACTCTCCCGCATGCTGCATAACGTTCCGGTGGCGCGCATTCTCGGTTTCCTGTACGTCGCGAGCGTGATCCTGCTCGGGTGGATCACCTGGGACGGCTTCCGCACGTCCGCCGGCACGCTCGGTCCGGCGGCCCACATCCGGTTCGCGCTCTTCGGAATCGTCATCGTCTTGTTCACCCACACGATGACCCTGTTCTACTTCGTGGGCACCGGCAGCCGCATCAAGAAGGTGGTCCGCCAGTACGCCCTGGCGGCCGCCCTGAACGAGCGGACCGTGCGGTTCAAGGCCCGCCTGTTCCCCTGGCTGACCTTCACTCCCCTGGTGACCATGGCGGCCTTCATCCTCGGAGGCGGGGCGCACACCCGCATGCTGCCCGGCTGGGTGCACGGCTCGCTCGCGCTTCTGGCTTTCGGGATGAACCTGGTGACCGCGGTCCTGGCGATCCAGTGCATCTCGGACAACGTCGTCCTGATCGACGAGATCGACGCGCTTTTGCCGGAGACTGCGGGGGAGTGAGGGGCCGCCTGGATTAGGCGCCGCCGAGCACCAGCGTCAGGCCGATGCCGACTTCGAGGTGGTCCTGCTGCGAGCGGGACGAGGAATCGTAGCGCACCTGGCGGATGTCGAACCGGATCCCCGCCTTCTCGCTGCCGAAGAAACGGATGCCGGCCCCGTAGTTGAACATCAGGGAGTTCTCGTCCCCCACGAGACCGTCCAGGATGGGTTGCAGGTCCGGGTCGGCCGTCTGTCCGAAGATGCTCGAGTTGACGATCCCGATGCCTCCCGTCACGAAGCCGACCACCTTGCCGCGATGCTGCATGAAGAAGTTGTAGACATAGTTGGTGTGAGCGACGATGAGATCCATGCTGACGCCTTCGCTCTTGACCACCTCGTCCATGAAGGTGCCGGGCTGCCCTCCGGTCGTGTCGAAGCGGGTCTTGCGCGCGTGGAACACTCCGTTCGTCGCGGTCCCGCTGAAGCCGAATTCGATCATGTGCTTCTTCGTCCAGTGATACCCGAACCGGAAGCCGTAGGACGAGCTGTCGTCGATGTCCGAGGTGATGGCCGTGACTTCGCGCCGCGGCGGGGTGGCCGAGGGGAAGAGCACGACCGTCGTGCCGTCACCGAGGTGGGGCGATCCGAACTTGACCCAGCCCAGCTCGGGGGTCACCTCCCACGCCTTGTCCCGGTTCTGGGCCCAGGCCTGGCCCGAGAGCACGGCGGCCGCCATGAGCGCCAGCAGCATTCCCCTGAAGACGATCGTCCCTCTCATCGATCCCTCGCGCCCTAGGCCGTCCATTCTGTTGGAATGACGGCATACCTTTGCAGAAGCCCGTTTCCCTGTCAAGATCAAAGTGGCCCCTGCAGGTCCCGCCGCGGGGCCCGCGCAGCGGCTCCCCGGGGGCCTGGCCGGCCGCCGCGCCGGGGCGCTCCCGCGCCGGTCGGTCGCGGTCGCGCGGGGGAGAATCCATTAGAATGACCGTCCGATGCCCTCCGACCCCGTGGAGCTGAGATCGATCTGGAAGGTCCGTGACGGCAGGGCCAGCGAGGTTTCCGACTGGGTGGTGGTCGAGGAACCCCTCGAGATCCGCGTCCAGGGAGAGCCTCTGGCCGTGATCATGCGCACGCCGGGTCACGACATCGAGCTGGTGGCCGGGTTCTCCCTCACCGAGGGGGTGGTCGCCTCGTTCGACGCCATCGCCACCATCCGCCAGTGCCCGACCGGCGACACCGGGGAGTCGAACGTCGTCGACGTGACGCTCGCCCCGGGCGGCGGGTTCGATCCGGGGAGGCTGCGCCGGAACCTGATGGCGAGCGCCGCGTGCGGCCTGTGCGGCAAGGCCTCCCTGGAGGCTCTCGCAACCCAGGCGCGACCGGTCGCCGCCGGGCCCCGGGTGCGGCGGGAGGTGCTCACAGCTCTTCCTTCCACCCTGCTGAGCGCCCAGGAGAGCTTCGGACGCACCGGCGCGCTGCATGCGGCGGGCCTGTTCGAGCCGGGGGGCCGCCTGCGGGTCTGCCGGGAGGATGTGGGGCGCCACAACGCGGTGGACAAGGTGGTGGGGCGGATGGCCCTCGACGGGCTCGGGACCGGCGACTCCATCCTCCTGGTCTCGGGCCGCACCTCCTTCGAGATCCTGCAGAAGGCTGCCGTGGCCGGCATCCCGATCGTCTGCGCCATTTCGGGCCCGACGACCCTCGCGGTCGAGACCGCCCGCGCATTCAACATCACCCTGATCAATTTCGTGCGCGGCGCCGACATGAACATCGCCACCTGTCCGGAGCGCGTCGCCGGCATATGAGCGTATAACCCATCGTGTAGAATGGGGACAGGGCGACGGGGGCGAAGATGGCCGACGTGTCTTACTTTCAGAAGGGGTTCGGGCTCCGCGAGGAGATCAAGCCCGAGCTTCGGGCCGACTATCACAGCGCCATCGTCGAGCGCCTGAAATCCTCGGGTTATCGCCTCGAGGCGGGACCGCTGACGTTCCTCCTGGCGCGCGAGTTCGGGTTCTGCTACGGGGTCGACCGGGCGGTCGAGTACGCGTATGAAACGCGCAAGAAGTTTCCCGGCCACACCATCTACCTGACCGGCGAGATCATCCACAACCCGCATGTGAACGCGCGCCTGAGGGAGATGGGGATCCGGTTCCTGCGCGAGGCCGACGGGCAGGGCCCCGGACTCGAGGCGGTGGGTTCCGGGGACGTGGTCATCCTGCCGGCCTTCGGGGTCACGATGCAGGAGATGGAGCGCCTCCGGCAGGTCGGCTGCATCCTGGTCGACACCACGTGCGGATCGGTGCTGAACGTCTGGAAGAACGTCGACCGGTTCTCCGCCACGGGATTCACCGCCCTCATCCACGGCAAGTACGCCCACGAGGAGACCCGCGCGACGGCGTCGCGCACCAGCCAGTATCCGGGGGGGAGATATCTGGTCGTGCGCGACCGCGCCGAGGCGCACGACGTGTGCGAGTACATCCGTCGCGGAGGCGACCGGGCGGCCTTCCTGCGGAAATTCGCCGCCGCGTGCTCGTCCGACTTCGATCCCGACGCGCACCTGGGCCGCATCGGGCTGGCGAACCAGACCACCATGCTCTCGTCGGAATCGCTGGAGATCCAGGCCATGATTCGCGCCGCCCTCGCCGACCGCTACGGCGCGCCGGCGATCGACGAGCGCTTCAGGGCCTTCGACACCATCTGCAGCGCCACGCAGGATCGGCAGGACTCGGTGCGGGAGCTCATCGACCTGAAACCGGACCTGATGGTGGTCATCGGAGGCTACAACAGCAGCAACACGACCCACCTCGCCGCGCTGGCCTCACGCCACGTCCCGACCTTTCACATCGAGGAGGCCGCCTGCATCGAGAGCGCTGAAGTCATCCGGCACAAGCCGTTCGGCCATTCGGGCGAAACGATCGCACGCGACTGGCTGCCGGACCATCCGGCGACTGTGGGGCTCACCGCCGGCGCTTCGACGCCCAACAACAAGATCGGAGAGGTGGTGGCGCGCATCGCCGCCGTGCGCGACGTCGAGCCGCTGTAGGACCCCCGGTCAGTGAACGTCCGACCCGGACGGGGCGTTCCGGTCCGCTTCGATCAGGGCGATCTCCCTCCAGCGCTCCTCCAGGAGCGTGACCAGGGCGCGGCAGCGCTCCACCACGTCGTCCATGCCCAGGAGCTCCATCTTGGTCCCGGTCTCCATGATGAGGCTCTGGCAGAGCGTGTTCACCGCCGCGGCGAAGGGGACGCCGCTGTCCGGCGCGAAGGGCCGCGCGGCGCCGCCCGAGATCTCCTGGAGCAGGCCCGAGCAGAAGGTGAGGAGCCGCTTCTTCTCCGCCTCGACCACGGGACCGTACTCCTCGTTCCGGTCGTCGAGCACCCTGACGGAGGCGATCCGGTAGGGACTCTCCTGCACGAACGAGCGGATCTCCACCCGGGCCAGCCCGCGCAGCCGGATGTTGAACCGGCCGCCGGGGAGTCGAACCTCCTCCTCGATGATCCCGGCGCAGGCCAGGGGGAACAGATCGGGGCTGCCGTCGTAGCCCCGCTCCCATCCCGGCCTGAGGAGGGCCATGGCGATCATCCGGTCGCCGCGCAGCGCATCCTCCACCATCAGGCGGTAGCGCGGCTCGAAGATGTGCAGGGGGAGCGCGGCGTGAGGGAAGAAGACCAGATTGGGCAGGGGGAAGACCGGTACCGCCCCCCGCGATCTCAGGCTCTCCAGGGCGCTGGTGCGCGCATCCATACGTTGGGCTCCCGCCGGACCTGTTCCATTTCGCCGGCCTCAGCGGCCGGCACGTTGTTTCCGGCGCGCGCCTTATGATACTTTGCCTTTTCGCTCGAGAGGAGCCGATGGGACAGTATCGACGCCACGTCTTCGTATGCACGCACGGGGAGTACTGTCCCTTCGACGGTTCCGTGGAGGTGCACCGCCTCCTCAAGGAGGCGGTCTCGGCGCGCGGCCTCAAGTCGGAGATCCGGGTGAACAAGTCGGGATGCTTCAACCAGTGTGGCCACGGCCCCATGGTGGTGATCTACCCGGAGGACGTGTGGTATGGACAGGTCACGCCCGACAAGGTGAACCGGATCGTCGAAGAGCACCTGGCGGGCGGACGCGTGGTCGCGGACCTCGTCTACTCCGCCCCGCCCGGAGCGCACAAGAACCCCGCGCGCATGGCGGAGATCCAGAAGGCGCGCGCCGCGGCCCCGCCCCCTTCCCCCAAGACCGGGGAGCCCCGATGAAGAGACGCCGCTCGCCGTGGGCCTCCGGCACCGCCGTCGCCGCCGCCGTCGCCGGCGCGGCCCTGGCGATCGCCTGCAGTCTCCTCCCGGGGACCTGGGACTCCGCCCTGCGCGCCGTCACCGGGCCGGCGGTGGTGCTCCTGGCCTATGCGTTCGGGGTCCTGATCGCCTTCAACCGGCGGGGGGCCGACGACACCCGGTTGCTCCTCGAGCTGCGCGAGGAGCTCCGCCTCAGCCAGGACCACATCATGGCCGGAGAGACCTATCGCTCGCTGGGGGCCTATCTCGAGATCGCCTCGCACCAGATGAAGGATCCGCTGCAGGCGGTGCTGGGCGCCGCGACCGCCATGGCGGCGCGCTCCGACCTTCCCGCGGATCTGCGGCTTCAGGTCGACTCCCTGAAGGCCGGCACCGACGGCCTGTCCGGCACGCTCCGCCACCTTGCCGGCTACGCTCTGGCCAAGCCCGGCCGGGCCCCGTTCAGCATCAACGTCCTGCTGCGCGAGGCCATCCTGCTGTGCCGCCGTCGGGCGGAGGAGAAGAACATCGTCTTCGAGGAGCGCTACGGGGACGTTCCGCCGGTGATGGGCCCCGCCACGCGCATTCACCAGGCGATCCTCAACATCATCGTCAATGCCGTCGAGGCGATGCCGTTCGGGGGCGGGACAATCATGATCACGACCACCCACGACGGCGAGCGTGTGGTGGCCCGGGTGAGCGACACGGGGATCGGCATCAGGCCGGAGCACCTGCCGCGCATCTTCGAGCCTTTCTTCACCACCAAGCCCGAGAAGAAGAGCGCCGGGCTCGGTCTCTGGGCCGCCCGGCAGATGCTCGACATCATCGGCGCCGACATGACGGTCACCAGCTCCCCCTTCAAGGGGACCGAGGTGACCCTGGTGTTCCGGCAGGCGGCGCCGATCCGCGCCGGCCGTGAGGGGACCACCCATCCTCCAGAGCTTCCCCGCAACACCGCGGACGATCGCGAAATCGCCTGAAGGGCCCCGCCTCCCGGGCCTCAGGACGTCCCCGGGCGGCGGCCGAGCAGGTTCCGCAGGACGTATCCCGCGATGCGCGGGTTCTCCTTGAGACGCCTCAGCGAGTAGGCATACCAGTGGGAGCCGTAGGGCACATAGACCCGCAGGCGATGTCCGGCCCTGCGGACCAGGCCGCGAAGCTCCTCGTCGACGCCCAAAAGCATCTGGAACTCGTACCCCTCGACTCCCCGTCGCTTCAGCTCGACGAGCCGCATCCCTTCCCACAGGAGCTCCTCGTCGTGCGTCGCGATGCCGACGTAGGAGCCTCGGTCCAGAAGCTCCTCCAGGATGCGGACGTAGTTCCTGTTGACCACCCGGCGATCGTGGTAGGCGATCGCCCGCGGCTCGATGTAGATCCCCTTGCAGACACGGACGTTCGAACGCTCGGGAAGCGCCCGGGCGTCCGACAGGCTGCGTCTGAGGCAGGCCTGCAGGACCACCCCGATGTTGCCGATTCCCTCCCCCCGCAGAGTGCGGTACAGATCGAGGGTGGCGGACGTGCAGGTCGAATCTTCCATGTCGATGCGCACGAAGGTGCCGCGCTCCGCCGCGGCCAGGGCGAGGGTCCGCACGTTGGCGAGGCAGAACTCCGGATCGAGCTTGAGGCCGAGCTGGGTCAGCTTGACCGAAACGTTGGAGTCGATCCTCTCCTCACGGATGGCACTCAGGGCCTGCATGTAATCGCTCACGGCTCCTTCGGCCAGGGCGCGGCGGTCGACGCTCTCGCCCAGGACATCCAGGGTCGCCAGGTAGCCGTCCTGGTTCAAGCCGCGCACCACGGCCACGGCGTCCTCCAGAGCATCCCCCGCGATGTAGCGCCGCGAGAAGGCCCTGACGACGCCCCGGGGCACGAAGGGCAGGGATCGTGAGATCAGGTAGTCCAGGGCCGCCATGCCGCCTCCGTCCCGGCGCATCCGCCTGATGCGCCGGCGGGCCGGATCATAAGGGAAAAAGGCGGTTTGACACCTCGCAAGACCATTGGCTAGAGTCTACCGGCTCTCTGTGTTGCATCCACCGCACGAGGTGAACCGTGCCGCGCAAGCCGCCGCCACCGGGAAACCGGGCCGGCATCGATGTGCTGCTGCACGAGAAGCGCGTCTTCCGTCCTGATCCAGCCTTCCGGAGACGCGCCGTCGTCCGCGACCCGGGGGTCTATGCCAGGGCGCGAAGAAACCCGGAGGCGTTCTGGGCCTCCTGCGCCCGGGAGCTCTCCTGGTTCAAGCCCTGGAAGAAAGTCCTGCAGTGGAACCCGCCGCACGCCCGCTGGTTCGTGGGCGGCAAGCTGAACGCCACCTTCAACTGCCTCGATCGCCACCTGACGTCGCCGGTGCGGAACAAGGCGGCGATCCTCTGGGAAGGCGAGCCGGGGGACGAGCGCACGCTGACCTACGCGCAGCTGCACCGGGAGACCTGCCGGTTCGCCAACGTCCTGAAGGAGCTCGGGGTGCGGAAAGGGGATCGGGTGACCCTCTACATGCCGCTCATCCCGGAGCTGGCGATCGCGATGCTGGCCTGCGCCCGGATCGGGGCGGTGCACAGCGTCGTGTTCGGCGGCTTCTCGTCCGCTTCGCTGCAGGACCGCATCAACGATTGCCAGGCCACGGTGCTGGTGACCGCCGACGGCGGGTTCCGCCGGGGCACCGAGGTGCCGCTGAAGAAGTTCGCCGACGAGGCCCTCCTCGGCACGCCGGGGATCCGCCACGTGGTGGTGGTGCAGCGCGGCAGGTTCCCGGTGCAGATGAAGGCAGGACGGGACCGGTGGTGGCACGACCTCATGAAGGACCGTTCCGCCGTCTGCCCCCCCGAGCGGATGAGCTCGGAGGACACGCTCTACATCCTGTACACCTCCGGGACCACCGGCAAGCCGAAGGGGATCGTGCATGCCACGGGCGGGTACATGGTCGGCGTCCACACCACGACCCGCTGGATCTTCGATCTGAAGCCGGAGGACGTCTACTGGTGCACCGCCGACATCGGCTGGGTGACGGGCCACTCCTACGTGGTCTACGGCCCCCTGTCCAACGGGGCCACCGTCGTGATGTACGAGGGCGCCCCGGACTGGCCCGACCGGGGCCGCTTCTGGCAGATCTGCGAAAAGTACGGCGTGTCGATTTTCTACACCGCGCCGACCGCCATCAGGGCCTTCATGCGCTGGGGAACCGACTGGCCCGGGAAGCGCGACCTCTCGTCGCTGCGGCTTTTGGGAAGCGTCGGCGAGCCGATCAATCCCGAGGCCTGGATGTGGTACCGGAAGAACATCGGGCGCGGGCGCTGCCCGATCGTCGACACCTGGTGGCAGACGGAGACCGGCATGATCCTGATCACTCCCTTGCCGGGGATCACGCCGACCAAGCCGGGATCCGCGACGCGCGCCTTCCCCGGCATCGAAGCGGAGGTCCTGGACGAGGCCGGCCGCGCCGTCAAGGAGGGGGGCGGCTACCTGGCGATCAAGCGCCCCTGGCCCGCGATGCTGAAGTCCATCTACGGCGATGCGGATCGCTACGTCCAGCAGTACTGGTCCAAATGGGATAAGCGGACGTACTTCCCGGGCGACGGGGCCCGGCGGGATCGCCAGGGTTACTTCTGGCTCCTGGGCCGGGTCGACGACGTCCTGAACGTCGCCGGCCACCGGATCGGCACCATGGAGGTCGAGAGCGCGCTGGTGGACCATCCGGCGGTGGCCGAGGCGGCCGTGGTCGGCAAGGCGCACGACCTCAAGGGGCAGGCGCTGGCGGCGTTCGTCACGCTCAAGGACGGGGTGCGGCGCGACGGCGACCTGGTGAACCAGCTCAAGGCCCACGTGGTGCTCAAGATCGGCGCCCTGGCGCGGCCCGACGACGTGGTGTTCACCGCCGAGCTGCCGAAGACCCGCTCGGGCAAGATCATGCGCCGGCTTCTGAAGGACATCGCGGAGGGCCGGGCCCTGGGGGACACCACGACCCTGGCCGACCCGGCCGTCGTCCAGGCCCTCAAGCGGAAGTACGCGGAAGACTAGGAGTGTGTCCTAGCCGGCGATCTTGGCGGCCTTGTCGAGATCGCTGACCACCATCACCACCACCGCCTTGCCCGCCGCCTGCGTGATGCCGGTGTAGGCGTAGTCGATGTTGATCCCGGCGCCCGTGAGCTTGGCGCAGATGTCTCCCAGGGAGCCGGGGTGGTCGGTCATGTCCACCGCCAGGCAATCCTCGATCGACGCGTAGAGGCCCTCCTTCTGGAGCGCGTCCCTCCCCTTCGCCGGATCGTCGGCGATGATCTTGGCCCGGCCTTCGAACACGGCCAGCGCCCGCAT
>Ga0070704_100001811_pt1 | contig 11752 bp, 6 predicted proteins | sample KBSK5252metaG_FD_65467 | JGI IMG/M metagenome (GOLD analysis project Ga0070704, IMG submission 65467) | Corn, switchgrass and miscanthus rhizosphere microbial communities from Kellogg Biological Station, Michigan, USA - KBS K5-25-2 metaG | ecosystem: Host-associated > Plants > Roots >... | reverse complement strand
CCGGGCACGTTTTCGGGGCACCCGAACGGCCGCGATCGCTACACCCAACGCGCATCGCTCTCGTACGTGACCGGCTCGCACAATTTCAAGACCGGGTTCCAGACCGAAGAGCTCAACACGAACGTCTACCAGCGCGTCAACGGTGACACCACCTACACGTTCCGCAACGGGACGCCGATCTCGATCACGCAGCGCGCGACACCGTACCTGCTGCTCGCGCGAGCCAAAGCGGATCTGGGCGCCTACGCCCAGGACCAGTGGAAGGTCTCGAACAAGCTGACACTCAACGTGGGCATCCGGTGGGATTACTTCAACGGGTACGTGCCCGCGCAGCGCGCGGGATTCGGCGAGGACACCGACGGATACTACGCGGGCGCGTCAACCGTGAACCCATGGCTCGGGCAACGGACGTTCGATCCAGTCAACGGCGTGCCCATCTGGAAGGACTGGGATCCGCGTCTCGGCGTCGCGTACGATCTGTTCGGAAACGGCAGGACGGCATTCAAGGTGTCGCTCGGTCGTTACGTGGCGAAGCTCGGGACGGAGATTCCGGAAACAGCCAACCCGATTTCCACATCGGTCACGTCCGTCACGCGCGGGTGGACCGACAACGGCAACTTCGTTCCGGACTGCAACCTTGGCGATTTCGCCATCAACGGCGAGTGTGGGGCCATCAGCAACCAGAACTTCGGAAAGAACAATCCTCTGGCCACTCGATACGATCCTGCCGTGCTGAACGGCTACGGGAAGCGCGACTTCAACTGGGACTTCACCGCGGAAGTCCAGCACGAGCTCTCTCGAGGCGTCGCGGTCAGCGGCGGCTATTACCGCAACACGGGCGGCTATTTCCGGTACAACTTCGGCAGCCCGTTCAGCAGCAAGCAACGAGTCACCGACAATCTCCTCGTCGCGCCAGCCGACTACGACACGTATTGCGTCACGGCTCCACGAAACCCGAAGCTGCCCGGCGGCGGTGGCTACCAGGTCTGCGGGCTCGCCGACATCAAGCCATCGAAGTTCGGTCAGGTTCAGAACCTCGTCTCGCTCGTGTCGAATTACGGCGCGTTCGCGAGCGACAACAATTTTTTCAACGTGAGCCTCGACGCCAGGCTCGCGCGCGGCATCCGGCTTGGCGGAGGCGTCGACACCGGTCGATCGGTCGTGGACCGCTGCTTTGTCGTCGATTCGCCGCAGGAGTTGTTGAACTGCCGCGTAGTCACGCCGTTCACGGCCCAGACGCAGTTCAAACTGCACGGCATTTTCCCGCTGCCCGGTGATGTCGTGGCAAGCTTCCTGTTTCAGAACCTCGCCGGACCGTCATACGACGCGAATTACTCCGCCACCAACGCCGATATCTTCCCGTCGCTCGGTCGAAACCTGGCCGGCGGCGTTCAGGCCGTGACGATCCCGCTCGTTCCGCCGCAGACACTCTTCGAGGATCGCGTCTCGCGCCTCGACCTCCGTGTGAGCAAGGTCTTCAGCATGGGCCGCCTGCGGGTTCGCGCCAACGTCGACGCCTACAACGTGCTGAACGCCAATTCGGTGCGGTCGGTCCTCAGTACGTACGGCGCGCGGTGGCGAACGCCAACGCAGATTCTGGACCCGCGGCTGGTCGAGTTGGGTGGGACGATCAGCTTCTGACGCGTGCGAAGCCGCGAGCACGGCTGGCCTGAAAAACCCGATGAACGGCCGGTTCGGACGCGGTATCATCTGCCTGCCTCACGGGTGTCAATCGCTGACGCTGATGAACAGGAGGGTTCTGTGCATCGAACACGTCTCGCGAGCCTCCATATATTCGTGGCCCTGATCGCGGCGATGACGCTGGCGGGAGTCACGCTCGCCGGTCAGACTGCGGCGCCGAAAGATGGTCCGCCGGCGCCGGCGCCGCGCGCGGCCGATGGGCATCCCGATCTGACGGGTATTTGGGAACACAACGCAGCCACGCCGTTGGAGCGGCCCGACGAATTGGCCGATCGCGCGACGCTGACGGACAACGAGCTGGCGCAACTGAAAGCGAAAGCCGCCGAGTTGTTCAACGGCGACGGCGACGCCGGGTTCGGCGATTCCATCTACGTCGCCGCGCTCCGCAATATCCTGGGCAAGGACAAGGGGTTCAAGTCCACGGACGTCACGGGCAACTACAACGCGTTCTGGGTCGTGGGCCGGTGGTTCGAAAACCGGACGTCGCTCATCACCGATCCGCCCACCGGCAAGCTGCCGCCGCTGACCGCCGACGCGCGGAAACGGCAGGCCGTGGCGGCCGAGCGCCGGAAGGCGCATCCGTACGACGGCCCCGAGGACATCGCGCTGGGCCAGCGGTGCATCACCGGCAACGTCCCGATGCTCGGCGCCGGCTACAACAACTACTATCAGATCGTCCAATCGCCGACGCACGTGGCGGTGAACATGGAGATGCGGCACGACACGCGGGTGATTCCGATTACGAATCGTCCGCATCTCCCGGGCACCGTGCATCTGTGGCTGGGAGATCCGATTGGCCGGTGGGAAGGCGATACGTTCGTCGTCGATTCGACCAATTTCCGCGAGGACTCCCCGGTTGCTCGAGGCGGCGGCAGCGAGAAGCTGCATCTCGTCGAGCGGTTCAGCCGCCTCAACGCCGAGACGCTGAAGTACGAAGTGACGGTGGACGATCCTGCGAGCTGGACCAGGCCGTGGACGGCGGTGCTGTTCATGAAGAGCACCACGGATCAGATCTACGAGTATGCATGCCACGAAGCGAATGAGGCGATGTCCGGCACCCTGAGGGGCACGCGCGTGCAGGAGAAAAACGCTCGAGAGAAAGCGGCGAAGAGCACGGGCTCTTCCCGATAGCGCGACACGTAATGAAAGTCTGAAGTCTGAACCGAAGCACGAAGGCAGAAGCTGGAAGACGACGACTCAGATACTTCGCTAGCGCGATTCTGGGGGTCGCCATGCGCACTCGGATTGGACTCGCGATTCTCGTGGCTGGAGCGGCTGTCTCGGCCGCGGTCCTCACCATCGTTCCGCCGGTGTCCGGCCAGGGCCAAAGCACCGCGATGGCGCGCACTGCGGACGGCAAGCCGGACTTCACCGGCATCTGGCAGGCGATGAACACGGCGAATTGGGATCTGCTGGCGCACGCGGCGAAGCGCGGCCCGGTGGTTGCGCTCGGCGCCGCATTCAGCATCCCGTCAGGTCCAGGCGTCGTCGAGGGAAACGAGATCCCATACCTTCCGGCTGCGGCCGCGAAGCAGAAGGAAAATGCCGAAAACTGGCTGGCGCGCGATCCGGAAATCAAATGCTTCCTTCCCGGCGTACCGCGCATGATGTACATGCCGTACCCCGTCCAGATCATCCAGGCGCGAGACACGATCATGATGGCGTCTGAGTTCGCCAGCGCCAGCCGCACCATCAGGATGAACAGCAAAGAGAAGAGTCCCACCGACACCTGGATGGGCTGGTCGATCGGACGCTGGGACGGCGATGCGCTCGTCGTCGACGTCACGGATCAAATCGATCAGACCTGGTTCGATCGCGCAGGGAATTTCCATAGCGAGGCGCTGAAGGTCGTCGAGCGGTACACGTTCATCGATCGGAACACGATCAACTACGAAGCGACGATGGAGGATCCCAACGTCTTTTCGCGGCCGTGGAAAATCAGCATGCCGCTCTATCGCCATCTCGAGAAGAACGCGCAGGTGATGGAGTACAAGTGCGTGGAGTTCGTGGAAGAGCTGATGTACGGCCACCTGCGCAAGCAGCCGTCCGTTCAGTAACCGGCATGGCAAGACGTTTAACAGCTGCCGCGATCATCTTCGCGGCCATGACGGGATTGGCTGCGGGCCAGACAGGAATTCCAAAGGACACGCAGCTGAATCCCGGTCGTGCGACGGCCGGCGGGAGCAACTTCATCGTGATCGGCTGCGTCAGTCGAGAGGGACAGAATACGCCGCCGACGTTCGTGATGACCGATTCGAGAGCGAACCCGCCGGCGCGATATCGCCTCGAGGGCGACGCGGATCTGTTGCGGATTCACGTCGGGCACACGCTCGAGATCGGCGGACCGATCACACCGGCCTCCGGTGCGCGCGGCGGCGCGAACGCCAGCGCGCCAACTCTGAAGGTGCAGTCACTGACGTACATTTCCACGGCCTGCGTGAAGCTGCGATAAGCGAAAAACGACGTTTCACCGCACAGCACGCAGAATTCGCAGAGAATTCCTTAGACAGGCGAGCCAACATCCACGAGGCATTTCTCTCGCTCGGGCTGTGCGTCCCAGAGATGCTTCTGTCGGATGCTGTGTCGGCCGCCATCCGCATCGCGAGGCTCGGCCATGATCGGGCAGACCGTCTCACGCTACACCATCGTGTCGAAGCTCGGCGGCGGTGGGATGGGTGTGGTCTACGAGGCGGAGGACGCCGAGCTCGGCCGCCGGGTGGCGATCAAGTTCCTGCCAGAAAAAGCCGGCCGGAGCACCCATGCGCTCGATCGCTTCAAGCGTGAGGCGCGTTCGGCGTCGGCGTTGAATCATCCGAACATTTGCACGATACACGACATCGGCGTGTACGAAGGCAAGCCCTTCCTGGTGATGGAGCGATTGCGTGGGGAGACGGTCAAGTCTGCGATCGAGCGGCGGGCGCTCTCCATCGAGAAGATCACCTCGCTCGGCGAGCAGATCGCGGATGCGCTCGATGCGGCGCACCGTGCGGGCATCGTCCACCGCGATCTCAAACCCGCGAATCTCTTCGTCACTGAGCGCGGCGAGGCAAAGATCCTCGACTTCGGTTTGGCGAAGATGGCGTCGGGCGAGAGCGCCGCCGACGAGACGCCGGACGCCCTGACTGTCGCTGGAGACCACCTCACCGCCCTCGGCTCCACCATCGGCACGGTGGCCTACATGTCGCCGGAGCAAGCGCGCGGCGAGGCGGTCGATGCGAGAAGCGATCTGTTCTCGTTGGGCGTGGTGCTTTACGAGATGGCGACGGGAAGGCTGCCGTTTCCTGGCGGGAGTACGGCGGAGTTTTTCGCGGCGATCCTCAAAGAGGACCCGATCCTGCCGAGCCAGTTGAATTCTGAGATCCCTCAACCGCTCGAGCAGGTCATGCTGAAGTTGCTCGAGAAGGATCGGGCGATGCGCTACCAGAGCGCGGCCGACATGCGGGCGGATCTGCAGCGGTTACAGCGAGACACGACGTTGAGCCATGTCTCCAGCGGAAGTCGGGCGGCGGCATCGACGTCAGCCTGGCATTGGCGGCGCGGAGTGTGGGCCGGCGTCGGTTCGATCGTCTTAGCGCTGGCGGTGGGCACGGGATTATGGATGGGCCGCGGATCGAAAAATCCAGTACCAGTCTCCGCCACCCAGTCGATCGCCGTCCTGCCATTAGTCGATCTGAGTGCCCAGCAGGATCAGCAATACTTCGCGGACGGGCTGACAGAGGATCTGCTCGATGCGCTGGCCCACAACCCGCAATTGCGGGTGGTCGGAAGGACGTCTGCGTTCCAGTTCAGGAACAGCCAAGACGATCCGCGCGAGATCGGTAAGAAGCTGAACGTCGTCAACCTCCTCGAAGGCAGCGTCCGCAAAACTGACAACCGGGTCAGGATCACGGCGCGGCTGGTGAATGCCACCGACGGTTTTTATCTCTGGTCAGAAACGTACGACCGGGAGATGAACGACATCTTTGCCATCCAGGCTGATATCGCGCGGTCGGTGGCGGACGCGCTGAGAGTGACGCTCCTCGGTGGCGAGCAAAAGAAGAGCGCCGCGCGGGGCACGAAGCCTCCCGCTTACAACGCGTACCTACAGGGGAGATACTTCCGCCAACTCAACACCAAAGAGAGCCTGGAGAAGGCGCTTCAGTATTTCGGGGAGGCGGTGGCGCTGGATCCGGACTACGCGCCCGCATGGACCGGGTTGGCACTCGCCTACGGCAGCCACGCGTCCGAGGGTTACTCGCCTGTCACAGAGGGATACGAGAAGGCACGAAAGGCCGCGGAGCATGCCTTGGCGCTCGATCCGAATCTGGGTGAGGCTCACGCGGCGCTGGCATTCATCCGCAGGGCGTACGATTGGGACTGGGTCGGAGCGGACGTCTCTGCTCGTCGTTCGTTGGAGCTCGAGCCAGGCAACGGAGCCGTGATCCTGGGGGCGGCACGGGTGGCGAGCGGGCTGGGCCGTCTGGACGAAGCGCTCGACCTGACCCGTCGTGCGGCGATGTCCGACCCACTCAACGTCGCCATTCACTACCGCCTCGCGCGCTACGCCTACTTCCTCGGCCGCCTCGACGAGGCGGTAGCGTCGTTCACGAAGGTCCTGGAACTAAATCCGGAGTATCCGGCGGCGCACGAGGATCTGGCCCTGGTCTGCTTGGCGCAGTCCCGCCCGGAGGCGGCGCTTGCCGAGATGGAGCAGGAGAAGGCGGACCTTTGGCGGCGCTACGGCTTCTCGCTGGTCTATTACGCCCTGGGGCGCCACAAAGAGGCCGACGCGACGCTGTCGGAGTTCGTCAAGAACTACCAGCACACAGCCGCCTTCCAGATTGCCGAGGTCTACGCCTACCGGGGCGAGGTCGACCGAGCCTTCGAGTGGTTAGAGCGGGCCTACGCGCAGCGCGACAGCGGGCTCTCACAGATAAAAGGCCAACCCCACTTCAAGCGGCTCGAGCGTGATCCGCGCTATGCCGCCCTCCTCGAGAAGATGCACCTTCCACTGTGATCTCGCCGTTCCCGTACCCCGCCTCGAATCAGCCCTGACGCTCAACCTTCCAACGCTCAACAGGTCTCTCGTGCTCAGAAGACCAGCTGACAACTCACCTGAAAAATGCGCGGATCCAGAATCTGAGTCGGCTTCAGCCAGCTCGCCCCGTACGTGGTGTTGACTGATTGAATTGCGCTGGAGTTCAAGACGTTGTACGCGTCGACGTTCAGTTGGATCCGCGCCCTCCTCGGCAGCTGGACACTCTTCGCCAACCGCAGATCGAGGCGGCGAATCCGCCCTTCGAACAGTCGGTTCGGCATCAAGAGCGGAATGTTCACGGTGCGCGCCCCGCCTGCCAGATCGCGGCCGAGCGAGGGCGCGATGTCCGCGCTCGTGGCCGCATAGATCGCCTCGCGCGGAGGTCCAGCCAGATCCTGATAGATGGCGCTGACGGCGAAGTCCTTCGGCAGCGGAACGCTCCCGTTCAATTTCACCATCGCAAGGCCTCCGACCGGTGTCTCGACTCGACACGTCCTCTCGCCGTCGATGGTGGTTGCGGTTTGCGGTCCCCAGAAGCCGCCGGTCGTGCCGATCGAATACGTGGTCAGTCCGGGCGCGTCGACGACGAAGCACTGATCTTTCGACATGTGACCGGCGTCGAAGCCGCCACCGAGCCGGATGCCCTTGGCCATTCGCGCATTCACGCCGAAGCCGAAGAAATGATTCCGCCGGATGTCGTTGCCGAACTTCGGGACCGAATCGACGAGCGTCTGATTCTGTCCGAACTTTCCGGGCTTGACGTTCGACAGTCCGCAGATCTGATAGCCGCCGCCATTGGGCAAGCGTGGATCTCCGGGCGCTGTCACGCAGAACTGATCGAAATCTTCGGGGCTGACGAGGAGGTTGTCGCTCACTCGCTGCGCGCTGTCGGTGTTCCGGTAGTATCCGCCCGTGTTGAAGTAGTAGCCGCCATTCACCGAGAGCCCAGGCGTGAGCTCGTGCTGCACTTCGCTTCCGAACTCCCAGTTGTAGTCGCGCACACCCCATCCGCGCTGCACGTCGTCGCTCCACCGGACGGCGGAGGGGTTGCTCTTTCCGAAGTTCTGGTTGTCGAGGGCGCCGCATTCTCCATTCGCCTGGAAGTTGCCGAGGTTGCAGTCCGGGTAGTAGTTGCGGTTGGCGTCGGTCCACGAGCGAACCGCCGTATTGACCGACGTGGTGATTGGATTGAGCAGCACGGCGACGTCGACGTTCGTCTTCGCGACGTATCGACCGAGCGACGTCTTGAGTGCCGTGCGCCCGTTGCCGAACATGTCCCAGGCGACGCCCACGCGCGGGTTCAGATCCTTCCACGACGGAATCCCGTTCACCGCCGTGAATTTCCGCTCGCCCACCCACGGATTCGACAGCGGCATGCCGGGGAAGCGTTCGAAGAACATCGGATCCGGTTGTCCGGGCGTGTCCTGATCGGGCACGGAGCCGTTGACGTAGTCGAACCGCAGCCCCAGATTCAACGTGAAGCGGCTGACCTTCCATTGATCCTGAGCGAAGATACCGAGGTCGTCGGTCCGATCGAGCTCGAGATACGGCATGGTTCGCTGCAGAATGCTGATCGGCGCGCCGTTGCGGAATGTGTACTGCACGTTCCCGTTGGCAATGAAGAAGTTGTCGGTCGCCAGGTGCTCGCGCTGGAAACCGGTCTTGAACGTGTGGGAGCCGGTGACGTATGTCATGGCGCCGCGCAGCATGTACCGGTTCGTGTAATCCGGATGGCCGCGGTATGTGGCGGTCGCGCCGTAGCTCAGGCCGAGACCGGTATCGGTGATCGGGACCGTCTGCGCGTGCACACCCGGCTGCCAGAACGCATTCCACTGTGAAATAGACGCGCCGAGACCCGCTTCGAGGAGAAGCTTCGAGGTCACCGGCGAGTTGTAGGTGCCCTGGATGAACCGATTCGGCTCGAACCGATAGCCGCCGCCGACTTCCTGCAATGAGGCGGAGGAGGTCGATCCGCAGTTGCAGGCGTGTTGGTTGTCGTTCAGGATGTTGAATTTGTGTTTGGGTGTCGCCTGCCACGTCAATCGGCCCAGATACGTGTCGTACCACTCCCATCGTCCGCTGTGCCGGTCGAGCGGCCGATCGACCCAGGGCGTCAGCCGCACCACTTCGAGATCAGCGCCGGGCGGGCTCAGGAACTCGCCCTGCGTTTTGTTCCAGTAGACGCCGGCAAACTGCCGGGCCATGCCCCATGTGCGCGCCCCGGCGAAAAACCAGAGACGATTGCGCATAATCGGTCCGCCGACGCTGACGGCCTCGTCGAAAATCTTGATCGTCTTGTTCGCCGTCTCGAGGCCGCGCGCACGCAAGGCGTCGGTGAGGTTGGTGCTCTCCATTTTCGTGCCGCTGTAGTTCCCGTTCAGAATCGTCCGGAACGTGTTCCCGCCTTCCTTCGGCACCACGTTCATCACGGGACCATCGGCATTCACCTCGGCGGAAATGCCGCTCGTCTGCAGCACCATCTCTTCGACAACCGCGGCGTTGATCTGGTAGCTGCTGTTGCCGGCGCTGTTCTCGATGCCCATGCCGTCGAAGTAGACCTTGGTGCCGCGTTTGCCGTGATACGCGCCAGCCTCGGCAAAGTAGCGGCCGCCGACGTCGTTGACACCGGTGAAGCCGGGCGCGAGCGCCACCAACGTGTAGATGTTTTTGGTACTGGTCGGCAGCGCCTCGAGCAGATCGCGCGTGGCCACGATCTGCTTGCGCACGTTCTGCGTGTCGACGATCGGAGAGGCCCCGGTGACGATGACCGTTTCTTCCAGGGCTCCGATGCGCAACTCGGCGTTCACCGTGAGCGTGACGCCGGCGTTCAGCTCGAGGCCTTCATTTTTGACGGCGCTGAATCCCGGCAGGCTGAAGGTCACGGTGTAGGTGCCGGGAGGCAGTTCGACGAGGTTGTACCGGCCGTCCCCGTCCGTCGTGACCGTCCGGGCTCGCTCGATCAAAACCGAGCTGCTCGCTTCGACGGTCACGCCTGGCAGTACGGCCCCGGAGGCGTCTCGTGCAATGCCGGTGAACCCGGCGTTGGTCTGCTGCGCGAATGTTGCCGCGGGAACGGCAAGCATCCACACCGCCGCAGCAATGCGACCGAGTCGATGCGCTCGCATCACGTCCCCCTATGAGAGTTCGGTCCCACGAGCAGAAACACCGGACCGACGGCAGTCAGAGAACGAGTGCGGCGCGCGCTAAAATGGGGCGAACCTACACCCCGCCCCTGACGCTGTCAAGCGGAAAGCCACCGCGTGTCAAGACTCGTTAGAAATTTCTCCGCGCTTCTGGTCCTTGGTCTCCTGGCCGCATGTCGCTCGGATTCGTCTTCGCGCGCGACCTCTGCGACATCGAGCACGTCCGCAAGCGGCGCGACCGGCGGCGGCGAGTGGTTTGTCGACCGGGCGATCGAGAGCGGCCTGCGGTTCAGCTACTTCAACGGGATGTCCGGCGAATTCTATTTCCCCGAGATGCTTCCGGGCGGTGTGGCGCTGTTCGACTACGACAACGATGGCGACCTCGACATCTTCTTCGTGCAGGGACAGATGCTCGGTGAAGGAAAGACGCTGAGCGATGCGACCATCCAACCCGCCTCGCTGCCGCTCAAAGGCCGGCTGTTCAGGAATGACCTCGTTGTGAATCCGGACGGCACGCGCACACTGCATTTCACGGACGTCACCGAGCAAAGCGGCATCGACGCGCGTGGGTACGGCATGGGTGTCGCCGCGGCGGATTTCAACAACGATGGTTGTGTCGATCTCTACGTGACGAATCTCGCGCGGAACCAGATGTTTCGCAACAACTGCAACGGAACGTTCACCGACGTGTCGAAACAGAGCGGGACTGACATCGCCGGGTGGAGCGTCTCCGCGTCATTTGTCGACTACGACCGCGATGGATGGCTGGACTTGTACGTCGGCAACTACGTTGTCTGGGACATTCGGTCGGATCAGAAGTGCGCGGGCCTGACGGGCAAACGTGACTATTGCACGCCGAAAGTGTACCGTCCGCAGCCCGATCGCCTGCTTCACAACAACGGAAACGGCACATTCACAGACGTCACGGCGACGGCATTGCCTGGAGGTCCCTTCGGTCCGGCGCTCGGCGTGGCGACGGCCGATTTCGACAACGACGGCTGGATCGATCTCTACGTCGCAAACGACGGCCGCGACAACGTCCTCTGGATGAACCAGCGGAACGGCACCTTCAAGAACATGAGCCTGCTCGCAGGCGTGGCGGTTGGCGCCGACGGCAGGCCGAAAGGCAGCATGGGCGTTGACGCCGGCGATTTCGACAACGATGGACGCGAGGATCTCGTCACGACGCAATTGCCGTCCGAAGGAAGCAATCTCTATCGGAATCTCGGGTCCGGCCTGTTCGAGGATCAGAGCGCCGTGTCAGGACTTGGGCCGATGAGTCTCGGCTACACGGGGTTCGGCAGCGCCTGGTTCGATGTCGACAACGACGGCTGGCTGGACCTGCTCGCCGTTAACGGCGCGATCGAAGCGATCAAGGAGCGCGGCGAAGAACGGTTTCCCTACGGCGAAGACAAGCTCCTCTTCCGCAATCTGCGTAATGGACGATTCGAGAATGTGACGCCGCAGGCGGGCTCGATCTTTCAGATGCTCGAAGTCAGCCGCGGCGCGGCATTCGGCGACGTCGACAACGACGGCGATATCGACGTGGTCATCTCCAACATCCACGCACCCGCGCGTCTCTTGATCAACACCGTCGGCAATCGCAAGCACTGGGTCGGTCTGCGCCTGCTCGGCGCTCCCGGCCGCGACATGTTGGGCGCGCGCGTCGAGGTGATTCGCAGGAACGCGCCGACGCTGTGGCGCCGCGCCAGGTCCGACGGAAGCTATGCATCGGCCAACGATCCGCGCGTGCTCGTCGGCCTTGGCGACGGAACCGATCGGCCGGACGTGCGCGTCTACTGGCCCGGCGGCCGCGTCGAAGAGTGGTCTGCCGTCGCAATCGACACGTGGACCGTGCTGAAGCAGGGGGACGGTGCGGGGCGGTGACGCG
>Ga0070704_100001810_pt1 | contig 11766 bp, 9 predicted proteins | sample KBSK5252metaG_FD_65467 | JGI IMG/M metagenome (GOLD analysis project Ga0070704, IMG submission 65467) | Corn, switchgrass and miscanthus rhizosphere microbial communities from Kellogg Biological Station, Michigan, USA - KBS K5-25-2 metaG | ecosystem: Host-associated > Plants > Roots >... | reverse complement strand
ACGGAGCTGTGCGGGATGCCGGGCATGGAGATGGCCAGCCTGCCCGCGGCGATTCACGCGATGGAGGCGCTGCCGAAGGCGGAAGGCAGCGGCCTCGTGTGCGCCGTGCCTCCCCGGGCGTCGGCCGCCGGTTTTGCCGCCTCGCCCGTCGCCGCCGAAGCGGCCGCGGAGCCGCCGCAGGACGTCACGGCGGGCGCCGGCACCGCCTACCAGTCGCGGACGCGCGCCGGCATGATCAACCGGAAGCCGGTCCGCTATCTGAAGGATCCGTATCCCGCCTTCAGCGCCATCGCCGTCAACGCTGAAAACGACATGGTGATGGTGACCGACGAGAACCTGTTCCGTGTCGTCGAGTACTCGCGCCGCGACAACACGCCGGCGAAGACGCAGATCACCGAGCCGCGCCGCGTCATCGGCGGTCCCGACACGAAGACCGAGATGATGTGCGGGGCGTACATCGATCCGCAGACGCTGGACGTGTACGTCACCAACAACGACACGCAGAACTGGCTGCCGGTGTTCTCGCGCGAGGCGCGCGGCAACGCGAAGCCCGAGCGCATGCTGATGACACCGCATCGCACGTGGGGGATCGCCGCCGACGAGCAGCGCCAGGAGATCTACCTCACCGTGCAGGACCCACCGCTCGTCATCGTGTACCGGAAGCAGGCGGTCAACAACGAGGCGCCGCTGCGCATCCTCGAAGGCGACAACACCGAGCTGGCCGATCCGCACGGCATCGCGCTCGACATGCAGCGCAACCTGATGGTCATCAGCAACCACGGACACCGCCGCTTCTATGGCGGCGACGGCCACGCCATCAACACGATGACGCAGCCGTGGGAGCAGTGGGTCAGCCGGCTGGACGACCTGAACAGCCCGCCGCGCGAGCGGCTGCTCGGCGTCGGGCAGTTCGACCTGCCGTCGATCACCATCCACGAACGCGGCGTCAGTGGAAACACGAAGCCGCTGCGCGTGATCAAAGGGCCGAAGACGCAGCTGAACTGGCCGAGCCACGTGGCCGTGCACGAGGGGCGCGGCGAGATTTTCGTCGCCAACGACGCGGACGACTCCGTGCTCGTGTTCCGGGAATCGGACAGCGGCGATGTGGCGCCGATCCGCGTGATCAAGGGCGCCCGCGCGGCCGTCAAGAATCCGACCGGACTGAGCGTCGACGAGAAGAACAACGAGCTCTGGGTGGCGAGCATGGGGAACTACACCATCGCGGTGTTCCCGATTGCCGCCAACGGCAACGCGCAGCCGCTGCGGATGATTCGCGGCGGTCCCCAGGATCACACGGCGCTGATGATCGGCAACCCCGGCGCGGTGGGGTACGACAGCAAGCGCAAAGAGATCCTGGTCCCGAATTGAGTGGCCCATCCGCAGATTGCGGCATTTGCCAGGTTGGCAAATGGAGGACAGGCCCCGACGAGACGAATCTTCGGACAGGCGTCGAAGTTGAGCCGGACGATGCACGACATCCGGTACAACGAAGTGAACGACGAAATCCTCGTCCCGAACCCGTTCTCGAACGCCATCCTCGTGTTCCGGGGCGGCGCGAACGGGCAGGAAGCGCCGATTCGCATCATCCAGGGTGCGAAGACGCGGCTCGACGGACCGGATCGGCTGGACGTGGACACGATGCATCGCGAGATCTTCGTGCCCGACGGCGGACGCGTGCTCGTGTACCCGCTCGACGGCAACGGCGATGTCGCGCCGCTGCGCGTGATCGAGGGTCCCGACACCCTGATTGCCGGGCAGTCGCTCGCGATCGATCCGATCAACAACCTGATCGCCGTGACGGGCCGCGACCGCTCGATTCTCGTCTTCGATCGGACCGCGAACGGCAACGTCAAGCCGCTGCGCGTGATCAAGGGCGAGGACACCCAGATCGATCGCATCAACCAGATGGCGATCTATCCGCAGGGGAAGCTGCTCGTGGTCGCCATGCCGGGACGCCAGGGCGACGTCGAGCCGCCGCGCGTCTTCGTCGGGATGTGGAGCCTCGACGACAACGGCAACGTGCCGCCGAAGTGGACGATCAACGGCGATCAGAGCACGCTGCGGAAGCCGTTCGCCGTGGCGCTCAATCCCGACAACAAGGAAATCTATGTCACGGACATGCGCCTGAACGGCGTGATGACCTTCTCCGTGCCGGAGATCTTTGAGCCCGTGGCGAGGTAGAGCCTGTGTCGCGGGCATGCTCGCCTGGTGGGCATGCGTCGCGGCGCCGGCCGGCGCACGTCAGACAGGCGAGACCGCCGGCGGCGCCGGCAACGAGTCAGATCCGATCGCGTGCTGGTGGCGAACCGATCGCGCCGCGGTGCACGTGGGCGAGCGCTTCACGCTCACGCTGACCTGCGGCCTCCTCGACACCTCCGACCTGCGCGTCGTCGCCGACCGCGAGCGGCTGGACCCGGCGGCGCTCGACCTGACGCCGTTCGAAGTCGTCGGCGGGACGCGGCACGACGACATCCAGGCGCCGCCGCGCCGCTACTTCCAGTACTCGTACACGCTGCGGCTCTTCGGCGAGGATCGCTTCGGCCGCGATGTCGACATTCCGTCGGTGCCGATCACCTACAACATCCAAACGTCCGGCGTAAGCGCCACCCGCGGCCGGGATCAGCTGTACCTGCTGCCGGCGCTCCCGGTGCGCATGCTGTCGCTCGTGCCGCTGACGGCGACCGACATCCAGGACGCATCGCCGGACACCTTCGGCGACATCGACCGGCGCGCGGTCCGCGCGACGGGCGAGCTCGCCGCGGCCGGCGTGTTCTTCACCTTTGCGGTGGCACTGGCAGGGTTGGCCCTGGTGCGCGTCGCGCGTCCGCGGCTCGCCCGCGGGGCGCTGGAGCCGGGTCTGCTTGCGCCTGTCGAGATCCTGCGCGGATGCGTCCGGGACGCCGAACGCGTCAGGTCCGAGGCCGGGCTCACCGGCTGGACAACCGAGCTGGTCGGCCAGGCGCTCACCCTGCTGCGCCTCGCAGCCGCGGTGGCGCTCGGCCGAACGGTTGCGCAGCGGGTCTCGCAGGGCCGCGTGGCTGCAGACGACGGCCAGCTCGCCGTTCGCAAGGGCGCGCTGACGGCGAAGCGGGTGCTCGTGTCTGCCGCAACGACCCCCGGCACCATCGATGCGGCGCTGAGCCGGCCGATCGATCCTCGCGTGCGGTCCGCACTCGAGGAGATCCGCGAAGCGATGCGGGTGTTCACCGCGTCTCGCTACAGTCGCGTCGGGAGCCTCGATCGCGCGGCCCTTGATACGAGCCTCGACTCGGCGCTCGCCGCGCTACGGCGTCTGCACGAAATGCATCAGTGGCGTTCGCGTACGGTCGACGCGTTGTCGCGTGCCACCGATCGGGTGAAGGCCGTATGGGACCGCTGAGCGAGCTGCCCGCCGCCATCCTCGGCACGCTGCGGGCATGGGCGCCGCTCCACTGGAGCGACCTGCAGTTCTCGCGGCTGCCGATCGCGCTCGTCGTCCTCGGCGTGCTCGTGGCGCTGCCGCTGCTCGTGCTGCTGGCTCGCGCCATGGGAGCGCGGCCCCGACGGCGTTCGCGCGTAATGCTGCCCGCGGTGCTGGCGAGCATGCCGCGATCGCGGCTCTCGCCGCTTCGTCACGCCAGCCTGGTGCTCTTCGCGTTGGGGATTCCGTTCTTCGCCATTGCGGTGGCCGATCCACACACGGTGTCCGTACGTGAGCAGGCGGCCTATTCGGGCAGGCACATCGCCATCCTGATCGACGGCTCCGGGAGCATGGTGCTGCCGTTCGAGGCGCCGGCGCTCGAGCCGGTGGTGAACCGCACGTTTTATACCGCGGTGGCATCGGCCGCGCGGTTCGTGAAGCTGAGGATGGCGGGCGGCTACGCCGATCGCGTGGCCATCATCCAGTTCGGCAACGAGGCGTTCGTCGTCACGCCGTTCACGACCGACTATCAGAGCGCGGTGCTCAGCCTCAGGCTCATAGGCGAGCCGCGCGCGTGGAACCGGTTCGACGTCTTCGGCACGACGATCATCCAGGGCATCGAGCAGGGGCTGCAGCTGTTCAAGACCTTCGACCTGCTCAACGGCTCCGACAACATGGTCGTCATCTTCAGCGACGGCAACGACGGCGAGACGACGTTCAGGGGCCGGACGCTCGACGCGATGATGACGGACGCGCGCAACGACAGGATTCCGATCTTCATGGTGCGCCTCGGCTACGGCAAGCGGCTCGGCGACGTGACGTGGGACCCGCTCTGGAAGGCGGCGGTGGAAGAGAGCGGCGGCCGCTTCTACGCCGCCGCTTCCGAAGGCGACATCCTGCGCGCGCTGGCCGACATCGATCGCCGGTCGGCGGGACGGATCACCGAGCGCCGCTCTGCGTCCGCGGCGCCCGCCTTCGCCGGCTACACGCTCGTCGCGGTGGGGCTCTGGCTGACCGCGGCGACGCTGACGCTGGCATTTCCCTACTTCAGGACGTTTCCATGACCGCGGGGACGCGCGTCGCGCGCTGCATCGTCGGGTCGATCCTGTTCGCGCTGCTCGGCGCGGCCGCGCTGGCCGCCGGCACGTTCGATCGCCGCATCGCGAACGCGCAGCGGGCATTCGCCGCGCAGCAGTACGAGCAGGCCGACGCGCAGCTCGACGGCGTCGAACGCGCGCTCTCGTACGGCCGCTGGCTCCCGCCGATTGGCCAGGCGCTGAACGAGGTCCGCACGCGGAGAGCCGCGCTGCGGTACTGGAGCGGCCAGTACGACCGGGTCGTGTCGGACGGCTCCGACGCGTCCGCGACGGAATCCGGCAACATCGATCTGCAGCTGATCGCAGCCAATGCGGTCTACCGCCGCGGACAGCCGAAGGCCGGCGATCGCAAGGCCGCGCTCGAGGCGCTGCAGGCGGCGGCCAATGCCTACCTGATGGTGCTGAAGAACTCGTCCCGCAACGAGGCCGCCGCCTACAACTACGAGTACGTCGTGCGGACCCGTGAAGACATCGACAAGGGACGCCGCGACGCCGATCTCACTGACAAGGCGGACGACGGGCCCGCGGGGCGCAAGGGAGGGCCGCCGCCGGAGACCCCGAAGCGCGACCTGAAGCTGCTCGTGCCACTCGAACCCGGAGAGATCGACAAAGGCCTGGAGCCGGGCAAAGGCGGTGCGCTTGAACGCAAGGGCTGACGCGTTCGGTTTCGCCGCGCCGGCCTACCTCTGGCTTTTGGTCGTGCCGGCGGTGCTGCTGGTCGCGTGGGCAGCGATCGCGTTGCGCCGCCGGGCGGACGCGAAGCGATACGCCAGGGCGCAGGCCCTTGCCGGGCGCGAGCGGTACTCGGCGGCCGGCGCGCTGCCGTTCTGGCTGTGCCTCGTCGTTGCGGCGGGGCTGTGCATCACCGCGCTGGCGCGGCCGTACGTCCGGGTCCAGGCGCCGGGCACGGCCGGCGCCGACTTCGTCATCCTGCAGGACGGCTCGGCGTCGATGCACGTCACCGATGTGCAGCCGAATCGCTGGCAGCGATCGATGCGGTTCCTGCGCACCTTCGCGGACACCCTCACGTGGAAGGAGGATCGCGTCGGCCTGGCACTGTTCGCGTACTTCGCCGCGCCGCAGTTGCGGCTGACGCGAGACCCCGAGGCGCTCCTCTTTTTTCTCGACCGTCTATCGGAGCGGCCGCCGTTCCGGCTCGAGGACGATCCCACCTGGAATACCAACATCGAGGAAGGCGTGCAGTGGGGGCTGCGCTTGGTCGAGACCAACGAGCAGCTCTTTGGACGGACCAACGCCCCGAAGGCGTTTCTCGTCGTGTCCGACGGCCAGGCGTGGAGCGGCAAGGTGGCCAACGCGCTCGCGAACGCACGCGCCGCCGGTGTGGCCGTTTACGTCGTCGGCGTCGGTACCGAGGCGGGCGGCTACATTCCGCAGACGGACACGGGGGGCCGTCTCAGCCGGATTTACGCGGTGCTCGACCGTGAGTCGCTGCGGACCATTGCTCGAGAGGGCGGAGGCGAGTACTTCGAGCTCGGCCGGCTGTCGGACCGTGACATCGCCGCGAGGATCATCAGCAGCGTCCGCCGGCTGGCGCCGGCGGCGCCCCTCGAGGAACGTCAGGAGGAGCTGTACTGGCGGTTTCTCGCGGCCGCCGCGCTGGTCCTGTGGCCTGGCACGCTCGTTCTCGCGATGGTTCTGTATAATCCGCGGCACTAAAAAAAACCGGACGCGTCGCTGGGGAGGTGACTTGTGGGTCGATACCTGAGGCTCGCATTACTGTTCTCGTCGGTGATCACCGTCGTTTCCTCGTCCGCCTTTGCGCAATCCTCCATCGCGGGCGTCGTCAAGGACTCCTCAGGCGCGGTGCTGCCCGGCGTGACCGTCGAAGCGGCGAGCCCCGTGCTCATCGAAAAAGTTCGAACCGTCGTCACCGACGGCAGCGGGCAATACAAGATCGAATCGCTGCGCACGGGGACCTACACCGTGACCTTCACGCTCCCGGGCTTCAACACCGCCAGGCGTGAAGGGATCGAGCTGACCGGGACGTTCACCGCGACCGTCAACGCCGACATGCGCGTCGGTGCGCTCGAGGAGACGATCACCGTGACCGGCGACACGCCGATCGTCGACGTGCAGAACACCAAGCGTCAGTTCGTGCTCGGCGAGGAGCTGATTCACGAGATCCCGTCGAGCCGGAACACCACCAACCTCGCGACTCTCCTGCCGGGCGTGACCAAGGCCAACCAGGACGTCGGCGGGCTCAACGGCGAGTCCGGCTCGACGGCCGGCGCGGTCAGCATTCACGGCAACTCGGACGTGCGAACCGAAGTGAACGGTCTCTCCGTCCATGCGACGCAGGGGAGCGGGACCAACGGCGCCGGCAACATGGCCGCCTACCAGGAAATGCAGATCGACACGAGCGGCGTCTCCGCAGAGCAGAAGGAGGGCGGCGTCCGCATCAACCTGATTCCGCGCGACGGCAGCAACGAGTTCCACGGCTATTACTACGGCGCGTTCGCCAACAGCGGGATGCAGGGATCGAACGTGACGCAGGACCTGAGGGACCGCGGCCTGCTCGCGCCAAACGCGCTCAAGCAGTACGTCGAGGTGAACCCCTTCGGTGGCGGGCGCATCATCCGGAACAAGCTGTGGTTCTTCGGGACGGCCCGGTACAACAGCGCGAAGTCGTATTCGGCCATCTACTACAACCGCAACGCCGGCGACCCGGCCTCGTGGACCTACGATCCCGACACCAGCCGGGGCCCGGCGACGAACGAGAACATCTGGAAGAGCGGCAACGGACGGCTCACGTGGCAGGCGACACAGAAGAACAAGATCGGCGTCAGCTACGACTACGCGAGCTCGTGCCCGTGTCCGAGGAACATCTCCGCCACGGTCTCACCCGAGGCGGGGGTCACGGGCTATGCGCCGATCAAGCCGGGCACGATGCTGTTCCTGGACTGGACGTCCACCGTGACCACGCGGCTGCTCATCGAAGCGCGATTCCTCAAGCGCGATTCGCTCAGCACGCGCCCGCTTACGAACATCTACTTCACGCACGACCCCGGTGCCGGCGTGCTGTTGAACTCCGTCACCGAGCAGTCCACCGGCTTGAGCTATCGCGCGTCGAACACCACGGCGACAAGCTCCAGGAATCCGACGCGGCAGCCGCGGTTGACGGTGTCCTACATCACCGGCGCGCACGACTTCAAAGTCGGCTTCAACCTGGGCTACCAGAGCCAGGACCAGAAGGCCTACAGCATCGATTCGCCGGTGAGCTTCCGGTTCAACAACGGCGTGCCGAACCAGCTGACGCTGCTGGCCACGCCGTGGCGGACCTTCATCGACGAGCAGGATCACGGGTTGTTCGTCCAGGATCGGTGGAAGGTGGGGCGGACCGCGCTGACCGGCGGCCTGCGGTACGACTACTTCCACGTCTCGTTCCCGGCCCAGAGCGTCGGCCCCAGCCCGGTCGCTCCCGCACGCAGCTTCGACTTTCCCGAGACACAGGGCGTGACGTGGCACGACCTCCAGCCGCGAATGGGCGTGGCGCACGACCTGTTTGGCGACGGGAAGACGGCGGTGAAGGTCAGCCTGAACAAGTACCTCGCGTTTTACGGCGCGCCGAACGCGGGCGGCACCGACACGGCCGCGACATTCACGTCGAACATGAACCCGACGGCCCGCCTGGTCAACTCCACGACACGGGCGTGGACCGACGGGAACCGCAACTTCGTCCCTGATTGCAACCTGCTCGATCCCGCCGCCAACGGCGAATGCGGCGCGATGGCGAACCGCGATTTCGGCAGCACGCGGCCCGGGTCGAGCTACGACCCGGACACGTTGACCGGCTGGAACAGGCGTCCCGATTCCAACTGGCAGTTCTCGGCCGGCGTCCAGCGCGAGCTGATGCGGAACGTCTCGGTGGACGTCAGCTACTTCCGCACGTGGTACACCAACATGGTCGTCACCGACGACCGCGCGGTGAGCCCGGCCGACTTCGACACGTTCAGCATTACCGCGCCGTCCGATCCGAACCTGCCCGGACGCGGCGGCTACACCGTGTCGGGTCTCTACAACCTGAAGCCCGGGTCGTTCGGACGGCCGTCCGACAACTTCGTCACCTTCGCGGACAACTACGGCAGGACGATCAACCACTGGAACGGCTTCGACGTCACCTTCAACGCCCGCGCGATCCAGGGGCTCACGCTGCAGGGCGGGACGAGCACGGGCCGGACGTCAACGGACAACTGCGAGGTCGCGGCGAAGCTGCCGGAGATGCAGTTCGGCGCGCCGAACGTCGGCGACGCCAACGCCAACGTCTGGCAGCCCGCGGCCTACTGTCACCAGGTCGGGCACTTCCTGACGCAGGCGAAGCTGATTGGCACCTATCTGATCCCGCGCCTCGACGTGCAGGTGGCGGCGACGGTGCAGAGCCTTCCCGGGCCGCAGGTCATCGCGAACCTCACCGCCACCAACGCGATCGTCGCGCCGTCGCTCGGCCGCCCGCTCTCGGGCGGCGCGGCGAACATGGTCGTCAACATCACGCAGCCCGGAACGATGTTCGGCGAGCGGATGAACGAGCTCGATCTGCGCGTCGGCAAGATCCTGCGCTACGGCCGGGTCCGCACGACGGCCAGCATCGACCTGTACAACGTGTTCAACGCGAACCCGGTGCTGACCGAGAGCAAGGCGTACGCGAGCTGGAGGCGGCCGCAGAGCATCCTCGGGCCGCGCTTTCTGGAGCTGGTGCTGAAGCTGGATTACTAGGGAACGCTCTTCGTGATCGTGTCTAACGGCGGCTATTCAGTCTGAGCTCCTGGATTTGCTTCACGGCATCCTCCACCTGCATGGTGAGGATCTGCTCTCCGAACAACGCAGTGGCCTTGGCCGGATTGCCGATGTGCCCCTGGCCATCTCCGGCTTTACCGGGGCCCATCCGGTTGAACCGCAGCATCGAAGGATTCAGATACATGAGGCTGGACGTGTCATGCGTGCCCGCGTGCGTGCCAACGTCCTCGGCACTGACCCCCTGTGCCATCACCCAGTCGTCGCCCCTCCCCGGGTAATACGCCGTGATGTGATGAACCCGCACGTTCGTCGCGGCCCATTCCTTGTTGAGTGTCTCCGCTGCGATCTTCTGCCCCGCCTGGTTGCCGCCGCTGTCGCCGACGAGCGCAATATCGATGAACCCGTGCTGCTTCAAGCTTCGAGCGGCGTATTCAAGAACCTTGCTGAACACGTCTTCCGGCAATGAGATCGTGCCGGCAAACCGCATGTGCCCGGTCGGCGGGGTGATCTCGCCCTCCGGGACGTACGCGATGACTGGCGCGACGAGCGCGTTGCCAAGCCGCTTCGCGATTTCACCGGCCTTGTATTTCACGAGGTAGTTGTGCTTTCCAAGCGCCATGTGCGGGCCGTTCTGTTCCGTACCGCCTGTCGGGATGATGGCCGTCGTCTTACCGGCTGCAATGGCGTCGCGAACTTCGATCCACGTCAAATCCTCGAGGAAGACACTATCCGGCTGTGGAACAGACGGTGCCTGGGCCCCGGAAGTCGAGACCGCGTACGCGAGAGTGATGAGCAACAGAGCGTTGACAGCTCGCATGGCACTCCTTGTCGGCTGCAATGGCGGCATCACGTCAGCGGGACCGATCGAATCCCGGGAGCCGCTTCCCGAGCCACTCCTGGATCGTCGTGAAATACTCCGGCACGAACCGCGTCACCGATGCCATTTCGGCGTTGTTGCCAACCTTCGCTTCCCATTGGGAGTGATTGGCCTTCGGCAGAATTCGCAGTGTGTAGTCGCGATTCCCCGAGACCTTCAGCGCAGCGTCCCAGGCCGCCTTGTTCTTTTCCGCGAGGATGTTGTTGTCCAGCTCGCCGAAGATGGCGAGCGTCGGCGTCCGCAGGCGTCGCAGGGTCGGACCTGGATCGTAGAAGTAGAACGCGCGCATCGTTCGCCACAGCGGGTCGTCCTCTGTGCCCGGAAAATTCGGCGGCGGTGCTCCGAGCCTGGTGGCAAGTTGCTGCCGCGTGGCGATGTAGTCGTCCCATCCTTCACCGGTTTGCGCAAACCGGTACTCGAGCCGCATCACGTTCAGAATCTGTTCGATCACCTCCGGCCGCATCCGGGCGAACGCCATTTCGTTGCGTGCCTCGTCCAGCGTGGTGTCGGCGGGAACAACGCCGGCACCCGACACGCTGATCAGAAACGCGATGTCCGGTGTGCGCACCGCGGCAAGCGGCATCACCCATCCCGCCTGGCTGACGCCGAGGATCCCAATCTTCGTACGCTCGATGTCGCGGCGGGCGTGCAGGTACTCGACGGCCGCGACGACGTCGCCCGCGAGATCGTCGAAGGAGGCGGTATTCCAGTCGCCGGTCGAACCGCCGACCCCGCGCTTGTCGTAGCCGAGTACGGCGATGCCGCGGCGAATCAGAAACCGCGCCCAGGGAAGGATGTATTCGCGATTCTCGGCGCCGGAGCCGTGCACGAGCACGATAGCCGGGTGCCTTCCGCTCCTGGCAGGACTGACGAGCGTGCCGGCAAGTTGGACATCGCCGTTCGTGAAACGGACGTCCTCTCGTTTCTCGATTTCAACGCGCCTGGCGCTGCGCGGGGCAGCACCTTCCCGTTGCCAGGTCAGCGACGTAATTCTGCCGGTGCCGGCGCGTTGAAACTCGATGCGCGATTCAACGGACGATGACACCGCAGCGCCGGGACCGGTGAAGAAGCGATCGCGGTCTGTCGGGTAGAGGCTTCGGATCTCGCCTGATTCGTCGAACGCGACGAGTTGGCGGGGTTTGCCGAACCCGGTGAATTCGTCCCACAGCTGGACGTACACGAAGGCATTCGGTCCCCACTGGTAGACGCCGGCGTACTCGCGAAGCGCGGCCTCGTCGATCGCGCGCACGGTTGGAGGAGTCTGTTGGACGGCGTGCGCCGCCACTGCCGCGAGGAGCACGGCGGCGAGTGCGGCGCCGATACGGATTACGGTCCGCATACCTTCCGACTCCGACGTGCCTCGGCCTGACTGGCGCCGGGTCCGCGTCCTTCAGAATCCCGGAACGGGCGCGGAACCCGGCCTACGTACGTGGGGCGGGTCCCGTCGAGCCGCTGTCGCCGTGCGAAGACGGACCCGCCGGTTACGTCCTCGCCGATGCGAGCAGCCGCGTCGCGTTGTCGCGTTCGATCGCCTGGCGCTCCTGCGCGGTGATCACGCCGCTGGCCTGGAGCTCGCGGAGATCGAGAACGTAGTTCACCGGCTCGCCGTACGGATGGTCGCTGCCGAGCACGATCTGCGA
>Ga0070704_100001806_pt1 | contig 11775 bp, 11 predicted proteins | sample KBSK5252metaG_FD_65467 | JGI IMG/M metagenome (GOLD analysis project Ga0070704, IMG submission 65467) | Corn, switchgrass and miscanthus rhizosphere microbial communities from Kellogg Biological Station, Michigan, USA - KBS K5-25-2 metaG | ecosystem: Host-associated > Plants > Roots >... | reverse complement strand
CCAGACCATGGCAAGGCCGCACGCATCAGGGAAATCCTCAAGCGGCGGGTGGTTATTTCGCGCGCGACTTCCGGCCGCAGGTGGATCCTGGTGAGCTTGCGGCAAGGGCATAGCGGGGGGCCGCACCAGGTCCGGAAGAGCGACGAGCCTGGAGAGGATCGCTCGGACGAGCGGGTAGAGATCGACTGGCGAGGGTCCGCGCCGCGTTGGGCGCTCATTGCTTTGCTCACCGCGTCCGTGGGCCTGAATGGTCTCTTCGGGGCCGGCCTGGTGGGGCTCGTGCTCGATCGCTGGCGAATGATCGAGGCCGCACAGAGGGACCCCCTGTGGGACATCGTCGGCAAGCTGACGGCGGAGCAGGGGGTGCAGAGCGCGACGCTGAAGCAGCACGAGGCTGCGCTTCGCGATATGGCGGACGTTCGCGCCCGAATGCTCGACGTGCAGGCCGAGCTGCGGGTGCTCAATGAGCGCCTGCGCAGGAGAGGACTTTGATGACAACCAAGGATGAGGGCTCCGTGGATGCTGGTGGCTGCAAGGGCGGCACGAAGATCGAGCGTGTGATCTACCACGCGATCAAGGCGGCCCTGATCGTGGAGGGCGTCGACCACGGCCACGCGAGCGTCCGGCAACTGCCGGACGGGGACTTCGCTGCGGTTGCTGGAGCGGGCGACCTGGAGCAGGCATCGTTCACCCCGGGCGGCGGAGGCTTCGGCGGGGGCGGCGCCTCGGGGAGCTGGTGACGACGCGGGCGCAGTTCCGGGCGACCGTGCGGCAGGTGCTCGCCCAGGGCGTCACGCCATGGGAGATCCTCGCCGAGGCGTGCGCGGAATACGCGGCCCACGTGGCGGACGAGGCGAACGCGGACGACGACAGCGATGCCGGGCTGACTCCGGAGTCCGGCGAGACGTCGGGGAACTGGTAGGACACGAAGAGCTTCGCGCGTCGTGAGACAGCTCGGATGCTCGCTTTGATTGGGTGACGCATGGCGTTCAAGGCATTCGAAGAGGGAGATTCCGGGAAGCAGGAGGGGTCGTGGGTCTACTGGAAGAAGGACCCGGACAACGGCAAGCCGGTGCGATTCCGCATGCGCGCGATTCCGACGTCGTTCAACGTGGCGCTGCGGATGCGCCTGAACAAGGGCATCAAGTCCCAGGACGTCGGTAAGCGCCCGGCCGTGGAGATCATCGAGCGGCAGATCGAGGCGACGAGGGAGCGCGCCTTCTACGCCGTGCTGGATTCCGAGAACTTCGCAATCCTGGTGGGCGGACCGAGCACGGCGCAGGCGCTGTCCGATCTGCTGGGCGAGCCGGTAGAGGCGGGCCAGGAGGTGAAGGTTGACGGCCGCTGGCCGAAGCTGGGCAAGTACCTCATGTCGCTGTTGGAGCCGCTCGCGGCGTGGCTCTCCGACAAGGCGGATGACCTGGCGAAGCTCGAAGCCGACGAGGAGGAGGAGCTGGGGAAAACCTAAGGGCCTACGTGGAGTTCCGGCTGGACAAGCCGGCGATCACGGAGGCCCGGTGCAGAGCATGCACGATCTTGGGAGGCTGCGAGGTCGAGACGGAGGCGCAGGCGCGGGAGTTCTCGCGGCTGGACGAGCGTGCGGAGGAGCCCGTGCAGGTGGGGGAGATTCTGGAGCTGCCTCCGTGCGTCGGGGAGGTGGACCTGGCGTGGTACCGGGAGCACCACGATCGCCCGTGTCCGCGGGTGGAGCTGCGGATCGAGAACGCGGACGCCCTGTCGCTGTTTCGGGTCTCCGTGCGAGAGGACGCGCGGCCTCTGGCGGCGCCGCTGTTCGAGGCGTTGTGCGGGGGGCTGCCGGCGGAGGAGCGGGCGGCGACGATTCAGCGCGTGCTGGCCACGCTCAACGACGAGACGGTCAGCGAGCTGCTATACCCGAAGGCGGGGGCGTGAGGCTACTCGGCGGATGCGGCTTCGGCACCGGCGGCGGAGCCGTATACGACCATGCCGCACCGCATGCTCTGCTGCGGCAGAATCCCATCGTTGAAGTTGCTGATCTTCCGCGTTTCTCCTGGACGCAGCACGATCATGAACGCGCCTCGGTTGGTGCGCAGCCGCGTTCCGGACTCGGCCTCGTAGATCGATCGATACCTGATGTTCCTGAAGCTCGTGGTCCGGCTGTTGTTCTTGAGCGTCACGTCCCAGATGGCCGCACCTACGTTGCGGCATGTCGCGGAAATCGAGACCTTGTCCTCGGCCTTCTCAAGCTCCGGCCCACTGGCCTCTGGAGGTTCTTGCTCGGCCTTGATAGACGCGGCCACCCTCTTCGCAGTGTCGGAAGTTATCCAGCCGTACTTCGCCAATGCCGCATATCCGACCAGGAAGACGAAGAGGGCGGACGGCACCCCCGCGCCGAGGGCCAGAAACCACACGACGTAAGTCTTAGTCTTCATGCTCAAGAACCTACGTCAAGACGTACTTGCCCGTCAAGCGGGGCTGCCTAATGGCCGTCGTCCGCATCGACTTGGAGATCAACGACAAGGGCGAAGCTGTCATCCGCAAGGCCTCCAGCGCCATGCGCGACCTCGACACGCAGGCGAAGGGCACAAAGGGCATCCTCGATTCCCTCTTCGCAGGCATCGGCCAGGGCGTGGGGCAGAAAATCTTCGGCGAGTTGCAGACAGCCGTCAAGGCGTTCGCCGTTGCCGTAGTTGACTCCACGCTCCAACTCGCGAAGATGGGCTCCCACCTAGCCGACCTGTCCGCGAAGAGCGGGGCATCCACGCAGTCCCTCCAGAAGCTGGGCTTCGCCGGCTCACTCGTGGGCGTGAGTCTCGATGAAATCTCGGCGGCGCTGCCGAAGATGCAGCGGAACCTGGTCGATGGCAATAAGGCTTTTGCCCAGCTCGGCCTATCCATCGATCAGTTGCGGAGGATGGAGCCGGATCGGCAGTTCGCCACGATCGCGGCCACAATCGGACAGATCAAGGATCCGGCCGAGCAGTCCGCTGCGGCGATGGAGATATTCGGTAAGAGCGGCGCCTCCTTGCTGCCGCTCATGAAGTCGGACATCGCGGCAGTCTCGGATGAGGCCGTGCGCCTCGGCATCGTGCTTGACTCGAAGACGATTCAGGCCGCGGATGATCTGGACGACGCGTTGACCACTCTCGATCAGTCCTGGCAAGGGCTGAAGAATCAACTGGCGTCTGTGATCATTCAGAACCCAGAGGTCGTTAATTCTATCAAGCTGGTAACAAACGCGATCGCTGGACTCTCTGCTGTCATCCACGACAACCATCAGTGGTTCGACGACTTCCTCTTCTTTTACGGTCAGATCGCAAAACTTGCCGTCCCTGGCTTTGGCTTCGGGCTCGCCGGTACCCTCGCTAAGAAGGGCCTTGAGAACCTCGCCGCGAAGGCTCCAGCGGAAGAAATGCCATGGCAGATGGGGCTCGTGGGTGGACCGCCAAGGTACAGAGGAAAAGGCGGAGGAAAAGGCGGCGGCTTGGGCGCATTCGACGAGAAGGCGCGCGCACGGGCCAATCAAAAGGCTGCGGACGAAGAGCTGGCCCTGAGAAAGAGCAATGAGCAAGCGCTGTTCGACTTCAAGAACAGAACCGCAGATATCTACAAGCGTCAAGATGAGGAAGCTCTCGGAAGGCTGAAGGTCAAGGATCACCTCATGCTTGCGAACCTTAGGGCTGAGGCTGAGGCGCAGGCGGAGTTTGACAAGGAGTGGCAACAGGCACAGGACGAGGAAATCGAGAAGACTCAGAAGCAAATTGAGAGCCTCTTCGATCTCGGCGGCGCCATGCAGCACCTAGGCGAGGTGGCGGGCGGAACGTTCGGCTCCCTGATCTCGCTGGGCGGCTCCTTCGTGAACGTCCTCGCTGGGGTGAAGGCGAACGCTGCCGGGACCCTTTCCACCATCGACAAGTTCGCGATCGGCATCACCGCAATCGCGAACATCATCCAGAACGGACCGGCCGGCAAGGGCCGGGGCGCGATGTCCGGGGCCATGGCCGGCGCCGGGGCCGGCGCGCAGATCGGCGGCTGGTGGGGCGCGGCCATCGGCGGAATCGTCGGCGGAATCGTCGGGTTCTTCAGCGGCGGCTCGAAGCAGCGGAAGCTGGACCAGGAGAAGGCCCGGCAGGAAGCCGAGCAGAAGGCCACGGAGAGGGCCGCGAGGATCGCGACCGGGCAGGGCCGGATGGAGACCGGCATCGTTGCCGGCATCGCGGGCCTGGGCACTCCGACGCAGGCCGCGGCCACGGCGCAGGCCACTCTGCTGGCCGGCGTCTTCTGGACGGTCTTCAAGCAGAAGGGCCTCCTGGGCGCCGTCGACGCCTTCAAGGAGACGTTCGCGCAGTTGACCGCCAGCGGCTTCGACGTCGGCTCCATCCTGGGTCCGATCGCAAACGTGATGTCCGCCGGCATGAACGAGGCGTTCCGGGCCGCCACCGAGGGGGCGCAGGGCTTCCGCGACATGCTGCACGGGATGACCGAGGCTGAGATCCCGGTGACGGTCGCCCAGATGGCCGCGCTGGGCGAGGAAGCCAACCGGGCCATGGAGATGGCGCGCGCCGGCGCCGTGGAGGCCGGCCTGGGCGCCGCGGACGCGAACCTTGCCGCGCTGGCCGCCGTCTCGCCGCTCCTGCAGGAGCTGCTCGTGGCATCCGAGCGGTACGGGATCACGCTGGACGAGAACACCCAGAGCCTCATAGACCAGGCGCGCGCCGCCGGGTTGGCCTTCCCGACGGGCCCGCTCGACAAGATGGTGTCGCTCCTGGAACAGATGGTGCTCCTGCTGGGCGGGGAGCTGCCGGCGGCTGCTGCCCGGGCAGGAACCGCGATCGGCGGGATCGTCAATGCGGGGCCAATGCGGGGCAGCGTCGAGCTTCCGGAGTCCCCGGACACCATCGGCGCCGCCCGCGGCTACGGGCCGATCGTCGTCCCGAACCTGGGGCGAGGGCTCGGTCCGCGCATCCAGACCCACGCCGGGGAAGGTGTGCTGATCGTCCCGCGCGCGCACGTGGGGCGCATGCCGACCGTCTTCGGCGCCGCCCGTGGCTTCGGGTTCAGCCGGGACACCGGCGACTTCGAGTTCGGAGGCCGCGGCACCGGCTCCGGCGGCGGCATCGGAACCGGCGCGAGCACCACCAGCATGGGGGACGTCACTTTCACGACCGGCGGGGGCGGCCGCGCTCGCGTGGAGGCGACCCAGGAGGCCATCCAGTCCCTGACCGAGGAGATCGGGCAGCTCAAGGCCGCAGTCCAGAACGCGGCGACGGCCCAGCCGATCAGCGTGGTGACCAACTCGCCAATCAGCGTCGAGCAGAACCCGCTGAGGGTGCGCGAGAGCGCCATGGAGGCCGAGGAGTTCGCCACCAACGCGATCGTGCGGCAGCTCCAGCGGAAGAACGCGGACCTGGTCGCGGAGATCCGCGCCGTCATGCGGGAGGGTAGATAGGTGGGCCTCAGCAACGTCCTCAACGGGAACCAGCTCCTGATCGTCGGGACTGAGATCACCTACGTCACCGACACCACGAACGGGACCTACGTCGTCGGCGTCGACCTCTCAGCGATGCTGGCCGGAGACACGATCGAGTTCCGCGCCTACACGAAGAACGGGGACACGGGCGGCGGGACCACAGAGCGGATCGCCTCGGCCGTCGTGAGCAAGACCGGCGCCCAGACCCAGCTCAACATCCCGGACCTGTTCGGGGCCATCCCGGCGCCCTACAGCTTCAAGTTCACGATCAAGCAGACCGCGGGCACCGCCCGGACGATTCACGCGGCGGTGAGTAAGCTCTGACCCGTGAGCAATTACGAGCCGTTCGGAATAGAAGGCGCGAATAGAAACCGCGCAAATGCCACATGAACGCGCTCTACGCACAGGAGCCGCAGCCGGTCGGGCGATACAGCGGCCCTTTCCTCGCCGAGGTGGAGAAGCACGCCGGCCAGCGGCTGTTCACCGTGGCCGAGCTCACGGCTCCGTGGGGCACCGAGCGCTGGAGTAACCGGCCGATCTCTCATCCGACGCTGGGGAACTACCTCGGCCGCGTGCTGTCCTTCGGTCCTGTGGCCATGGACACCAGCGAGCGCACCAACGTGCTGGCCGCCCGCGAGACGGAGCTGGAGCTGGCGGACACGGACTTCCGCTTCGGGAAGCTCCTGCCGCGCTATCAGAACCGGCTGCGGCTCTCGCCGGTGGTGCTCCGCATCGGGGCCATGGGCATCCCGGAGAGCGGCTGGTACACGTACTTCACGGGCGTGCTGGACTCGTGGGAGATGGTGCAGGCGCAGGACTGGCGGCTCGTCCTGAGGACAAATGACCGGCCGCTCCGCTCCGACTTTCCCAAGACGAAGGTGACGCTGGCCGACTACCCGAACGCCGACGTGGCCACCGCGGTCGGCCAGTTCTGCCAGATCGTCTACGGGATCCACAACAGCAATGGCCTGGGCGGCGGCACCACCGGCATGATCAAGGCGCTCTACGTCGACACCATCAGCTTCGTCTACGAGCTGAGCCTCGGCTGGCTCCAGGAGGTCACGAACGTCTACGCGGACGGGATCCTGATCCCGTCAAGCGGGTACTTCGTGCTGCACCCGAACATCGGTGGCCGGCGCCGGACCGTGGTCGCCTTCGTGGCGACTCAGAGCGGGAAGACGATCACCGCGGACGTCAAGGGGCTGACCGACCGCGGGGACGGGACGGGAACCCTGCTCCAGAAGCCCGGGGCGGTGCTCCAGCACTGGCTCACCAACTTCCTGTTCGGGGACTGGCTCACGGGCGACTGGCTCGCGCCATCCGTGAATATCGACACCCCGTCCGTCTATGAGACTGACCAGTTCCTCGCGCGCAAGGGTCACGAGGTGTCGAAGGTCTTCGGCGGGGACGAGAGCGTGACCACGGGGACCGCTGCGATCGAAGAGTGGTGCGACAGCCACGAGGTCAAGGCGTACTGGACGGAGGCCGGGAAGCTCGCGTTCCGGCCGCTCCATCACGACTTCTCGTCCTACGCGCTGCCTTCCCGGCCATGGTTCCGGGGTCCGGGCCAGGATCTGGGCGGCTTCGGGCTCCCGCAGAATACCCGCCAGATCGCGAACAAGGTCTCCGTCGCCTACCTCTTTGGCCAGGCCGCCGGGCAGTTCTTCCAGACGGTGGACGTCGAAGACCTGGGCGTCCTGGAAAACTCGATCATCACGCGCGATCTACCCTACAGCGCGGCTCGGCTGGTCTGATGGCCGTCATCTACCTGCTCCCGACCGTAGTGACCGCGGACAGCGCGGCCTACATCGCGACGGGGGCCCCCACCAAGGTGGAATGCGTCAACGATCCCTTCGGCAGCCCGAACGGGGACCGCTACCTGATCACAGTCACCAACGGGTCCGAGATCCGATTCCGCTTCCAGGACATGGTGGATGCCGTCAGCATCAACAGCGTGACGCTCCACGTCGTCCACTGGTTCTCGGGGACGATCACGACCCAGACGCTCCAGAGCGTCATCAACAGCAATGCGGTGGACACCTACACCGCGGCTCGCGCGCCGACGCCTTCCTTCGTCGACTTCACGGACGTGTTCACCCTCAATGGCGCCGGCCAACCCTGGTCGGTCGCGGACCTGCGCGGCGGACTGACCACGGCCGGCGTGAGGTTCTTCACGCCTGGGGACGGCGACTTCATCACCAGCATCCTACTGGCGGTGGACTACGTCGCTCGAGCCCAGGGGACCGGCGCTGCCCGCCAGGTCGCGAGCCAGGTGCTGCGGGTGCTCAGGAAGCCGACACCGCTCGTCACCTTCTCGGCGCCGCTCTCCGTTGGCCATGCCGACCTGCTGTCGCTCCTGCCGGTCACTCACCCCCTGGGCCCGGAGGTGAACGGCCTGGGCTGGGGAGACACACCGTGGAAGCGCCGGCCGACGATCCTGCTGGGGAAGACGCTTGACCCCAACGCCTACACCATCCGGGCTAAAGCGCTCGACGTCCGGCAGTCGATCCTGCTGTATCGGCTCTGGCGCTCGATGCGAACGAAGGACCCGGCGGGCCCGGCCGCCAACGGCATCGCCCAGGCCGACGTCGGGGCGGTCGCCACATACGTCCGCGCGGGGAAGGCGTGGATCCTCAACGCTGACGGGCGCGTCCTCAGCGTGGCCGCCGACGTCGAGAAGTTCCAGCGGGAGGGGGAGGCGCTGGAGGCGGCGAGGACGAACACGCTCCAGCGGTCCAGCTTCAAGAACGGGACGACAGGATGGACGCTGACGGTCGGATCAGGAGCCATCGCCGTCGACGCCTTGGACCTGCTCTTCGATGCGGCGGAGACGCCCAACTCGCTGAAGTTCACCGCCGGCAGTCCCAACACGACGGGCCCGCTCGCGCAGAGCACGAACACGGCCAGCTACGCGGCGAACGCGCCCATCGTGGTATCCGTGGACTACTCGGGGGACGTCGGCACCGTGTTCTCCGTGAAGATCCTGCGCAACTTCGACGGGGTCGGTTGGGACGACACCAGCGGCACCTTCTCCGGCACGCCCTTCAACTCCCTGCCGACCTGCGACGGGACCAAGCAGCGGTGGGAGTCCAAGGTCATCAACGTCGGGGCGAACGCGACCACGATCCGCATCGACCTAAAGATGCCGGACGGTGGGACCGCCGCGCGCGTGAACCACGTCTATCACGTCCAGGTCGAGCAGGGCTTCTACGCGTCGAGCCGGATCCTGACGGAGACCGCGAGCGTTACCCGCGCCGTCGACGATCTCCGGCTCACCACCAACTTCGCCCCACACATCTGGCCCGTTGAACGTGGAACAGCCCTTTTCGACTTCGTGCCGGACTGGTCGACGGCAAAGCTCGGGGCCACGTCTGGCGAGAACTTCGATTTCCTCCTGTGCGACTACTCTGCGAGCCAGAGCGAACTGGTCAGCTTCAACGGCAACGCCGGGGAGTTCCGGTTCACACGCATGATCAACGGAGTCAACTCGCGGGCCAAGAAGGCGGTGACGGTCACGAGGGGCACGAAAGTCTCGATCGCCGCGCGCTGGACCTCGAGCGAGGGCGAGCTGGGCCTCGCGCCCTACACCAACAGCGTCTTCGTGAACGGGGTCAAGGGCACGGACGACACGGGCGGCGGGAAGCCGGTGCCGTCTGCCGCCGTCGTCCTGCAGATCGGGGGGAAGGCCGGGACGGTGAATGCTGGCGGCCAGATGAGCAATCTGCTGATCACGGACCTCGTCCTGACCGACGAGGAGATCGCGGACCTGTCCACCGCATGAGGAGCTGAATGGCCAAGATCAGAATCTGCGGGGGACAGCTCGTCAACAACTTCGGGAGAGGCATCGCCACGAGTTCCCCGGCAGCCGACCCGCTCTATCCGCTGTCGGCGCTCGGCGACGGGGACGCAGGCTCACCCTTCCGCTTCGGCTCGCTCGGCTTCGACCCCTACATCCAGATCGATACCGATTACATGCTCGGGAGCGGCGACTTCGAGATTTGGCCGGGTCCTGACGGGTGGACGCAACTGAACACCGGCACCGGGGCAATCACGCAGGAAGCCGGCATCGTGGCCAACGGGGCCAGCGCGGCAAGGCTGGCGGCCGGCACCGGGACCGCCGTCATGTACAAGGACATTCAGGTGCCCGCGGGCCAGACGATGCAGGTCTGGTGCGTGCTCTACGGCGGCGGCGCGCCGGCGGCGAACGTGCGCGTGCAGGTCCAGAATCTCCAGACCTACCAGTGGCTGACGGGCGCCGGCGCCTGGCAGGCATCCGAGACCGAGGTCGCCTCGAAGAACACCACGGGCTACTTCGCGACCAACTTGGCGTTCACGGTGCAGTCGCTGCTGGCCTGCGGGCAGGACGAGGTGACCATCAGGATCATCGTGCGAAACGATGTGGCCACGTCAGTGGGCTATGCGGACTTCCTCAGGCTGATCCCCGGTGTGGACTTCGCCAGCGTGCACGGGCACAACATCGACCCCGGGAACGTGGTGACGCTGGTGTCGGATGACAGCAGCACCTTCGGGACGGCGGTGACGCGCGCGACCTTCACGAAGGCGCGGCCCAGCTTCTACGCCGTCCTGGGGGCGATCGTCTACGCCCGCTTCTGGAGGATCAAGATCGTGGGCATCAACGCCCCGGCCTCCGGCGCCATCTACATCGGAGAGCCCGTGCTCGCGCAGCAGCTCGGCCTGGCCCGCGGGAGCAATTTCCCGATCAGGACCGACTGGCAGATGCCGCAGGCGCGAATGCGGTCGGCCAGCCGGCGCCAATACGTCTACAACTGGAGCCGGGACCACCTGCGGACGGTCACCTTCCCGTTCAGCTACCGGAACCTCGCCCAGCACCAGGAGGCGCGGGACGAGATCATCCGGCGCACGGCCGGAGGCCTGTACCCGCTCGTGATCGTCCCGCTCGACGACGACGCGGAGACCGTGATCTTCGGTCGCATCCAGGGCGATTGGTCTTCCTCGCAGGCGCAACTCAACGTCCGAGAGGCCGACCTGGTGATCGAGGAGGACCCGATGCCGACATTCGTGGGTTGAGAGCATCGTAAAATGCTACGCTTCAACCGGGTATGAGCGGCGAGGGGAATGGAGTGGTGGACAAGGCGGCAGAGCACTTCGGCTATCTGATTGCATACCTTTTGCCTGGGCTGGCTGGCCTGTGGGCGGCGTCCTACTGCTCGCCTGTTGTGAAGACGTGGCTGACCGAGGCCGCGACGCACGACACGTCTGTGGGCGGGTTCTTGTTTCTGATGGTGGCGGCTGTCGGCGTGGGGATGGCGGTGCAGGCGCTGAGATGGTGCGTGTTCGATCACCTTCTTCCGAAGCTTGGCAGCGCCTACCTCCGGGACACGTGGGGCGTCGGCCCGAGACCTCGGTACGACGAGAGTCGCGCGAACGAAGCGGGCGTGCAAGCCGCCTTGATCCAGATCCGAGACCAGCACTACAGGTACTACCAGTCCCAGGGCGGTCTCGCGGTCGCCCTTCCCATTGTATTTGTCGCGTGGCTGTTCTGTCACGGAGCTGGCCTCCGCGCGTTGTACCTCGGCCCCGCCTTTCTCGCGCTGGAGGCTGTGCTATTCTTCGCGGCGCTCGATGCGAACCGGCGCGGGCGCGACAAGCGATTGGGCCTGCTGGGGGAATTGAGCCGTGAGGAGGAGGGTCCTGATGTCCAACGGCGACTACATGAGGGAGGGACCACCCCCAAAGCCGCACGTTGACAGGCCAAGCGAAGGTAAGCCCGAACCTCGCCAGGTACCGCCGCAGAAGAAAGAGCCGCCGAAGCCGCGACCGTCACCGAAGAAGAAGTAGGCCGTTCTCTCCAGCGAGGGGTCGGTGGTGAGTGAAGCCCTGATCGGGTTGGTGGGCGTGATCGTCGGTAGCGCACTGACTACCTTGACTGATTTCGTGCGCTCTCGTGCAACATTTCAAAGAGAAAAAGCGTGGGAACTCTTCGAAGAGAAGCGGCGCCACATCGAGGCGATCTACGAAGCGGTTGAGAATCACCGGGACGCGTATCGTCGAACGCTGGGGCAAGCGATCGCGCTCCACAGCGGGGTCAACGACAAGCCGGACTTTCCAGCGGTGCCATGGGCTAGACTCCGAATGCTGGTCCATCTCTATGGCCAGGATGTGCTCGACGAGATGTCTGTGGTAGAGCAGGTGGGAAAGGAGTTCGGAGAGATCCTCGGCCAGACATTTCGCAAATCCCCGCCGGAAGAGAGCAGGCAATTGATGGGGAATCTGCTTGAGGTGTTTGGGAAGCTCACCGCTGCGTATGACGATCTGCTGTTCAAACTCGTGCTCGTCGCAACGCG
>Ga0070704_100001803_pt1 | contig 11778 bp, 11 predicted proteins | sample KBSK5252metaG_FD_65467 | JGI IMG/M metagenome (GOLD analysis project Ga0070704, IMG submission 65467) | Corn, switchgrass and miscanthus rhizosphere microbial communities from Kellogg Biological Station, Michigan, USA - KBS K5-25-2 metaG | ecosystem: Host-associated > Plants > Roots >... | reverse complement strand
GAAGGCAAGCGCCGCACGCTGTGCATCTCCTCGCAGGCGGGATGCGCGTTGGGGTGCGTGTTCTGCGCGACGGGACGGATGGGGTTCCGGCGCAATCTTTCTGTGGCGGAGATCGCCGGTCAGGTCCGCGAGCTGGTCCTGGCCGCCGGCGCACCGAAGCCTACCAACGTCGTGTTCATGGGCATGGGGGAGCCGCTGCTCAACTGGGACGCGGTCGATCCGACCCTCACGATCTTGAACCAACCCGACGGGTTCGGGATCGGCGCGCGGCGCATCACCGTTTCGACTGTGGGGATCCTGCCGAATCTGACGAAGTTGGCGCAGCGGCCGGAGCAGTTCCGGCTTGCCCTGTCGCTGCACGCGCCCACCGCGACGCTGCGCCGCGAGTTGATGCCGATCGAGAAGAAGTACAAGCTGCCCGATGTCATGGAGGCCCTGAAGCAGTTCCGGCGGCGCGTGACACTCGAGTACGTGTTGATCGGGGGAAAGAACGACACGCTGGAAAACGCGGATCAGCTCGCGGGGCTCGCCCAGCCCCTCGGCGCCCTCGTCAACTTGCTGCCGCTCCATCCGGGGGGTGCCCCCGATTTAGCCGCGACCGGGCGGGCCCGGATGATCGCGTTCGAGCGCCGGCTCAAGTCGCGCGGCGTCGAGGCGGTGCTCAGACGCAGCCGCGGCCTCGACATCAGCGCCGCCTGCGGTCAGCTACGGGTGGAAGTCCTGTCGCGGAGCAAAGTCGGCGCCCAAGAGCACGCTGGCGTCGAGTAGACGCGTGCTGTCGAGCTCGACCTCTACCCGCCCCACGCCCAACGCCCTCCGTACGGCCTCGCCAAGGTCCTTCGATCCCCGCCTTACGATGATGCGCGTCGAGTCGCTGATGCCCAAGGTCGCCGGCGCGTTACCGAAGTAGACCACATCAATTCCCGCGCGCCGCAGCACCCGCGTTCCGACGCGCGCCTTGCCGGGCGTGCCGCTCGCGTTGAGCACTTCGACCACGAGCGCCGGCCCGCGGTCGCCTGGCACGGCGTGGGCGGGAGCGCCGTCCCGCCCGCAGCCGGCGAGCGCGAGCAGGAGGCCGACTAGCGAGACGCCAGCGCGTTCCAGAAGGCCACCGTTTCCGGGAGCAGTGGCCACCCCGACCGCAGTACCCACTCGATCCGCCGTCGCGCGACCTCGCGCAGCACCGCATCCCGGTCGGCCGGCACGCGCGCGGCGAGGGCGCGCCGTCCGTCCCGATCGAAGTCGCGGCCCGGGTCGAGGAAATCGGCGAGGTACAGCATCCGTCCCACGTCGTCCCATCCGGCGTACCCGATCGTGTGATAGCGCACCGCGTCGAGGACGCCACGGTCGCGCTCCCCGTCCTGCGCTGCACGCTCCGCGGCGGCGGGTCCGTGCGCCATCAGATCCTTCAGGGGTGCGTCACGCAGCGCGTCGTGCAGCCAGGCGGCGCGGAGCCAGCGGTCACGTTCGGGCTGGGCAATGCGCATCGCGTCGGCCCACTCGCCCAGCAACGCGGCGACGCGCTCGACATGACTGCGGCGCGCCGGCGTGACCTGCGCCCAGGCCGGCAGGTTCACGCCCGTACCGTCGGGTCGGCCGCGACACCCTCGCCCAGCACGACGTTGTCGATGAGGCGCGTGGCGCCGACGCGCGCCGCGAGGACCGCGACACTGCGCGGCGTCGCGCGACTCACGGGCTGCAAGTCTTCATCCACCAGGGCGAGATACTCCGGCTCGACGCCGGGCGTTCGCAAGACCTCCATACCGCGACGTTGCAGCACGGCCGGATCGGCCTCCCCGCTCCGCCACGTCTGCTCCACCATGCGCAGCGCCCGCGACAGCGCCACCGCGGAGCGGCGTTGATCCGGGTTCAAGTAGTTGTTGCGTGACGACAGCGCGAGGCCGTCGAGCTCGCGGATGGTGGCGAGCACGTCGATCGTAACGGCGAAGTCCAGGTCCCGCACCATGCGTTTCACGAGCGTCGCCTGCTGAAAGTCCTTCCGGCCGAAGACGCCCAAGTCGGGGGCGACGATGTGAAACAGCTTCGCGACGACGGTCAAGACACCGGCAAAGTGCCCCGGGCGCGCGGCGCCCTCGAGCGTGTCGCCCGCTGCACCTCCCGTGACGCGCGCGACCGGCTCGGCCGGATACATCTCGGATCCATCGGGGACGAACAGGCAATCCACGCCTCGCTGCTCGGCGAGCTGGCGGTCGCGGGGCAGATCGCGGGGATACGTGTGGAAGTCTTCCTTGGGACCGAACTGGAGGGGATTGACGAAGATGCTCACGACGACGCGGTCGGCGAGCTCCTTGGCCCGGTCCACGAGGCGGAGATGCCCCTCGTGGAGGAAGCCCATCGTCGGGACGAGCCCGATCCTGCGGCCGCGGGCGCGCTCGGCTTGGGACCAGGCGCGCATCTCGGCGAGGCTCCCTAGAACTCGCGCTTCTTCATCTCCGAAAAGAAGTCGCGCCGCTCGAGATCGTCGTCCGTCGTCTCGGCCGGCAGCGTCGGGTCGTATTTACGACGCGTTTTGGGCTTCGCCTTCTCCGCCTTGGCTATGTTCTTCTTGATCAGCTTCGCCATCTTTTCGTCTTCGCTCTTGGACATCGTCCCTTCCTAGCGTTAAAGGGCTCCCCGAATTTACACTCCCCCCCCGTCATTTCCCAAACGAATGCTCCGGCCCCGGGTACCGTCCCTCCCGTACCTCCGCGGCGAACAGGCGCGCAACCTCCTGCACTTCGTCCGCCATGGCCGCGTACTTCTTTACGAACTTTGCCGAGAACCGGTCATTCAGGCCCAGCATGTCGTGCAGCACGAGCACCTGCCCGTCGCAGGCCGGTCCCGCGCCGATGCCGATCGTGGGGATCGTGAGTGCCTTACTGATCTGTGAGGCGAGCGGCGCGGGGATCAGCTCCAGCACCACCGCGAACGCGCCCGCATCCTCGAGCGCCTTGGCATCGGTCTTGAGGCGTTCAGCTGCCACGTCGTCCCGGCCCTGCACGCGATAGCCGCCGAGTGCATGCACCGATTGCGGCGTCAACCCGATATGCCCCATCACCGGAATCCCCACGTCCACCAGGCGGCGCACCGTCGGCGCCATCGTCTGCCCGCCTTCGAGCTTGATGGCGTGGCACGCGGTTTCCTGCATCGCGCGGCCGCAGTTGCGCACCGCGTCTTCGGGCGTCACCTGATAGGTGAGGAACGGCATATCGCACACCACCAGTGCCCGTTCCACACCGCGGCGCACCATTCTGGTGTGGTAGATCATCTGATCGAGCGTCGCGGACAATGTCGACGGCGCCCCAGCGAGGACCTGGTTCACCGAGTCGCCGACGAGCAGGATGTCGATGCCGCTCGCGTCGAGCAGGCGGGCGAAGAGCGCATCGTAGCACGTGAGCGCCACGATCCGCTCCCCCTTCTTTTTCATCTCGAGCAGGGACTGTGTCGTCACGTTAGACATGGCTGAGCGTCTCGAGCTCGGCGATCTCGCGGAGCCAGAAGTCACGGTTGGGAAGTTCGGGATGGGGGATCGTCAGATCGGTCTCGTGCACCGCGCGGTCGCCGAACCGCACGATGTCGAGGTCGAGCGTGCGTGGTCCCCAGCGCTCGCGCCGCTCGCGCCCCCGCTCCGCCTCGATCGCACGGCACGCGGCGAGGAGTGCACGAGGCGTGAGCGTGGTCTCGAGCACGATCATCTGATTCAGGTAGGGCCCTTGCGCCACCGGGCCGAGCGGGGCGGTTTCCTCGACGCGGGACGCGCCGGCGAGGCGCGTCCCCGGGAGCGCGGCCAGGCGCTCCCGCGCGTGCGCGAGGTGGGCGGCGCGGTCACCGACATTGGAGCCGAGGGCCACAAAGACTCGTTCCGTCACGCTGGAATGCTACGCAGGCTACGCGACGCTGGCAAAGCCGCGCGTCAGGTCGCGCAGCATCGTGGCCACTTGCTCCAGGTCACGGGTCGCCCGTTCGAGGTCGGTCAGTCCCTGCGCCGCCTCGACGGCGCGGGTCGCCACATCGTCCGCCTCCGTGCGGTTCTGGCCCGCGATCTTCGCCACCGCATTGATGCGCTGCCGCAGGCGGGCGAACGCCAGGTCCTGCTCCCCGGCGGCGTCGGTGATGCGGCCCGCGTGCGCGGTGGCTTCGGCGGTGGCCGCCACGATCGCGTCCAGCGCCTCGAGCGCTGCCGCCGACAGCTCTTCGACGCCTCCGACGTTGACTTGGCCTTTCCGCATTTGCTCGACGACTTCCCCGACTTGCCGGTGAATGTCCTGTACCAGGTCCCCGGCCTCGGCGGCCGCCGTGGCGCTCTGCTCGGCGAGGTGCCGCACCTCGTCGGCCACCACGGCGAATCCCTTGCCGTGCTTCCCGGCGCGCGCCGCCTCGATCGCGGCGTTGAGCGCGAGCAGGTTCGTCATGTCGGCCAGCTCGCGGATCGAAGCGATGAATCCCGTGATGCGCCGGCTCATTTGCCCGAGCCCCTGCACCTTGCTCGAGCTCTCGCCCACGAACGATTTCAGGGCCACCAGCCGCTCGATGGCGTCGCGGATCTGGGTGCGGTTGCGGCTCGCGACGTCGCTCGCCGCACTCGAGGCCCGCGCCGCGCCCGCCCCGTCGTCCGAGACGCGCCGCGACACCTGCGCCAGGCTCTCGGTGGCCTCGAGCCCGCCGGAGACCTCGCCCTCCTCGCGCCGCACGCCCTCCCGGATCACGCCGGTCGACGTCGCCACCGCCGCCGCCGCCTTTTTCAACGTCTCCGCCGTCTGCGCGATCGTGGCGAGCTGGCGCGTCATCCGCTCGACCGTCTCGACCAGGGGCCGTCGCAGATCCGTGATGTGGACGGCGGTCGCCAACTGGTTCGCGAATGTCGTGATCGTGAGGACGTCCTGGCGGCGGTAGCTGTTCTTCTTGTGGTGCTCGATCTCCAACGTGCCGATCACCTGGTCGCCGAACTTGAGCGGGACGATCACCAGGCTCTGCACGGCGAGCGGCGCATCGGCCACGCGCTTGTCGCGTGTGACGTCGTCGATGACCGCCGTCTCCCCGCTCGTCACCACCTGCTGGCGGAGCGTGGTCGTGTCTTCCGACGGCTCGCCGCGGCCCTCGCGCCCCTGCGCGGAGCGGTGCGCCAGCGTCATCACGCCGTCGTGCAGCCGGTAGATGCGGAAGTCTCCCCAGTCCACGAGCCGGTGCGCTAAGCGCTCGATGCGGCGGAACGAGTCCTCGAGACTGATGTTGGCCGTGATCACGGCTTCCATGGCGTGGATCTTGTTCAGCTCCTCGGCGGAAATCGCTTCCTCCACCATCTGCTTGAGGAGCAGTCCCAGGAACGTGACGACGAGCCCCACGATCACCCAGGCGCCAATCGACCACGACACCACCGCGGCGACGAGCACGGTGGTCGCCAGCACGGTGGCGGCGTAGCCGATCACCTCGTAGCGAATGATCATCATCCGCTCGCCCGGCTCGAGCTTCGCCCGGATAATCAGGCTGAAGTAGAACAGGAGCCGGCTGAACACGAAATACGCGAGGGCGTATCCCGCGAACGCGGGCAGCAGGTCGATCGTCAGCTCGGGCGCCGTGATCTCGAGCCAATGGAGCACGGTCGCATACACGCCGTACGCGGCGACGAGCGCGATCACCTCGCGTCCCAGGTTGATCCACGCGACTCGCAGCGGCTTGCGCTGCCACACGGAATCGGCGGCGACGACCGCTGCCGCGATCGAGAGCATCGTGGCCGGCACGCCGACGAGCAGGCTCCCCAAGAGCCCCACCAGCGCCGTCTGCGTCAAGTAGGAGTACTTGCTCAGGGGGATCGCCATGCCACGCAGGGCGACCGCCGCCCCGAACAACACCACGAGTTCCGGGGTCTGCCCCAGCCAGCGTCGGTCGGCGACGAGGACGCCCAGCAGCACGACGCTGCCCGCCCACGCGAGTCCCTGGCTGTAGAGCGTGACGAACCGCCCCATGTTCATGCGTGCACCGCCGCGGCCAATTCGCGTACGAGCCGCTCTGCCGCTCCGACACCGCCCTGCGCCAGGGCGTCCATCAGGGCGCTCCCCACCACCACGCCGTCCGCGTAGCGCGCCGCGGCGGCCGCCTGCGCGGGCGTGCTGATGCCGAATCCCACGGCGACCGGCACGGGAGTCGCAGCCCGCACGCGGCGCACGTGTTGCTCGAGATCCGCCGGGATCTGATCTCGCGCCCCCGTGACTCCGAGCCGCGATATCAGGTACACGAAGCCCGTCGCGCCGGTCAACGCCGCCGCCAGACGCGCGTCATCGGTCGTGGGCGCGACCAGACGGATCAACGCCAGCGGGCTGCGGGTCACCGCCGACTCCACGACGGGATCGGCGCCGGCGGGCAGGTCGGTGAGCACTAGGCCGGCCACCCCGGCGGCATGCGCATCGGCGACGAAACGCTCCACGCCATACGCCAGCACGGGATTCAAGTAGGTCATGATGACGACGGGCACGGCGAGCGCCGCCTCGCGGATCAGCGTCAGGACGCCGGCCGCGGTCATGCCCTGCTCCAGGGCGGCTTGGGTGGTGCGCTGAATGGTGGGTCCGTCGGCCAGCGGGTCGGAGAACGGCACGCCGACCTCGACGAAATCGGCCCCGGCGGCTTGGGCCGCCCGCAGCACGTCGCGGGAGACGGCGGGCGTGGGAAACCCGGCCGTGACGTAGGGAATGAGGGCCCTCCCCCTCCCCCGGCCGCCGAGCGCCCGCCACCGCGCGGCGATCGGATGCTCAGACAAAGTAGTCGCTGACCGTGATGCCGTATTTGACGGGGTCGGTGACCTTGACGATGGTGCGCGGGTAATTGCCCTGCTCATCCTTGTGCGCGAGGTCGACGATGGTGCCGGGTTGCAGCAACGCCCCGTCGGGCGTCGTCACGACCCGGACCACAGGACGATGGACGTGCGTCACGTCGGGGTTGGCGGTGTGCACGATCGCCACCTCATAGGTGTCGAGAATGACGCACGTGCCGACGGGATAGATGCCGATCAGGTTAATGAACGCCTTCACGACCACCGGGTCGTAGCCGCGGCGCGGGTTCTCCCACATCTCCTTCAAGACCTGGTCGGGTTGGATCGGGACGGTCTGATAGACGCGGCGGCTCGTGGCTGCGTCGAAACCGTCGGACACCGCGATGATCTTTGAATAGATCGACAGCTCGCGCGGCCGAATCGACTTCGGGTACCCCGTGAGGTCCGTCTTCATGTGATGCTCGTAGGCCGCCACCATCCCCCGGTAGGGGATTTCCCCGTAGCCACGCAGCCCGAACAATGTGAGCACGCCAAGCCACGGGTGCGCCTGCATGATTCGCCACTCCTCGTCGGTGAGGCCCCCTTCCTTATTGAGCACCTCGAGCGGCACGCGCGACTTGCCCACGTCATGGAACAGCGCCGACATGCCGAGATCGTAGAGCTGCAGCTTGGTGAGGCCGAGCTTGCGGCCCAGCGCGACCGAGAAAATGCAGACGTTCACCGAATGGGTGAACGTGTACTCGTCGTAGTCGCGCAGCGTGGTCAGGCCGACGAGCGAGGACTCGTTGTTCAGGACCTGATCGACGATCGCCTGCACGGCGCGCTTCACCTTCTTGACGTTGGCGGTGCGACCCATCCGGATGCTGTTGATCACCTCTTTGGTGACCGCGACCGAGCGGGCGTACGTGCGTTTCGCGGCTTCCTTCTGCCGCTCCTCCTCCTCCACGTCCTCTTCGCTCTCGAGCGGCGGCTCCACACTGATGAACGAAACGCCGCCGTCCACCATCTTCTGTGAGATCTCGAACAGTTTGTTGGGGTGTGCGTCCCGAGCCGCATACGCGAGCAGCAGGGAGACGAAGATCTGGAGTTGCTTGCGGTCCACGCCCTCGTCGAGACGCACCGCCCCGATCCCGCACTGGCTGAAGACATTGAGGATGTGCGAGAACGACGCGTAATTGTCGAGGTCCAGGCGCAGCCGCGTCGAGTTGACGAAGATGAACTCGCCTTGCAGCCGGATCTCGATCTCGCGCTCCACGTCCAGCAGGTGCTTGGTGGTGCCCGCGAGGTCGTCCAGTGCCTTCTGCACCTGCGCGTTCTCGATCGGGTAGAGCTTGAGCGACCGGAATACCGTGTAGAGCACGACGAGGAAATCGCGTCCCGCATGCCGCAGGAAACCGTCCGTGGTCTGGACGGTTTCCATCATGGAGGGGCGGCGGGTGCCGGACTCGCTCATCCACCCACCTCCCGCAGCGCGCGGCTTACGGCGTTCCGCACGAGCGGTTCCTTGTCCTGCATCACCTTCTGCAGCACGTCGCGCGCCGCGGGCACCCGGATCTTGCCCAGCGCCATCGCGGCGCAGGCACGGGTCTCGGGGTCCTCCTTGCGCGACAGCATCCCGCCCTTCGGGACGAGGATCTTCTCGAGCACCGGGATGCCGGAGGCCCCTGCGAGGGCGCCGTAGGCCTCGAAGAACGTCATCTTCTCGGTGAGGTCCGAGTCTTTCAATTTGTTGCCGAGCACCGCCGCCTCGATGCGCGGGAACGCGTTCCGCGCTCCTCGCTGCCCCAGGAATTTCACCGCCGCGATCCGCACGTCGCGGTCGCTGTCATCGATCGCTTTCTCCAGGAGGCGCACGGCGTTCGGGCTGGCGATCGTCGTGAGCGCCTCGACGACCACGAGCTTCAGCTCCCGGTCGCCGCGCTCCAGCAACACCCCCATCCCGTCGGGCGCCCCGGGGAGCTTGAGCCGGCCGGCGAGGCGCACCATCTCGATTTGCACGGCGGGGTCGTCGCTGCCCAGGGCTTTGAGCACCTCGGCGCCGTGCGTCGTCGCCAGCCGCTCGGCCGACGCTTGCACCAACGCTCGGACGCGCTCGTTACTCAGCTTCGGGAGCCACCCCATCAGGGTCGCCAGCGCTTCGGCGCGCAACTCCGTGAACAGCTCGCTCAACTCCTCCTCGCTCGGATGCCCGGCCGCTTCGTCCAACGACTGCAGCAGCTGGGACAACGCGTCGGGCTGCGACAGGCGGGTCGGGAGCGACTCGAGGGTCTGGCGGTGCTCCGGGATCAACTCGCGGGCGCGTTGCTGGATCACCTTGCTCTCGCGCAGGATGAACGCGACGGAGCGGAAATCCCCCGCGCCGAGCAGGTAGGGAATGAAGTTCTCGAGAATCGAGATCAGCTCGCTGCGGACCGTGCCGTACGTCTGCAGCTCGAGCAAGTCGAACAGCATCGCCAGGACGTTGCGGCGCAAATCCTGGGCGTACTCGCGCTCGACCTCCTTGTGGAGATACTCGATCTCCTTGTCGTCGAGGAAATACAGGGTCGTGTCGAAATCGTCGACGGACACGAGTCCCTCGCGCTTGGGTGGCGCCTCGTCCTCCACTTGCCGCCGGACGGTGGAGGGATCCAGGCCGCGCCCGCCGGCCTCGCCGCCGGCACCGCCGCCGCCGATGGGCGCCGCCGTCTCGCCCCGCTCGATCGGCACCGCGTTCTCGCTCGCCAGCTCGCGGAACGTGTAGTTGACGAACTGGAAGTCTTCCGCCCATAGCAGCGTCAGCAAATCGTCCGGCGCATCGGCTTGCAGGTTCTTCGCTTGATGCAGCACCGCGAGGAATCGAACGATCTCGAGATCTTCGACGCCGGGCTTGAACGTGAGCGAGCGCACACCGTCTTTGTACAGCGTCCATGCGATGCTCTCGTTACGCTGCGCCTGGCTGTAGACGGCGTGGTCCTCCCACCGCATCTCCGTTTCGCCGATGTCGAGGATCAGGTCGTCGGTGGCCTGCCAGACCTGCCGGAATGCGGCACGGACGTTGTCGACGGCGCGCTGGTAGACGGGATTGTTCGGCAGGTACAGCTGCGTGGCCCGCATCCCCTTGCTGATGATCTGCATCAGCTCCTCGATCTGCGAGGGCGGTAGCGCGAGTTCGGGGACTGCGGGGTTGGTCAGAGCGTCGCTCCCGTGAGCTCGGCGACCATGGCGACGTCCTTGTCGCCGCGGCCGCTCAGGTTGATCAGAATCACATCGTCCGTTGCCCAACGCCCTCGATTCGCTAGCACCCACGCGACGGCGTGCGCGCTCTCGAGGGCCGGCAGAATGCCTTCGAGGCGGGACAGGGACGCGAAGGCGTCGAGCGCCGCGCGGTCCGTGACCGATTGATACAATACCCGACCCGAGTCCTTCAGGTAAGCGTGTTCGGGGCCGACCCCGGGGTAGTCGAGTCCCGCAGAAACGCTATGCGCCGGTTGAACTTGCCCAGCCGCATCCTGCAGGAGGTAACTGCGGCTCCCATGGAACACGCCGGGCCGGCCCTTGCCGAGGGTCGCGGCGTGGCGTCCGCTCGCCAAGCCATCGCCGGCAGCCTCGACCCCCACCAGCTCCACCTCCGCATCCCCGAGAAAGGCCGTGAAGATCCCGATCGCGTTGGAGCCACCGCCCACGCACGCGACCACGGTGCGCGGCAGCCGCCCCGGTACCCGCTCCAGCAGCTGGGCCCGTGCCTCACGCCCGATCACGGACTGAAAGTCACGCACCAATCGGGGGAACGGATCTGGCCCTACCACCGACCCGATGATGTAATGGGTGGTCGTCACGTTGGTGACCCAATCGCGTAACGCTTCGTTGGTCGCGTCCTTGAGCGTTCGCGTGCCTGATGTGACGGGCACGACCTTCGCCCCCATCAGCTCCATGCGATACACGTTGAGCCGTTGGCGTCGCATGTCCTCCTCGCCCATGAACACGACGCACTCGAGGCCGAAACGCGCGCACACGGTCGCGGTCGCGACGCCGTGCTGCCCCGCCCCGGTTTCCGCGATGATGCGCCGCTTGCCCATCCGGCGGGCGAGGAGCACCTGGCCGAGGGTGTTGTTGATCTTGTGCGCGCCCGTATGGTTCAAGTCCTCGCGCTTCAGAACGACCCGGGCCTTGACCTCGGCCGAGAGCCGCGGCACGTCCGTGAGTGGCGTGGGTCGCCCCACGTAATTCTTGAGGAGCCCGTCGAGCTCGGTCCAGAACTTGGGGTCGGCGCGCGCGGCGTCGTAGAGCTGCGCCAGCTCGTCGAGCGCGTGCATCAGCGTCTCGGGGACGTAGCGCCCGCCGTATGGTCCGAAGCGCCCCGCTCCCTCCCGCGTCACTTCAGTCACGCCGGATCCTCCCCACACCCGTAAGGGCCCGTACCGCTGTCTCCGGATCGTCGTGGCGCGCCAGGCTGGTGCCCACGAGTACGAAATCCGCGCCCGCGGCTGCCATCCGCTCCACGTCCCCGCGCCCCTCGATCCCGCTTTCGGCGACGACCGGGACGTCGCGCGGCACCCGGGCTACAACGTCTTCGGCGCCGCGGAGATCCACAGTGAAGGTCGTAAGATCTCGAGCGTTCACTCCCACCGCCGTCGGTCGGAGCTCGAGCGCCCGCTCGAGCTCGCCTGGCGTGTGTACCTCCACGAGAATCCCGAGGCCGTAGCCTGCGGCGGCCGACGCCAATGCGGTCAGCCGGTCCGGCGCGAGGACGCGGACGATCAACAAGACAGCACTCGCACCCGCCGCGCGGGCCTCCAGAATCTGCGTCTCGTCGAGGATGAAGTCCTTGCGGAGCACGGGGAGCGGCAGCGCCGCCGCCACCTGGGAGAGGTCATCGAGGGACCCGCCAAAATGGGCCTCGTCGGTCAGGACGGAGATCGCCACCGCCCCCCCCCGCGCATATGCCCGGGCGTGGGCCACCGGATCGAGGTCGGGGCGGATCGCGCCCTGGGAGGGGGACCGACGCTTTATCTCCGCCACGATCCCGACCGTCGGGG
>Ga0070704_100001799_pt1 | contig 11787 bp, 9 predicted proteins | sample KBSK5252metaG_FD_65467 | JGI IMG/M metagenome (GOLD analysis project Ga0070704, IMG submission 65467) | Corn, switchgrass and miscanthus rhizosphere microbial communities from Kellogg Biological Station, Michigan, USA - KBS K5-25-2 metaG | ecosystem: Host-associated > Plants > Roots >... | reverse complement strand
CCGCGGGTCAACGTGCTGTTGCTCAACCTCGCACTCGACAGTCTCGGAAGGACTCCATAACCATGCGTCTCGTCTTCGCTGCCCTGGTGGCTCCTGCGCTGCTCCTGGCGCAGGGCAGGGCAGGACCCCAGAAGCCACAGCCGGCGGCGCCGTTTGCGTTCGCGGACTTCACCTGGCTGAACGGCAACAGCCGCCAGCACACCGCGGTGCTCGATTCGAAGTACTTCACGGGCGAGTTTCGCGTCGACGCGACTTACATCTACGATTTCAATCAGCCGATCGACCATACCCTCGTCGGGACGTCCGAAAGCGGGCGCACGCAGGAAATCCAGGTCCAGCAGCTCGGGATCGGTGGCGACTTCCACGCCGGCAAGGCCCGCGGGCGGCTGATGACGCAGTTCGGCATGTATTCGACGATGACCCCGCGCAACGACGCGAGCCCGGCACGCGGCCAGTGGGACCTCGCCAACGCCTACCGCTATCTGTCGGAGGCTTACGGCGGGATCCATCTCGACAAGATGCACGGCATCAACATCGATGCCGGCATCTTCATGTCGTACGTCGGCCTGTTCAGCTATTACAACTACGACAACTGGGCCTACCAGCCGTCGTACGTGTCGTCCAACACACCGTGGTTCTTCAACGGCATCCGGATTCAGTTCTTCCCGAGCGACAAACTCAAGATCGAGCCCTGGATCATCAACGGCTGGCAATCGTACGGCATGTTCAACGGCGCGCCCGGCTTCGGGGCGCAAGTGCTGTGGCGCGCGAACGGCAACGTCTCCCTTCTGTCGAACAACTATTACGGCCACGATTGGTTGGGACTCCCCGATCGCTGGCGCGTGCACACCGACAATAGCCTGCAGATCAAGTATCTCGACCGACCGAAGGCAGCGATCCGCCGGGCCGCATTCTCCCTGACCGTTGATGTGGGTTGCGAAAGCGGGAGCGGCGTGACCTGTCGGGGCGGCTCGGGTGGGCCCGCGCAAAACTTCACGGGGTTTATGCTCTACAACCGGCTATGGCTCAAGAATGATCAGTTGGCCGTCACGGTCGGCGGGGGGTCGATGAACAACCCCGGCCGCTATCTGGTGCTGGTTCCGCCGATCAACGGAGCGACAGCGTTATCCGGCGCGCCGACCTACTTCACGTACAACCCCGGGGACAAGTTCAGTGCCTGGGATGCGTCGATCAGCGTGGACGTGATGCCCGATGAGTTCGTGACGTTTCGGTCCGAGCTCGACTACCGCGCGGCGAGTGTCCCGTATTTCGCCGGGCGGGGCGGAGTCACCCCGCCGGGCGGCAACCAGGGGGCTCCCGGATCGAACGTCCCGGGATTCACGCCCGATCTTCGCAGGAACGAGACGCGCTTGAATTTTGCGCTGCTCGTGAAGCTCTAGTCATGAGCCCGGCTCGCGGCTATGGACTGGCCGCCCTGGTGCTCGTGGTTTGCACGGCGCTCGGCACGGCTGTGCTGCAGTGGCTGTCCATCACTGACGTGGCGATGCTCTACCTGCTCGGCGTCGGGCTAGTGGCGACGTGGGGCACTCGACGCCAAGCGGTCACCGCGGCAGTGCTGTCGGTTGCCCTGTTCGATTTCTTTTTCGTGCCGCCCCGATTCACGTTCACCGTCGAGGACACCCACTACGTCTTCACCTTCGCCGTGATGCTTGCGGCCGCATTGGTGATCAGCCGATTGGCCGAGCGGGTCCGCAGCGAGGCACGCGCGGCCGAAACCCGCGAGCGGGGCACTACGGCGCTGTACCCGATGCGTGGTGACCTACTCGAAGCCCACACGCTGGACGACGTGCTCGGGGTCATTCGCCACCACGTTCGGACTGCCTTCGACGCCGACGCGGAGGTGCTGCTGCGTGAGGCGACCCATCTCGCCACGGTCGGGGCGTCAGGACAGGAATCGGAGGCTGGTCTCCGAATCGCCGAGTCGGCTTATCAATCGTGGCAGTCGGTGGGGCGGGGGACCAAGACTTTCCCGGACGCGGACGCGCTGTATCTCCTGCTGGTCGGCACCCACGGTCGCCTCGGTGTCCTCGCGGTGCGTCCCGACGACCGGGCGCTCTTCGACGATCCCGCGGTACAATGGCTGTTGCAGACCTTCGCCGCGCAGGCGGCGCTGGCAATCGAAAGGGTCAGGGCCGTACGTTAGCGCCCGTATGACAGGACGCAGGCCGGACCCCGAGGCGCTGTTGGCGCGCGTACAAGAGGAAGAGCGCCGCGCCGGCCGAGGCCGCCTCAAGATCTTCTTCGGCGCCTCACCCGGCGTGGGCAAGACGTACGCAATGCTCGAGGAAGCCCGCGCCAGGCGGCGCGACGGCGTCGATCTCGTCGTCGGCGTCGTCGAGACCCATGGTCGAGTCGAGACCGCCGCACTCATCGAGGGCCTCGAGATTCTGCCGCGGCGTTCGCTCGAGTATCGCGGCGGCACGCTGAAGGAATTCGACCTCGACGCGGCACTCGCGCGCCGCCCCTCGCTCATTCTCGTCGACGAGCTCGCCCACACCAACGCGCCCGGCTCACGGCACGCCCGGCGCTTCCAGGATGTCGAAGAGCTTCTCGCCGCCGGAATCGACGTCTACACGACGCTCAACGTGCAGCACCTCGAAAGCCTCAACGACGTCGTCGCGCAGATCACCGGCATTCAGGTTCGCGAGACGGTACCCGATTCGATTCTCGAGCAGGCCGACGAGCTCGAGGTTGCGGACCTGTCGGCCGAGGATCTGCTCAAGCGCCTCGAGGAGGGCAAAGTCTACGTGCCGGAGGAAGCGGCGCGCGCGATCGAGCGCTTCTTCCGCAAAGGGAATCTCATCGCGCTGCGCGAGCTCGCGCTGCGCCGGGCGGCCGAGCGAGTCGATGCGCAGATGCGCGGCTACATGCGCGAGCACGGCATCCGGGAGACGTGGCCTGCGGGAGAGCGGGTCCTCGTCTGCATCGGGCCGAATCCGGCGGGCGCCCGGCTCGTCCGCGCTGGGAAGCGCATGGCGACGAGCCTCAAATGCGACTGGACGGTGCTGTACGTCGAGGCGCCGGGACAACGGATCTCCGCGAGCGATCGCGAGGCCCTGGTACAGAATCTCCAGCTCGCCGAGGAGCTTGGGGCGCAGACGGCGACGGTGAGCGGCCTGAACGCCGCCGAGGAAATGCTCGCCTACGCGCGCGCGCGTAACGTCACGAAGATCGTCGTCGGCAAGCCGACCCACAGCCGTTGGCGCGACAAGCTGTTCGGATCAACGCTGGACCGGCTGGTGCGTGGTTCGGGCGAGATCGACGTGTACGTCATCACGGGTGACGTGGCTGACGCGCAGCGCGCGCCCGCCCCGCGCGCTGGGCAAGGATCGCCGCCCGGCGAGTACGTGCGTGCCGCCCTCGTCATCGCATTCTGTGCCGCGATCAGCTTCCCGCTGTCCTCGCGGCTCTCGGTGACGGATGTCGCGATGATCTTCCTGCTCGGCGTCGTATTCGTCGCCTCACGCTACGGCCGCGGACCATCGGTTTTCGCGTCGCTCCTGTCGATTGCCTCATTCGACTTCTTCTTTGTGCCGCCGCGGTTCACGTTCTCCGTGTCCGACGTGCGGTATGCACTGACGTTCGGCGTGATGCTCGCCGCGGCGCTGGTAGCCAGTCACTTGACGCTGCGCATCCGTGCCCAGGCCCAGACGGCGCGCGACCGCGAGCGCCGCACCGGTGCCGTGTATGCGATGAGCCGGGCGCTCGCCGCCGCGCGCACGCCCGCCGATCTGATCGCCATCGCCACGCGCCACCTGACCGACACGTTCAACGCCGACATGCAGATCCTGATGCCGGATCCGGCAGGGCGATTGGAAGGCGGCACCCTCGACGAGAAGGAGCGGAGCGTCGCGCAGTGGGTGTTCGATCACGGGCAACGGGCCGGCGCCGGGACTGACACGTTGCCGAGCGCGAGCGGGCTCTATGTTTCGCTGGCGGCTTCGACCGGGGTCGTCGGTGTGCTTGCAGTGCGTGCGGCCGAGCCCACCCGATTCGAGGATCCCACCTTGTTGCAGCTGCTCGAAACGTTCGCAGGACAGGCGGCGCTCGCGCTGGAGCGCGCCCAGCTCGCCGACCGCGCGCAAAAAGAGGAGGTGGAAGTCGAAGCCGAACGGCTGCGGACGTCGCTCCTCAGCTCGTTGTCCCACGACATGCGAACGCCGCTCGGCGCCATCACCGGCGCGGCCAGCAGCCTGCTCGAAGATCAAGGGAAAGGAATCACGGAACCGGCCAGGCGCGAGCTGCTGCAGTCCATCGTCGACGAATCGAACCGCATGAACCGCCTCATCGGCAATCTGCTCGACATGATTCGACTCGAGAGTGGTGCGTTGCGGGTCCAAGCGGAATGGCAGGCGCTCGAGGAGCCTGTCGGCGTCGCGCTGATTCGATTGGGGGAGCGGCTCCAGCAGCATCCGGTGCAGGTCAACCTGCCACGCGATCTGCCGTTGGTTCCGATGGACGCCGTGCTGATCGAACAGGTCTTCGTCAATCTGCTCGAGAACGCGGCCAAGTACACGCCGGCCGGGACGCCGATCGAGATTGCGGCAGCGGTGCTTGACGGCGTGGTGCGCGTCGACGTGCTGGATCGAGGACCGGGAATTCCTGCCGGCGAAGAGGCGCGAATCTTCGAGAAGTTTTATCGAGTCGCCGGTGGAGGTCCCGCGACGGGCGTCGGGTTAGGGCTCACCATTTGCCGCGGCATCGTGACGGCGCACGGCGGCCGCATCTGGGTCGAAAACCGCAGTGGCGGCGGTGCCGCGTTCCACTTCACGCTGCCGCTCGGCAGCACGCCGGCACCATCTGTACCCGGAGAACTCGGCGTCGAGTAGCTTCTGCGGATGGCTGTCGGGCCGCCTGTCGCCCTCCTGATCGAAGACGAGCTCCAGATGCGCCGCTTTCTGCGCGCGGCGCTGGAGAGCCACGAGTATCAATTCGTGGAGGCCACCACCGCGCGCGACGGCATCGCGCAAGCGGCCAGCCGCAACCCGGATGTCATTCTGCTGGACCTCGGTCTGCCCGATGGCGACGGCATCGACGTGACGCGGCGGATTCGCGAGTGGTCAACGGTGCCGATCATCGTCTTGTCCGCCCGGGGCCGCGAGCAGGACAAGGTGGAAGCGCTCGACGCGGGCGCGGACGACTACCTGACAAAACCGTTTGGAATCGGTGAGCTGCTGGCCCGGCTGCGCGTGGCCCTGCGTCACAGCGCGCAGCCCGCCAGCGAACCCGTCTTCGTGCTCGGCGGCTTGCGCGTGGACTTCGAACATCGCCGCGTATTTGTCGATGAGGTCGAAGTCCATCTCACGCCGACCGAATACAAGCTGCTCGGCGCACTCGTGCGACACGCCGGGAAGGTCCTGACGCATCGCCAGCTCTTGAAGGACGTGTGGGGGCCCAACGCCGTCGAACACACGCACTATTTGCGCGTGTACATGACGCAGCTACGGCACAAGCTGGAAAAAGACGCCGCCAGGCCACGCTATTTGCTGACCGAGCCTGGAGTCGGCTACCGGCTGCAGGGGGAGTGACTAGAGCTTTAGAAGAGCGCTCAGCGTACCCAGAGTCCCAACCCAGAACACAAACATCCAGCGGATCAGTTTCGTCTCGAGCTGCGCAACGGCCGCGCGCAGGTCTGCGCGAACCTCCGCGATACGTTGGTCGAGCTTGGCCTCGAAACGAGACCAATTCACATCATTCAGTTCATGTAGGTCGGACCGGTAGGTCGCATCCACCTGGTTGAACCACTCCACGAGCTCGTTGGTGAGGTCGTCGCCAAACCTCTCGTAGAACCTGCGCGACAGTCTCGCGGTCACCGGCACCAAGAGCTCCTGTAGGGATCCGGCGACATCATCACCATACGCTCGGCGCGGCGGATAATCAATCCACCGCGCCGAGAACCATTCTACCGCGGATCGGGCGAGTTCTCGCCCTGTGTGCGAGTCGTCATCCAGATGTCGAACCCACCGAGCCCCCCTCGCGCAACGGGGGCAATGAACAACAGCGTGCGACCGTCGAACGAGATATTCGGGTGGAATTCGGCGAACCGGGCGTTCACCGGTGCGCCTAGGTTCACCGGGGTTGACCAGGCATCGTGGACATTGCTGCGAGTGGCAACCCAGATGTCGAAGCTTGTCTGGCCGTTGTTGTTGAGTACGCCGCCAGGGCGGCGCGAGTTGAAGAAGATTTCGCGGCCATCCCTGCGAATCGAGGAGTGGTTGTCCTCGACGCTGGAGTTGAGCTCGGCAACCGGCTCCGCCGGCCCCAGGGTCACGCCGTCTTTCGAGACGCGGACGGCATGGATGTCTGCCATTTCCGGAGGCAGCCCGCGGTCGAAATAGAGCGTGCCGTCACGGTCACCCTCGTGCTCCAGAAAAGTCGGGCCTTCCTCGGAACTTTCCGTGTTCACGTCAGGACCGAGACTCACCGGAGTTTCCCAGTTCTCGTCGTTCGCGTCGCGCCGCGCGAGGTAGATGTCGCGCTGTCCGGTCCCCACGAACCGATAGAAGAACAACAGGCGACCGTCGTGTGACACTGCGGGTCCGGCTTCGTTCGCCGATGTGTTCACGGGGGCTCCCAGGTTCACCGGTGTTTCCCACGGGCTTTCGAGCGAGGCGCGCCGCGCCACCCAGAGGTCAAAGCTGTCCTGACATCCATCGGGCGTATCGGTGCCGAGCCCGCCCCGTCGCGTGGACGTGAAGTACAGGGCGAGCTCGTCCTTGGACAGGTGCGGCGTCTGGTCCTGGCAGGGGGAATTGACGGGCGCGTCGAGACGCACAGGCTCGGACCACTCGGACCACGCCTTGGTCATGAACGACGGACCGACGAGTTGCCGCTCTCGCAGCGGTTCGCAGGACAGCAGCGCGGCGAACGCAGCAAGGGAAAGCAGAAAAGAACGAGTCATACGAGGACCCCCCTGGGCCGAGACGAGGGTCAAGCTAGGCGCAGGGGGTCAAGTCACGACCAACTATCGAGCAGCTCGAGCCAATTGTGAACGTGCTGCAGGCGTGAGGCTTACGGGAGGTCCACTCCGGGGCGATACAGAGAGCGGATGCGTTGCGCGCGGAACACGTAGCCCGGGTCGCCCTCGATCCGCCACACCACCGCGCCGCTGGCGTCGTATTCCTCGACGCGACCGCCGTTGCCGTAGGCGACCAGCATTCGGTCCGCGGGCAGTGCCTGCGTCGTGCCGCCGAGTTGGGCGCGCACCGCGGGCAGCGATGCGTAGGACGCCACGAGCCAGGCCTCGTGCGTGGCATCGTCGTACAGGTAACGCTCGGCGCGCGAGGCGCCGGGATCTCCGGCGTTGTCGAGCAGCATCAGCTGGTTGCCGGGAAGCGTCCGCAGGCCGTGCTGGCGGACGAAGGCGGGCAGTGGCGTGCCGTGCATCGTGAACTGGTTGGCCAGGCCGCCCATCCGCCAAATCACGGCGCCCGTGCGCGGATCGATCTTCGTCACCTCGCTGATGCTGCGAAACGACACGAGCAGATTGCCGTCCGCGTCGAGCGCGAGCGCGTTGCTGTGGGTCCAGTTGACGCTGACGCCGCTCCGGTCGGCCGGTTCGAGATCCGTGATGGCGAAATGATCGAAGGCGCTCCATTCAAATAGCAGCGTCCCGTTCTCAGCTACGTGCTGCACCACTGTGCCCGTTACCTGCGCGGCCGCGACGCCGCCGACCGACGTGAGATCCATGACACGGGTGTCGTCACAGAGCAGCCAGACTGACCGGTCCAGCTGGGCGATGAGATCGTGGAATCGAGCGGTCAGTCCGCCGGCGCAGCCGAAGGTGCGCGTCACGTTGCCGAGCGGATCGATCTCCATCCACGGTTCGAAGTCGCCGACGATAGGCGTGCTTGGTCGCGCGTAGTAGCGGCCCGTCGGCTGCGCCTCGAAGTTGAGGCCGGGGCCGAATGGAAAGCGATGGTACCAGACGACGCGCCCCGTGTTGTCGATCACAAGACCGTACATCCCCGCGGAGAATGCGACGTAGCCAGCCGAAGGGTCGGTGCCGCTGGCATGGTACTGAGGAAGATCAGCGGGAAGCGAGCCGGTCTCGAAGTGAAGCACCGGCGCGACGCTCTCCGCGCTCCCGCGATACGCCGCGACCTCGAGGACGTAGCGCGCCGCCGGCCAGAGGCCGAGGACGGGCACCTGGACTTCTTCGCCCACCGGCACGATGGCCGGTGTCACCTGGTCACGCGGGCCGCCCTCGAGTCCGAAGCGCACAACGACGCTGTCCGCCTCATGCACTCGCGCCGCAACGATCGCCGACAGCACGTTGTCAGCATTGGCGTTCACGCTCGCCCCGAGAATGATCTCCGGCTCGGCCGGCGCGACCGCCTGTTTCTGCTCGCTACACGCGGCCAGCAGAGCTCCGACGGCAAGCCACGCGCGTTTCAATGCCCGCCTCGGTTCGTCAACGTCCACCGCCCGTCCTGCCGCTGCATCCGGACCCCCAGCGACAGCGTGAGCACCTCGAATTGCTCGGCGCGGTTCGTGATGTCAGGGAACGAGAACTTCTCGATCCGGTAACCCGCGCTGAGGACGACGGGAGTCCGGCGCGGCATCACGGTCAGCGCCAGATCGGCCGCGATACCGAAGCTCGGGTTGACCCCGCCTGTGATCCGCACGACTGGCAGATACTCGATGGCGCCGGAGGCGTGTAGGAACTCGCTTCCCAGCTTTCGAGAACCCAGGACCCCGATGCCCCAGGCAACCCACTGCTGGCGGCCAGCGGCGGAGACGAACACGCGGGTCGTATGCCGCGTCTCGAGCGCGATGCCTGGATGCACCTCGTAGCGAACCAACGCGGAGACTTCCCCGCCATCCCGCGCTGGGAACATGCCATTTGAGTCGCCCAGGCCACCGCGCAGCCCGGTGACGCTGGCACTGAACCCGACCAGCCGCGCCTCGAGCGCCAGGCCGCCCCAGACGCCGCCACCCCGGTCGATCAGGCGGTGGCGGCCGGTGGAATCGAAAGCCACTCCCACCTGCGAACTGCTCAGTGGAAAGGCGACGCGGCCTTGGAGGGAGATGCTTTGGGCGGCGAGGGACGGGCTCACGGCACAGCAGCCAATGAGTAGCGCGCGCGACATCATGGCGTCCTCCTGGCGCGAATGCGAATGGGGGCGGCATTCAGGCGCCGCATGTTTTCCGCGGCGATCCTGCGGTTCTCGTCGGCCAGCTCCGCGCGACGCGTCGCGTTGTAGGCAACGTTGTCCGGAATCGTTTGGCGGTCCTGCCTGCCGACCAGCGTCGCCACGGTCACGGAGACCCCGATCAGCGCCGCCGCGGGCGGTATCGATCGGCCGCTCAGATCGCGGTCATTCATGGACGCGGATACGAGGAAGGCTGCGGCCCCCCAACCGAATGCCTCGAGGAGGGTACGGCGCGAGACACCGCCCCGGCGTGTTTCCGGAACCTCCACGAACGTGGGCAGCCGGTGTGGCAGCGTCTCGACGGGTTGCCGTTCGATGACGAGTTCCAGCAGCTCGCTTGGGACGCGACCGCCGATGTCGGCAATCAGCGCATAGCGGCCTGGCGCAATGGCGGAGCCGTCGTCGAGACGAAGCGGTAGCGCGACCCTGCTCATGCTGTCGACGGCCAGAACGCCGAGCACCGAGTCACGCGGTCGCGATTGGGTTACTCGCAGCGAGAAGCGGACGTCGCTTGGCTTTCCGACGGCAACCTCGAACGGCCACATCTGGTTCGCGGGAGTGATGACCGTGTCCGCGACCGCCCGCAACGCAACCGTCGGCGTGCGGCGGCGCTCGCGCGCGTACGCGCTCCGCAGGTCGGGGTGAATGTCTGCCGGCCAGGCGTAAAAGGGATCGTCTTCGACCAGTCGCCGCAGGCATGCACGCGCCGAGTCGCGGTCCCCGAGCGCCCAGACGGCCTCGGCGAGGCGTGCCAGCGCGGTGGTGCCGGCGCCCCGGGGCAGAACAGAGCCGGCGCCGAGCAGATCTTCGAGTCGACGGGCGCCCCGGTCCGTATCCCCGGCATCGAGGAGCGCCAATGCGCTGTCCACCCGCGCGTCTCCTGTCGGCTCGGGCGCCGGCATCCAGGTGAGGCGGAGTCTCTGGCGCTCGAGCGCCCCAATCGTCGTGTCCGCCACGACCTCGGACCCGCGTAGCAGCCGGATCGTGTGCGGGCCCGGCGTGATCCGATGTCCCGCGACGGGCGTATAGTCGATGCGGCGGCCGTCGACGTACAGGCTGGCCCACGGGCGCGTCACAACCGTCAGCAGCGCAGCGTTCTCGGGGAGCAGCGAGACGTCGACGACCGTCGTTACACCGGGCAGCACCTCTGTGGTGAGACGCGTAGGTAGATAGCCCGGTGCCGACACGACGACGTCGTAACTGCCGGCCTCGAGCCTGCGGGTCTCGCCACCGCGCAGGAACTGACTGTCACCGATCCGCGCGGTGATGGGGATGGCGGCCGACGCGAGGCGCACCAACCCTTGCTCACCGATTGGAGCGGTACGGGGCCAGTCGAACCGCACGGCGGCGACGAACGGATCCTGCGGCGTCGAATCGACGAACGCCTGCGCCGCCCGCGCGGCACGGACGACCGCGGGCGGAACGGCGTCCTCGTTCACCCAGAATCCCGGCGCGACGCGCATCGCCCACCGCAGCCACGTGGCGGCGAGCGAATCACGCCGCAACACCAGCAACACGTCGGTGAGTCGCTCCACGCTCGTGGTCCAGAGCGAGTCGATCGTCCCCGCCTGCGGATCGAGACCGAGGCTCAGAAACGGCAGCGCGCCCCGGTAGTCGGCGAGGAGATAGTGTTCCCGCCCAAGATCCAGAGCCTTGTGGCCGGATTGGGCGTGTGCCACTGGCGGCACGGCGACGCAGAGCGCGATCAGGGCCGCGGTTTTCACGGCGCGCGTCGCAGCGAGATCTCGAGCACGTTGTTGCCGGCTCGAAGCGTGACGGTCGTGTCGATGGAGACGAAGCCCGGCCGCTCGAACCGGAGCGTGTGTGTGCCGGGCGGCAGCTGCTCGCGATGGACGGGCCGCTCACCGCGCAACTCGCCGTTCACATAGATCTGCGCCCATCCGCCGGTCAAACGGATGATCAGCACGGCCATCGGTGCCTGCATTGGGGGCGGGGGCGGAGGGGCGATGGGTGGTGCGGGGCGAGGATCCGGACGAATCGCGGGGACCGTCGCGGCGGGAGGCGCCGCCGGAACCGCCAGGCCGCGGTCCGCCCTTCCGCCGCCCCGATTCGCGCGCCACAAGGCGGCTCCGCCAAGCAGCAGCACCGCGGCGGTTCCGCCGCCCACGCCCCACCACAGCAGGATTACGCGCCGCCGCGACGGGCCGGAGCGGCGGACCAGCGCCATCGGCTCTGCACGACCGGCGAGCGCCTCGACAAAGGCCAGCGTCGTCGCGAAGCGGTCCTCGGGTGCCTTGGCGAGCGCCCGTTCGATCGCGACAGCGGCATGCGCCGGCAGATCGGGGCGCAGCTCGGCGACGGACGGCGGAGGTTCGCTGACGTGTTTATTGAGCAGCTCGTAGGCGGTCGAGCCCTGGAACGGGACCCGCCCGGTGAGACATTGGAATGCCACGACGCCCAGCGCGTATTGATCGGCGGCGCCGTGGACTTCCCCCCCGACGTACTGCTCAGGCGCCATGTAGTACGGCGAGCCGAGCAGGTGTCCCGATCCACTGAGCGATGCCTCCTGAATCTCCTTGGCGATCCCGAAGTCGGTGACCGTCACTCGCGACCGTTCGTCGAGCACGATGTTCCCCGGCTTCACGTCGCG
>Ga0070704_100001794_pt1 | contig 11790 bp, 10 predicted proteins | sample KBSK5252metaG_FD_65467 | JGI IMG/M metagenome (GOLD analysis project Ga0070704, IMG submission 65467) | Corn, switchgrass and miscanthus rhizosphere microbial communities from Kellogg Biological Station, Michigan, USA - KBS K5-25-2 metaG | ecosystem: Host-associated > Plants > Roots >... | reverse complement strand
CGATCGCGACCGGGCTCGCCGGGACGGTCGGCTCATGATTCGGGTCACGATCTGGAACGAGCATCGACAGGAGCGCTCCGACCCACCGGTCCGCGCGATCTACCCTGACGGCATCCACGGCGCGATCGGAGAAGGCCTTCGCGAGGCCGGGTTCGCGGTCACGACCGCCACGCTCGACGAGCCGGATCACGGACTGACCGACGACGTGCTCGCCGCCACGGACGTGCTGACCTGGTGGGGCCACGCCGCCCATCCCGAGGTCGACGATCGCGTGGTCGATCGGGTGCACCGGCGCGTCCTGGACGGGATGGGCCTGATCGTCCTCCATTCCGGCCATCACTCGAAGATCTTTCGCCGTCTGATGGGCACCAGCTGCGATCTCAAGTGGCGCGAGGCCGGCGAGCGTGAGCGGATCTGGGTCGTCGAGCCCGCACATCCGATTGCCGAGGGGCTGGGCGAGTCGTTCGTGATCGACCAGGAGGAGATGTACGGAGAGCACTTCGACGTGCCGGCGCCGGACGCCCTCGTGCTCGTCAGCTGGTTCCGGGGCGGCGAGGTCTTCAGGAGCGGCTGTTGCTACCAGCGCGGCCGGGGCAGGATCTTCTACTTCCGGCCGGGCCATGAGACGCATCCGACGTACTTCCAGCCCGAGGTCCGGATGGTGATCGCCAATGCCGTCCGTTGGGCGGCCCAGCCCCGGGGCGCGGCCCCGACGTACGGGAACCGCGAGGCGCTCGAACCGCTCTGAGCAACCCGTTCGACCCGCGGTGACCTGACCGAACCCGGTCCTTCCGCGCCAGCCGCCGAACCTCGATCACCTGCCCGGCGGCGACTCCCCTCTCCCTCGGCGGGAGCTCAGGGCCCGCCGGCCCGCGCGGACGAACGTGAACGCGGCCATGACCACCAGGAACCCGCCGATGAGCGCCACGAGCCCGCTGATCAGCGGGATTCCGAGCAACCAGGCGACGACCGCGATCAGCGCTCCAACCCCGCCCGCGACCGCGGCCTGGATCGCCCCTGCCGGCCAGAACGTCGCGCCGGCGTGGGCCGCCAGGGCCTCGAGCGGGAGGTGAACGCGCCGGCTCCGCGTGTCGAACACGACGAGGTCGTATTTCGCGGCGAGCCCGAAGATCGTGTCGAGCGAATCGCGTGACGTCGCCGGCGCCAGGCGGATCCCCACCACCCGCGCCGGTCGCTCGGACCGGGCCGAGAGCCAGATCGGCGCGGTGTCCGGGTTCGGCTCCGCGTCCGACGATGTCTCGAGCCCGGGCTCGTCCTTCGCCAGCTCCCGGTTGAACCAGCCGACGTCGGCACTGGGCTCGAACGGACTCCGGGCAGGGTCGCCGCCCGCGTCGTTCCAGCGACCGATCAGATCCTCGGCCCGGTCGGCGTCGAGGTCGCGCGGGGACTTCCAGACGTAGAGATCGAACGTCACGCCGCGTCCATGCTCTCACGTGGTCTCGAGGCGTGGCGCGGACGCGAGCAACCGGGCCGGGCGGCTCCGCCGTGCAACGGAACCCACGCTCATTCGTCGAGCAGGCATGACCTCGATCACGCCGAACGACGTCGCCTCCCGGCCGCACCGCGGCCTGGCGATCGGCGGGACGCTCGCACTGGTGGCCGCGGCGTTTGCCACGATGGTCTGGCTGACGGCCGATCCGGTTCGGCGGGCGGCTGTCGAGGGACTCATCCGATCGCCGATCGGACTCCTCGTCCTGTTCGGCCTGGCTGCGCTCTCGACCGCGACGCTGATCCTCCCGGCACCGGGACTCGCCCTGACCGCGATCGCCGGCGCCGCCGGGGACCCGATCGCCGTGGGCGTGGTCGCCGGACTGGGCCAGGCGGTGGGCGAGCTGACCGGCTACGCCGCGGGCTGGAGCGGGCGTTCGCTCCTCCCCGACAAGCCGGCGACGAGGCGCCTGAGCGGCTGGCTGGGCGATCGCGGGGTCGTCGCGATCTTCGTGCTGGCCGTCATCCCGAATCCACTCTTCGACGTGGCCGGGATCGCGGCGGGGGCCCTGCGCATGCCCGTCGTTCGCTACCTCGGCGCCGCGGCGGCCGGAAAGGTGATCAAGAACGTCGTCGTGGCGGGCGGAGCGGCGACCCTCGGCGGCCTCGTGGCCTGACGGATCTGCCGCGGGAGGCGATTCAGGCGGCCGCGGGATCCGCCGGCAGCCCGGCGAACACGACCCGATTCCGGCCGCTCTCCTTGGCCCGGTAGAGCGCCTCATCGGCGAGCCGGAGCAGGGTGATCCGGTCGTCCGCCTGTCCCGGCGCGCAGGCGACGCCGATCGACACGCTGATCCGATCGGTGACACCCGGGGCAAGCGAGATCAGCGTGGTGTCCGTGCGGCTGCGGATTCGTTCGGCGACCGCCAGCGCGGTCGTCTCGTCGACGCCGGGCAGGACGACGGCGAACTCCTCGCCGCCGTAGCGCGAGGCGATGTCGCCGTCCCGAAGGCAGGAGCGGAGGATGTTGGCGAACGTCCGGAGGGCCTCGTCGCCCGACGGGTGCCCGTAGCGATCGTTGAAGTCCTTGAAGTGATCGAGGTCGAGCATCAGCACCGCGATCGTCTCGTCCGGGCCGCGACCGCTGAGCGCATCCTCGAGCAGCTTGTCGAAGGCGCGGGTGTTGGCGAGACCCGTGCGCGCGTCGGTGTTGGCCATGCCGTGGAGAGCGGCGAGGAGCCGGCGGTTGGCGATGGCCAGGGCGGCGTGCTCGGCGATCCGGGCGACGCTCGCGCGCGGCTCCAGGCCGAAGGCATCCGGTTGTTCCCAGAAGAGGTGGACGGCACCCACGGTCTCTCCGTGGGCAAGCGGCACGCACGCCAGGGTCCCGTGGTCGGTCGGATAGACCGGGCAATGGACGCTCAGCGGCTCCGCGGCATCGGACGTGACGTAGATGCTGCCGCGGACGATCGCGGGGCAGTGCGACAGGGCGTTCAGTGGCAGCACCTCAGCCAGTGCGGCGCCGAACGAGGCCTCGGCCACGGCCCGGTCCTTCGACTGGTTGAGCACATGGGTGACGGCGGCATCCGGGTTGACGAGGAGCCGGAGTGCTTCGAGGTTCGCCCTGGCGACGCCGGCGTCGTCTGCCGCGAACGTCGTCACCTCGGTGAACCGATTCAGGATGCTCGAGCGGTCGACGTCGTTCTGCAGGGTCGAGCGCATCGCCTCCAGCGCATGGCCGAGGCGACCGATCTCGTCGTCGCGCTCGCTGACGAACGGCACGGCCGCACCTCCTTCGACCAGCCCGGCCGTGGCGAGAAGCGTCCGGAGGGGTGACGTCACCCAGCGCCTGACGAGGATCAGGCTGGCCGCGGCCGCGAAGAACATCACGATGAGGCCGACCGCGACCCCGGACGCCCGCGTCCGGGTGAGCGACTCGTCACGCACGCCGATGTCGGTCTCGGCGACCGCGATCGCGCCGATCAACGCGTCGACCCCCGCCAACGTCGGGTCCTGGTCGCTGGCGACCAACACGATCAGCCGCGAGATCTCCGCCGGCTCGGCCATGTCGACGGCCCTGATCGCCGGCTCCGCGAACTCCCGCCGCCACGCCTCCGTCCTGGAGACCAGCGCCCCCAGCGATTCGAGAACGGCCGGGTACTCCGAGACGACCTGGCCGATCTCGCGCATCCGCTCCTCGAGCCGCGTTTCGCTTGCGACGGCCGCGATGTAGCGGGCCTTCGCATCGGGCGTCGCGGCCAAAAGGTAGTCGTCGATCGCGGCCTCCTGGTCGCGGACCGCATTCGAGAGCCGGACGGTCTGATCGTAGAGTTGGGCGACTGCACGTGCGTCCGCGCGCACCTCCACTCGAACCATCTCGGTTGTCAGATAGGCGACGCCGATGGACAGCGACGACAGCAACGCCATTCCGGCGATCACGGCGAACAGTCGATTGCGGATCGATGACAAGGGCAAGATGCGGCCTCGAAGGGTGATGGGAGGTCTTGTGCGGAACGCTACGGAGGAGGGCGATCGCCGCCCACCTACCCGGTCGTTCGTGTCGTCCGGTCACAAGTACCCCCGACGGATCCGGCAGGTACGCTGCCGATCAACTCGGGGCGGGACACCGCGCCGGAGCTTGAAGACGAGGAAGACGCCGATGCCGTACGTCAGGGATCCCCGGGTCGACGCCTACCTCGACCGCCTCCCGGACTGGCAGCGGGAGATCTGCAGCACGGTCCGGGACCTCGTGCATGAAGCGGACCCCGACGTCGAAGAGACGATCAAGCGGACGGTCCAGCCGTACTTCGTCCTCGACGGCAACGTCTGCGCGTTGCTTGCCGCCAAGGACCACGTCAGCATCTTCCTGTACGACGGTGCGATCGTGCCCGATCCCGAGGGCATCATCACCGCCGGTCACGGAAACGAGACGGGTCGGACGATCGCGGTCCGACGGGACGAGAAGATCAACGAGCGTGCTCTCGTGACGATGTTCCGACAGATCATCGCGAACAATCGGGCCGGCGGCTGGCGCAGGCTCAAGCGCGAGGCGTCCCCTCCCCCGGCCTGATCCCCGGTTCGGCCTCGTGGCCACAACCGCCCGAGCACACGCTTGTCAGGCGAGACCGAACACGGCCAGGAGCAGGAAGCCGATCAGGACGGTGACGGCCTGGGCGTAGCCGATGATCGCGAGGTGCCAGCGCTCCGCGAGGATGGGGACGAACCGCTCGCGATGCGCCGCCAGGGGCAGGACCGTCATCGCGCCGTAGGCAGGCACGCCGGCCAGGAACGCCAGGACCGTGAGATGGAGCGTGGCCTCCGTCGAGCGCAGGCCCGGCGCGAAGCCGGCGACGAGCGCGTAGGCGCCGACCGCGATCGCGGCGACGATGGCGATCAGGACGACCTGGCGGGCCGACGCGTACCCGCTCCGGTGGAGCGCACTGGCGAGCTGTCCGTAGCCGACGGCCACCGCCCCGACCAGGAGCCAGGCGGTCAGGCCGGCCACCGCCGTGAGTCCGAAGGTCTCGAACAGCGGCTTGAGGGCGAACCAGCCGAGGAACACCGAGAACAGGCTGATGGAGGCACCGGCGTACTGGGCGGCGGCCAGGTCGAACGTTCGGACCTCGGCACGATGGGAGACATTGGCAAACAGGACGCTCGACGAGAAGTAGCCCATGTACGCGACGACGAACATGATCACCACCGTCGTGAACGAGGTGCTCGTCGCATCCGGGACGTTACGCGCCTGGGTGACGAGGAAGACGACGCCGGTCACGGCGAATCCGGCGAGGGCCCCGAGGATCGGCACCTGCCGGGCGGAGACGTCCTCGAGCTCGAAGGTCGGGTCGCGCTCGACGGCGTGGCGGGGGCCGGCGATCGACAGGGCGGCGACGATCGCGACGATCGCGGCCACGAGGTACCCGATGACGGCTGCTGCCATGTGACGGCTCACTCAACGCGTTGCTCGGCCTTCGACGTCCGGGCGGGCGGGCCGGCGCAGGCAGGCCAGTATGCGGCTCGACCACGATCGGCGATGCCCGGATCGCACCGGGCATGGCCCTTGACATCTTCGATGCATTGTGCATATATGTATGTTGCATCCAAGGAGTCGAGATGACCGGATCCGGGACGTCGACCGAGCAGGCATTCCTCGAGCAGTACGACGCGAGCCGCTACGAGCGGCCGTCGGTCGCCGTGGACGCGGCACTCATCGCGATCCGTGACGGCGCCCTGTGGACCCTTCTCGTCCAACGAGCCGAGCATCCGGCGAAGGGCGCCTGGGCGCTGCCCGGCGTCTTCGTCGGCTTCACCGAGTCGCTCGACGCCGCCGCTGCCCGCGCCCTGTCGACCAAGGCGCAGCTGTCCGGCGTCTTCATCGAGCAGCTGTACACGTTCGGCGACCCGGATCGCGATCCGCGGACCCGGGTCATCTCGGTTGCCTACTACGCGCTCGTCGAGCCACGGGCGCTCGAGCGGTCCGCGGCCAGCCCGGACACGCGGCTGGCCCGCCTCTCGGTGCCGTGGCTCGACGAGACCGGCGGGCCCGTCGACGCCGTCGACGACGACGGGACCCCCCTGCCCCTCGCGTTCGACCATGCCGCGATCCTCGGGACGGCGGTGAAGCGCATCCGGGGCAAGCTCGACTACGCGCCGATCGGCTTCGAGCTTCTTCCGCCTCGGTTCAGCCTGCGCGAGCTTCGCCTCGTCCACGAGGCGATCCTCGGCCGCCAGCTCAACAAGGACAGCTTCCGCCGCCGCGTCCTCGATCGCGGCCTCGTCCTCCCGATCGGCGAGCGCGACACGACGGTCGGCCATCGTCCACCCGAGCTGTACCGGTTCGCCGCTCGGCGAGCCCGATAGCGCCAGGAAGGAGCCTTCGCCATGGCGCGCATCACCACTCTCCCGCTCGCGGCCCACCTCCGGGCGGACGCGTCCAGCCACGTGATCCGCTATCGAAATGGGCAGGTCGTGCGGTCCGGCCGAGGCCTTGCGTTCTGGTTCCGGCCGCTCGACACCGCGATCGCCGAAGTGCCGCTCGACGACCAGGAGCTGCCGTTTCTCTTCCACGGTCGGAGTGCCGACGTGCAGGAGGTCGTCGTCCAGGGGATCGTCACGTTCCGGGTCGCCGAGCCGGAGACCCTGGCCGCGCGGATCGACTTCGGCATCGACCTCGGCACCGGCCGCCACACCAGGACGCCGCTCGACCAGCTGTCGGACCGGCTGACCCAGCTCGCCCAGCAGCACGCCGCCGAGCTGATCGCCATGACGCCCCTCCGCGACCTCGTCTCCGAGGGAGTCGCCCGTCTCCGCGACCGGATCGGCGCCGGCCTGGCGGCCGATGCCCACCTGACCGAGATGGGCCTCGCGATCGTGTCGGTCCGGGTCAATGCCGTGCAGCCCTCGTCGGACGTCGAGAAGGCGCTCGCGGCGCCGACCCGCGAGCAGATCAGCCAGCACGCCGACGAGGCGGCGTTCGCCCGGCGCGCGGCGGCCGTCGACAAGGAGCGGGCGATCGCCGAGAACGAGCTCGGCAACCGGATCGAGCTGGCCCGGCGCGAGGCGGCGCTCGTCGAGCAGGAGGGCGCGAACGACCGCCAGCGCGCGACCGAGAAGGCTGCCGCGACCCTGATCGCGACCGACGCGCGGGCAGCCGAACGGCGGATCATCGCGGCGGCCGACCAGGAGGTCCTGCGGGCCGTCGAGGGCGAGCGCGTCGCGCTCGAGATCGAGCGGCTCGCTGCCTATCGCGACCTGCCCGCCGCCGTGCTCATGGGTCTCGCCGCCCGCGAGTTCGCCGGCAAGATCGAGACGATCGAGCACCTCAACCTGACGCCCGACCTGCTCGGGACGCTGCTCGCCGACCTGGCGGGCGCCGCCACCCGCCATCTCGACGCCGGGACGCCGGCGGAGGCCTGACCGATGACCGGGACGAGCGTCCCGCGGGTCGTCGTCGTCAGCCGTCCGACCGAGTACGCCGCCCTGCTCGCGCGGCACGGAACGCGCGAGCAGGCCCGGTTCTTCCTCGAGACGCGCGGCCGAACGATCGAGGAAGCGGTCGCCCGGGACGAGGCCCAGCGAACGGCCCTCACCACGATCGCCGCGGGGATCCCCGGCGACTGGCGGCGGACCCGCGTCGATCGGGGCGATCTCGATCGGTTCCTGTTCGAGCCCGGCGACGTCGTCGTCACCGTCGGGTCATCGGGGCTGGTCGCGAACGTCGCGAAGTACCTCGCCGGGCAACCGGTGATCGGCGTCAACCCGGACCCGACCGTCCACGCCGGGATCGTCGCGGCACACGCCCCGGAGTCGGCGGTCGCCCTGATCCACGCCGCCGCCGCCGGGGCAGTCGTGACCGACGACCGGACGATGGTCGAGGCGGTCCTGGACGACGGACAGCGCCTCCTGGCGCTCAACGAGATCTTCGTCGGCCACGTCTCGCACCAGACCGCCCGGTACACGCTGCGCTGCCCGGCCGGCGAAGAGCGCCAGGCGTCGTCGGGGATCGTCGTGACGACCGGCACCGGCGCCACGGGTTGGGGCCGGTCGATCGCCCGGGAGCGCCAGTCGGCCCTCGCGCTGCCCGCGCCCGCCGAGCGCCGGCTGGTCTTCTTCATCCGCGAAGCATGGCCGTCCGCCACGTACGCGGCGGGCATCACGGAGGGCACCCTCGACAGCGGCGACCGGTTGGAGGTCACCTCCGGCCTGGACAACGGCGGCGTGGTGTTCGGCGACGGCATCGAGAGCGATCGGCTCGACTTCCGCTGGGGGGTGACCGCTCGGATCGGCGTCGCGGCCGAGTGCCTCCGGCTGGTCGGTGCCGCCAGTTGAGCTGATGTCGGGCAGCGGCACCAGGCGCCAACGCAACGTGATCAGCAGGGATTGCCGGCGCTTCCCCGGGCGAGCGGCGTCATCGACCGCTCGCATTCGACCTTCGAGAGGAGACGATCGCTGCTCGCGACCAGCAGGCCGACGTTGCCGGCGAGCGCGACGCCGAGCACGACGACGCCGAGGCGCGGGCCGATCTGCCGCGGAAGTCGAGCGAGGAGCAGGGTGCCCGCGACGAGGAACGCCGGGGCGACGATGTAGACGTATCGGGGCGCGGCCGACTGCTCGGGCCCGAGCTCGGCGCGCACCGTACCGGCGATCACGAAGAACGCGACCCCGGCGGCGAGGAGGGCGAGGACGATCGACGGGACCGGTCGATAGCGGAGCAGGCCCGCGATCAGGCCGACGCACGCGGCCGCCCCGACGGCGAGCAGGGTCGATCCGAGCGCGCCGGCGGCCGACGCGGCGAGTCCGGTGGCGACATACGCCGGCACGCCGTCGAGGCTCGGCGACCGGAGCGCGGCCACTCCGGATGCGCCGAATGCGACATACCAGGCGAGGTACAGGCCGGCCGGCACCAGCAGCCACGCCAGCGCGCGCGGCCGGGTCAACAGCAGGCGAACGCCGGTCCCCACGAGGAACGCCAGGCTGGCCCCGGAGGTCGCCATCGCGATCGTGAGGAGCCCGGCCGCCGCCCACGGCCGCCGCGGCGCGACGAGAATCGCGCCCATCCCGGCTGCGACGGCCCCGATCGTGGCCGACTGGAACGCCCACAGGATGTCGTCCCCACCGGAGCCGAGGAACAGCATCACGGCCATCGCCCCGAGGGCCCAGCCGCTCGATCGCCCCGGCGTCTCACGGCGGACGATCGCGTAGACCAGCCAGCCGACGGCGAGGTGGAGCGCGAACGTCACCCCGAGGTACGGCCAGTACGAGCCCATCCCGACCGTGCCGAGAAGCACCCGGTAGAGGATCACGAGGGTCGCGCTCAGGTGCTCGTTGTGCGGCGCGAGGATGCCCTCGATCGACAGGTCCCGTTTCAGGATCAGGGACCACTCGTCGTGGTAGAAGGTCATGTCGCGACCGAGCCAGACGAGGACGACGAGCGCCACCGCGGTGAGGACGATCGGTGGCCAGTCGATCGCTGCCAGACGGGCTCGAGGGCCCGGGATTTCGAGCCGCGCCGGCACCTCGGTCAAGCTCGGACCAGCAACGCACGCGGCGGCCTGTGGCTGAGGTGCGGGACGGCCCGGATCGAGCGGAACGCCATCACGTCGTCGGGGGTCAGAAAGTCCGGCTGGAGGATCGCTCGCCAGCCGCGCGGGTCGCCATACGCGCCGGCCGTGAAACGCCACGAATTCCGGCCATGGCGAACGTAGATGAACAGGTCCCCGCCGGCCAGCCGTTCGAGCCGCGCGCCGCGCGCGACGAGGCCCTTCTGGAACGACGCGTCCTCCGCGAGGGACACATCCGGATAGCGTTCACCCTGTTGCCAATAGCTCCGCAGGAAGGCCAGGGTGCCGCTGACGACGCCGCTGGCGAACATCCGCTGCTGCAGGGCTCCGTCACACTGCCAGTATCGCCCGGTCGTGACGTCGAACATCACGGCCTGCGTCAGCCCGACGGCATCGGCGCGGCCAAGGCGAAGGGCCTCGGTCTGGACGCGGATCCGGTGCGGCGCGTACCAGTCGTCGTCGTCCCAGCCGATCACGATGTCGCCCGCGGCGGCCTCGCAGGCGATGTTTCGCTTGGCACCGATCGATGCCCGGCGGTCGAGCCGGAGATAGCGGTAGCGAGGGTCGTCCGGAATGAGATCGCGCACCGCGTCCTGACCGTCGTCGACGATCAGGAGCTCTCGCTCCGGGTAGTCCTGGCGCTCGAAGAGCTCGATCGCCCGCGGCACGAATGCCCGGCGATCGAAGGTCGGCATCACGCATGAGACGAGGGGCATCGAGGCCGGCGGGGTCGAGCTGGCAGGTGGGTGCACATCGGTCGCCGACGGCCGGATGGCGACCCCGGAGCCGGCCGGCCGGCCGAGCGCTGGGACCTCTCGTCGACGAGCGGCCGGCCGTTCGCCTCCCTCCGGCCGGTCGGCCCCGTGCAGGATCCAGAGCCCCTTGAAGTCGACGTCGTGAAGGCCCGCCTCGAACGAGAAGTGCGATCGCCACAGCTCGAGGCAGTGCCGCTCGTGGTCGCGCCGGCCATCGTCGAGCCACAGCTCCCAGCCTGGAGCGAGATGCCCGGACAGGGCGAAGAGCGCGGCCTGCCGTCCGTCGCGCATCGGGGGTCCGTCGACGAGGACGAAGTCGAATGCCCCGGTCAAGGCCGAATCGTAGAAGGGATAGGTGCCGCCGTCGGCGCAGACCCGTGGCCGCAACGGGGCGAGACGCAGGTCGACGTGATCGCGCAGGCCGAACGCGGTCAAGAGGCGGGATGTCCGCTCGTGGTAGCCCGCGTCATGCTCCAGGGTGACCACGGTCGCCCCCGTCCGCGCGGCGTGGCCGGCAAGGATCACGGTCGAGATCCCGCTGCCGAGCTCGAGCAGGCGGGCCGGCTTCGTCGCCTCGAGGCGGTCGGCCAGCGAGCCTGCCAGGGCCGGCGTCACGGTCCAGGCATTCCATTCGAAGCGACGATCCTCGACCGACGGCGATCGCGCCCGGCGCCCGGCGGACGCCGGGGTCGATGCGCAGGTGGGCGAGTCGGCCCGTCGCGGGACGAAGGCATCGGGGTCGGCCGCCCAGCGCTCGTCCTGCTCCAGGAGGAGAGCCCTCAGACGACCGGCGGCAGCGCGAATGGCGGCTCGATCGTCGGCACCGACGCGTCCCTCGACGATCGTCCGGATCCGCCGAGCCAGCTCGTGGCGCGAGATCGTCCCTGCCTGGCGCGCCTCGTACTGGCCGTACGCCTCGCGATAGACCTCGTAGAGCGAGCGGCCCACGGCCTCGCGCAGCGGCGTCCCCATGCCGGTCTCCGGGTTCAGCGTCAGGGATCCGTTGCGGAACAGTCGGTGATACAGCGGCCGGTCCACGTAGCCGATCTCCCCGATCATCAGCAGCAGGTTCCCGATCAGGGTGTCGTAGCCGATCCGCTCGCCGCCGAAATAGCCGCCGATCGCGCGAAGGGCCGGCACGCTGAACAGGCCCACGTGGTTGAGCCTGTGGTCGTTGTCCGGTGTCAGCGCTCGGCCTCGGGCCGGGAAATGGCTCCCCTGCTGCACCGAGCCGTGGCCGTCCTCGTCGTGGTCGTAGCCGGCCGACACGATCCCGACGGCGTCCGATCCCCGCATCTCGGCGAGGAGCGCCTCGAGGCGGTCGGGCTCGCTCCAATCGTCGGAGTCCTGCACGAGGTGGAGTGCATCCGGCGTGGCCTCGATGACGATCGCGTCGGCGAAGTACCGGCCCCGATTCACCGGCAGGTCGAACCGGACGAGACGGGGGTCGTCGATGTCGCGGAGGAGATCCCACGGCGGCGTCGGGTCGCCGTCGTTCATCACGATCAGGCGGAGGTTGGCATACG
>Ga0070704_100001793_pt1 | contig 11792 bp, 13 predicted proteins | sample KBSK5252metaG_FD_65467 | JGI IMG/M metagenome (GOLD analysis project Ga0070704, IMG submission 65467) | Corn, switchgrass and miscanthus rhizosphere microbial communities from Kellogg Biological Station, Michigan, USA - KBS K5-25-2 metaG | ecosystem: Host-associated > Plants > Roots >... | reverse complement strand
GGTCAGGTCCTGGAGCTCGTGGCCCGCAACGGCCTGAAGATCGCCGCCGCAGGGACACATCCGTTTTCATCGTGGATCGATCAACAGATCACACCGCTGGAGCGCTACCTCGGCGTGCGGGAGGACATGGGCGAGCTGGCGCAGCGGTTGCTCATCTTCGGCACGCACATCCATATCGGCATCGAGGATCGCGCGTTTCTGATCGACGCGCTCAATGTGGCGCGCTATTTCCTGCCGCACCTCATGTGCTTGTCGACCAGCTCGCCATTCTGGGCCGGACGCAAAACGGGACTCAAGTCCTATCGCAGCATCGTGTGGCGTGGATTCCCGCGCACCGGCGTGCCCCGCGCGCTCAGGTCGTGGAGCGAGTACACGGAATTGGTGGACGTGCTCGTGAGCACGCGCTGCATACCGGACGGCTCCAAGATCTGGTGGGATGTGCGTCCCAACTGGAGCTATCCCACGCTCGAGTTCCGGGTGTGCGACGTGTGCACGCGGGTCGACGAAGCGGTCTGCATTGCGGCCATCGTCCAGGCGATTGTGGCGAAGATCTGGAAGCTGCGCCGGGACAACATGACTTTCCGCGTGTATCCGGCGGACCTCATCGAGGAGAACAAGTGGCGCGCCGTCCGCTACGGGTTCGATGGACGGCTTGTGGATTTCGGCAAAGGTGTCGAGCTTCCGGCGCGCGAGCTGGTGCGGGAGCTGCTGGTCTGGTTCATCGATGACGTGTTGGACGAGTTAGGAAGCCGCAAAGAGGTCGAGTACGCTTTCCGGATTCTCGACGAGGGCTCGAGCGCGGATCGTCAGCTCGCCACATTCAGCCGCACAAACGATTTCAAGGCCGTGGTCGATCAAGTGATCGCCGAGACGGCGGAAGGGTTGTAATTGCCCGTAATCGGTATAACGACACAGACGCTCGAAGCCATTCCGGATCAGCTGCCGCGTTGCTGGATCATGAGCCAGCGCTACGTCAATGTCCTGACTGCGGCGGGCGCACTCCCGTGGGTCATTCCGTTGCTCGAAGGAAACGAAGCGGCGCTGCGGGGCATCTACGAGCGCCTCGACGGCCTCTTTCTGCCGGGCGGAGTGGACATCGATCCCGCCGCCTATGGCGAGCCGCGCACCTCACTCTGCGGACGGGTCGATCCGGCGCGCGATTGGGCGGAGCTGCTGCTCGTGCGCTGGGCGCTGGCCGACAAGAAGCCGGTGCTCGCGGTCTGCCGCGGCGCGCAGCTCGTGAATGTGGCAGTGGGGGGAGCGCTGTATCAGGACGTGGGCGCGCAACACCCCGACGCGATCAAGCACGATCACTTTCCCATCGGCGGCCGGCGCCGCGACGAGCTGGCGCACGAGGTGCGACTCGTTCGGGGATCGCGTCTCCAGCGCCTGCTCGGCGTCGAATCGCTCGCCGTGAACAGCATGCATCACCAGGGGATTTCGCGGCTCGCGCCCGGACTCGTGCCGGTCGCGACGTCGCCCGACGGCCTGATCGAGGGCGTCGAGACCGGCAATGGACAATTCCTCATCGGCGTGCAGTGGCACCCGGAGGACTTGGTCGATGTCGATCCGCGCATGAAGCGGCTGTTCGACGCGTTTGTCGAAGCCGCGCAGCGCGGCTAGACGTTACTGCACGACCACCGCGGCCGTATACATCGCCCACGTCGCCCCTTCAGGCACGAGCAGTGGCGCGAGGCGCTCGAGCATGGCGGCAGCGCTACCCTCATGCGACATCGGGCCGAGCGCGTTCTTGATGTCTATCGCAGTGACGGGTACGTCCGTGACGAGCAGCACCCAGTAGCCCGACACGGAGTCGGATTTCGCCTCGCTTGCTCCCGTCAACACGCTTCCCGCCGGCGTGAATTGTCCGGCCCGGCCTGAGGACGGAGCGCCCGAGATCACCGGCGGCTGAATCGGGGACGGGATCTCGGCGGTGCTGATCACGTGCCGTCCCTCGCGCCGCTCGGTCTTATCGCGGCTGCGGATGGGATAGTACAGATCGACTTCGCCGGTCGGTTTCACCCAGAGCAGCACCGCATTGCCGGGGCGGAGCAGCCGGAACTCGACGCGCGTCTCGTACAGATTGGTAAACCCCGGGCCAAAGTGATCGGGTGAGCCGCGCACACTCTGCACGACCTGCGCGCTGGCGACGTGGGCGGACGTGAGACCCACCAGCGCGAGGGTAACCGTCTTCATCCGTATCGCCTCCACTAGATGTCCCGCGTTGGTACACCGTAGCTTCCATACATGACCCGCTGTGGTACTGTGGTTCTGGCCGGCCGGCCCAACGTCGGCAAATCGACGCTCCTGAACGCGCTCGTCGGGGAGCACCTGGCCATCGTGTCACCCAAGCCCCAGTCCACGCGCCTGCCCGTGGTCGGGCTGCTCACCAAAGGGGACACCCAGTTTATCTTCACCGACTCTCCGGGGCTGCTAGAACCCGAGTATCAGCTCCACGAGGCGATGCGAGCCGCTGCGTTGCGGGCGATCGATGACTCCGAAGTGATCGCGTACCTCCATCCGCTCACTGAGTACCCCGCGCCGCCGTTGGCAATAGTAGCGGCGCTCGCACGGCCACCGCGCGCAGCAGTGATTACCGTCTACACGAAGTCAGATTTGATTCCCCTGTCCAACCGTCCAACCGTCCACCCGTCCAACCTATTCGTTTCAGCCCAGACCGGGGAGGGCATCGAGGCGTTCTTGGCCACGATTGGCCAGGTGCTTCCCGAGGGGCCGTTCCACTACGATCCGGACGATCTTGCGACGCAGCCGATGCGATTCTTTGCGGCGGAATTCATTCGGGAGGCCGCGTTTGAGCTGTTGCACGAAGAATTGCCGTACAGCGTTGCCTGCGAGATCGACGAGTTTCGAGAGGGAGCCGAGCCGGTATATATTCGGGCCGTGCTCTACGTCGAGCGCGAGAGCCAAAAAGGAATCGTCATCGGCGAGGGCGGTCGCACCATCAAGACGCTCGGCGCTGCCGCGCGCACCAAGATCGAAGGGCTGCTTGGCGGTCGCGTGTATCTGGATCTGCACGTGAAAGTGCTTCCGAAATGGCGGCGCGACGAACCTTCCCTCAAACGGTTGGGGTACGCCACGTCATGAGTCTGGCACCGGACCTCCTGGAGATTCTCGTCTGCCCCAAGTGCAAGGGGCCGCTCGAGCATCGTACCGCGCCCGCCGAGTCCCTCGTGTGTCACCAGTGCCGGTTGATCTACGCGGTCGAAGACGACATCCCTATCATGTTGATCGATGAGGCGAAGACTTTCTAGACGAGTGTTGGAAGGTTGGACGGTTGGAATGATTGTTCTTTCCAACCTTCCAACCGTCCAACTTTCCGCTCAAGAGCAGCCCCTCAACGCCGGCGCACTTTTTCTGGTTTTTCCGGTCGGCGCGCAAGCCGTCGGGATGGGACAAACGGCGACCGCGGCATCGGGGCGGGGCGAGGCGGCGTTCTGGAATCCGGCCGGACTCGCAACGCTCGCCAATGACGAATTCGCGCTCCATAGCGCCACGCTCGTTGCGGGGAAGAGTCACGTCCTCGGCGCCTACTTTCCGTCGCGGGGCATCGGCGTGCTCGGCGGCGCGGTGTACCTGGTCGACTACGGCGATCTCGAACGCACCGACATCAACGGCAATACCATCGCGCGCATCGCTCCGCGGAACTTCGAATTCATGGCGTCGTACGCGACCAGTCTCGCCGGTTCGTTCGTGTTCGGGTTGAGCTACAAGCTCGTGCAGTTTCGCGTCGACTGCAGCGGCGATTGCCGGGACTTTCCCGCCGGCACCGGCGCCACGCACGCGATCGACCTGGGCGGGCAGTTCCAGGTCGGCCCTGGGGGGGGCGGCCCGCTCCGCATCGGCGTGGTGCTGAGGAATCTCGGTTTCCGACTGCAGGTGCAAAACCAGGCGCAGGCCGATCCTCTTCCCACGCGACTCGCGATCGGCGCCCTGTACGAGCTGCATTTTCGTCCCGCCGCCGGTGGTACTCCCGATCAAGCCTTTGACCTCAAGCTCGCCGCAGACCTCGACAGCCCGTTCGGTCAGGTGGGGCAGTCGGAAACGCGATTCGGAATGGATATCGGGTACCAAAAGCTCCTGCGCGTGCGCGCCGGGTATGCGTTCGTACAGGACGGGCTCAGCGGGCCGAGTGTCGGCTTGGGGGTCGAAAGCGGCTCTCTGGGTATCGATCTGGCGCGCGCGTTTTTGACGGGATCGGACCTGCAGGCGGACAGTCCGACATTCTTTTCGTTCCGAGTGACATTCTAATGAAGGGGCGCGCGGCGTACATCGCCGTGGCCGCGCTCCTGCTTACAGGTCAATTGCGGGCGCAGTCGTCCGATACCACGGTTCGGGCCAGCCTACTCGTTCGACCGCTCGCTTCATTGCTGGTCCCGGGCAGTGGGCAACTCATGGCGCACCAGGATCGAGGGGCCGTGTATCTCGCGGCCGAGATCTATCTCCTGTCGCGATTCCTGCAGCTCGACCATGAGGCCACTCGCGAAGCCACCAGATTCCAGGCGCTCGCGCTCAATGTCGCGCGCCGGCCGTATGCGCCCGAGCGCTCGGACACCGTGTTTGAATACTACGAGCAGATGGAGCGCTTTCCTGAGAGCGGGTTCTATGACACCGACCCCGGACCGGCCTTCGCTCCGGAAACTGATCCTGTGACCTACAACGGATCGGTCTGGCTGCTCGCGCGGCGCACCTTCTGGCCGGATCCCAATGTTCCGCCCGATCCGATGTCGCAGGCCTACATCAATGCGCTGAGTTTCTATTGGAGTCACGCCATCACGCCCGCGTTCCAGTACAGCTGGCGGGATCATTCGCTCGAGCACGAGGAGTATCGCCAGACGATTCGCCGCAGCGATAACGCCTTTCGCCACGCCCAGGATCAGATCGGGTTGCTGCTGGCGAATCACGTATTGAGCGCGGTCGACGCGTTGATTTCTGCCCGCCTCGCCGCGGTCGCGGGCCGTCCGGCCGAAATGCACAGCTTGCTCGGACGGGGCGGCGTCCAGGTCCTGTTCTCTGTTCCGTTCTAGTCGTTCGCTTGCCCACACCAGATAGGATCCGCGTATGAGCTGGATCACGAGTCCCGAGGCCTGGGTCGGTCTCCTCACTTTGACCGTGCTCGAGATCGTTCTCGGCATCGACAACATCATTTTCATCTCGATCCTCGCAGGCAAGCTGCCCAAGGACCTGCAACCCAGGGCGCGACGGATCGGGTTGATTGGCGCGATGGTGACCCGCATCGCCCTGCTCGCGGGACTCGCGTGGATCATTCGGTTGACCAAGCCGCTGTTCGTCGTGCTCGGGCACTCGATCTCCGGTCGCGACTTGATTCTGATCGCGGGTGGGTTGTTCCTGATCGCCAAGAGCACGCGCGAAATCCATCAGGGGCTCGAGGGCGAAACCGATCACGCCGGCAAGAAGGTGCCGGCGACGCTGGCGGGCGTGGTCGGGCAGATCATGCTGCTCGATATCGTGTTTTCGCTCGATTCCGTCATCACGGCCGTCGGCATGGCGCGCCACCTGCCGGTCATGATTGCCGCGGTCGTGCTGGCCGTCGGCGTGATGATGTTCGCGGCCGGGCCGATCAACGATTTCGTACACCGGCATCCGACGATCAAAATGCTCGCGCTGAGTTTCCTGTTGCTCATCGGCGTCTCGCTGATCGCGGATGGCCTGGGACAGCACATTTCGAAGGGCTACATCTATTTCGCGATGGGGTTCTCCGTCTTCGTCGAGATGATCAACCTGCGTATGCGCTCGCGAACCTTGCCCGTGCGAATGCGCGACGCGTACACAAGTTCAATTGACACGAGAGGCGACGAGGCCTAAGTTTAGGCGGTTCCTACCCTTACGAGAGGAGTAAGGTGCGGTCGCGCCAAGCCATTCTCTTTTTTTCGCCGGCTGGACGTTCCGTACCTGACTTCGTGACCGCTTGGGTCAACGGGAAGGGCGTCCCCGTCATCACCATTCCCGAAGCTGGGGGAGTGGAAGAGCGGGTGCTCCGAGCCCTCCCGACACTCGTCGTCGTAGACGCAGACAGTGCCGGTGATGAGGGGATGGAACTGTGCACCCGGCTCAAGAGCGACGCTTATACAGCGATCGTCCCGCTCGCGGTGGTGATCAATCGTCATGCGACCGATTCGGTGCGCCGGTGGTTCGCCGCCGGCGCCGACGAGGTCATCACCCCGCTGTTCGAGCCGGGGGAGCAGGCCGGGCGCCTGGACGCACTGATCACCCGCGCGCAGCGGGACGTCGCGGTGAATCCCTCGACGCGGCTCCCGGGCACGACCGAGATCGAGCGCGAGCTCCGCCAGCGGATGGAACGAAACGAGCTGTTCGCCGTGTGCTATGCCGATCTCGATCACTTCAAGGAATACAACGATCGGTACAGCTATTATGACGGCGATCGGGTGATCTATCTGCTGTCCCGCATTTTGCACGACGTGGTGCGGGGGATGGCAGGGAAGGCCGGGTTCGTGGGGCACATCGGCGGCGATGATTTTATAGTAGTCATCCCGATCGAGAGCATTCAGGCGGTGTGCGAAGAGGTGCTGTACGTGTTCGACACGCTCGTGCCATATCAATACAACGAGCAGGACCGCCGGGCGGGCTACTATTTCGGGAAAGATCGGCGAGGCCAGCTGCACCGCGTTCCGCTGATGACGCTGTCGATCGGCGTCGTAACGAATAAGCATCGCCGCTTCACCCACCCGGCGCAGGTGAGTGAGCTGGCGACGGAAATGAAGAGCTACGCGAAGACGCAGTCGGGCTCGGTATTTGTCGTCGATCGCCGGCATGATCGCGAAGGTAATGATGAAGCAAGTGGAGACCACGAGGCGTAGCGCGTGAACGTCACTTGTCCGTCGTGCGACACCGTTTATCGCGTGGACCCGGCAAAGGTCCCCGCGGTGGGCATTCGTACGCGCTGCAGCGTTTGCAGCAACGTCTTCAGCGTCAGCGCAAACGGCGCGGGTGCCCCCACGGCACCGGCACCGGCGCAGACTCGGCAGCCGATCGCGGCAGCGCCGCCGCCGCCTCCTCCTCCACCGCCTGCGCCGCCACCGGCGCCCCGCGCATCACCCACGCCCCCCCCGCCCCCCCCGCCCCCCACGCCCCCCGCGCGCCCGGCGCCGCCGGCGCCACCACCGCCGCCGCGCCCCGTCGCACCCGTCGGGCGATCACCGATCGCGCGGCCGGCGAGTCCCGCGGGTGTAACAACCGGCGTGCGGCCGGCGATCCCGTCCAGACCCGCCGGCCCGGTCGTGAACCCGTTCGCCAGACCAGGGACGCGTCCCGCGCAGTCGGCTCAGGCGGCAGCGCCGCCCCCGCCGCCCCCGCCGCCCCCGCCGCCCGCGCCGCCCGCGCCACCGCCGCCGCGTCCGGCGCCTCCGGCACAGAGCCAGACGCCGGTGCCAGCTCCGGCTTCAGCCCCGGTGGTGGCGCCGATCGCGCCACCCGCAGCGACCGCCGCGCCCGCGGCGCCCGCCCCGTCTCCTCCCGGTCGGCGTAACACGGGTCCGCTGCGTCCGGTGAATCCGTTTATGGTTCAGGATCCGAAACAGAAGGCGCGCCGCCTCGCCCGCGCACTGATCTCGGATATGCTCGTGTATCATCCCGAGAAGCGGCAGCAGGGGATTCGGGATGGCACGCTGCCCCAGCTCTTTAAGGAAGAGATCGACAAGAGCTGGCAAGAGTATGTCGAGCAGGTCGGTCGAGACATGGCCCAAAGCACGCCGTTCTGGACCGAGGCCCTGAATGAAATCCTGGCGGGAGGGAAGAAACTGTTCTAATGACGCTCACCGAACGTTTTGCCGATTTCGATCGTCGCCTCACCGAGCTGAGAGGCTTTCTTTGACGTTGACGGGAAAACCGCACGACTCGCGGAGCTCGAGCACAAGATGGCCGACGGGTCACTGTGGACGGACTCCGAGCGCGCCCGCCAGACCGTCACCGAAGTCAAATCGCTGAAGGGCTGGCTCGAGCCGTATCACGCGCTGCGCAAGCGTGTCGATGAAGGTCGCGAGCTCAACGAGCTGCTCGAAGCCGAATCCCACGTCGATCTCGCCATGCAGCGCTCCCTCGAAACGGAGGCGGAGGAAATCGCCGGCCGGCTCGAGGCGCTGGAAATGCAGAACATGCTGCAGGGCCCCGACGACGCGCGGGATGCGCTGCTCACGATCCACCCCGGCGCGGGCGGCACCGAGTCGCAGGATTGGGCGGAGATGCTCGTCCGCATGTACACGCGTTGGGCGGAGCGGCATGGGTTCGTGGTCAATGTGCTCGACATCCTCCCGGGCGAAGAAGCGGGAATCAAGTCGGCCGAAATCGAGATCCGCGGGCGGTACGCGTTCGGGCTCCTGAAAGCGGAGAAGGGCGTGCACCGGCTGGTGCGCATCTCGCCGTTCGATTCGCAGTCCCGCCGCCATACGTCGTTCGCCTCCGTCTTCGTCTATCCCGAGGTCGATGACGAGATCGAGATCGAGATCAAGGACGACGATCTTCGCATCGACGTGTTCCGCGCGTCAGGGAAGGGTGGCCAGCACGTCAACAAGACGTCGTCCGCGGTGCGCATCACTCACCTCCCGTCCGGCATCGTCGTATCGTGCCAGCAGGAGCGCAGCCAGGGGAAGAACAAGGCGACGGCGATGAAGATGCTGAAAGCCCGCCTGTACGAGCGCGCGGTCGCCGAGCGCGAGGCAAAAAAGGCGGAAGTTGACAAGCAGAAGACCGACATCGCGTGGGGCAATCAGATTCGGTCATACGTCTTCCAGCCCTATACCATGGTGAACGACCATCGGACCGAGCTGAAGGTGAGCGACGTCCACAAGGTCATGGACGGCGATCTCGATCCGTTCATCGAGGCGTTTCTCAAACGCTCGGGAGGGAAGGCCGCGTAATGACCGGGTTCGTCGAAGCTGCACGACGCGAGAAGCTGAAGGAGCTAATCGAGCGGGGCGTAGCGCCTTTCGCCTACCGCTTCGAGCGCACGGCGACCGCCAAACAGGCCCTCGCGGCGTATCGCGACGATCACGACGAGACGCCGTACGCGCTGGCGGGCCGTCTGGTGGCGCTGCGCCCGCACGGCAAGACCACGTTCGCGCACCTCGAGGACGCGACGGGCAAGATCCAGCTCTACTTCAAGGGTGATGAGCTGGGCCCCGATCGCTACGGCCTGCTGGAGCTGCTCGATCTGGGGGATCACATCGGCGTGGACGGGCGCTTGATGAAGACCCGCACCGGCGAAATCACGCTCCGCGTGGGGCAGGTGACGCTGCTGGCGAAGGCGCTCCGCCCGCTGCCCCTTGGCAAGGAAGACGCGAGTGGCGTGAAACACGGCGAGCTGAGCGACCCGGAGCTCCGCTACCGGCAGCGGTACGCCGATCTCGCGGTGCATCCCGAGGTCCGGGAGCTGTTCCGCCTGCGGACCCGGATCGTGCAGGGAATTCGGTCTTTCCTCGATAGCAAGGGATACTTGGAGGTAGAAACGCCGGCGTTGCAGCCGTTGTACGGCGGGGCTGCCGCGGTGCCGTTCAAGACGCATTACGAAGCGCTCGACACGACGTTTTATCTGCGGATCGCTGACGAGCTGTACTTGAAGCGGTGCTTGGTCGGCGGGCTGGAAAAGGTGTACGAAATCGGCCACGATTTTCGCAACGAAGGCTTGTCGCGCTTTCACAATCCGGAATTCACGATGGCGGAGTGGTACGAGGCGTACGCCGATTACAACGACATGGCGGCGCTGACCGAGGAAATGCTCGCAAAACTCGTCGTCGATCTGTTTGGTGGCAGCATCCTCGAGCGCCACGGAGCCACGCTGTCGTTCGAGCGGCCGTTTGCGCGCAAGGACTATTATGGCCTGGTCCGCGAGCATGCCGGTGTGGATCTCACGAACGTCAAAGACGCCGAGCTGCGAGCCATTCTGAAACGACACAACTCGCCCGATGCCGAAACGCTCAGCGGGCCGAAGCTCGTGGATGAAGTCTTCAAGACCTGCGTCGAGCCGAAGCTCGTGCAACCGACCTTCGTCATTGATTACCCGCTCGCGCTGTCGCCGCTGGCCAAGCCGAAGCGCGGCGATCCAACCAAAGTCGAGCGCTGGGAGCTGTTCGTGCAGCACCGCGAGCTCGCCAACGCCTTCAGCGAGCTGAATGACCCCGACGAGCAGCGGCGCCGGTTCGAGCAGCAGGCGGCCTTCCGCGCCGCCGGGGATCGTGAGGCGCAGCAGCTGGACGAGGATTATCTCCGCGCGCTCGAGTACGGCATGCCGCCCGCCGGCGGCGTCGGCCTGGGCGTCGACCGGTTGACTATGATTCTGGCCGACCAGACGAACATTCGTGATGTGATTCTCTTTCCAATGCTGCGGCCCGAATGACGATCCCCGTCACGGTCGTCGACATCCTCAAGGCCCTGTTCGTCATCGCGACGATCGGGGCGCTCGTGGTGCTGGCCACCAACTGGCCGAATTGGCTCGATCTGCGCATCGCGATGCGCTATCTGCGCAGCCGCCGGTCCTCGCGGCTCGTGTCCTTGATTACTCTCATCGCGGTCGGCGGCGTGACCGTCGGCGTCGCGACGTTGGTCATCGTGCTCGGGGTCATGAACGGACTGCAGAACGACTTGCGCGAGAAAATCCTCGTCGTGAACCCGCATCTGCGCGTGCTCACCTACGGCGAGGGGTTGCGGCTCGACGATTGGGCGGACGTGCTGGCCAAGGTGCGGCGCACGCCAGGCGTGGAGGCTGCCGCGCCGTTCGTGCTCACGCAGGGTCTCATCTCCGCGGGCCACGATTACGCCGAAGGTGTGGCGGTGATCGGAGTAGAAACGGACACGGGATCGCGTGCCGTCACCACTCTGCCCCGCTACTTCACGAAGGGCGACCTGACGTTCCGCACCACCCAACCCGGCGTGGAAGGCGGCATTGCGATCGGCACTCGACTGGCGACCAAGCTTTCGGCGTATCCCGGTGACGTCATCACGCTCGTCGCCCCCGCCGGGTCGCAGTTCAACCGCAGTCTCGGCGCCTTTGTCCCGAAATACCGCCGGTACGAGGTGACCGGATTGTTCGAGACGGGCATGTACGACTACGACAACAGCTACATCGTCATGCCGCGCCAGGCTGCGCAGGAGTTCGCAGGCCTGGGCACAGCGGTCACCGGACTCGAGCTTCGGCTCGCCGATCCCGAGCAAGCGAATGCGTTCGCGCAGAAGCTCGAGACGCAGCTCGGGTATCCCTATCGCGCGCTCGACTGGCAGATGCAGAACCGCTCGCTGTTCTCGGCACTCAAGCTCGAGAAGCTCGCGATGGGACTGGTGGTATTCCTCATCTGCGTCGTCGCCGCGTTCAACGTGGTGGGAACGCTCACGATGGTCGTGCGCGACAAGACGCGGGAGATCGGCATCCTCATGGCCATGGGGATGCAGCGCCGCCGGATTCGCTGTGTCTTCCTCATTCAAGGCGTCTTCATTGGGCTCGTCGGCACCGCGCTGGGAACCGTGTTGGGGCTGGTCCTGGGGGCGAGCGTCAATCGCGGTCATCTGATCCCGATCGATCCGTCGATCTATTTTATCGATCACCTGCCCGTGTTGACCAACCCCTGGGATGCGCTCGCGGTGATCGGAGCAAGTCTCGTGATCGCCGCGCTGGCGCCGCTGTATCCCAGTCTCCAGGCTGCCCGGCTCGATCCGGTGCGCGCGATCCGGTACGAATGAACGCGCTCCTCGTGGCTCGCGGGATTCGGAAGGTCTTTGCCGGAGGCGATGGCAAGCCGCTCGAGGTG
>Ga0070704_100001792_pt1 | contig 11795 bp, 12 predicted proteins | sample KBSK5252metaG_FD_65467 | JGI IMG/M metagenome (GOLD analysis project Ga0070704, IMG submission 65467) | Corn, switchgrass and miscanthus rhizosphere microbial communities from Kellogg Biological Station, Michigan, USA - KBS K5-25-2 metaG | ecosystem: Host-associated > Plants > Roots >... | reverse complement strand
GGCTGCATTACGTCTATCCCTATCCGCATGTTGACGGTGTGATTCCGTTGATGGCGGAAGGAAAAATCCTCCCCTACCTCGATATTCCGTTTCAACACGGGAGCACTTCGGTGTTGAAGCGGATGAAGCGTCCTGCAGTGCAGGAAAAAACATTGTCACGCATCGAGAAGTGGCGCGAAGTCTGCCCTGATCTTTCAATCCGGTCGACATTTATCGTTGGATTCCCGGGCGAGTCGGAAGAAGAGTTTCTAGAATTGCTTGCATTTCTTGAGGAAGCCGAACTCGATCGTGTCGGATGCTTCAAGTATGAGCCCGTGCGGGGTGCTGCGGCAAACGATATCGCCTCTCCTGTTGCAGATGATGTAAAACAGAATCGTTATCGCCGTTTCATGGAAACGCAGCAGAAGATCAGCGCGAAAAAACTGAAACGGAGAGTCGGAACGCGTCAGGCTGTTATCGTCGATAAGGTCGAAAACGGTGTTGCGATCGGCCGCACCCGTTATGACGCTCCCGAAATTGACGGTTTAGTCCACCTGAACGCACATCGGCCACTCAAGACGGGTGAAATCGTGACCGCAAAGATTGATCGTGCCGACGCCTATGATTTACATGGCTGTGTCGTCGGTTTCTGATCAGTCGAACCCGAGCAAGGTCTTGAGAGTTGCTATGAAACCGATATCGCAGATATTTTTCGGTACAAATTGACAGGCGACCTCGTACGAGCCGTCCCAGATCATATCGAAAGCAACGTGCAGGATCACGAGTAGACCAATCCACGTAATCCAGTAATAGCGGCCTAGCAATCTTGCGATAAAGTTTGCGACCACGGCCATCAGCAGGACCGACAAACCCAAGCCGATTGTCAGGATCCAGAAATTTCCCTTCGCCGCGCCAGCGACAGCAAGCACGTTGTCGAGCGACATCGAAACATCGGCGACGATAATCTGAGTTAGTGCATTCCAAAATCCGTGTTTTCCACTGCCTGAAGTTTGCGCTTCCAGATGAACGGATTTGTGCCGTGAACGCACGATCTCGCGGTACATCTTCCAGCAAACCCACAGCAGAAGAATTCCGCCAGCAAGGCTTAATCCAATGATCGCAAGCAATTCGGTCGCGACCACGGCAAAAATTAAACGAAGGACGACTGCGCCGGCAACACCCCAAAAGATAACCTTCTGCCGTAACTCAGGCGCGACACGCGATGCTGCCATGCCGACTACAATTGCGTTATCGCCTGCGAGCACCACGTCGATAACGAGGATCTGAAGAAGCGCAATTAGTTCCGGATAGTAGGAAGTCATTACGGACGTGTCCCGTTTTCGAAAACCAATAACCGGCGGCAATCCTGGGCCGCCGGTTATATTCGGACAGGCTCTACACTAGGGCAAAAGAATGGTCTGGCCGGTCGTCTTGCGGGATTCGAGATCACGATGGGCTTGCTGCGCGTCCTTCAAGGCATAGGTTTGCGCAATATCGATCTTGACCTTCTTTTTTGAAATCACGTCGATCAGATCCTTAGCTGTGGCTTGCAGATCTTTCGGGCTCGCGGTGTAAGTCATGAGCGTTGGCCGCGTCAGGAAAAGCGAGCCCTTCTGCGCCAACAGACCGGTGTTCAATGCGTCTACGGGCCCTGAAGCGTTTCCGAAGATAACCATCATGCCAAGAGGTTTCAGACAGTCGAGTGAGCCCATAAATGTCGATTTGCCGACGCCGTCATAAACAACGTCGCATTTTTTCCCCTTGGTGATGTCGGCGACGCGAGCAACCCAGTTTTCTTCGTTGTATAAGATCGTGTGATGTGCGCCGTTCTTGCGCGCGAGTTCGGCCTTCTCCTTTGAGCCGACCGTGCCGATCACTGTCGCGCCAAGGTGCTTCGCCCACTGACAGAGAAGCAGCCCAACGCCGCCTGCGGCCGCATGTACGAGAATTGTGTCGCCCTTCTTTACCTTGTACGTGCGGCGTAAGAGATATTGCGCGGTCATGCCCTTGAGCATCATCGCGGCGCCGGTCCTGTCGTCAATTTTCGGCGGCAGCTTGACCGCGCGTTCAGCGGGGAGATTGCGCTCCGTTGCGTATGCACCGAGCGTAAATACGTAAGCGACGCGATCACCCTTCTTGATGCCTTTCACGCCGGGACCGACGGCAGATACGACTCCGGCACCTTCATTGCCCGCGATAAAAGGAAGGCTAGGAGCCGGATAAAGACCCGAACGGAAGTAGGTATCGATAAAGTTCAGGCCTATCGCTGTCTGCTTGATGCGGATTTCACCCGGACCGGGGTCCTTGAGCTGGATCTCCTCGTACTTGAGAACTTCGGGTCCGCCGACTTGATGCACACGTACTGCCGCAACCATATCAATCTCCCATTTTGCAATTGTTTGTTATGTTGTTCCGCTTTCTAGCCTTGCTGTCGCTTGACGCCAAGCGTTTCTACCTTCCGCCCGAAATGCGAACGTTTGTACCGGTAATGTAGGAAGCTTGGTCTGAAAGCAGGAAAAGAATGGTGGCTGCAACCTCGTCGGCCGTACCAGCGCGGCCCATGGGGATCAGAGGGCTCATGCGCTCGACGCGATCAGGTTGTCCTCCTGAGGCATGAATATCCGTTTCGATCAGACCTGGCGAAACTGCATTGACCCGGATGCCTTCTTTCACCACCTCGCGCGAGAGCCCGATCGTGAAACTGTCGATTGCTCCCTTGGAGGCTGCATACCAAACATATTCACCAGGAGCGCCAAGTGTCGCTGCCATTGAAGAGATATTGACGATCGCCCCGCCCTTACCGCCGGACGCAGTAGAAATGCGCTTCACGGCTTCGCGCGCGACCAAAATCGCGCCGGTTACATTGAGATCGATCACATTCTTGATCATTTTCGTATCAGCGTCGGCAAAACGTGTTGCTCGCCCGACTATTCCGGCGTTGTTCACGAGATGCGTAAGACGGCCGAGGTCACGATCAACCATCTTGTATAGTTGGATAACTTCTTCTTCTCGGGCGACGTCAGCCTTAACGGCTATGGCCCTTCCGCCGGATTTCTTGATATCGCTTATGACAGCATTCGCCGCCTGCGCGTCGCTAACGTAATTGATCGCAACTAAGTATCCTTCGCGTGCCGCGGCTTTCGCGGTTGCTGCGCCAATGCCGCGGCTACCACCGGTCACCAACAGAACTTTGCTATGACTCATGATGCTGTGGCTTTTCTTGGCCGGGTAAGACCTGCAGTTAGGAAATAAATTCCGAGGACACCAAGTCCGACTATCGTCCAAGGCGGCGGAGAGAAATCGCGAAGAAGTGTAATGATCGCCAGCGCTGCCCATGCGAGGCACAGCGCGATGTTGAGCCAACGGAACCGCTCAACTCGAAGTGGATGAATAAAAACAACGGGCACAAACGTGAGCACAACAAACAACGTGATGGTAAGCAAGGCGAGCCAAGGATCGGGGCGCAGCAAGAATAAATAAAACGCGATGAGGTTCCATGCCGCAGGAAATCCACGAAAATAGGCGTCGTCGGTTTTCATGCGGCGATCAGCGAAGTAAATCGCACTCGAGACAAGGATTGCTGCCGCTGCAGGCATTTCGAAAGCTTGCGGCAAAATTGCGCCGGTCGCGATTGCAAAGGCTGGCACCAAGACATAAGTCGAGAAATCCACCACAAGATCGAGAGCCTCACCCGACCAGCGCGGCAAAGATTCTGATACTTTCAGCTTACGCGCGAGCATGCCGTCGATCCCGTCGATCACGAGCGCTAGCGCGAGCCAACTGAACATCTCGGTCCAGCGCCATTCAGTTGCGGCAATCAACGCGAGCAAAGCAAATACAGTGCCTGCTGCGGTCAGCAGATGGACGGAAAACGCGCGTGCTTGCCTCAGCCAAACTCCGTTGCCCCGCGACCGCTCAGCGGTATCGGCCACGCTCAATTTCCCCAATCCAGACGACAAATTTCCGCGCTACGGCCGGCAAAATTCCAGTTTCGCCCGAAACCTCGCATGCGGCTTTTGTCGGCCTTGCTAACGATAATTTCTGGTGCAATCCAATATCCGCTGTTCTTGATGACGACGTCCTCGCCCGGCTCCTTGCCCGCCACGGGTGTTATGGCGCCATCGACCACGCCAGGAATCTGGAAATGCCGCGTATCATTCTCGAGACGGTAGTGGATCGGCTCCTGCCGAACTCCAAGAAATTTGCTGACGAGGATCGAAAGAAGATGAGTCGAACCGCCGGCGCGTCCAGTGAATATTCGCGTTAGCGCCTTTACGGCATAAACTGAGGCGCGCTCGTCGACGAAGAGCCCGGCTTCCCAATTGCCTCGCGAGAGTGGACCTGGAATCTCAGCCACCAGGCCAACATTGATGCTGCTCAGGTCCACGTCGTCAAAATGACCCTTGTCGATGCGAATGCCCATCCATGTCTGGCAATAGCCTTCGGTTGGCGGAGCATCGCCGAGCGACAACACGCAAGGGCAGAAAACCGTACAGTTACAAGAAAGCACAAGCTCTCCTTGAATTTTCCATGGTTCCGGCACGCAACAACTCCTTGCTAGGCGGGCGGCGACAGCCACATGTTGAAGGGCGAGATCAGGACGATTCCGCCCAAGAGGATCAGTATCGCACCAATGGCGCGCGGCAATGTTTCAGACGTTGTCATCTTCTCCACCGTCATGACAACCGCAAGCGCAACCATCCAGAGCAAATTAGTCGAGCCGACCGTAAGCATGGTGAGCATCAAGGCCCAGCAACAGCCCAGACAAAACAATCCCTGCCGCAGACCGAGATGAAATACGCCCCCCGTTTGATCGACCCAATTCGCAAAGAAAAACGCGAACGGCCGGCGACAGCGCGAAAGACAAGCATTTTTGAGTGCAGAGAATTGATAGAATCCGGCCACCAATAAACTGGCTCCGGCCAAATATGTGCTGGTTTCAGATCCGAGCGCCGTTAGATAACGGGCAAATATTGTTTCGGTCATTCCCGCAGCAGCTGCGAAAATGAGCCAGATCGTCAAGTATCCGGCGGCTAGTATCAGGGGCGAAACTGCTGCGATCCCCTTCGCAGCCGCTGTATCGGCAATCTCGGCGTAAGTCACGAGCATGGGCGCCGCACCCGGCAGCATCATCACGAATGTCATCGCGGACCAGATTGCCATCGAGAACGCGAGGGCCATTACAAAATTTGAGGAAAGCTGGGCGCCGGGTCCGCACAGGGCTTTACCGAGTGCTGCAAATAACGAGTCGGCGCCATTATTTGCAAACTGCAAACCAAGTGTCGAAGCGCCAAGAGCGACCAAGACACAGATCGCTACGATAGCGACCGCCTGCGGGCGCATAGCGTAGCGCACTAGCCAATGAGCAGCGGGCGAGAGATGGCGGAAATCGTCAATGGCGGACATAGGAACTACCGGTTGAATTAGCCTAGCGTATTGGCTGCGAAGCCGGTACCGCCCTCGCCTTGTATTCGGAACGGAGTTATTGCTTAGAAAGAGGTCGTCATGGCACCCAAACAACAGGATTTCAGCGCTGAAATTGCTGTCGTTGGCGGCGGGCCATCGGGCCTGATTGCCGCGCTAGCGCTTGCGACGACGGGCGCGGAGACCTTACTGATTGCGCCATCACCGGCTGCCGCCGACAGGCGCACAACGGCCCTTCTTGATGGCTCCATAAGGGTATTGAAGGCACTGACCGTCTGGCCGTTTCTCGCCGAAAATGCAGCCCCGCTTAAGTTCCTGCGACTTGTAGACGGAACGAGGCGAATTCTGCGCGCCCCGGAAGTTCTGTTCGACTCTGCGGAACTCGGACTGGAGGCGTTTGGCTACAACGTCGAAAACGAACAGCTCCGCGAGGTTTTACTTGCAGCATGCAAGAGAACACCGCAGCTGCGCGTCGTCGACGCCCCGGTCATGGCAGTCAAGCCTGATGAGTACGGCGTAACACTCACCTTCTCAGATCACGAGGAACGGGTCCGATTGGTCGCAGCTGCAGATGGACGTAAATCGATCTGCCGCAGCGCTGCCTTGATAGAAACGCGTTCGCGGCAATTACCACAAACCGCAATTGCGCTGAATCTGAAACATTCGGCACCACACCACGATACGTCTACAGAATTTCATACCGAAAGCGGGCCGTTTACACTAGCGCCGCTCAAAGGAAACCACTCGAGTCTCGTTTGCGTCGTGCGGCCCGAGGAAGCGGATGCAATTGGCACGCTTAACGAAGTCGAATTTGCTCGCGAGATTGAACGACGCGCACATTCGATCTTGGGAAAGATGGAAGTTGGATCTGCGCGAGGGATCTTTCCACTCAGCACCATGTTAGCCGACCGCTTCGCGGCCAGCCGAATTGCGCTGATCGGGGAAGCTGCACATGTACTGCCACCAATCGGGGCGCAAGGACTCAATCTCGGAATTCGCGACGCGGCCGTACTCGCCGAATTGGTTGCGGATGCACGGGCCTATTCCGTCGATCCGGGGGGCGATGATGTGCTTGACGAATACAACGAACGGAGACGGGGCGACGTGCGGTCGCGTACGTTCGTGGTCGATTTTGCCAACCGCTCCCTGATGTCCGATTTTCTCCCAGTGCATGCCGCACGCGGTTTAGGTTTGCATCTGGCTTCGCGCGTGGGTTTTTTTCGCCGCGCGCTCATGAGGCAGGGTTTAGGGCCGAACAATGATGGGGTCGGGTTCGAGCGCCAAAGCGCGCCTTAGGCCTTTTTCCCCTGAAGCGGTGGAAACGGTCGTACCTTTTCATCAACTCGCAATGCGGAAACAATCGGCATAGGAAGTGCCGGAATAGTTTTTCCGTCGGGTGCGGCAATCTGGTGTTCAAAAAGACCGCGTTGGATGAAGTGCGGGTCGGATAATGCTTCCTCGATCGAAGACATGATCGTGACGCAGCAATCGGCTTTCGCAAAAAGCGGTTTCCAGTGGGCGGCGGGTTGCGAGGCGATAATCGCGCGCACTGCTTCGATCGTCGCCTGGGGGTCACGCGTATCATCAACGAATTCTTTTGGAAGGCCAATTGTCGCACAAAATGACATCCAAAATTTCTGCTCCAGAGCGCCACATGCGACGAGTTTGGCTCCAGCAGTTGGATAGAGCTGGTAACGCGGCGATCCGCCGAAGTGGCGGAGCTTTTCGGGCTCTACGGGTTTTCCGCTAGCAAAACGCGTAGCCAGAGCGAGCCATGCGAAAGTGAACATCGCGTCGCTCATGGCTATGTCGATGTAGGTCCCCTTTCCCGTTTTCTCGCGTGCAATCAGCGCAAGCAGAATGTTGATCACCGCAGGGAAACTTCCGCCGCCGATATCAGCAATGAGTGCGGGCGGAACAGTTGGTCGATCCATCGGACCCGTCGAGAGTGAAAGCAAACCAGTTGCGCCGATATAGTTGATGTCGTGGCCCGCCTCGCTGCGCCGGGGGCCTTTTTGGCCGTAACCAGTGATTGAGCAATAAATCAATCGTGGATTGCGCTTAATCAGCGCATCGTAACCAAGGCCGAGCCTCTCCATGACGCCGGGGCGGAATTGTTCGACAAGAACGTCCGCGCGATCGATGAGCTCAAGAGCTTTGGCGCGGCCGCCATCGCTTTTCAGATCCGCGACCATTCCCTTCTTGCCCCGATTGAGAATGGCAAAGGCTGCTGACAATCCGTTCCAGTAAGGCGGAAACATACGAACGTCTTCGCCACCGGGCTTCTCAACTTTCACGACTTCTGCTCCGGCCTCCGCCAGCATCAAGGTTGCGAGTGGCCCCGGCAGGAGCGTCGTGAAATCGGCGACCAGCACATTTTCAAGCGGTTTTGGCATTACGCATTCTTATCAATGAAACAGGTTGGGCGCGAGTATGCGATGCTGCACGAGATACATAAGTGTTGTAACGGTAAGAACCGATGCGATCGTGCTCACTAGAATGGCGCTCGACGATTGCTGCACATAGACATTGTATTGCTTTGCCATCACGAAGGCATTGAGCGCCGTAGGAAGCGCCGCCATCAGGATCGCCGTGTAGACCCAAATGGGATCGAAGCCGCCGATCAGGGATAGCATCACCCAAGCTAGGAGTGGATGCACTACAAGCTTGACGGCAACCAACACTGGCACGTCCCACGGTACTTTTTTGAATGGGCGAAGCGCAACAGTGACACCCAGCGCGAAGAGCGCGCAGGGTGCTGCGGCATTCATTAAGACTTCGAGCATCCTGTCGATCGCCTGTGGCGGGCGGATTTGCAGCCAAGCAGCCAACACGCCAAGCGCCGTGGCAACGATAAACGGGTGCGTCGCGACTCGTTGCGCGACAAAAATTGCCGTTTTTACGGGGCTCGCTTTTTCGACACCGCTCAACCCCATCAAGAACGGAATTGCGGTGAAGAAGAGGATGTTGTCGAAAGTGAAAATGAGCGCAGTTGGAACCGTCGCTTGTGGACCGAGTGCCGCTAACGTCAGGCCTGGTCCCAAATAACCGATATTGGCATAGGCGCCGACCACACCAGCCATCGTCGCCTCAGATAACTTGCCCCGACGCATCCAGAAGCCGACTGCGATCGACAATACGAAAACGCATAGTGTCGAGAGCATTGTCGCAACAATAAAGCGCGGGTTCGCAAGTTGCTCGAATGGCGTGCGCGAGACCGTCTGAAAGAATAAAGGCGGTAGCGCGATATAGATAACGAAGAAATTGAGCCAGCCCAGTTCCCGCTCCGGCAAACGGGCGAAGTATCCGCTGCCGAAGCCAAGGAAAATCAACCCGAAAAAGGGCAAGGCAAGCTTGAGAATGTCGGCCATGAAAGAACTCACGAAGCGAAACACTATCTCGGTATCGGCGTGCGGACGCTTGGTCAATCCGTGTGCAACTTGGTTTTCGACCATTGCGCGGCTAGGCGGACCTGCCCTTCTCAGCTAAACATTTCCCCGATTTACAGATGGGACAATCGATGAAGCTGCCCCGCAATTTCTTCCGTCCACTTGCGCTAGGCGCACCTGCTCCCCTGCGCGAATTGCCAATCAAACTCGAGCGGGTGATCCATTTCGTACCGCCACATAACGACAAAGTACGGGCGCGTGTGTCCGAGGTCATCAAGGATGTCGATGTATTGCTCGGCAATCTAGAGGATGCGATCCCCGCCGATGCCAAGGACGCAGCGCGTAAGGGCTTTATCGAGATAGCAAAGAAAAATGAGTTTGGTTCCACCGGACTCTGGACCCGCATCAATTCACTTGCGAGCCCCTGGGCACTCGACGACATTACAGAGATAGTAAGTGCGGTCGGCAACAAGCTCGATGTTATCATGCTGCCCAAGGTCGAAGGACCATGGGACGTTCACTATCTCGATCAACTGCTTGCGCAACTTGAAGCAAAATATTCGATCAAAAAGCCTATCCTCATTCACGCGATCCTTGAGACTGCCGAAGGCGTGATGAATGTCGACTCGATCGCTTCGTCGTCTCCACGCATGCATGGCATGAGTTTCGGCCCTGCCGATCTTGCGGCCTCGCGTGGCATGAAAACCACACGCGTCGGCGGCGGCCATCCCGAATACAAAGTTATTGCTGATCCCGGCGGCGGAACGCGGGCGGTTTCTCAGCAGGATCTATGGCACTACAGCATCGGCCGCATGGTCGACGCTTGCGCCGCAAATAGAATCAAACCGTTCTACGGCCCGTTCGGCGACATCGCCGATCTTGAAGGATGCGAGGTGCAATTCCGCAACTCATTCTTGCAGGGTTGCGTCGGTGCTTGGTCGCTGCACCCGAGTCAGGTTGAGCTTGCAAAGCGCGTTTTCAGCCCCGATCCTGCTGAGGTCGCCTTCGCGAAGAAGATTCTCGACGCGATGCCGGATGGTACCGGTGTGGGCATGGTCGATGGCAAGATGCAGGACGACGCAACCTGGAAACAGGCCAAGGTCATGGTCGATCTCGCAAAGCTGGTGGCGGCGAAAGACCCGACCCGCAAGAGCCTCTATAACCTTTAGAATTAGACCGAAATCCGCCGTGATTGCGCGAGATTCTGAGCTATACTAAGCGCTGGATCGCTTCGCCATGAAAACCAAAAGTCGTCAAGCCAAATATCACATCGGACAAGTCGTCCGGCATCGCGTGTTTCCGTTTCGCGGTGTCGTGTTCGATATCGACCCGACTTTCAACAACACTGAGGAATGGTGGCTGTCGATTCCGGAGGAGATCCGGCCGACGAAAGACCAGCCGTTTTATCACTTGCTCGCCGAGAATGCGGAGAGCGAATACATCGCCTATGTCTCCGAGCAGAACCTTTTGCCCGACAACTCGGGCGAGCCATTGCGCCACCCCGAGCTCGAAGAACGCTTCTATGCTGACGAGCGCGGCGGTTATCGCGCACGCGATCGGAACATGCACTAGTTGCGAAAATGAAAACGGCGCGCTTTTGGCGCGCCGTTTTTGTACCTCGATGTTCTGTCGATTATTGTTTCTGCTGGCTTTCCAGCTTCTTCCGCGCCTCTTCAGCCCGTTTCTGCAGTTCGTCTTGCAGTTTCTGACGTTGCGCGACCATGGCCTTCTCGTCGACCGGCGCACCGTCATAAGCCTTGGCGAAATCCTTCATCGAAAAAAGAAAATCGATGGTGCGGCGCTGCGCATTAATAACCTGAACGCGAACGGTCTGCGCCTTTTTCATTGTGTTGACGAAGTTCTGATCGATTTCCATTTCGGCGATACATACCGCGCTCTGATTCGGCGGAGCGATACACACAGAATATGGGACGTCATTCGGCAACTGCTGCTGATCGACATGGATCCGGATGCCGGGCGGAAGCAGCATTCCGATTGGGGCAACAATCGTGAAGCCTTTTCTCGGATTGTCCTGCAACTCCGAAAATGTCGCGGACATCAGAAACTGACCGGTTTCGGCGAGTAGAGCCTGAGCAACCTCGCAGATCTGTTTCTTCGACTGCGGTTCCTCTACGCAACGTTTGGTCCATGGCGTAGGTACGGCGGCCGCCTGCGTTGATTGAGGAGTTTCCGGCGTGCCCTGTTGTGCGCCTTGCGCGGGGGCCGCCGGTGCCGGTCCCTTTGGCGCGGGCGCTTTCGGCGCTGCTTGCGGTGCGGCCTTAGGCTGAGCCGGCGGTGTTTGGGCAAGGACTTCGGCACCGAATCCGATCGCAATCAGCGCGGCCGCGATGCAGGCCACGCTCATCGGCGCGAAGGACAAACGAATTTTCATAGAAGTTCCCCTGTAACCTTTGATCTGTTGTTTCCGCGGCGCACGACGGCATGAATGGGAGGGTCGTTAAGACGCGGCTTTGCCGCGCTTGCAAAAGCCTGTCGGCGGCAATTGAGGCGGGACAGTGGCATGGACGCACGCGCCGTGCAAAGCCCCATTCCGCTTATGGTATTCGAAGTAGCGAATCGCCCGCTCTGACCGCCAGGAGGTGCTCTTAGTGTTAATGCGTGGGATCACGAATGGTTTCTATCACGGCCAATGGCTCGTTGCGATTTGGGCCGTCGCGATCACCCTTGCTACCCCAGCTCTAGCTGAACAACGCCACGCGATCGCAATGCAAGGCGAGCCCGCCTTCCCGCCTGGTTTTGATCATTTCAACTATGCGAACCCGAATGCACCCAAGGGCGGTCGGCTTACGCTCGGTGTTCTCGGAACTTTCGACAGCATTAATCCGCTTACGATCCGTGGTACGGCCGTGGAACAGGTACGCAATTACGTTCTTGAAAGCCTTCTCGCTCGTGGCCGCGACGAGCCCTTCACGCTCTACGGACTGATCGCCGAAAAGATTGAAACGGATGACGCGCGCAGTTTCGTCGTCTTCCAAATCAATC
>Ga0070704_100001791_pt1 | contig 11798 bp, 9 predicted proteins | sample KBSK5252metaG_FD_65467 | JGI IMG/M metagenome (GOLD analysis project Ga0070704, IMG submission 65467) | Corn, switchgrass and miscanthus rhizosphere microbial communities from Kellogg Biological Station, Michigan, USA - KBS K5-25-2 metaG | ecosystem: Host-associated > Plants > Roots >... | reverse complement strand
AGGCCCCGCTCGCGCGCCCGGTCGATGGCGGCCGACAGCGCGTTGGCGAACTCCTCGTTCAACTCCACCGACGGCGCCGCCGGCGTCCGCAGCTGGACGGAGATCTGCAGCTCGACGCGCCCGCGCGCGAGCCGCTTCTGCAGCAGCGTCCTGATGCGAGGCTCCACCTCGGCAAGCGATTGCGGAATGCGCAGCTGGATGTCCAGGAACCGGTGATTGACCGCCCGCACGGTGACGCCGATGGTCGCGCGTACGTCCTCGTGCGTCAGCGAGGCGAAGCCGGTCATGGACTTGATCATGGAAGCGGGCAGCCGGCAGCTGGCAGCTGGCAGTGGTTCATACGCGTTCGGGCTCGTCGGTCGGCTCCTCCTGCAACTGCAGTTCGTAAAGTTTCGCATACGCGCCGCCCCGGGCGAGCAGATCTTCATGGCGGCCCGTCTCGACGATGCGGCCCCGCTCGAGGACGACGATGGCGTCCGCGCGGCGGACGGTCGACAGCCGGTGCGCGATGACAAACGACGTCCGGTTGAGCATCAGCGTGGAGAGCGCGTCCTGGACCAGCATCTCCGATTCGGCGTCCAGCGACGAGGTAGCCTCATCGAGGATCAGGATCGGCGAGTCGCGCAGGATGGCGCGCGCAATCGCGATGCGCTGGCGCTGCCCGCCCGAGAGCCGCTGCCCGCGCTCGCCGATCATCGTCTCGTAGCCACGATCGAGGGCCATGATGAACTCGTGGGCGTGCGCGGCGCGCGCCGCCGCCTCGATTTCCGCCGGCGCGGCGCCGGGACGGCCGTACGCGATGTTGACCGCAACCGTGTCGTCGAACAGCACGGTCTCCTGCGTGACGATCGCAATCTGGCCGCGCAGCGATGCCAGCGTCACGTCGCGCACGTCGCGGCCGTCGATCGTGATCGCGCCCTCGGTGACGTCGTAGAACCGCGGGATCAGGTTCACGAGCGTCGTCTTGCCCGCGCCGCTGCGCCCCACGATCGCCAGCGTCTGGCCGCCGCGGACGCTGAACGAGACGCCGCGCAGCGTCGCATCCTCCGCGCCCGCATACGAGAAGTGCACGTCGCCGAACTCGATGACGTCCCGGAAGCGCGGCAGCTCCGTGGCGCCCTCGCGCTCGTGCACCTCGCTGTGGGTGTCGAGCATCTCGAAGATGCGCTCGGCCGCGGCAATCGCCTGCTGCAGGTTCGCGTTGACGCGACTGAGCTTCTTCGCCGGCCCGTACATCATGAACAGCGCGGCGATGAAGCCGACGAACTCGCCGGTCGTCAGCCGCCCGGCACCAATCTCCTGGCTTCCGTACCAGAGCGCCACCGCGAAGGCGACGCCGCCGATGAACTCCATCAGCGGCGGCAGCACCGACAGCGCCGTCGTCACCTTCATGCTGGTGCGATACAGAAACTCCGACGCCGCCTGGAACTTCGCCGTCTCGCGCTGCTCCGCGCCGAACGCCTTGACGATGCGGTGGCCGGTAAACGCCTCGGCGGAGACGTGCGTGATCTGCGCGAGCGCCTCCTGGCTGTGCCTGGTGGTGCGCCGCACACGCTGACCGAGCCTGACGAGCGGGTACACCACCAGCGGCGCGCCCGTGAGGCAGACCATCGCGAGCCGCGCGTCGTAATAGAACAGCAGCGCCGCGAAGCCGACCAGCGACAGCGACTCGCGCGCCAGGTCGCCGAGCGTTTCGGAGACTGCCTGCTGGATTTGCGCGACATCGTTGGTGATGCGCGACATCAGCTTGCCGCTGGTCTGCGAGGAGAAGAACGCCGCCGACTGGCCGAGGATGTGAGTGAAGAGCAGGTTCCGCAGATCGCGGACCACGCGCTGGCCGACGTCGGTCATCAGGTAGCCGGAGAGGTAGGCGCCGATGCCCTTGATCAGATACAGGACGAGGATGGCGGCGATGATCTGACTGAGCTCTTCGTGCCGCGGGAGGACGCGGTCGAGAATCGGCTGAATCAGCGCGGCGACGCCGGCCGACGCGGCGCCGTAGACGACCATCGCGGCCGCGGCCGCGGCGAGCCGGCCTCGATACGGCCTGGCATACGCGATGAGTCGCAGGAACGCGTTCACTCGCTGAACCGGTACCTCAGCAGCACCCACAACGCGACGACCCCGTCGCGCCAGCCAATCTTCTTCCCCTCGTCGTAGCCGCGGCCGTCGTAGGTGATCGGAATCTCGTACACACGATAGCCGCGCTTGAAGATTTTCGCCGTCAGCTCGGGCTCGATGCCGAAGCCGTTCGACCGCAGCGTCATCGAGCGCAGCACCTCGGTCCTCATCACCTTGTAGCAGGTCTCCATGTCGGTGAGCATCGTGTTGTAGAGGACGTTGGTCAGCAGCGTCAGGAAGCGGTTGCCCAGGTAGTGTGTGTAGAGGAAGACGCGATGGCGGCCGAGAAAGCGCGAGCCGTAGACGACGTCCGCGCGGCCGTCGCAAATCAGCTCGATCAGCGCGGGAAATTCCTCGGGCGAGTACTCGAGGTCCGCGTCCTGGATGACCACCACGTCGCCGCGGACCGACCCGAAGCCGGTTCGCAGCGCCGCCCCCTTGCCCCGATTCTCGGGCTGCAGCAGCAGCGTGAAGCCCAGCTCGCGCTGCAGCCCGCTGAGAATGTCGCGCGTGCCGTCGGTCGAACAGTCGTCCACGACGATCAGCTGCGTCCGCAGCGGGACGGCGACGACGCGGCGGATGATCTCCTCGACCGTCGGCGCCTCGTTGAACACCGGCATGACCACGGACAGGAGCGGATCGGTCAGCTTGCCGCGAAGGCGTGACATCAACGGAGCGGATCCTGACGCGGGCCCGCGGCTTCCGTCGTGACCGGGCGGAACCCGCGCGGATGGGCGGCGTGCCAGCGCCAGGCGTCGGCGACGATCGTGTCGAGCTCCGGCCGGCGAGCCGTCCATCCAAGCTCGCGGCGGATGCGCTCGGCCGATGCGAACAGCACCGCCGGGTCGCCCGGGCGTCGCGGGGCCGATGTCCGCGGGACCGGGCGGCCCGTCACCCGCTCCACGGACCCGATGACATCGCGAACAGACGAGGGCCGCTCGGTTCCGACGTTGTACGTCGCCGAGGGGCTACCTTCTTCCAGGCGCCGCAGTGCACGAATATGCGCGTCGGCCAGATCGCTCACGTGAATGTAGTCGCGCAGGCAGGTGCCGTCGGGCGTCGGGTAATCCTCGCCGAAGATTTCAATCGGCGCTCCACCCGATGCGGCTTCGAACGCCCGCGGGATGACGTGAATCTCGGGCGCGTGATCCTCCCCGAGCTCGCCATCCGGGTCCGCGCCGGCCGCGTTGAAATACCGGAGACTGATCGAGCGGATCCCGTACGCGCGCTCGAAGTGCGGCAGCGACTGCTCGACCGCGAGCTTGGTCTGCCCGTAGGCGTTGATGGGCGCGGTCGGATGCGTTTCGCGAATCGGCGTCTCCACCGGCTCCCCGTAGACCGCGCACGTGGACGAAAAGATGAAGCGGCGGCAGCGCTCGGCCGCCATCGCCTCGAGGGTCGCGAGCGCGCCACCGACGTTGTTGCGGTAGTAGCCGATCGGGTCGCGAACGGAGTCCGCCACGATCAGCCACGCCGCGAAGTGCATCACCGCCGAGGCGCCGGTGTCGCGCAGCGCTCGCCCCACGGCGTCCACGTCGCGAATGTCGCCTTCGATGAGCGGCGCGCCGAGCGCCGCCTCCCGGTGCCCCGCCGAGAAGTTGTCGTAGATGACCACGCGGTGACCGGCAAGGCGGAGCGCCTTGGCCGCGTGGCTGCCGATGTAGCCGGCGCCGCCCGTGACAAGGACCGTGGAAGGCCCGCGACCAGTCGAAGGGTCAGTGGCGGCCAATGGAGTAATAGGTGAACCCGCCCTGCTTCATCTGCTCCGGGGTGAAGAGATTGCGGCCGTCGAAGATGACCGGCGTTCGCAGCAGCTTGCGCATCTTCTCGAAGTCCGGCCGCCGGAACTCGCTCCATTCGGTGACGATGGCCAGACAATCGGCGCCCCGGAGCGCGTCGTAGCTCTTGGCGGCGAAGGTGATCTTGCCGCCGAAGATGCCCTTGGCCACCTTCGTCGCCTGCGGATCGTAGGCCTGCACGTCGGCCCCTTCGGCCAGCAGCGCCTTGATCATCGGAATCGACGGCGCCTCGCGCATGTCATCGGTGCGCGGCTTGAATGCCAGGCCCCAGACCGCCACGGTCTTGCCCTTGAGCGAGCCGAAGTGCGCGCGCATGCGCGCGACCAGCCGCGTCTTCTGCGAGGCGTTCACCTGCTCGACGGCTTTCAGGATCTTGAAGTCGTAGTCCTTCTGCGACGCGAAGTGGATCATCGCCTTCACGTCCTTCGGAAAGCAGCTCCCGCCGTAGCCGACGCCGGGGAAGAGAAACGACGTCCCGATCCGTTTGTCCGAACCGATCGCTCTGCGCACTTCGTCCACGTCCGCGCCGACGACCTCGCACACGTTGGCGACCTCGTTCATGAACGAGATGCGCGAGGCCAGCATCGCGTTGGCGGCATACTTCGACAGCTCCGCGCTGGCGCAGTCCATCATCATGATCGGCGCGCCCGTGCGCGTGAACGGCTCGTAGAGCTCCTGCATGATGTCGCGCGCGCGCGGATCCTCGGCGCCGATGACGACGCGATCGGGCTTCATGAAATCGTCGATCGCCGCCCCCTGCTTCAGGAACTCCGGGTTGCTCACCACGCTGAACGGATGCGTCGTCTCCCGGCGGACCACCTCGCGGACGCGGGCGGATGTGCCGACCGGCACGGTGCTCTTGTCGACGATCACCGTGTAGCCGTTCATCGCGCGGGCAATCTCGCGTGCAACGTTGAGCACGTGCTGGAGGTCGGCGGAGCCATCCTCGCCCTGCGGGGTGCCTACCGCGATGAAGACGATGGTCGAGGCGCGGACGGCCTTGGGCAGCACGGTCGTGAACGTCAGGCGGTTCTCGTGGCGGTTCCGGCGGACCAGTTCCTCGAGCCCGGGCTCGTAAATGGGCATCTTGCCCGCGCGCAGCATGCGAACCTTGGACTCGTCCTTGTCCACGCAGACGACGTCATTGCCGCTTTCGGCGAAGCACGCCCCCGCCACGAGGCCGACATACCCGGTACCCACGATCGCGATTTTCATCCGTTTTGTATCTCCGTGGGTTGTGATTGTACCCTGCCGTCGTGCGCATCCTTGTCGACTACCGGCCCGCGCTGCGTGAGCGAACCGGCGTTGGCGAGTACATCCACCAACTGGTGCGCGCGTACACGGCGGCACATGGTGATGACGAAGTCCTGCTGTTCACCAGCTCCTGGAAGGATCGTCCGGCATCGAGCGTCGCGTCCGACACGGGCGCGCGCATCGTCGATTGGCGCATTCCCGTCCGCATTTTGAACTATCTCTGGCACCGCCGCGAATGGCCGCCCGCCGAACGGCTCGCGGGCCCCGTCGACGTCGCGCACTCGGCGCATCCGCTGCTGATGCCGGCGCGCCGCGCGGCGCAGGTCGTCACCATTCACGACCTGTTCTTTCTCGAACGTGCACATGACACCAGCGCGGAGATTCGGCGCGACTACGTGGAGCTCGCACCGTCGCATGCGCAACGGGCACACGCAGTGATCACGTCCACGCAATACGGACGGCGGCAGATCGCCGATCGGCTCGGCGTCGCGCCGGAACGCATCTACATCTGTCCGCCGGGCGCCCCGGCGTGGCGGACGCTCGGCCACGCGCCGAACGTGCCGGACGAGGGATGCATCCTGTTTGTCGGAACGCTCGAGCCGCGGAAGAACGTCGGCGCCCTGCTCGACGCCTACGCACGTGTGCTCGCCAGGCGGCCGGCCCCTCCGCTGGTGCTCGCCGGGCGGGCGACGAGCGCCGCCGCCGAGTGGCTCGCGCGCCTCGACCGTCCACCGCTGGCCGGCCACGTCAGGCATCTGGGGTACGTGCCGGACACCAGGCGCGAGGAGCTCTATCGCTCCGCTCGCGTCCTCGTGATGCCGTCGCTCGACGAGGGTTTCGGGCTGCCCGCGCTCGAGGCGATGTCCGCCGGCGTGCCCGTGATCGTGTCGTCGCGCGGCTCGCTCCCCGAAGTCGTTGGCGGCGCCGGACCGGAGATCGATCCGGCCGATGTCGCGGCGCTCGCGGACGCGATCGAGCGCGCCGTGGTGGACGACCGGTGGGCGGTGCAGGCCGCAGAGGCCGGCCTCGCGCGCGCCAGGACGTTCACCTGGGCCGAATCCGCCCGTACGCTTCATCGCGCCTATGAGGAGGCGGTGGCGCGCGCCGCCCACGCATGAAAATCGCGATCGACGCGCGCGAACTGCACGGCAAGCCGACAGGCGTCGGGCGCTTGCTGCAGGAGCTGCTGGCCGCATGGGCGACCATGCCCGAGGCGCAGGAGCACGAGTTCCTGCCGCTCGCGCCCGAGCACTCGGCCGCGACCGGCGGCACGCTGTGGGAGCAGATGGTGCTGCCGGCGCTGGCGCGCGACGCGGGCGCCGACGTCCTGTTCGCGCCGGCCTACAGCGGACCGATTCTTCCGCCCATGCCGATGGTGGTCGCCATCCACGACGTGTCCTACGCCGCGCATCCGGAGTGGTTCGCCTGGCGGGAGGGGGCCCGCCGCCGGACGTCCGTCCAGCTGTCCGCGCGCGCGGCCACACGCATCATCACGATCTCCGAATTCTCGAAGCGCGAAATCGTCGCGCATCTCGGCATCGACGACTCGAAAATCGTCGTGGTCTATCCGGGCGTGACGCCATTCGCCCGTGGCACGAGCGGCGCAGGGCGCCCCCTTGCGGGGCGCCAAGCCGTTCTGTTCGTCGGCTCCATCTTCAATCGTCGCCACGTGCCGGAGCTCATCGACGGCTTCGCCCGGCTGGCGCGTGCCAATCCTGACGTCCACCTCGACATCGTCGGTGAGAACCGGACCTCCCCGCACGTGAAGCTCGAATCGATCGTTCGCGGAACGGGCGTCGGCGATCGCATCCATCTCCGATCGTACGTGCCGGACGAGGAGCTGCGGGCGCTGTATGCGACGGCCTCGGCGTTCGCCTTCCTGTCGGAGTACGAGGGGTTCGGGCTGACGCCGCTCGAGGCCCTGGCATCGGGGCTGCCGATCCTGCTGCTCGACACGGCGGTCGCGCGCGAGGTCTGTGCCGATGCGGCGCGCTACGTGCCGCGCCCGCAGCCCGCGCTCGTCGAAGCGGGCCTGCGCCTGCTGATGTTCGACACCGGCGAGCGCGAACGGATACTCGACGCCGCCACCCGCGTGCTCGCGCGCTACTCGTGGACCGACTGCGCCAGGCGCGTGCTGCGCGTGCTGGTCGAAGCCGCGAATCACGGACGTCACCGATCGGCTCCGCGATGACGAAGACCCTGCAGATGCCGCGCCTCTCGATCGTCATCGTGACCTACAACTCCACGGGCCACGTCGGCGAATGCCTGCGTTCGCTCGTCGAGAACCGTCCTGCCGTGGACCACGAAATCGTGGTCGTGGACAACGCCTCAACCGACGGCACCGCCGCGGCCGTTCGCGCACGGTGGAACGGCGTGCGCGTCATCGACGCCGGCGCGAACCTCGGCTTCGCGCGAGCGAACAACCTCGGCATCCAGCAGACGTTCGGAGAGCTGATCCTGCTGTTGAACCCGGACACCTCGGTGCCGGCGAGCGCCGTCGATTTGCTCGTAGCCGCGCTCGACGCACGGCCCGACGTCGCCGTGGTTGGCCCGCGCCTCGTCAACGCGGATGGACGGGCGGAGCTCTCCTTCGGCGACATGATGTCGCCGCTCGCCGAGCTCCGGCAGAAGCTGCTCATGCGCGGGAGCGGCCGCAGCGGCCCAATCGCGACGTACGTCGAGTCGATCACGCGACGCGAGCGCGAGGTGGACTGGGTGAGCGGCGCCTGCCTGCTGGTGCGCCGGGCCGACGCCGAGGCCGCCGGCCTGATGGACGAGCGCTACTTCATGTACGCGGAGGACGTCGACTTCTGCGCCGCGGTGCGCGCGCGAGGACGACGGGTGTTGTTCTGGCCGAGGGCGGAGGTCATCCACCTGCGCGGCCAATCGAGGGCGACGGCCTCTGCCGCCGCCGAGCGCGCATACCGGCGCAGCCACATGGCGTTCTATGAAAAGCATCACCCCGGCTGGGCGCGGTGGCTTCGCCGGTATCTGAAGATCAAGGGCGCATGGCCCGATAACCGATCAGGCCATGAGTGAACCAGCCGGCGATCAGTTTTCCTGGGTATGCCCGTCCTGCACGCGGCGCGTCCCCACGCGTTTCGCGGAGTGCCGGTGCGGTTTCCAGCGGCAGGAATTGCCCACGGCCGGCACCGAGGAGGCCACCGTGGCGCCAGCACCGAGCGGCCGCTCGCCCCTCGTCGTCGTGATTCTCGTCGCGGCGATCGGCCTTGGCGCGGCCTACTACTTCTTCCGGTCGCGCCCGGCTGCGCCGCCGCCGCAACCGGCCGCCGCGGCATCGGTGGCGCCAGTGCAGGCCGAGCCGGCCCAGGCCCCCGTCGCGGAGGCATCGGATACGCTCGTCGCACCGGTCACCGGCAACATCATGCCGACGCGCGTGCCGGCCAACGACGCCAGCGCCGCCGCCCCGGCACCCGTTCCGTCCGGCTCCATCGAGGACGTCGTCGGCGCCGCACTGCCGGCGATCGCGTCCATCGACACCGGCACCAGCCGCGGCAGCGGATTCTTCGTGCGGCCCGACATCGTGGTGACCAACAACCACGTCATCGAGGGGCAGAGCTCCGTCAACCTGCAGGCGGGCGGCAACAAGTACACCGCACGGGTGATGAGCGCGTCGCCGTCGGTGGACGTGGCATTGCTGCAGGTCTACAATCCGAACCCGCAGCAGCCGACGCTCCGCCTCGGCACCGCGGCCAACGCGAGGCCCGGCGAGGAGGTCATCGCGATCGGCTACGCGCTGGGCACCCTCTCCAACACCGTCACGCGCGGCATCGTCAGCGCGCTGCGCCAGGCTGGCGGCGTCACGCTGATTCAGACCGACGCGGCAATCAATCCTGGCAACAGCGGCGGACCGCTGCTTGATCGCAGCGGGACCGTCATCGGCATCAACTCGATGTCGAACACGCGGGCCCAGGGGCTGTCGTTTGCCATCGCGATCGATCACGCGACCGCGCTGATGAGCGGGCGCACCGTCGTCTCGACGCAGACGCCGCTCGAGGCGCTCCGGCAGGCGACCGGCGGCCCCTCCGAGAGCGAATCGGCGCGCGACAGGGGCGCCGCTCGCTTCGAGCAGACGGTGCAGGCGATTGCGCGCGCCGGCGATCAGGTGGACGCCAACTGGCAGCGCAACTCGAAGCTGTGCGTGGCCAGCGCCGTCGCCACCGGCGGCGACCGCCCGTGGTTCGCGCTGTACGTGGCCAACGGCGTCAAGACCGCCGTCAGCAACGCGTACGACTGCTTCAGCTGGATCGACGACATGAAGGGCTCCGCGAACCAGATCAAGGACCGCATGGAGCAGGCCGGCGAGGCCGCGCGCCGCGACGACGTGTATCCCGGCACCATTCGAGACATCCGGCGGAAGTACAAGATGGAATGGACCGGGTGGGATCGATAGCAAATCCCAAAGCCCAAAGCCCAAATCCCAAATCCCAAGCCGCGGATCCCGGATCCCGGCCGAAATCCCGCTAAGATTCCATCAGTGAGAATCGCCATCGATGCCAGGAAACTCCACGACTTCGGCATCGGGACCTACATTAGGAACCTTCTAAGGCACCTGGCGCGCATCGATCGGGAGAACGAGTACGTTCTCCTCTGCCGCCAGCCCGACATGGGCGTCGCCAAGACGCTCGGCGGGAACTTCCGCGGCGTGCTCGAGGCGGCGGGCAACTACTCGGTCGTCGAACAGGTCCACGTGCCGTGGGTGCTGATGCGCGAGAAGCCGGACGTCTTTCACGCGCCGCACTACGTCCTGCCGGTGGCGGTTCCCTGCCGGTCGGTCGTGACGATTCACGACTGCATCCACCTGATGTTTCCGCAGTACCTGCCGAACCGCGCCGCGCACGCCTACGCGCGCAGCGTCATGTGGAACGCCACGAAGCGGTCGGACCGCATCCTCACGGTCTCCGAGGCCTCGAAGCGCGACATCCTGCACTTCTTCAACGTGGCGCCGGACAAGATTTCGGTCGTCTACAACGCCATCGACGAACGGTTCTGGGTCGAGCCGACTGACGAGGAGATCGAGCGCGTCCGCGAGCGCTTCCAGCTGCACCAGCGGTTCGTGCTGTACGTGGGCGGCATCAAGCCGCACAAGAACCTGGTGCGGCTGATCGAGGCGTTCGCCGAGCTGCGGAAGGGCGAATTCGAGGAGCTGAAGCTGCTGATCATCGGCGACGAGATCTCCAAGCTGCCCGCGCTGCGCCGCGCCGTTCACAGCCACAAGCTGCACAAGCACGTGCGGTTCCTCGGATTCCTCCCCGACGAGACGCTCGCGGCGCTCTACCGCCTGGCGGCGGTGTTCGTCTTCCCGTCGCTCTACGAGGGGTTCGGCCTTCCGCCGCTCGAGGCGATGGCGAGCGGCACGCCGGTGGTGACGTCGAACGTCTCCTCGCTGCCCGAAGTCGCGGGCGACGCCGCGATGCTCGTCGATCCGTACGACGTCGCGTCGATCGTCGGAGGCATGCGTCGCGTGCTGAGCGACCCGGCGCTTGCGGAAGACCTGCGGCGGAGGGGGCTGATCCGCGCGCGCGATTTCTCGTGGGAGCGCTCGGTCGCGCGGACCCACGAGATCTACCGGCTGGTGAGCGGATGGAACTGAACCAGCGGGTCGCCCTCGTCCACGACTGGCTGAACGGCATGCGCGGCGGCGAGAAGGTGCTCGAGGCGCTCTGCGAGCGGTATCCCGCGGCCGACATCTTCACGCTGTTTCATGTCCAGGGCTCCGTATCGCCGGCGATCGAGCGACACCGCATCGTCACGTCGAGCCTGCAGAAGCTGCCGTTCGCGCGCACGCGGTACCGGACGCTGCTGCCGCTGTACCCGACGGCCATCGAGCACTTCGACCTCGACGCCTACGACCTGGTGATCAGCTCGAGCCACTGCGCGGCCAAGGCCGTCGTCACGCCCGGACGAGCCACGCACATCTGCTACTGCCACTCGCCGATGCGCTACGCCTGGGATCAGTTCGACGCGTACTTCGGGCCCGAACGGGTCGGCGCGTTCGCCAGCCGGTGGCTCTATGCGCCCATGCTCAGGCGGCTGGCGCGGTGGGATGCCGCGACGGCGTCGCGCGTCGGACGCTTCGTCGCCAACTCTCACCACGTTGCGGGGAGGATCCGCCGATACTACAATCGCGAGGCCACAATCGTGTATCCACCCGTCGACACGACGTTCTACCACCCCGACACGACGCCTCCCGGACAGCATTTTCTGATGGTGTCCGCCCTGGTCCCGTACAAGCGGATTGACGTGGCCATCGACGCCTGCCGCCGCGTGGGCGCCACGCTGCGCATCGTCGGCGACGGCCCCGACCGCGCACGGCTCGAGCGGCAGGCCAACGGTCACGTCGAGTTCATCGGCCGCGCCACCGACGAAGAGATCCGCGACGAGTACCGCCGCGCGCTCGCGGTGCTGCTGCCGGGCGAGGAAGACTTCGGCATCGTGCCGGTGGAGGCGCAGGCGTGCGGGCGGCCGGTCGTGGCCTTCGCGCGAGGCGGCGCGCTCGAAACCGCGATTCCAGGCGAGACGGGCATCCTGTTCGACCAGCTCACCTCCGCGTCGCTCGCGGCGGCGCTCGAGCAGGCAGCGGCGACACACTTCGATACGGGT
>Ga0070704_100001790_pt1 | contig 11800 bp, 9 predicted proteins | sample KBSK5252metaG_FD_65467 | JGI IMG/M metagenome (GOLD analysis project Ga0070704, IMG submission 65467) | Corn, switchgrass and miscanthus rhizosphere microbial communities from Kellogg Biological Station, Michigan, USA - KBS K5-25-2 metaG | ecosystem: Host-associated > Plants > Roots >... | reverse complement strand
CTGGGGCTGGTGTTCGTCGGCGGCCTGGCGCTCAACCTGACCCCCTGCATCTACCCGATGATGCCGGTCACCATCGGGTTCTTCGCGACCCAGGCGCGCGCCAGCTGGCCGGCGCGCATCGGCCTGCCGGCGCTCTACGTGGTCGGCATGGCGGTGACCTACTCGGTGCTCGGCGTGGTCGCCGGGCTCTCCGGGGGGCTGATCGGCTCCACGCTCCAGAGCCCCTGGGTGGTCGGCGGCCTGGTCGTGCTGTTCGTCGTCCTGGCTCTGTCGATGTTCGGCCTGTTCGAGCTGCGGCTCCCCGGATCCCTCACCCGGTTCGGCGGCGGAAGGCGCGGGCCGATCGGCGCCCTGCTGATGGGGTTGACGATGGGGCTGGTGGCCGCCCCCTGCATCGGGCCGTTCATCGTGGGGCTTCTGGCCTACGTCGGCGCTTCGGGGGATCCGGTCCTCGGGTTCTGGCTGTTCTTCGTGATGGCGATCGGCATGGGCCTGCCGAACCTCGTGCTCGGGGTGTTCTCCGGATCGCTCGCCGCCCTGCCGCGCTCCGGCGAGTGGCTGATCTATGCCAAGAAGGTGATGGGGGTCGGGATGCTGGCGGTGGCGATCTACTTCGTGCAGCCGCTCCTCAAGGACCGGATCGTGGGGTGGATCGCCGTGGGGTTCGCGCTCGTCGCCGGGGTGTACCTCGGGTTCCTGGAGAGAACGCGGCTCCCCTCGCGCCTGTTCCCGGCCGTCAAGGCGCTGATCGGCACAGCGGTCCTGGCGGGCGGCATCTTTCTCTCGATGCCTCTCCTGAGCGCGCGCGAGGCGCCGCCGTGGGAGGTCTACTCGCACGAGGCGTTCGCGCGCGCCTCGATGACGGGGCGCCCCATCCTGATCGATTTCTATGCCGACTGGTGCCTGCCATGCCGCGAGCTCGACCGGTTCACCTTCTCCGATCCGGCGGTGCTCGAAGAGGCGCGGCGCTTCGTCATGCTGAAGGCCGACCTGACGCAGTTCGAGTCGCACCAGGTGGGGGAGATCCGCGACCGCTTCAACGTCCTCGGCGTGCCGACGCTGGTGTTCCTCGACGGCCGGGGGGAGGAGCACAGGAACCTGAGACTGTACGGCTTCGAGGAGGCCGGGGCCTTCGTCGCCCGGCTGCGCCAGGTCCGGTGACGAGCCTCTTCGACGGACTCGAGTGCCCGCGCTGCGCCGCCCGCAGGCCGGAGGCGGCGCTTCTGTGCGAGTGCGGCTCCCCCCTGCTGGCGCGCTACCGGATCGGCCGCGACGGAGGGGCCTTCCGGCGCGAGGATCTGGCCGGGCGCGTGCCGACCCTGTGGCGCTACGCGGAGGTCCTGCCGGCCGTGCCGCCGATCACCCTGGGGGAGGGGTTCACGCCGCTCCTCGAAGCGCGCCGTCTCGGCGCCGAGATGGGACTCGAGTCCCTGTTCATCAAGGACGAGGCGGTCAACCCGACCGGCTCCTTCAAGGCGCGCGGCATGGCGGTCGCCGTGTCGGTGGCGGCGGCGCGCGGCGTACGCGTGGCGGCCGCCCCGTCCGCCGGCAACGCCGGCGCGGCGCTCGCGGCCTACGGCGGGCGGGCCGGGATGGAGGTCCACCTGTTCCTGCCGGAGACCACGCCCCGGCCGTTCGTCCTGGAGGCGCAGCGTTACGGCGCGCGCGTCCGCCTCGTGCCGGGATCGATCGCCGACGCCGGCCGTGTCATGCGCGAGACCCTGGGGCCTGCCGGGCGGGACGGCGGCTGGTTCGATTTCTCGACCCTGCGGGAGCCGTACCGCGTCGAGGGGAAGAAGACGATGGGGTACGAGATCGCCGAGCAGATGGGGTTTACCCTGCCGGATGTCATCGTCTATCCGACCGGCGGCGGGACGGGGCTCATCGGAATGTGGAAGGCGTTCGACGAGATGGAGGCGCTCGGGTGGATCGGCCCGGCCCGGCCGCGCATGATCTCGGTGCAGGCCGCGGGGTGCGCGCCGATCGTGAAGGCCTTCGAGGCCGGGCGGGACACCGCCGAGGCCTGGGCGGACCCGGTGACCGTCGCCTCGGGGCTGCGCGTTCCTTCGAGCCTGGGAGACCGGCTGATGCTCCAGGCGATCCGGGCGAGCGGCGGGGCGGCCGTGGCGGTCGACGATCGTGAGATGATCGAGGCGGCCGGCCGCATCGGATCGCGCGAAGGGATCGATGCCTGCCCGGAGGGCGGGGCGGCGCTGGCGGCGGTTGTGCGCCTGCGAAACAAGGGATCGATCCGGGCCAGCGAGAGGATTGTCCTCTTCAATACCGGCACCGGGCTCAAGTACGCCAGCTAAGGCTCCCCAGGAGGTCGAGCATGCGCAAGCAGGGAACAGACCGTTTCGTCCGGTTCGGCGCGGCCGTCCTGGCGGTGGCGCTCGCGGGTGTTCTCGCGGCGGCGGCGGCGCGGACGGAAGGTTCGCCCGCCCCCTCCGCGTCTCCGACGCCGGCCCCCTCGCCAGCCCCCTCTCCGGACCCGTCTCCGTCCCCCGTGCCGGCGGCCTCCCCCGAGCCGGCCGGCGCGCCCCCTGCGGGGGAGGAGCTGCCGCGCATCATCCGGACGGTGTGCACCGATCGGGTCTGCGGTGGCTGCGACGGCAAGTGCCGCGCCAGCAGCGGACACGTGGCGGTGGACAAGAAGGGGCGTTGCTGCTGCACGCCCACGGACGGCAGCGCGCTCGACCGGGCCATCCGCCAGGCGTACCAGAGGCACCCGCCCCTGTGAGGCGCCGGGCGGTGTCCCGTCCGTCGACGCGCAGAGCCCATGGCGCGCCGCGCCCCGGAGCGCGGCGGGCCGGGCCCGACCGCGGCCGCCTGCTCGAGGCCGCGCGGCGTTTTCTTGCGGCCATCGGAGAGCCCGGCCTGGCGCGCGACATGCGCAAGACGCCGGCCCGCGTGGCCGACGCCTGGAGCGGCGAGATCGTCTCCGGGTATCGCTCCGACCCGGCCCGCATCCTGTCGCGCACCATCAAGGCGCAGGACCATGATCTCGTCGTGGTCCGCGACATTCCGTTCACCTCGGTCTGCGTGCACCACCTGCTGCCGTTCCATGGGACCGCGCACGTCGCCTATCTGCCGGGCGATCGGCTCGTCGGTCTTTCGAAGATCACCCGGGCGGTCGACGCCCTGTCGCGGCGGCTGCAGCTCCAGGAGCGCCTGACGCGGCAGGTGGTCGAGGCGCTCGCCTCGAGCCTGCGCCCGATCGGGGCCGCCTGCCGGGTGGAGGCCGAGCACCTGTGCATGTCGATCCGGGGGGCGCGCAAGACCGGGACGCGGGTCGTCACGTCCGCGTACGCGGGGCGGTTCAGGACGAGCCCGGCCCTGCGCAGCGAGTTCCTGCGTCTCACCGGGGCGAGGATCCGATGACCGCCCGGGCGCGCGCCATCCTGGTCGTCGCCTTCCTCTCCGGGGTCCTGTGCCTGGCCGGCTCCGGACCGTCGCCGTCCGCGGCCCCTTCCGGTCCGATCCTGTCGGCCGCTCCGACGCGCAAGGTGCGGGTGGGACTGACGACAGACGCCGTCAAAGTGCGGGTGTCGGCCGACGGCGGGATCGTGGTGCTCGACCCCGTGAAGCGACAGCCGATCTGGAAGAAGCAGTTCGGCCCCGGCATCTACCTCGTCAGCGAGCTCTCGGGCGGGGCGGAGCCGGGACTGATCTACCGGGTGCAGGTGGCCTCGTTCGCCGACAAGGACCAGGCCGAGGCGAAGAAGACCGAGATCGAGGCCCTGCTCCCCGGTGAGAAGGTGGTCCTGGTCTGGCATCCCGACCGGCGCTCCTGGCGTGTGCGCGTGGGGGAGTTCCAGGCGCGCGAAGACGCGGCGGCGCTGGTGCAGCGGCTGAACGAGGAGGGATTCACCGAGCTGTGGATCGCCGACGAGGGGCGCGCGGTCGCCGGGCGCAGGCGCATCCGCCTGGTCGACGATCGCTGGCGCAACTTCCTGACCGAAAGCGACCGCGTGCTGATCCAGCCGGTGCGGGCCGGGGCGCTCCTGCGGGTGGACGAGGGGCAGTTCCGCGGCGGGCTGGAGGCGCGCGTCACCCGCGCCGGCAACCTCCAGATCATCAACGAGCTCGACATGGAGGAGTACCTGCGCGGCGTCGTCCCGAACGAGATGGGGCCCGGGGTCTATCCCGAGCTGCAGGCCCTGAAGGCCCAGGCGATCGCGGCGCGCACCTACATCATCGCCAACTTCGGGCTGTTCTCCGAGGACGGCTACGACGTGTGCGACAGCCCGCAGTGCCAGGTCTACAAGGGGGCCGGCACCGAGCACCCGCTGACCGACCAGGCGGTGCAGGAGACCCGGGGGCTGATCCTGACCTACAACGGCGAGCCGATCCACGCCCTCTACACCTCGACGTGCGGCGGTCACACCGAGGACGGCCAGCTGATCTTTCCGGAGGAGAAGGGGCCCTACCTGAAGGGCGTGCCGTGCTACCCGGAGGTCGAGGCCGAGAGCCGGACGATCTCCGGCCGCGCCTGGATCGACGCCGTCATCCTGGAGGACGGATCCCCGGTGAACGAGGAGGCGACGCTCCTCAAGGCGCTCGGGATCATCGGACCGGAGGGGCTGCAGCGCTCCTTCCTGATGGCGCCGGCCGAGGCGGACGAGGTCGAACGCTGGTGCGCCTTCGCCTTCGGCCTCCTGGGCAAGACCCCGGTGCAGGACGGCCTCAAGGGAAGCAACTTCCCGATGCACGATCTCGTCCGGTACATCGTGCGCTCGCTCGGCTGGGAGGAGAAGATGAAGCTGTCCCTCGACGAGCGGGACCTGCCGTACCTCCTGGCGTTCAAGGACCGGGACGAGGTGCCGAAGGAGGCCCAGCGCTCGTACGCCGTCCTGATCCTCGAGGGAATCCTCGAGCCGTTCCGCGACAACACGCTGAGGCCGACCCACCACCCGACGCGGGGGCTGGTCCTGCGCCTGCTCTATCGCGTCCTCGACTACTACGGCGCGCTCGAGACCACGAAGGCGACCTACCGCGGGCACGACGGCGACAGCATCCTGCTGGAGGTGAAGCAGGACGTGAAGGCCATTCCCCTCAAGAGCGACGCCGCGCTGTATCGCTCGTTCCGCGACGTCTCGTACCCGGCGCCGGGCCTGCCCCTGGTCCTGGGAGACCGCGTGGTGTACCACGCGGCGCGCGACGGCGGGATCGACTACCTGAAGGTCATCGCCAACCAGCGGGGCGTCTCCGACGACCGTTATTCGTCGGCCTTCCGCTGGGAGCAGCGCTACACGCGGGCCGAGCTCGAGACGCTCATCGGCAAGCGCCTGAACGTCGGCCGCCTCCAGGACATCGAGCCGACCAAGCGCGGCGTCTCCGGCCGCGTCGTCGAGATGAAGATCACCGCCAGCCGCGGAGCGTTCTATGTCCGCGGTTTCAAGATCCGTACGGCGCTCGGGATCCGCGAGAACCTGTTCACGGTGGACCGCACCCGCACGCCCGACGGCGAGGTGGAGTCCTTCATCTTCAGCGGCAAGGGGTGGGGACACGGGCTCGGGCTGTGCCAGGTCGGCGCGTACGGCATGGCGCTGCGCGGCAAGTCGTTCGAGGAGATCCTGCACCATTACTATGCCGGGGTGGAGATCCAGGCCCGTTCCGGACGCTGATATTGACCGGGGACCGCCGGGCGGCTCATAATTCGCCCGGTCTCGAGCGGACTGGCCAATCGGGCGCGCGTCGCAGGCGGTTGAAGCCCCCCTATGGAATCCTCGGAAAGCCTTGGTGAACTGCGCGCCTCGGTCGGCGGCCAGGGTGTCATGGAGTTCCGCGGCCGGCTGAAGGCCCTGAGCTGCGCGGACATCCTCGATTTCCTGCGGGTGCTGAATCGCCGGGGGCTCCTCTCCCTGTCGTGTGAAGGGACGGCGATCGGCCTGTATCTGCGGGAGGGCCGGGTCGTGCACGCCACCTCCAGCCGCGATTCGGATCGCCTGTCCGATCTCCTGGTCCGCTGGGGCCTGATCACCTCCGAACGGCACGACCTGGTCATGCGCCGCGCGGCGGCGGGGGAGCGGATCGCGCAGGCGCTGGTCGACGGCGGCGCGCTGTCGCCGCGCGATCTCATGGACGCCCGGCGGCGCCGGGTCCTTCAAATCGGTGTCTCCGTGTTCGAGTGGGAGGAGGGGGACTTCGCGTTTTCCGAGGGGGAGTCGCCCGTCGACGAGGGAGTGGACGTCGGGCTGCCGATCGACACGGTCCTGCTGGAAGGGATCCGGTCGGTGCGCAACCTGGCGCTCTTCCGGCAGCGGATGCCGTTCGATGACTGGATCTTCGAGGCGATCCCCGCAGCGGAGTCGCGGCCGGGGATCGGGCTCGATCCGCACGAGGCCCACGTCCTGCGGCTGGTGGACGGGGCCAGGAGCCTCGGCGAGATCGGCACCCTGTCGGAGTTCGGGAAACCGGAGGCGCTCCGCACCCTGTTCCTGCTCTTCATCCTGGGCTGCCTGAAGATCAAGGGCCCGATCCAGCCCGAAACCATGCCGCCACCGGAGCGCTCCGACGGCCTCGACGGGATCCTGGCCCGGTACAACGACATGTTCGGGCTGGTGTACCAGTACCTGATGCGGGAGGTCGGGCCGATCTCCGATCACCTGCTGGGGCGGGTGCTGCACGACCTGGAGGGTTCGCACCCGGAGCTGTTCCACCGCGCCTCCCTCGGGGGGGACGGCACGGTGGACCCCGGCCTGCTGCGGCGCAATCTCGAGTCGCTCGCCGGGAAGCCGCAGCGCGCCGCCCTGATCGCGGGGCTGAACGAGCTCCTCTACGCCGAGCTCCTGGTCCTCAGGAAGACCCTCGGGCCGCAGCACGAAGGTCGGATCCTGAGGGTGTTCAAGGACGCCCGGCTCCCGGAGCCCCACGCGGGAGGGCATGCCTGATGGGCCGCGTGCTCGTGCGGCTCGGCGGCCTCCTGATCGTCGCCGCCGTCGTGTACCTTACGGCCGGCCGGTTGATCACGGGGCGGGAGAATTCCAGGGTGTTCCGCGCCCTGGCCGGCGCCGGGGTGATCTGCCTGGGGGCCGGCGCCGTCCTGTGGATCGCCGGGCGCGGCATGGCGACGATCGTCAGCCAGTCCTGCCCGCGCTGCGGCCGGCGCGTCGGGCGCGGCAGGGTCTATTGCGACGATCACCTGCAGGACACGATCAACGAGTACCGGGACCAGGAACGGGGCAAGGGGACCTGAATTGCCGAATCCGGGGGGGGACGCCCCGGCCGTTCCGGCGCTCCTGGTGATCGTCGGGCCGACGGCGGTCGGCAAGAGCGAGCTCGCGGTTCAGGTCTGCGAGCGCTTCGCGGGCGAAATCGTCGGCGTCGACTCGATGCAGGTCTATCGGGGGCTCGACCTCGGGACGGCCAAGCCTGCGGCGGACGTGCGACGCCGGGTGCCGCACCACGGCATCGATCTGGCCGATCCGGGGCGGGACTTCTCGCTCGGCGATTTCGTCAGGGAGGCGGTCGGGGCGATCGACTCGATCCGGGGACGCGGCCGGCTCCCGGTGCTGGTCGGCGGAACCGGATTGTACCTGCGCGGCCTCCTGAAGGGGATCATCGGGGCCCCGCGGCGCGACGAGGCGATCCGGGCGCGGCTCCGGGACCTGGCGGAGAAACGGGGGACGCCGTACCTGCACCGCCTCCTGCGGCGGGTCGATCGGCAGGCTGCGGCGCGCCTGCCGCCCGGCGATCGGCAGAGGCTGGTGCGCGCGCTGGAGGTGTTCTTCGCGTCGCGCCGCGGGCTTTCCCAGTGGATCGGGGAGTCCCCGTTCGGGGAGGATCGCTACGCGTCGGTGAAGATCGGTCTCGACATGGATCGCGCCGCCCTGTACCGGATCATCGACGCGCGCGTGGTGGGATTCTTCGCCGCGGGCCTGGTCGAGGAGGTGCGCGGGCTGCTCCGGTCGGGTTGCCCTGAGACCGCCAACGCCTTCAAGGCGATCGGGTACCATGAGGCGCTGCGGCACGTGCGCGGCGAGATCGGCCTCGAGGAGGCGATCGCGCTGACGCAGCGCAGCACCCGGCGTTACGCGAAGAGACAATGGACCTGGTTCCGCAAGGAGGAGGGAGTGGCCTGGTTCACCATCGACCCGGACGATCCGGGCCGCTTCGGTGCGCCCCTGGCGCATGCCGCCGGGGCCCTCGGCCGCGCCTGAAGGATCCGGCATGCTGACCCTGGCCAACCAGCTGACGCTCTTCCGCCTGGTGATGATCCCGCTCCTCATCACCCTGCTCCTCAACAACCTGAACGGCTGGGCGCTGGCGGTCTTCATCATGGCGGGGATCACCGACGCGCTCGACGGGATCATCGCCCGGCGCTACAGCCAGAGCTCCAACATCGGCGCCTTCCTGGACCCGATGGCGGACAAGCTCCTGATGACCGCGTGCTTCATCATCCTGGCCCTGCCCGATCACCCGAAGACGGTCCCCGAGTTCCACCTGACGAACCGCATCCCGCTCTATCTGACGATCGTGACCATCAGCCGCGACGTGTTCATCGTCCTCATCGTGCTGCTGGTCCATCTCACCTCGGGTGTGACCACGTTCAGCCCGAGCCTGCTCGGCAAGCTGACCACCGCGACGCAGCTGGTGACCATCGGCACCGTCGTCCTGCTGAACTTCCTGGAGTCGGATCAGCCGATCCTGGTGGGAACGCTCGTCTGGCTGACGCTGGCGCTGACCCTGGCGTCGGGATTCCACTACATCTACAGGGCCACGCACACCGCCGGCAAGGACTGAGAAAATGCCCTACAACCGTGGAGGTGACCGGGTCCCAGTCTCTGGGGAAATGGGCCCACGCCGCCCAAGTTGGGGCCTGCCGCGTCGGTGCTCCGCTTCAAGGCCGAATATCTAATTAAGAGTCAATGAATTAGCGGAGCCCCGCCCAGCCTCGCCTCCACGGAAGTAGGGCATTTTCCCAAGGAGTGAGGCAGTTCGGAGGCTACTCGACCCAGACCAGTTCGGCCTTGATCGTGCCGACGGGGCCGGTGTAGTCGAGCGGCAGCTCGAAGGTGGCGGTCCCCTGCGGCGGGACGATCGGTGGATTGAGAGGGGTCTCCGCCTCCGCGGCCACGCTGCCGCTGTCCAGGAGGATCCGCACGCGCACCCGGGCCTGCGACGCGGTGTTGCCGCCGTTGTTCTGGATTCTCCCGAACACCTTGAGACGGCCGTCCGGGAGGACGGAGTGATCGTTCTCGACGAACGACAGGTTGGCGCGATTGCGCCTCTGGAAGCGCTCGCGCAGGCGCTCCTCGACGCCGCCGGGGCGGGACGCGAGGCCGAGGCGGGCATCACCGGCGCGGTTGGTGAACGTCACGGGGCCGCCCGGCGCGGTGCCGGCCCCCGCGGGCGCTTCGGGCACGCTGGCCGCCACCTGCATCGGCTCCGCCCGTCTTGCCTCCTGCTCCGAGGCCCGGCGCTGCTTCACCACGCCGGCGATCGCCAGGCCGCCGAGGAGAACCGCCAGGACCATCGGGATCCAGGAGACTCCCCGCGAGGGGGCCGGGGTCTCCGCCGCCGGCTGCTTGAGGGCGCGCCCGCGCATCTCGGCCCCCGTCATGCCGGACCAGGTCTGCGTTCCGGCGGTGACCGCCGCGCGCGACGGCGCGGCGAGATCCGGGCCGATGGTGGCGAGCGCCCGCTCGAGCTCGCGGATCAGGGCGTCGTAGTCCTGGAACCGTTCCCCCGGGCGCTTGGCCATCATCTTCTGGATCGCCGACGCGACCGCGTAGGGGACCGAAGGGTTCGCGGCGCGCGGCGAGCGCAGCGGTTCGCTCATGTGCTTGACGATCATCGCCACCGGCGTCGGCGCCTCGAACGGCAGACGGCCGGTGACCAGGTGATAGAAGGCCGCGCCGAGCGAGTAGATGTCGGAGCGGGAGTCGAGCGCCGCCCCCTGCGCCTGCTCCGGCGAGATGTAGCCGGGCGAGCCGAGGACTTCGCCGGTGGCGGTGAGCTGCGTCTCGGCGCGCGCCGCCTTCGCCAGCCCGAAATCGGTGATCTTGAGGGTTCCGTCCTCGGCCAGCATCAGGTTGCTGGGCTTGATGTCGCGATGGATCAGCTTCTTCTGGGCCGCGTGACGCAGCCCATGGGCGGCCTGCAGGATGTGCCCGGTCGCTTCCGCCGCCCCGACGGCCCCCCTCTCCTTGATGATCGCCTCGAGAGAGCGTCCGTGGATCATCTCCATCGCGAAGTAAGGGACCGTCCCCTCCTGGCCGATGGTGTAGATCTGCGTGATGTTCGGGTGGTTGAGCGCCGCGGCCGACTGCGCCTCGCGCTTGAAGCGGGCGACGAACTCGGGATCGGCGGCCAGCGCGGGGAGGAGGGTCTTCAGCGCGACGTGCCGCTGCAGCGCCTCGTCGAGAGCCCGGTAGACGACCCCCATGCCTCCGGCGCCGATCCGCGCTTCGACCTTGTACGGGCCGAAGCGCTCCGGGAGCTCCGGGGCGCCGTCTTTAGGGTCTGGATTCATCGGGCAACGGCGTCCCCCGCGCCGGGGCTTTGGACGCGATGACAGGATTGTCATCGGGACCTGCGACCCCACGCTGCAAATCTAGGAACCGCCGGCCGGAAGTCAACGCGCGGGAACGACTTACTTCTTGAACATCCCCAGGAGCCCCTTCTTCCCCCCCTCGTCCTGGGCGAGCCCTTCCGAGGCTTCCTGGTTGGCGGGATCCCATTGCAGGGCCTTCTTGTACATGTCGCGCGCCTTGCTGTGCATGCCGCCGCGGGCGTAGAGGGAGCCGAGGTGCGCGAAGATCTCGGCGTTCATCGGGTCCTTCTCGATCGCCCTCAGGAAGTTCTCCTCGGCGTCTTTTTTCCAGCGGGGATTCTTGCTCTGGGCGATGGCCAGCCAGTGGAAGTGCTCCGCCTTCGACGGGTCCTGGTCGCAGGCGTTCTGCAGGAAGGGGATCGCCTCGCCGAGCTTCCCCTTCTCGAACATGTCCTTGCCGTGCTTGAAATTGATGTGCGCCACGGCCCCCGGGTCGACCTTCTTCTCCGGCTCCCGGGAGCTCTTGCGCACCGCCTGGTCCTCGTCGTACTTCTTGCGCGTCTCCGCGTTCGTCAGGGTCGAGTACGCCTCCGTGATGTGCGCGAACACCTTCTCCGCCTTGGCCTTCGCGTCCTCGCGGATGAACTTGTCGGGGTGGAATTTCTTGGCGAGGGCGTAGTACGCGCGGCGGATGTCGTCGGCCTGGGTGGTCGAGACCAGCCCGAGGACCTGGTAGAGGTCCTGGTCCCTGATCTGCTCGAAACGCTGCAGCATCTCCGCCTCGACGTCCGCGCTGGCCGTCGGGCGCACCCGCTCGGAGATCGACGTGACCCGCCGGGGCGCCATGGCCGGCCGCGAGGCCTGTGGGCGTGACCCGGGCCTGGGGGCGGGAGGATGGTGCGTCGCGGTCGCCCCGCCGTTCGTCGGCGTCCGGGCGGCCGCCACCGCGGGCGGCCTCGGCGCCATGGCGGGCGCCGCGGCGGCAGGGGCGGGCCGCGCGGCCGGAGCGGCCTTCGGAGCCGCGGCGGAAGCCGCCGTCGCCGGAAGCGGGATCTCGGCCGAACCCTCGGGCATCTCGAGGATGCCGGCCAGGGCCAGGCCGAGCAGGGCGCGCAGCGTGTTGTCCTCTCCCATCGGGCTGATGGCCAGGATGTCCGCCACGCTCGAGCCGCCGTCGACCCGGGACATGATGAAGCCTTCGGCCGGATTGAGCGGCACCTTCTGATATCCCTCGGGGGGGCGCCGCGACACCTGGACGCGCGCGTCGGACTGTCCCAGGCGCCGGCGGATCCAGTCGATCTC
>Ga0070704_100001787_pt1 | contig 11804 bp, 9 predicted proteins | sample KBSK5252metaG_FD_65467 | JGI IMG/M metagenome (GOLD analysis project Ga0070704, IMG submission 65467) | Corn, switchgrass and miscanthus rhizosphere microbial communities from Kellogg Biological Station, Michigan, USA - KBS K5-25-2 metaG | ecosystem: Host-associated > Plants > Roots >... | reverse complement strand
CAGCGGCAAGCAGGCGGGAACGACGTCGCTGATGGTGTTCTATCCGGGGCGCACCGAGAACTTCGACGTCGTGGTGCACCCGGTGCCGGTCGGTAACTCGCGGGCACGTCTCGTGCCGTCGGAGTCCCACGCCGTGGAGGTGCAGCGCGCCGGCAAAGTGTCGCAGCAGCTCTTCGTTCGCGACGAGGAGCGCGCGTGGGTGCAGCTCGGCAGTAGCAAGGCCGAGCCGGAGGCGGCCGCAAAGTGAAGACTGCGATTGCGATTCTCGCGCTGCTGCTCGGGGCGGTCACCGGCGTGGCGCCCGCGACCGCGACCGCGGCCGAGCAGGGGCTGATCCGTCTCGACGTCACGATCGGCAAGTCGCAGGTCATCGACCTCAAGGAGCCGTTCACGCGGGTCTCCGTCACCAATCCGAACATCGCCGATGTCTTCGCCATCACGCCGAACCAGATCCTGGTCAACGGCAAGGCGGCCGGCATGACGTCGCTAGTCGCCTTCTATCCGAACAAGACGCTGTTCTTCGATCTCGTGGTGCAGGCCGACCTGGCCCTACTCGGCGAGCGCCTGAAGCAGGTGGCGCCGAAGGACGACATCCTCGTCCAGCCGGCCCAGGACGCCATCATTCTTCGCGGCACAGTCTCCAGCGAGAATCTCATCGCGGCCGCCAACGAGGTCGCCTCGGTGTTTGCGCCCAAGGGCCGGGTGGTGAACCTCCTCGCCCTGGCCGAGTACAAGCCCCCGCAGGTCATGCTGCAGATGCACGTCGCCGAGGTGGCCCGCGAGGCGCTCCGGGAGCTCGGGTTCAGCATCCGGGCGCTGGGCTCGACGATGCAGGGCGCCAGCTTTCCGGGCACGCCGTTCTTCCCGCCGCTCGGGGCGCTCGGTGTGGTCACCCAGCCGGGGTTCACCAAGTCGGTGGTGGGAACGCAGTCGCCCAACTTCCAGTTCACCTCGCCGGGCGGCGGCAGCGGGTTCTTCCTGTCGAACGGGTCGCGCGACTACGCCGGCGTCGTGCAGGCGCTGGCGGAGCGAAACGCGCTGCGGACGCTCGCGAAGCCGAACCTCATCACGCAGAGCGGCAAGGAGGCGAAGTTCATCTCGGGCGGCGAGTTCCCCTTCCCGGTCGCTCAGCAGAACAACACGGTGACCATCGAGTTCAAGGAGTTCGGGATCAGCCTGCTGTTCACCCCGGTGGTCGTCGACGGCGAGGTCATCAACCTCAAGATCCGCCCGGAGGTCTCGGCGCTGGACTTCAGCCAGGGGCTGGTGATCCAGGGCTTCAACATTCCCGTCATCCGGAAGAACCAGGCCTTCACGACGGTCAACGTGCGGGATGGTGAGTCATTCGCCATCGCCGGCCTGATCAACAACGAGGTCCGGCAGTCCGTGGGGAAGATCCCCTTGCTGGGCGACCTCCCGATCCTCGGGGCACTGTTCCGGAGCACACGATTCAAGAACAACGAGACCGAGCTCCTGTTCCTGGTGACCGTGAAGCTGGTGCAGCCGACGGCAATCGGGACGGCCGGCGTGCCCGACCCCCTCAAGCTCATGGAGCTCCGGGACAAGGAGCGGCGGGAGTTCACCCTCATTCCCGGCATCCCGGGGGTCGGTGAGATCGTGGACCGGCCGTTCGGCAAGAGCAACCTCGATCCCGCGGAGCTGGTCAAGTAATGTCGCCTTCAGTTCTCCGCGCCGTCATCGTGGATTCGGATCCCGAGATGCGTGCCTCGATCCGGCATGCCTTGGCCGCGATACCCGCGGTCGCGATCGTGGGGGAGTACGACGACGTCACCGACGCGGCGCTCAAGGCTCCCGCCGGCCGACCCGACGTCATGATCGTCGAGGTCCCGATCGACCCCGCGCGGGGGGAGGCTTCCTCGGCCGCCGCCGTCGAGCGCCTCGCGCGGCGGCTGCCCGAGACGGCGATCCTGGCCACGACGGCGAACGCCTCCGCCGAGTTCGTCGTGCAAATCATCCGCGCCGGCGCCATGGAGTTCGTCCGCCGGCCGGTCGAGCCGCGCGAGCTGGTGGTCGCGCTCGACAAGCTGGCCCGACTCCGCGGGCGGGCGGTCCAGCGCCAGCCGGGCCGCGTCACGGCCGTCTTCTCCGCCAAGGGCGGGCTGGGCGCAACCACGCTGGCCGTGAATCTCGGCGTGTGCCTTGCCGAGCAGGCGGGGACGAAGAGCACGCTGCTGGTGGAGCTCGATACCCGTCACTCCGACATCGTGACGTTCCTCGACCTGCGGCCACGGTACTCGATCCTCGACGTGTTCGAGAGCATGGACCGGATGGACGAGTCCCTCCTGCAGGGCCTCATGGTGAAGCACGCCAGCGGGCTGTGGGTGCTGCCCGGTCCGTCGAAGATCGAACGCGGCTACCTCGGCGCCGAGCAGGTCCAGGCCGGCATCGACCTTCTGCGGGGGCACTTCGAGCAGGTCGTCCTCGACCTGCGTCACGACGTCGACCCCGGCACCATCGCCGCGCTCGAGGCCGCCGACACCGTGCTCTTCCTCACGAGCCTCAACGTCTCGGCCCTGCGCTCCGGGGCGGCGGCGCTGGCCGCCTTCCGCCACATCGGCCTCGACCTCAAGAAGGTCAAGGTCGTGGTGATGCGCGACGGCACCGGGGAGGATGTGACGGTGAAGCACGCGCGGGAAGCGCTGGGCCTGCCCGTGTACTGGAAGACCCCCAGCGAGTATGCCCCGGTGGTCGCCTCAATCAACAACGGCCACCCAGTCGTGAGCGCCGCGCCGCGGTCGAAGTTCGCCAAGAACGTCCGCCAGCTCTCCGACATGCTGGCTGGCGACGGACGTCCGTCCGCTGCCTCGACAACGAGACGGTCGGTCTCGCTGCTGGCCTCATGGCCGATCAAGCATTTCTCGGGAGCCTGAGCCATGGGACTCTTCGGCAACCGTAACGGTGATTCTGAGCCCAGAGCGGCCGTTGCCGTCGCCAGTCCGGCTCCGGCGGCGCCGCCAGCTGCGGACGTCGCGCGGCGCCCCGACCTGGGCCGATACGAGCTGAAGACGCGGGTCCACCGTCAGCTCATCGAGCGCCTCGACCTCACCAAGCTGGCCATGCTGCCCGGCGACGTCGTCCAGCAGCAGATCCGGCGCATCGTCGAGGACATGCTGGCCGACGACGAGACGCCACTCAGCCGATCGGAGCGCGAGCAGCTCGTGGTCGAAGTCCAGCACGAGACCTTCGGCCTCGGCCCCATCGAGCCACTGATGCAAGACCCGACCGTGTCCGACATCCTGGTCAACGGTCCGCACGAGGTCTACGTCGAGCGCCGCGGCAAGCTGCAGAAGACCAGCGCGATCTTCCGCGACGACGCTCACCTGATGCAGGTCATCGAGCGCATCGTGTCGGCGGTCGGCCGACGGGTCGACGAGTCGTCGCCGATGGTCGACGCCCGGCTCAAGGACGGCTCTCGGGTCAACGCGATCATCCCGCCGCTGGCGCTCGACGGCCCCGTTCTGTCGATCCGGCGCTTCGCCGTGGATCCGTTCAAGATGTCGGACCTCCTCACGTTCGGCGCCCTCACCGAGCAGCTCGCCGAGGTGCTGAGAGGGGCCGTGCAGGCGCGGCTCAACATCCTAGTCTCGGGGGGTACCGGCGCCGGCAAGACGACGATGCTGAACATCCTGTCGAACTACATCCCGGCCACGGAGCGCATCGTCACCATCGAGGACTCCGCGGAGCTGCAGCTCCAGCAGGATCACGTCGTGCGGCTCGAGACCCGGCCCGCGAACATCGAGGGCGTCGGCGCGGTGGCGGCACGCGATCTCGTCCGCAACGCCCTCCGCATGCGGCCCGACCGGATCGTGGTCGGCGAGGTGCGCGGTGGCGAGGTCCTCGACATGCTGCAGGCGATGAACACCGGCCACGACGGCTCGATGTCGACGGTGCACGCCAACTCCACCCGCGATGCCCTGTCCCGCATCGAGACGATGGTGCTGATGTCGGGGCTGGCCTTGCCGATGCGCGCGATGCGCGACTACATCGCCTCAGCGCTCGACGTCGTGATCCAGCTCGCGCGTCTGAGTGACGGCACCCGAAAGCTCGTCCGGGTGACCGAGATCGTGGGCATGGAGGAGGACGTCGTCACCACTCAGGACATCTTCGCCTTCGAGCAGCAGGGTGTGGACCAGGACGGCCGCGTTCGCGGCTTCCATCGAGCGACGGGCGTACGGCCGCGGTTCAGCGAGCGGCTGGAGCGGGCGGGCGTCCACCTGCCTCAGGAGCTGTTCGACCCCTCGCGGAAGCAGTTCACCAAATGATGCTCTTGGGCGTCGCGGCTCTCGTGTTCGTGGCGATCGTCACGGTCATCGTGGGCATCTGGTGGGTGCGGGCGTCCGGCGACAGCGTGCGGCGCCGGCTCGCGCGTCAGGTTGAGGACGTGGCGCCCGAGCGGCAGCTGCTCAGAGCCGATGCAGCGACGAGCCAGCCCGGCTGGGAGCGGCTGGCGCGAAAGAGCGATCTCGTCGGCCAGCTGGCACGGCTGAGCGAGCAGGCGGGCTCGAGGCGAAGCGCGAGCCAGCTGCTCCTGATCGTAGCCGTGGTCGCGGTGGTCGGCGGCATCATCGGGGGTTGGCGCATCGGCAGCGCGGGCGGTGCGCTCATCTCGGCGGTCGTGGCGGGCGCGCTGCCCATCCTGCAGCTGCTGCACAAGCGCAACCGGCGGCTGCAGCGCTTCCAGGAGCACTTCGCCGACGCGGTGGACATGGTCTCGCGCTCGATTCGCTCCGGCAACGCGCTGAGTGCGGCCATCCAGCTAGTGAGCGAGGAGATGGCAGATCCGATCGGCCACGAGTTCCGTCACGTCACCGAGGAGATCCGCCTCGGCCTCGACCCCGGCGAGGCGCTGCTGCGCCTACAGCAGCGGGTTGCGACCGACGACGTGGAGTTCTTCTGTACCGCCATCCGGATCCAGCGCGGCTCGGGCGGCAACCTGGCCGAGATCCTCGACCGGCTGAGCGATGTCATCCGGAAGCGCTTCGAGCTGCTGAGTCATGCGCGTGTCCTGTCGGCACAGCAGCGGTACGCGGCGATCTTCGTCGGGCTCAGCCCGGCCCTGTTCTCGCTCATCTTCTACTTCCTGTCGCCGGGATACTTCGACCCGCTGATCGAGTCGCCGATGGCTCCGATGCTGGTCGGTGCCGGGCTCTCGCTCGAGGTGGTCGGCGCGCTGATCATCTGGCGGCTGGCGAAGATCAAGGTATGAGGCCATGAGCATGCTCATCGTCGTGGCGGTGTCGTTCCTGCTGGTGGCGGGGTTGACGTTCGCGGTCGGCGCCTTGCTCCTGCGATTGTTGCCGACCGTACGGGCCGAACGCCTTGCGGCGCCTCTGACAATGGCGTCGACCGGGAACGTCTCGATTCTTCGCTGGGAGGAGCGAGCCGCCCGTGACTGGCAAACGCTGGTGGAGCGGCTGGGCCGGTGGCTCACGCCCCGCGATGCGGGTCTGTTCGCGCGCTATCGAAAGCGGCTGATCTCGGCGGGGTTTCACAACCCGAGCGCGGTCGCCCTTTTCCTCGGCAGCAAGGGCACCATCGGCGCCGCCCTCGGCCTTTCGTACCTCGTCTACGGGGCGATGATCCAGCGGGCCCTGCCGCATCTGCTGCTCGTCTCGGCCATGCTCGGTGGTCTCGGGTTCTTCTTGCCTGATGTCTGGCTCCGTTTCCGCACCCGGCAGCGCCAGCGCGCGGTGATGAACGCGCTGCCGGACGTCCTCGACCTGCTGATGGTCTGCGTGGAGGCGGGGATGGGGTTCGATGCCGCGGTGGCCCGTGTCGCGGAGCAGCCCGGCTCCAAGGCCGGCCCGCTCCACCAGGAGCTGCTCCGGATGCACCTCGAGGTCCGGGCCGGACGGCCGCGGGAGGAAGCGATGCGCGCGCTCGCCGACCGCCTCGGCACCGAGGAGATCCGATCGATCGTCGGATCGTTCATCCAGACCGACCGGCTCGGCACGCCGCTCGGCAAGACGCTGCGCGTACAGGCGGAGGCGTCGCGCGTGCAGCGGCGTCACCGGGCCGAGACGCGAGCCCAGATGGTGCCGTTGCTGATGCTGGGCCCGACCATCCTCTTCCTGTTGCCCTCATTCATGCTCGTGGCGATGGCGCCTTCGCTCCTGCGGATCTTCCAGATCATGAGCTCCATCGGAAAGTGAGGAATCGCTCGATGAGCCGACATGGATTGGTCATGGCTGCTGCCCTCGCGGTGCTCGTCGCCGGTGCCGCGCCGGCCGGCGCCCAGACACCCAACGCCGAGGTCCGCACCTGGACCGGCCAGACGTACCAACTGGCCGAGCCATCGCTCGAGGTCCGCTACACCATCATGCTTCCCCAGAAGAATGAAGGAGCTGGGCCGTCCGAGAGTGCGCCGCCGTCCGGCGCCAGGACCCCGATGCTCTTCGGCTCGGCGAGCGCAATCAGCGGGTTCCTCGACAAGGAGCCGGAGCCGCTGCAGGGACACCGGCAGAGCGAAATGATCACGCTGCGCAAGGACGGCACGGAGATCCGGCTGCCCCTGGCCAGCGTGGGTGCCCTCTTCTTCGCCCGGCAGCCCGCTCGCAGCACACTGCCGCCGTACGCCGCAGCCGGGCACTACCGCTATTCCGCCACTGCCGTCCTCAACGACGGGTCGAAGATCGAGGCGGACTACGTCAGCCTGGGCACGTCCGTCCTGAGGGGGCGTACCGCACACGGACGCGTGGACATCCCGTGGGAGCACATCGAAGTCGTGCGGTTCACACGGTGAACACATACCGGAGGGGCGCGGTCATGGTTCAACGGTTACTCGGCAACGAGCGGGGCACGGCGGTCCTGCTCACCTTGGGTTTCATGATCTTCCTGCTCGCGATGGTCGGCTTCGCGGTCGACCTCGCATACCAGATGACCGTCATCGGCGAGCTGGAGCGCAGCATGGAGGCGGCCGCGCTGGCCGGGGCCGGCAAGCTCGGATTCGACGACACCGTCTTTCCGACGGCGCGCCAGTTCGCGCAGCAGTACGGTCAGCTGAACCCCCAGCACAACTCGCCGTTGGGCAACCTGATCAACCTCGACCTGAACCCCGGCAATGCGCCTGGCGGCAACATCGTGCTCGGCGTCTGGGACAACAACAACTTCACGCCCTCGCTCGACGGCACGGTCGTCAACGCCGTGCGTTGCCAGTTCGCCTCGCAGGTGCAGACCACGTTCCTCCGAGTGCTCGGGTTCCAGGCGCTGCCGATCTCGGCGTCGGCGATCGCGGTCGCGAACCCCCCGGTGGCCCCGCCCGTGAACGGCTGTGTGTTCCCCATCGGCGTCGGTAGTTGCCCGTTCCAGGGGAACACCTCCCTCGGGTGCGGAGCGCCGATCACGTTCATCACCAGCAGTGGCAAGGGCGATGCGGGCGCCGGCTGCCTCTCGCCTCCGTGCACCAACACGTCGGCCTGGGTGAACCTCGAGGGGGGCAGCGCCAACGCCGGGTACCTTCGCAACGCCATCACGGGAGCGGGTGCTGGCAATTGCCCGGCGTCGACGGCCCAGACCGGGGACCAGATCCCCACCAGCAACGGAATGGTTCAGAGCGTCATGGACACGCTCGAACCGATATTCGTCCAGAAATACAACCAATCGGGCATCGTCGAGATCACGGATAGTGGCGGCAACGTCCGCTACAGCGGCAAGGGGTGGAAGGTCTTCATTCCGGTCATCCAGACCGACTGTCCGGCCGGTGCCATCTCCGGCTCGCACAACATCGTCGGCTGGACCGAGTTCGTGATGGCGCAGCTCATCAACAAGGGGCAATGCGCCGTCAACAACAGTTGGGCCGGTAACCAGTGGACGACGGCCGGGGGCGGCAACGGCTGCACCAATCCTAGTCCCGACAACGCCATGCGCGCCATCTTCGGCTACTACTCCTGCAAGATCATCCCCGCCAATCCGAGTCCTGCACCGGGGCCGCGAACGGCGCTGGCGAACCGCCTGCGCCTCGTGAGGATGTACCAATGAGTCACCGGGTGCGCGGACTCGTGCACATCGGTGGTCTGGCGCTCGGCCTCGCCCTGGCGCTCGCCACGTCAGGCTGTGTCGCCGCCGGCCTCGCCACCGGCCCTTTGATGTCCGCCGTCCAGCTGATCGGCGATCGTACGGTGGAGAGGACGGTCGCCGCCGAGCTCGTAGAAGCCCATGGCGCGACGGAGGCTGTACTGGCACGCATGGCCTTCCGCATCGAAAGTCGCGAACGGGACGACGGCATCCGGCGGCTGCGCGCCGTGGCCGACGACGTGACGGTGCACGCGACGCTCAAGCGTGTGACCGCCAAGCTGACCCGTGTGGGGCTGCGGGTGGAGGCGGGTAGGATGGTCGCCGATCGCGACACTGGCGCGCAGATGCAGGACCAGATCGCGGCCTTGCTGGCGCCGCCAATCACGGGGTTGCCGGTGCCCGATCCTGCCGCGGCGGAGGCGCTGACCACGCTACACGGTGAGATCCGCAAGCTGCGCTCCGACATCGAGCGGACAGTCTCGGAACGCCCCGTTTCGGCCAGCGAGAACGGTACGAGCATGCGCGTTGAGCCGGGGGCTGTGTTCATCGCCCCGATGTCGGCCGCGCTGCCAACGGTCGGCGGTACGGCGCCACCTGTTTCGGTGCCGGTGCCGGCGACGTCCAGCCCGGCGGTTGCAGTGGCCCAGCCGACGTCGTTACGGCGCGAGGCGGCCCAGGCCGCGGTCGACGCTCGCACGGCCTCTCGGCTTGATCCGGCCGGCGCATTGACCCCGATTCTGCCCGCGACGGGCGTGGGGAGCGGTAAGTAGGCGCGTCCGGCCGCCGGCATGAATCCGACGCCCGTAGGATATTTCCGCAAACCGACGCCGTACCCGCGTCGCACGACGAGCCCACGTCTACGTCGGGCATCTCGGCGGCCTCGTTTTCGATCCGGCCTGACCTTGTCCCTCGTATTCCACATGATCGTGTTGGGAAGTCTCGTGCGTCTCGCGAATCTCGCCCCTGCGCCCGTGAGGTTCGATGTCTTCGCGGCGGATCCCATCGACGCTGCACCCGGCCACGCGGTCGCGCACTCCGCGCCCGCCGCGCCGCGGCCGAGGCCGATTGCCGCCCCGCCGAAGGGACACCGGCCGCAGCCCGCCCGGTCGCCGGTCTCTTCCGCGCGCGCGCCCCGCGCGAACGCTCCGTCACCTGTCGTCCCCAGCGCCAACAGCGTCCGGCCGCCGGATTCGCCAATCGCACCGACGGCCGCGGTGGCAGCGGCAACGACGCAGCCGGCGGCAGTCACGGCGATGCCGCCATCACCTGCCGATACTCCATCGCATCCGAGCGGCACTGCCGCCATCGCGACCGTGCCGGTATCTGTGCCTTCCGACGCCCCGGCTGACACGAAAGTGCAGGTGTCCTCGCCGCCGACGAGTGACGTTGGGGTCGAGGGGCCGCTGCCGGGGCGACCGGCGTCCGAGTCGTTCCCGGTGTTCGCGCCACCCACGGAGCCATCGATCGCGACCAAGGCGCTGCCTCCCGCCGCCGCTCAGGCCGGCGTGCTGCCGCCGGTGCCCGCGATGCCGCTCACGGTGGCGGCGGCCGTGCCGATGCTGAGCCTGCTCGAGGCAGCCGCAGTCGAGCGGCAACCAGCCGAGTCGCCCCGCGAGATGGCGGCAGCAGCAGCGCGATCCGAGTCGGAATCTATGCCGGCGACGACGGCTGGCGGTTCCGCGCCGGTCGCCGCGCCGTGGCCCGGGTCGGCGCCGGTCGCGATGCGGCCCACGCCGCCGCCTGGTCAGCGGCGTGACCCTGAGCCGTCCGCGCAGGCCGCCGCGGCGCCTGACCCCGAGTCGGTGCCGCCGCCACCGCCGCCCATCCGCATCCAGACAGGCGAGCAGGTGGCATCCTCCATGCCGGCCGCGCCCAAGCTGTCACGCCCGTCCCCGATCACGGGCGCCGCGCCGACCGCGCCGCACCGGTCCGACTCACCCGCGGCCGGCCACGGCTCGTCGCCTCTCGGGCTTGGCCTCGGCCGCTTGCGGATCCGTCTCGACGGCGCCAGCATGCGCACGACGGATCGCGAGACCGAAGTGATCTCCGGCACGCTCGTCGGCGGCCAGCCCGAGCGCGTAGTGGTGCAGGTCGATGACCGCATGAGGCAGCCGAAGCTGAACGGGCGCCTGTTCACGGCAGCCGTGAAGCTACTGCCCGGCATCAACCAGGTGCGGGTGCTCGCGACTGACGCCGCGGGAGCCGAGGTGGAGGAGGTCGTCACCGTTCAGTATGTTCCGGCCGCTATGCCGGACGTGGCAATCACGAGCCCGCGCGACGGCCACACGCTGGCGCCCGACGATCCGCCGCTCGTAACGGTGCAAGGCGAAGCGCGCGACCCCAGCCTCACGACGGTGTGGATCGTCGCGAACGACCGGCGCCTGATGGTGCCGGTCACGGCCGGGCGGTTCCGGCACGTCATTCCCGTCGTCGACCCGATCGTCCGCGTGCGCGCGGAGACCGGCACCGAGGGTGCCCGCAGCCCAACGGTGACGGTGCATGCCGCGGCGGCCATGCCCGCGATCGGGCTTTTCCTGGGCGATTGGTCGCGCGACACTGCCGGCCCGGCACGGATGACGGTGACGTGGCGCCCCAATCCCGCCAAGCTGGACGGCGGCGCTGGGCCGCTGCCGCTGAGCGGGCTGCCGGCGGACACCGGCGAGGCTGGAGCCGATTTTTTCTACCTCCGCAACGTCCGGCCGGGCGTCTACACTTTCTTGCTCACCTACCGCGCTGGAGCCGCATCGGCGGTCCGTCCCGTGCTCTACGTCGCCGGCGCTTCGCGGCCGCTCCAGCCGATGACGCTGGATGGATCGGGCCGCGCGGTGGTTGCCCGGTTGTTGCTACCGCAAGGCGTGCTCTGGGAGCAGGACGACTGGTTCACCGGGCGCAGCGCGAGCGGGGACACCGTCACCAAGTTCAGGTTTCCGGACGGCGTGAGCTGGACCGAGCGGCTCGGAGACTTCACCCGATGACGCGATCAGGCGAGGAGCAACTCGTCGCCAGCCAGAATCGCGACGGCGGCTGGGGGGCGCAGGAGGGGCGCGCCAGCAGCACCGAGATCACCGCGCTGGCCACGCTCGCGCTCGGGCGCCTCGACACGCCGGCCGCGCGCGCGAGCGCGACACACGGCGTGCGCTGGCTCGCCGCGCGCCAGCACGACGACGGTGGGTGGCCTGTGAGCGCGCGGGTGGACGAGGGGTCCTGGGCCACGGCGCTGGCGGTCCTCGCCCTGAATGCGCTCGGGCACGAGCCGGCGCGCGCCGTGCGGGGCGCCCGCTGGCTGGTGCGCCGCGTACCGCGTACCCTCGGCATGGCCTCCTCGCTGTTGCACAGATTCGCCCCGAGCAGCTTGGCGGTCCGCCTGGATCCCGATCTGAAGGGCTGGGCCTGGACGGCGGACGCGGCCAGTTTCGTCGAGCCCACCTGCTACGTCCTCCTCGCCCTCAAAGGGCTGCGGCGGCAATTGCAAGGCGCAGCCGTGGCTGAGCGGATCGACGAAGCGGAGCGCATGGTCTACGACCGCATGTGCCGCGACGGTGGCTGGAACTACGGCAACTCGACCGTCCTGGAAGCCGAGTTGTGGCCGTACGCCGACGTCACCGCCCTCGCCCTGCTCGCGCTCGCTGACCACCCGGGGCGTGAGGCCAATCAGCGAAGCCTCCGCGCGCTCCGCGGCATGCTGCAGCGTGTGGACTCCGGGCTGAGCGTGGCCTGGGCGACGCTGTGTTTCGCGGCCTACGGCGAGGACCCGGCGCCCTGGCGGCGAC
>Ga0070704_100001784_pt1 | contig 11808 bp, 9 predicted proteins | sample KBSK5252metaG_FD_65467 | JGI IMG/M metagenome (GOLD analysis project Ga0070704, IMG submission 65467) | Corn, switchgrass and miscanthus rhizosphere microbial communities from Kellogg Biological Station, Michigan, USA - KBS K5-25-2 metaG | ecosystem: Host-associated > Plants > Roots >... | reverse complement strand
CGCCGCCATCGCGATCAGCGCGACGCCGAGCGTGACCGTCGATTCCACACGCGTCAGACGCGCGAAGGCGAACAGGAGCACGACCACGCTCAGCACGTGGAGCGTCCTGAAGGCGAGGAAGTACTGGCCGCCCGACGCGTCGAAGACGACCTTCATGGTCGCCCACGTCATCGGCCGCATGAAGCCCTGGAGCTGCATCGTGCTCGCGAAGATGCGTGTGACCGTGGTGTCGGTGAGCTGCAGCAGGTTGCCGAGGGTGTCGCCGATCTCGAACGGGAGGTGATAGAGGCAGTACGCGATCGAGACCGCCAGCACGCCGGCGCACAGGTATGCGAGTGCTAGGATATGCGCGTTGCGCGCTCTCAGGGTTGCCGTACTCGCTTTCGTCGTGTGTGGCGCCGCCGGCGCTGGTGTGTTGGCGGCGATTATACCGGCGCGTCCGGTGCCCATCAACGTGCGCTGGCGTGCGGACGTGAGCGCGTCGCAGCGCGCCGCGCTCGAGGATCGCTTTTCCCTCGCGCACGGCGAGTTGCGAGAAGGGACGACCTGGTCGTACGAGCTCGAGGATCCGTCGTTCCTCAACATCCGCGCGATGGTGCGCGATCCGTCGGTTGACGACACGGCCGCCATCAACCGCCGCCTGTTCCGCCCGGCGTTCGCCAACGATCGCCTCGCGCGCATCGCGCTCGGCGGGCTGGCTGCGGGCGCGGCCGGCGCGCTCATCGCGCTGCTCGCGTCGCGCGGCCCGATCTCCGCTCGAACCGTGCGCCTCGACGAGCGGACGATCGTACGCATCGCCGGCCTCGCGCCGGCGGCGCTCATCGTCCTGACCGTCGTCGCCCTGGTCCTCGCGATCGTGCGCTACGAGCCGCTGTGGGCGAGCCGCGACGTCTCGCTGGCCGATGCGGCGCACAACGGCGACATCGCCACGGTCTTTCGCATGGTGAGCGGCGGCGCCGATCCCAATCACGCCGAAGCGGTGCCGTTCGAGCACCGTGCCGCGCCCGCGATGCTCACGCCGCTCGAGGCCGGCGTCGAGTCGCGGCAGGTGGAAGTGGTGCAGGTGCTGCTGCGGGCCGGTGCGAAGGCCGACGAGACGCAGCGCGCACGGCTCGCGTGCCTGGCGGCGGCAGTTGACGCGCCGGAGATTGCCGACTACCTTCGGACATCGCTCCCGCCCCCGTCGCAGCCGGATTGTTCGGAGGTCGCGCTGCCCGAACATTGACCCGATGACCCGCAAACATCTCACCTTCGCGGCGCAATGCGTGATCTCGGTCGGCCTCCTGTTCCTGCTGTTCCGCAGCCTCGACCTGACGGCGCTCCGCTCGCTCTTCGCGACGATGCCGCTCTGGTTCTATCTGATGTCGTTGTCAGCCGTGCTGGGCGGTCAGGTCTTGTACGCGTGGCGGTGGAAGCAGATACTCGCCGCATCGGGCGTACCGGTCACGGTCGGCACCGCGGTCCAGCAGTACTTCATCGGCATCTTCCTGAACAACTTCTTCCCGTCTACCGTGGGCGGCGACATGGCCAAGGTCTACTACCTTGGGCGGCACCACGGCTACCGGCCGATTGCCGCGTCGATCGTGCTCGATCGGCTCCTGAGCATCGGACTGCTCGCGGTGCTGGCGACGACGATGTACTGGATTGCGCCGGACCCGTCGCCCCAGTTCGTGGCCACGCGCGCGTTCGTCACCGCGATCGCCGTGTGTCTCGTCGGCGGGCTCGTGCTCGCGGCGCGCGGGACCGGCGGGCTGCCGCGGCGGCTCTCGCGCTTCGGGTCGCTGGCAGTCGGTCTGGCGGAACGCGCGCAGCGCTTTCGCCACGACATGGCCCTGGCCGCGCGGCGGCCGCGGATCGTCGCGCAGTCAGCCGCGGTCGTCGCGACCTATTTCTTCGTGCTGACGGCCGTCTACCGCGCGTTCCTCCTGATCAACACCACCGCGCACCCGCCATACCTGACGCTCCTCACCGCCGTCACCACGGCGTCGCTGCTCAGCAACATCCCCGTGTCGGTCAACGGGCTGGGACTTCGCGAACAGCTGCACGCCATCCTGCTCGCGCCGCTCGGCGTCCCTCGCGAGGCAGCGGTGGCCATCTCGCTGCTCATCTTCGCGCACCTGCTCGTCTCGAGCCTGTTCGGGCTGCTCTTCTGGATGCGGTTACCCGCACCGGTCAAATCCCAAATTCCAAATCCCGAATCCCAAGTCCCAAATGAACTTTGATTTTTGGGATTTCTCGGGATTTCTTGGGATTTGGGTTTTGGGATTTGGGCTTTGGGATTTACAACCGCGGAGCCGACAGGCGGAGCAGCGCGGTGTCGGGAGCGTGCCGCTCGTACAACTCGCCCTGTCTATCGACTCGGTAATCGCTTACCGCATCGTCCACTTCGTTGCCGTTGAGGTCGACGCGCGGATCAGCCCAATCGCCGTCTCGAGTTGGTAATACGCGAGGCGCGCTGTCGGTAACGGCTGTGGTGTGTGCTGCGGGAAGTGTGATCGCCGGCAGCGGTGGCGTCGCGGATTGTTTCATCCACATGCTGGAAACGGCGAAAACGATAGTCATTCCCAGCGCCGCCGCCCAGATCCGTTCGACCACCATGGCGAGATGTCCCCACTGGCACATCAGCAATCGAAGTGCCACCAGTGGCACACCCGTTGCGACATTGGACGACGGGTCTCATGCTCGACGCTCTTCATCACTACATTTCAGCAACACGCAGACGTCTCTGGCGAATCCGGCGAGCTCATCCCGGCGCGTTCGACACGGCGCTCGCCAGTCTCGCCATCATCACGGTCGGCATCCTCGCCGGATCGATCTGGCTGGCCTACTCGGTCCTCCAGGACTTGCCCGACGCCGCGGAGCTGCGCGACATCAGCGCGATGGCGCAGGCGACGACGCTGTACGACAAGGACAACCGGACGGCGTTCACCATCTTCCAGGAGCGTCGCGTCGAGACGCCGCTGTCGGACGTCTCACCGCACCTGGTGCGCGCGATCATCTCGATCGAGGATCAGCGCTTCTACGATCACGGCGGCATCGATCCGATCCGCATATTCGCCGCGGCGGCGAACAACCTGCGCGCGCATCGCGCGGCGCAGGGCGGCAGCACGCTGACGCAGCAGCTCGCGCGACAGAGCTTCCTCTCGTCGGACAAGACGCTGCGGCGCAAGATGAAAGAAGCGGTGCTCGCGTGGAGAATCGAGCGCGAGTTCACCAAGGATCAGATCCTCGAGCTCTATCTGAACAAGGTCTATTTCGGCGACGGCCTCTACGGCATCGAGGCGGCGTCGCTCGGCTTCTTCGGCAAGCACGCGCGCGATCTGGACGTCGAGGAGGCGGCGCTGCTCGCAGGCCTGGTAAAGTCGCCGTCCACCTACGCGCCGACCATCAACCTGGATCGCGCGCTGGCGCGGCGCAACGTCGTGCTCCAGGCGATGCGCGACAACGACGCCATCGATGCGGCCACCTATCAGACCGCCGTGCGCAGCCGTCCGCGCCTGGCCGATGCGCTCCGCTCCGAGGAGGCGTACGGCGAGTACTTCAAGGAAGAAGTCCGCAAGCAGCTGGTGCAGCGCTTCGGGTGGGACCGCGTGTACCAGGGCGGCCTGAAGGTCTACACGACGATCGACCTCGACATGCAGAAGGCGGCGGAGGCCGAGGTCGCCCGCTCGATCGCGGAGATCGAGCAGCGCCAGTTGAAGCGGAACCCGCGGGCCGACCGCGGCCCCGACCCGCTGCAGGCGGCGGTCGTCGCGATGGATGCGATGACCGGCGAGGTGCGCGCGATGGTGGGCGGCCGCAGCTTCGATGAGAGCCGCTTCAACCGCGCGACGCAGGCGCGCCGGCAGGCGGGCTCGGCGTTCAAGCCGTTCGTCTACGCGGCGGCGCTCGAGCAGGGATTCACGGCCGCGACGGTGATTACCGGCCTGGACAATCCCATCGCGACGCTCCAGGGCGCGTGGGTGCCCGACGACCACGGCGACAACAGCCCGATGACCATGCGCGCGGCGCTCAAGGTGTCGAGCAATCGCGCCGCCGTGCAGATGCTCCAGCAGGTCGGCATCCCGACCGCGGTGCGCTACGCGCAGCGCCTCGGCATCAGCAACCTGCCCGCGGTGCCGTCGCTGGCGCTCGGCTCCGGAGAAGTGTCGCTGCTGTCGATGACCAGCGCGTATTCGGCGTTTGCGAACCAGGGGATGGTGACGCCGCCCTCGCTCATCAGGCGCGTCGAGGATGCGTCGGGACAGGTGCTCTACATGTCGTCCACGCGGGCGGAGCGCGCGCTGAGCGATTCGACCGCCTTCATCATGACGTCGATGATGAGCGACGTGATCAACGGCGGCACCGCGTGGCAGGCGCGCCGCGTCGGCTTCACGCTGCCCGCCGCGGGCAAGACCGGCACCACCAACGACTATCGCGACGCGTGGTTCGTCGGCTTCACGCCGCACCTGGTCGCCGGTGTCTGGCTCGGCTACGACATGCCGCGGACGATCATCGCCAACGGCTACGCCGGCGAGCTCGCGGTGCCGATGTGGGGACGGTTCATGGCCGCCGCGACGCGCGGCGACAGGCCTGATCGCTTCATGATGCCGTCGACGGTCGTGCCCGTGACGGTCTGCCGTCTGAGCGGCAAGCTGCCGACCGACGGCTGCCGCGGCGCAATCGTGTTCGACCACGACGGCCAGGCGACCGATCGGTCGATGGTCTACACCGAGTACTTCGTGCGCGGCACCGAGCCGGACGACTATTGCCCGCTGCACACGAACATCTACAACGCGGTGGCGACCTCGGGCGACGCGGGCGCGCGCCCCGTGGTTGCCGCGACGTCGGGCGTTGCACAGTCCCCCGCGCTCACGCCCGTCGATCGTCTCCACGAGCCGGCGCCGGCGCGCGTGGACACGCAAGCGCCGCCCGCCGCAGCGACACCCGCCGTTGCCGTCCCCGTCGAAACGCCATCCGCCCCCGAGCCGCGGAAGCGCGGATTCTGGGGAAGAGTTTTCAGGCGATAGATAATGCATCGTGCCGTTCCGCACGATCGCCGGTCACTCCCGCCTGCTGTCGCTGCTCTCGCGCGCGATCGCGCGCGACTCGATGCCGCCTGCCGTCCTGATGGCCGGTCCTGCCGGCGTCGGCAAGCGCCTCACCGCGATCGCCGTCGCGCAGGCGATCAATTGCCTGCAGCCGGTATTGAAGCCGGGTCCGCTGCGCACGGAATCACCTGCACAGCGGGACCCGGCCTACGCGCTCACGCCGGGTCCGCTGCACGCGGAATCAGCCGCGCAGCGGGACCCGGCCTACGCAACTGCGCAGCGGGACCCGGCCTACGAGACCGGCGAGTTCGAGCGTGACGCCTGCGGTGAGTGCGCGTCGTGCCGCCGCATCGCGCGCGGCACGCATCCCGACGTCATCGTCGTCGAGCCCGGCGAGTCGGGTTCGATCAAGATCGAGCAGCTTCGCGACGTCATCGACCGGTCGCAGTACCGCCCCTTCGAAGGCAGGCGACGGGTCGTCATCATTGACGAGGCGGACGCGGCGGGCGCGGATGCGCAGAGCGCGCTGCTGAAGACACTCGAGGAGCCGCCCTCCACGTCGGTGTTCATGCTCGTGTCGTCGATTCCGGATGCGTTGCTCCCGACAGTGCTCTCACGCTGCCCGCGGCTGCGGTTCGGGCCGCTGACGCCGGGCGAGGTCGCGCGCGTGCTGATGCGCGACCACGGGTGCTCCGAGCACGAGGCGCGCGCGGCGGCCGCCGACGCGGACGGCAGCGTCGGCCGGGCGCTCGAGTCGCGATCGGACGACCTGACCGAGGCGCGCGAAGACGCCGAACGGATCCTCCAGGCAACCGCGCGCGACGCCGATCCGGTCAGACGCATCACCCTCGCTCGCGGCCTCACGGAAGGCAAGGGCACGCCGGCGGAGGAGCGCAACCGTCTCGCCGTCCGCCTGCGATCGCTCGGGTCGCTGCTCCGCGACGTCGGCATCATCGCCAGCCGGGCGGACCGCGGGATGCTCGCCAACGCGGATCTCGAGGCGCGGCTCGAGAAGCTGTCCTCGTCGTTCGACGCGGAGCGCAGCCAGCGCGCCTATGCCGCGGTGGATCGCGCGCTCGCGGCGCTCGACCGCAACGCCAGCCCGAAGGTCGTGGCGGACTGGTTGTTGCTGGAACTATAGGGCCGACCTGAAGGTCGGCCCCTACGACTGTCGGGCTGCGACCCATTGGCCCCTGACGCACGCGCTGATGGCACAGAGGAAACCAGTCGTCGCGATTACGGCGGGCGATCCCGCCGGCATCGGTCCGGAGATCGCCGCGAAGGCGGCCGACCATCCACGGGTGCTCGACGTCTGTGAGCCCGTCATCTACGGCCCTCCTGACGCTGCGCGCTTCGAACCGGGCGTGCTGTCCGCGGACGCGGGCCTCGCGGCCTACGAGTCGATCTGCAAAGCCGTCCGCGACGCGATGGACGGCCGCGTGGCCGCAATCGCGACCGCGCCGGTCAACAAGCTGGGATTCTCACGCGCCGGGCTCGAGTGGAAAGGGCACACGGACCTGCTGGCGCACCTCACGCGCGCGCCGCGCGTCGCCATGATGTTCTGGTCCGAGCCGCTGAAGGTCGTGCTGGCCACAGTGCACGTTCCGCTGGCGGACGTGCCGCGGCTGCTCACCAGGACGCTGCTCGCAGACATCATCGACCTGACGGCGCGTGAGCTGCCGCGCTTCGGCATCGCGCGCCCGCGCATCGCGCTCGCGGGCCTCAACCCGCACGCGGGCGAGGAAGGGCTGCTGGGAACCGAGGAGAACGGCGTTCTCCGGCCGGCGGTGGAGGAGGCGCGCGAGCGAGGCGTCGCGATCGACGGCCCGTTTCCCGGCGACACGATCTTCGGCCGCGCCATGCGCGGCGAGTTCGACGCCGTGATCGCCTGCTATCACGACCAGGGCTTGATACCGGTGAAGCTGCTGGCGTTCGGCCGTGCGGTGAACGTGACGCTCGGACTGCCAATCGTCCGCACGTCGGTCGATCACGGCACGGCGTTCGACATCGCGGGCAAGGGGATCGCCGACCCGTCGAGCATGATCGAAGCGGTCTTGCTGGCGGCGCGACTGTCGAAGCCGCAGGGCCACCGCTCGGCGCCGTAGGTGCGTTCGGGTTTCAGGTCGCGCCGAACCGCGATCGTCACGTCAGACCCCTCGCGAATCTGGAAGTGGCCGGCGGTCGCGTATTCCCGCTGCAGGTACCCGTCCACCTCGCCATACGCGTCGGCGAACTCCTTCCGCCGCGTTTCGTTGATCAGGACGACGGGAATGCGCTCGGCGCGCATGCGCGCGAGCATCAGGTTCTGGTCGTCGATCGTCGTGAAGGCGTCCGGCGGAAGGAACAGCGCGTGTCCTGCGCCGAAGCGCCGCCGCGCGAAGTAGTAGTACTCCGGTGCCGCCCACGTCAGCAGCACGGCATCATCGGGCGCGGTGCACGCGTTGAGATACCGCACGGCCTCCGGCAGCTCGCCGGCGGGCCAGAAGCGCTCCCACGGCCACTCGGTCCCGGTTTCCTTGACGCCCATGAGCGTCCTGCGCATCGTGTCAGGGCCGTCGGCGACGCGCGTCTCCCGCAGGCGCAGCCCGATGTTGCCGAGGTCCCACAGGCTCGCGACGCTTCCCGCAGTGACCGCAAGCGCGAGCGTCAACCCCGCAATCGCCATCGGGCTCCTGTGCGCCGCGCGATGCCCGAGGTCGTCGATGACCCACGCGCCGAGGATGGCGAGCAGCGCCGCCACGTCCTGGATGCGTGAATCGATCGGGTGGCGCAGCACGACGACGAGATAGAGGACGAACATCGCGAGCGCCGCGCCGATGGCGGGACTTCGCTCCGTCCGCGTCTCGCGGCGGGCGATGAGAAGCGCGAGCGCCGCGACCGCCAGCAGGTGCGCGGCATAGAACAGGAAGACCGCGGAGTCCACCTTGCTCCAGCCCGACAGCCCGCGAGGATCGCTGACGAACACGAACGGCGGCGGTGAGAGGAACCGCTGGTGCGCCTCGCCTTTCGCGAACTCGAGCGCCTGGTGAACGTGCTGCGGCAACCCTTCCGCCCACTGGACGAACACGACATACGGGATCATCACGACGATCACCGCCACCGCGTACTCCACCAAGGCGCGCACCGTCGCCTTCGGAGCGCCCCAATGCGTCCACACGAGCGCGACGCCGGTTCCCGCCGCGGCGTAGACGCCGAGGTCGTGGCGCAGCAGCACCGCGATGTCGGCCCACAGGGCCATCAGCACGATGCCGCGCCGGCCGGGGTGGCGAACGTACTGCTGGATGAGGAGCAGCGCGACGGCCGGCACGAGAATCTTGGGGTAGGAATAGAGACGCGGATAGAGCGCGATCTCGAACAGCGCCGCGAGCACGCCGAGCAGAAGCGAGCCCGTCAGGTCCGCGGCGACGACGCACGTGATGGCCGCGGCGACGCCCAGGAGCGCGCAGCTGAACGCCGCCTCGCTGAACGGACCCGGCGAGAGCCACTGCACGAACGCCGAGAGCGTGTACATCAGCGGCATGCCGGGATCGACGAAGTTGCGCCCCGGGACCTCGCCGAACAGCACCTGCTGCGCCCACGCGAGGTGCATGTAGTGATCGTTGGAGAGGTCGCGAACGTCGATCAGGCGGAAGCCGAACGCCAGCAGGCCGACGATGGACGCGGTCGTCCAGGTCACGGTTCGCCGCTTCGCTGCGTCCACGCTGCTTACCGCAGGCACCCTTCGAATTTACTCCTTGCGATCGATTGGAAGCGTGACACCCGCGCAGTCGGGCTCGCCGGCGGCGCCCGCGTCGAGGATCTCGCGAACGCCCGAGTCGCGGCGCGTCCGCTCGTAGCAGCGCAGCACCAGGCGCTCGTGGTCGTCTACCCGCGCGCCATAGGCGAGGAGCTGGCGGAGCGCATCGGCACGCTGCGCGCCGACGGCGGCTTCGACGGGCGCGACGAGGACATCGCGGTTGACGAGCAGCCCACCGCGCACGCGGGACGCGGCGTTCGGGTCCGCTCCCTGCGCGATGAGCCGCAGCGCTTCCCCGGTGTTCCGCGTCGCAATCGCCTCCGACAGCGTCACGTCATCGGGCGGCCAGAGCGGAGCGACAGCCCACCACGCGCTCAGCGCCGCCAGCACGACGCACGGCACCATGACCGCGGCCAACAGCACATCCCGGATCCCGGATCCCGGATCCCGGCCGGTGCCTGTCATTCTATCCACCACCGATCCCCCCACCGCGGCATGAACGACGGGCTCGCCGTTCGCACCGCGATGGCCTCGTCGCGAATCCGCCTGGTGAGCGCGAGAACCGTCGGATCGCGAGGCCAGTTCTCGCGCGTGTCGGGCCGCAGGACCTCCGCCCAGTCGTTGCGCAGCTTGAACGCGTCGTAGCGGAGCTGATAGTGAACGCCGAGATCGCGGAACGTCCAGAGCCCGGCCGTCAGCACGAGCGTCAACGCCATCGCCGCTGATGCCGCGAGCGATCGGGCGGGCATCGACGCGAGCAGCTCGCGGAACGCGATGAACGCCGCCACCGCGTAGAAGAGGCCGCCGACGCTGATGATCTCGTCCTTGATGTAGGCGGCCGTCAGGCTCGCGTTGACGAGGATGACGAGGCAGCAGACCGTGAACGCTCGATCCGCGTCGCTCCACGCCGCGCGCCCGACGCGCAGGCGCCGGACGGCATACCAGCCGATGACAATGGTCGTGATGGCCGACGACACGACATTGACCACGAGCACGGGATGCAGCGTGCCGGTCTTCCACCAGATCGCGGTGCCGTAGACGCCCGTCCGCGGCTCCGACAGCAGCAGCGACAGCAGCCCGCTCGCCACGTTGTAGGCCATGAAGCCGAGCGGGTGCTCGCCGAAGCGCGCCTTCAGCGCGTCCGCCGAGTAGAACGTGGCGCCGAACCCGCTGCCCATGCCGCCGATGCCGGGCGACGAGATGCCGAGCGAGTGACGGACGAGGAAGTACCCGACGATCAGCAGCGTCGTCGCGATGACCGTGGACCGCGTGATCCCCCGCATCCGCGCGGCGGCGCAGCCGATGACGACGATCCACACCAGCGCGCCGGACTCGACGACCGACAGCGCGAAGGCAAGCAGCGCGCAGGCGATCGCGGGGACGTACGACCGCGGCGGCTGCTGCGCCAACACGAGGATGCCGAGCGCGCAGACGCCGACTTCCGCATAGTGGTTAACCGGGAACGCCTCGAACAGCATCGCGGCGAACGTGTGGATGCCGATCAGCACGGGGAACGCGACGGTGAACGCCGCGAGGTCGGTCCACGTTCGCACGCGTACGGCGATGACGAACAGTGCGATCAGCAGCATCAGCAGCGCCACGTGGACGCCGCGGAAGACCGCGCGATAGCTGACGCCCGTCGCCTCCACGCTATTCAGCAGCCATCGCGCCTGCACGTAGCGCATCGGACGCAGCGTCGTCGGCGAGAACCGCGGCGCGTCGGCCATCAACTGTCCGACGGAGGCGGCCGTGGTCGCGATGACGATCGGCTCGAGGCTGTCGGACACCTGGATGGGGACCTGGTAGAGGCTTGCGGCGAGCGGGAGCGTGATCAGCGTCGCGAGAACGATCGCGACAACCCGCGGAGACGTCAGTCCGACCACGGAAGCCGGACGGAATCGCAATCGACTGCGAGCGCCGGCGGGGCCTGCCCCTTGAGATACGCCGACATCTCCCGGTCTTCCTGGACGTCGGCAAGGCAGATGAGCCCGGCGACGGTCGTCGCGTCCATGCGGGCTCCATGATGCTGCAGGAACTGAACAGTGTCCACTTGTCCGCTGGCGACGGCGGCCTCGAGCGGCGTCAGCACGTACTCGCCCTGCCGCACCAGACCCGAACGCACGCGCGCGGGCGTGTCGAGGCTGGCGCCGCCCCGGATCTGCCGCAGCATCTCGAGGTGGTCGCGCGTCGCCGCCGCTTCGGACAGCGAGAGGTCCGCCGGCGTCATGAACGGGTGATACGCAGCCTGCCCGAGGAGTGCGAGCGCGGCCACGGCGACAATCCAGGCAGCTGCCGGCGCGGCGAGTGCCACGGCCGGAAGGCCCGAGCGGAGCCGTCGCGGCGCGGGGAGGACGCGCGCGATGCCGTTGCGGAGCGCGGCGGTCGCGGTGGCGTTCATGGCGCGGCGAACCACCTCGTCGCCCATCGCGGCACGTACAGCAGCGACAGCGGGCGCGTCTGCATCGCCTCGACCTGCAGCTCGGCGACCAGTTGCGCGTCACGCTCCGAGGAGGGTTTCTTGTCCTGCTGCGCGAGCCATTCGTCCACGTGCGCCCACTCGATGCGATCCGACGCGCCGATGCGCAGCATCTGATAGTGCAGCGCCGTCCCGCGGATGGTCCAGGCCGCGCTTCCCGCGAAGACGACGATCGCGAGCGCGACGTTGACGAGCGCGGCGCGCGGCATGCGTACCCAGCGCGCGACCGCTTCCCGCGCGGCGGCAAACACCGCGAGCGCGTAGAACACGCCGCCGGTGCTCATCACCTCGTCCTTCACGTAGCTGAAGCAGATCGCGGCGTTGCCGGCCGCGACCGCCAGCGCGATCAGGACGAGTTGATCCGAGCGCGTGAACCGGCGGGCCATCCAGTCTCGCCAGCGCGTCGCGGCATACCAGCACAGCAGGCCGGTCGCGAACAGCGCGGACACCGTGTAGGTGACGACCACCGGGTTGAGGTCGCCGCGCCAGACCTTCCCGGTCAGCTCCCACGCGCCGTTGGTCGGGTCGGACAGGAAGAGCGACGCGAAGGCGGAGGCGACGTTGTA
>Ga0070704_100001781_pt1 | contig 11811 bp, 9 predicted proteins | sample KBSK5252metaG_FD_65467 | JGI IMG/M metagenome (GOLD analysis project Ga0070704, IMG submission 65467) | Corn, switchgrass and miscanthus rhizosphere microbial communities from Kellogg Biological Station, Michigan, USA - KBS K5-25-2 metaG | ecosystem: Host-associated > Plants > Roots >... | reverse complement strand
CAGGATCAGGGCGCCGCCGGCGCGCGAGTGCAGCACGAACGGCTTGTCCGCGCCGTGCGGCACGCGGGCGATCTCGTCCCAGGGGAGGGCGCCGTCCTTGGCGAAGAGCTTGTCGGACAGGAAGACGGCGCAGCCCGACAGCCGGCTGGTCTTCTTGAAGCGGGCGAGAAATTCCTGCAGGCCCCGGAAGTCCCCCGCCGCCAGCTGCGACGCGAGCGTGGGCCGCTCCGCCAGGAGGCGCGCGGAGGTCAGGAGATCCCCCCCCGAGTCTTCGATGGCCCGCACCGCCCCCGCCCCGGCCAGCCCGACCCGCGCCAGCGCCTGGTCGTCGCCGAGGCGTCTCAGGAGGCCGGCCGCCGCCAGGGCGACGGAGGCCACCACGGCGGCGACGAGGCCGACGTTCAGGGCGGTGAGGAGGGTTCCAAGGCTCCAGCGACGCATGATCGAGGGGTCCCGGTCGCCGTCCGAGGAAGCGGCGCGGCGGTCATTCTAGCAGGCTGAAGGAGTGTGTCCGAGTATTGGGCCGGGTGGCGTTCAGGCGTTCGCCCGGCGGCCCGACCGCCACTCCATCAGCCCCTTGACCACGAGGGTCAAGAGGGCCATCAGCGTCAGCAGGGACGCCACGGCGAACGCGGCCGAGAACTGGTACTCGTTGTAGAGGATCTCGACGTGCAGCGGCAGGGTGTTGGTGACGCCGCGGACGTGGCCCGACACCACCGACACGGCGCCGAACTCCCCCATGGAGCGCGCGGCGCACAGGACGATGCCGTACAGGAGCCCCCATTTGATCTTCGGCAGGCTGATGCGGAAGAAGGTCTGCCAGCCGCCGGCGCCGAGGGTGAGGGCCGCCTCCTCCTCGTCGTTCCCCTGCGACTGCATCAGCGGGATCAGCTCGCGGGCCACCAGCGGGAAGGTCACGAAGGTGGTCGCCAGGACGATGCCGGGGAGGGCGAAGATCACCCGGATGTCGCGCGCCAGCAGGTACGGCCCCACCAGGCCGTGCGCCCCGAACAGCAGGACGAAGACCATCCCCGCGATGACCGGCGAGACGCTGAACGGCAGGTCGATCAGGGTGGTGAGGAGATTCTTCCCGCGGAAATCGAACTTGGCGATCGCCCAGGCGGCGGCCACGCCGAAGATGGCGTTCGCCGGGACGACGATGGCGGCGGTGATCAGCGTCAGCCGGATGGCCGACAGGGCGACCGGGTCGGCCAGCGCCGCGACATAGGCGCCGATCCCCTTCCGGAAGGCCTCGGTGAAGACCACCACCAGGGGAAGGAACAGGAAGAGGAGCAGGAACGCCAGGGCCACGCCGGTCAGGAGCCAGCGGATGGCGGTCGGCTCGGTCAGGTAGCGCGGGCGCCTGGCGGCCATTCCTCAAGCTCCTCCCGCCGCCTCCGCCTGCCGGCGGAGCACGACCATGTTGATCAGGAACAGCAGGGAGAAGGAGGTCAGGAGGAACACCAGGGCGATCGCCGTCGCCCCGGCGTAGTCGAACTGCTCCAGCTTGATCATGATGAGGAGCGGCGTGATCTCCGAGCGCATCGGCATGTTGCCGGCGATGAAGATGACCGAGCCGTACTCCCCCAGCGCCCGGGCGAACGCCAGGGTGGAGCCGGTCAGGGTGGCCGGCAGGATCTGCGGCAGGATGACGCTCCGGAAGGTGTGCAGCCGCGACGCCCCCAGGCTGGCGGCGGCCCCTTCGACCTGGATGTCAAGGTCGCGCAGCACCGGCTGCACCGTGCGCACCACGAACGGCAGCCCGACGAAGGTCAGGGCGACGACGATCCCCAGCGGCGTGTAGGCGATCTTGATCCCGTGCGGCTCCAGGTAGCGGCCGATCCAGCCGTTCCCCGAGTAGAAGGTGGTGAGAACAATTCCGGCCACCGCGGTCGGCAGGGCGAACGGCAGATCGACCAGCCCGTCCACGAACCGCTTCATCGGGAAGTCGTAGCGCTCAAGGACCCACGCCACCAGCAGGCCGAACACGGCGTTGATCAGCGCCGCGACGAACGAGGCGAAAAAGCTCAGCCGGCAGGCGTACAGGGTCCGCGGGGCGGCGACCGTGTCCCAGAACTGTCCCCAGGTCATGGTCGCCGTCTTCAGGATGATGGTCGACAGGGGGATCAGGACGACGAGTCCCAGGTAGGCCAGGGTGAACCCCATCGCCAGGCCGAACCCCGGCAGGACGTTCCCCCGCTTCGTCCCCTTGTCCGGCACCGGCTCACCTCACCGACTGCATGATCTGGTCGAACAGGCCGCCGTCGGCGAAGTGGGCCTTCTGCGCCTTGGCCCAGCCGCCGAACACCTCGTCGATGGTGAACAGCGTCATCTTCGGGAACTGCGCGGCGTACTTGTCCGCCACCGCCTTGAGGCGCGGGCGGTAGTAATGCTTCGCGGCGATCTCCTGCCCCTCCGGGGAATACAGGAACTCGAGATACGCCTGGGCGACCGCCCGGGTGTTGTGCTTGGCGGCCATGCGGTCGACCAGGGCGACCGGCGGCTCGGCCAGGATGCTGAGGGACGGCGCCACGATCTCGAACTTCCCCTTCCCCAGCTCGTTGGCCGCCAGGATCGCCTCGTTCTCCCAGGCGATCAGGACGTCGCCGATGCCGCGCTCGACGAAGGTGACGGTCGCGCCGCGCGCCCCGGTGTCCAGGACCGGGACGTTCTTGTACAGGCGCGCGACCAGCCCCTTGGTCTTCTCCGCGTCGCCGCCCAGCGTCTTGAGGCCGTATCCCCAGGCTGCCAGGTAGTTCCAGCGGGCCCCCCCCGAGGTCTTCGGGTTCGGGGTCACGACCGAGACCCCCGGTTTCTCCAGGTCGTCCCAGTCCTTGATCCCCTTGGGGTTCCCCTTGCGCACCAGGAAGACGATGGTTGAGGTGTAGGGGGCGCTGTGGTCCGGCAGGCGCGTCTGCCAGTTGCGCGGCAAGAGGCCGGCCTGGGCGATGGCGTCGATGTCGTACGCCAGGGCCAGCGTGACCACGTCCGCCTCCAGCCCATCCATGACCGCCCGCGCCTGCTTGCCGGAGCCGCCGTGCGACTGGTTCACCGTGACGTCGGTGCCGGATTTTCCCTTCCAGTACTTCGCGAACGCGGCGTTGAACTCCTGGTACAGCTCGCGCGTCGGGTCGTAGGAAACGTTCAGGAGCGTGACCCCGGCGGCGCGCGCGGGCTGCGGCAGGAGAAGCGCCGCGGCGAGCGACACGACCGCCAGCGCGCGGACGGCGACGGCGCGAATCTTGATGGCTCTGTGCGACATGCTCGAATCCTCCCTATCAAAAGGCGATCTGCAGCCGCTGCAGGAGAACCTTCTCGTCCTCGCGGTCGGCCCCCGACGCCCCGCCCCCCGTGAAGCGGGTCCGGGCGTAATCGAGCGCTAGCTTGACGTTGCGATTGAGATACCAGTTGACGCCGGCCCCCCACTCGCGCGCCGCGCGCGCCGAGACGGCGGGGTTGGCGAAGGCCGAGGCGGCGAAGGCGCTCTCGTCGATTGCGAGCCCTCCGGCGCGCGCCACCAGCTCGAACGCCCCCCAGGCGTGCCCCTTCGGGTCGAACGGCCGCTTCGGAGTGACTCCCTTGAAGGTCGGCCGGTCGTCGGTCAGGACGAAGGTCGCCGTCGCCTGCCAGGCGGTGCTCTCGAGGTCCTCCCGGACGGCGCCTCGTTTCACCTCCTGCCGCGAGATCACGTGCTCGGCCAGGAGGCCGACGCGCCCGACGTACCAGTAGAGCTGCGGCGAGACACGGTAGCGCCGCCCGTCCGCCACGGTCGTCCCGGCCGCGGTGCCGTCGGTGAGGAACGAGAAGAAGGTCTGCTGCCCGGCGGTCCTGTAGGACGGCAGGCCGGCCGAGGCCGGCACCCCCCGGTTGGCGCCGTAGGTGGCCGCCACACCGATGCCGAGATCCGCAAGCGCCAGATGCCCCCCTTTGCGGAACGGCAGGAGGAAGACGCGCCCGGCAATCTCCTTGCTGTCGTTGGTGTCGGCGTCGGCGCTGCCGCCGTCCACCACGCCGTTGAACACGCCGGCGGCGTAGGAGAACAGCCCCTCCTGCACGTCACCGTGCACCATGATCCCGAGGTCGCGGTTCGGCGCGAGGTTCGTCGGCAGCGAGCGCTCCACGAAGACGATGTCGCCCGCCGACTGCAGACGCTCCAGACCAAAGGGGGTCTTGAACTTGCCGGTTCGCACCTTGAACGATGGGGCAAATCGCCAGTCGGCGTAGGCGTCCTGCAGGATCGTCTTTCCCTCGCCGAAATCCGGCGTGATCCGGAAATCGAACCACTGGCCCACCGTCCCTTCCAGGATCGGCCGGACGCGACGCAGGTAGAACGTGTCGGTGGCCGGCTTCGAAGTATCGTCGTCCCAGAAGCGGGCATCGGAGTGCAGCAGTCCCCGGAACTTCAGGACGAACGCGCCGTCGGCCGACTTGACGAAGAAGCCGTCCTTTCCCGCGCCGGCGAGGGCGGCATCCTTCGCCTTGCCGGCGGCCACCTCCTGCTCGACCTCGCGCTGCCTTTCGAGGAGGCGGAGCTTCTCCTCCAGCTCGCGCAGGCGCGTCTCCACATCGTCCTGGGCGAGGGCTCGTGACGTCGAGCCGATGAGCAGGACGACGAGCACGAGCGCCGGCACCCGCTTGAGAATCGATCGTGATGAGCTCATGGAGCTGTCTCCCGCAATCGGGAACCTCCGGTCGTCCGGTCGGTCCTCGGAGTGGACTGTCGCAAGAGCGGGGCCCGCGCCTCCGGCTGTCCGGTCAGCGCTCACGGCCCGGGTCCTCTGAAACGATGCGCACCTTCTCCTTCTGTTCGATCTGCACCACCCGCGAGTCGTGGATGGTGATCTCGACCGAGCCGTAGCGGATCCGCCGCACGGCCTTGAGAATCTCCTCCTCGATGCGATCGGCCGGCTTCATGGCCGCCACGCCTCCTCCATGTGCGGGCGCACGATCAGGACGGGATGCTCCTTGACCGCTTCGAGAAGGCTGCCGATCACCCCGGCCAGGCTGACCCGGCCACGGCGATCGAGGAGCGGCGCCCCCAGGATCATGAAGTCGTGCTTCCCCTCCTGCATCTCCGCCAGGAGCTCCTGGCGCACCATGCCGTAGCGCACGCGGCTCTGCGCCACGACCCCCATGAGCGACAGGGTGCGCGCGCCGGCCGCCAGGAAGCGCTCGGCCTGGAGAAGCGCCCGGGCGTCCCCCGCCGCCGGCAGCACGGTCAGGATGGTCGCCTCGGCCCCCAGGTGGCGGACCAGGCGGCCGGCGAACAGGACGTCGGCCTTGGCCGGCTCGCCGACCGCCACGCCGATGAGGGCCCGCGCCGGGACCGGCCCGGGGGACGGGACCAGGAGCAGGTTGTGATCGCCGGCCTGCAGGAGCCGCTCGGCGAACTCGACGCGCCCGCGCGCCGGCATCGCCTGCACCACCAGGTCGTAATGCTGGCGCGATTCCTCCCGGGCGATCGCCGCGAAGGGGGGATCGGCCGACGGGAGGGTCTCGACCGCCGCCAGGCCGCTGCCGATCCACTCCCGCGCCTGGCGCAACCTCTCGTCCGTCTGCGCCCCGGTCGCCCCGTGCCCCAGGACGGTGACCCGGGCGTGCGCCAGCCGCGCCACCTGCGCCCCCATCTCGATCGCCCCGCGCGATCCCGGCGATCCGTCCGCGACCATGAGGAAATGCAGCCCGGGATGCGTCAGGGCATGCACCCGGCGCACCCCGACCCAGGCGGGGTCCCCCGCCCGCAGCGGGAAGCGGCGCGCCTGGTGCTGCGAGCGCCAGGCCTCGACCAGGAGGAAGTCGCCGCCGAACGGCGCCGGGGGGGCGATCGGCCGGACCCCCGAGAGCTTCGGCAGGCGCAGGCGCAGCCGCTCGAACGATCCGTTGAAGCCGCTCTCCTCCACCACCGCCTCGCCGAGGAGCGGCCAGCCGAGAGCGTCGGGGGTCGTCTTGACGGCGACGTCTTCCGGGCGGAACAGCACCTGCACGCGCCGCGTCTCGGCGACCGCCGCCGGCCGGGTGCTCAAAGGGAAGCGGACCGGGCCGAGCCGCACCCCGTCGCGCGTCACCTCGCCCACCATCAGGTTGGCGGTCCCAAGGAAGGTCGCCACGAACTCGGTCTGCGGGCGCAGGTAGAGCTCCTGCGGCTGGCCGACCTCGAGGAGGCGTCCGAAGTTCATCACCCCCATGCGGTCCGCCAGCTCGAACGCCTCTTCTTGATCGTGCGTGACGAAGATGGTCGTGATCTTCAGCTCGCGCTGGATGCCGTGGATGGTGCGGCGGAGCTCGGTGCGGATGCGCGCGTCGAGCGCCCCGAAGGGCTCGTCCAGAAGGAGCACCTCCGGCCGGTGCGCCAGCGCCCGCGCCAGGGCGACGCGCTGCTGCTGCCCCCCCGAGAGCTGCGCCGGCAGCCGCCGGCCGAGCCCCGCGAGCCCCACCAGCTCGAGCAGCTCGTCCGAGCGGCGCCGCCTCTCGGTTTTCGGGATGTGTCTCACTTGCAGGGGGAACTCGATGTTCTCCACCACCGACATGTGGCGGAACAGGGCGTAGTTCTGGAACACCAGGCCGATCCCGCGCCCCTGGGGCGGCAGGTGGGTCACGTCCCGACCGTGCAGCACGACCCGCCCGCCGTCCACTTCCGCCAGGCCGGCGATCATCCTCAGGAGGGTGCTCTTGCCGCTGCCGCTCGGCCCGAGGAGGACGAAGAACTCCCCGTCGGCCACCTCGAGCGAGACGTTGTTCACCACCGGGTGGCCTTCGTACCGCTTGACGAACTGGTCGATGACGATCGACATGGTGTCGGACCGGCTCCCAGGTTCCAGAACGGTGACAAAACGGCGCGACGAAGCGACCGCCCCGCCCCCGCCGCCGGGATCGGAGAGGACTCACCGATCACCGGGCCGGCCGGGAGGCCGGGTTTCCGCCTCGCAGCCTTCGACAGGCCCCATTCCGGGGCCCGCCGCTCTCAGGGAGAAAGATACCGGGCGGGGGTGACGGCGCCGGTCGAGAAGGGGTGACAGCCGGGGGCGGGACTGCTGGTAGCATAGACGCGACATGAGTCAACGAGACACGCCGGCCACGGCCCGTTCGCCTCAGGCGGCCGGGGATGTGCCGGCGGCTCCTGCCGCCGCCTGGTCCCCGCTGGGTCAGCCTCTCTTCCGCGCCCTGTGGATCGCCGCGATCCTGTCCAACGTCGGCACCTGGATGCAGGACGTCGGCGCGACCTGGCTGATGACCTCGCTGACGGTGTCGCCGATCCTGATCGCCCTGGTGCCGGCCGCGACCACCCTGCCGATCTTCCTGTTCGCGCTCCCGGCCGGGGCGCTGGCGGACGTGGTGGACCGCCGCCGGCTTCTCCTGGTCACGCAGGGCTTCATGCTGGTGGCCAGCGCCGGGCTCGGCGCCCTGACTCTCCTCGGAACGATCTCCGCGTCCAGCCTGCTCCTGTTCACCCTGGTCATCGGCACCGGGACGGCGCTCAACGCCCCCGCCTGGCAGGCGATCTTCCCGGAGCTCGTCGGCCGCCGCGACCTGCCGGCCGCCCTGGCGCTCAACGGCATCGCCATCAACCTGGCGCGCGCCCTGGGCCCCGCCCTGGGGGGGCTGGTGGTCGCCGCGGCCGGGCCGGGGGCCACCTTCCTGCTGAACGCCGTGTCGTTTCTCGGGGTGCTGGTGGTGCTGTATCGCTGGCGACGGCCGCCGCGCCAGAGCCTCCTGCCGGTGGAGAGCCTGGTCGGAGCCCTGCTCGCCGGGCTGCGCTACGCGCGCCACTCCCCCGATCTGCACGCCGTCCTGGCGCGTTCGACCGCCTTCATCCTGTCGGGGAGCGCCCTGTTCGCCCTGCTCCCCGTGATCGTGCGCTTCGAGCTTCTGCAGGGGCCGACCGGGTACGGCCTGGCGCTCGGCTTCTTCGGCGCCGGGGCGGTCACCGGGGCCCTCGCCCTGCCGCGCCTCCGGCTGAGGCTCGGGCCGGACGGCGTGGTGCGCGCCGCGAGCGCCGTCTTCGCCTTGGGGCTCCTCGCTCTCGGGTTCGTCCGGAGCTTCCCGCTGCTCTGCGGCGTGATGCTCCTGGCCGGCGGCGCCTGGATCACCCTGCTGACCACGTTCCACGCGGCCGCCCAGGCCTCCGTCGCCCCCTGGGTGCGCGGCCGCGGCCTGGCGGTCTACCTGCTGGTCTTCTTCGGCGGGATGGCGGGCGGCAGCGCCCTGTGGGGGGCGGTCGCAGCGCAGGCGGGGCTGCGCGTGGCGCTGTCTCTGGCCGGCGCCGGCATCCTGGCCGGGATCGCCGCCACCTGGCCCCTCCGTCTCAAGCGCGGCGAGGGGCCGGACCTGGCGCCGTCGCGGCACTGGCCGGCGCCGATCGTCGCCGGCGAGCCGGACGGCGACCGCGGGCCGGTTTTGATCACCGTCGAGTACCGCATCGATCCGGACGCCGCCGACGACTTCGCCCGGACGATGCGCGACGTCAGGCGCATTCGCCTGCGCGACGGGGCCTTCCGCTGGGACCTGCTGAGCGATCCGGCCGACCCGGGGCGCTACGTCGAGTCGTTCCTGGTCGAGTCGTGGGTCGAGCACATGCGGCAGCACGAGAGGATCACGCTGGCGGATCGCGCCATCGAGGAGCGCGCCCGCCGGTATCACCGGGGGCCGGGGCCGCCGGTCGTGTCCCACTTCATCGCCCGGGAGCTGCCGCGATGACGGACAGAGTGACCTCCGGCGCCGGGGAGCTGGTCCCCTCCCTGCGCGAGCGCCTGCCGCGCCGCGCCCGGCGGCGCCTCGAGCGCCCGCAGCGCGCCGCCGTTCTGGCGGCGATCGTGGACGACGGCGGGCCGCTGCGTCTTCTCCTGACCCGGCGCACCGAGGACCTGCCGACGCACGCCGGCCAGGTCGCCTTCCCCGGCGGGCTGGTCGAGCCGGGAGAGGAGGATCCGATCAAGACTGCGCTGCGCGAGGCGGAGGAGGAGATCGGCCTCCCCCCCGGCGCGGTCGAGGTCCTCGGGCTTCTGGACGATTTCCCGACCCTGTCCGACACGGTGGCGGTGACGCCGGTCGCCGGCGTCCTGCGATCGGTCCCCCCCCTGGTGGCGCACGAGGCGGAGGTGGCGCGCATCTTCACCATCCCGGTCGAAAGCCTCCTGCAAGTCGATCGCTGGACGTCGCGCGACGAGCCCCGCGGCGGACGGACGCGCCGGGTCCATTATTTCCTGCACGAGGGGGAGACCCTGTGGGGGCTCTCCGCCCGCATCGTTCTTCACCTGCTGGAGGTCAGCGCGCTCGGTTCCCCCGTGCCGCTGTCGCCGGCCGAGCCACTCTGAGGTGACCCCGTGAAGCACCCCCTGCCGTTCGTCGCCGCGCTGTTCCTCGTCGCGGCCTGCGCGCCGTCGTCCGAGGAGCGTCGCTCGGAGACGCACGGCGCGACCTCCCAGGACCTGGCGGCGATCTCCCGGCTGCACGACGCCTACGTCCTGGCGCACAACGACGCCGACGTCCCGCGCATGATCGCCCTGTACACCGAGGACGGAGTCCTCATGCCGACCGACGAGCCGGCGCTCACCGGCCGGGAGGCGATCGGCGGCCACTATGAGGAGTTCTTCGACCAGACCCCGTCGAAGATCCTGCTGCGCCCGATCGAGACCCGGGTGGCCGGCGACTGGGCGTTCGAGCGGATCGAGATGACGGTGAACCTGCCGAGCAGCGGCGAGAGCAGCATGGAGATGAAGGTCAAGTACCTGTGGATCCTGGAGAGACAGAAGGACGGCTCGTGGAAGATCGCGCGGGCGATCTACAACCTGGACGAGGACTTCACGGAATCGGACGGACCGAATGCCTAGCCTGAGGACGCCGCGCTCAGCCCCGGTCGCCGGCGATCTGCAGGAGAGCGCGGATCTTCGCCTGGAACGCCGGATCGTCCCATGACTGCGCCCCGTAGAACGTCCTGAGCACCTGCCCGCCCCGGCCGACCACGTAGGTGCGCGGCACGGAGTAGCCGAGATCGAGCAGGTCGGCGAGGCCTCCCGTGGGGCCGCGATAGCTGGTGAAGACCGGATCGAACTTCGCGCCGTAGGCGCGGATGCGGTCGGCGGCCGCCGCCTCCTCCACCGAGACCAGCACCACCTTCCCGCCGGATTCCTCCAGGGAGCGCCGGAACTTCAGGAGACCGGGCAGCTCGGCCCGGCACGGCTCGCACCAGGTGGCCCAGAGGTGCACCAGGGACGGCCGGTCGGTGAGCGACTGGAGCGTCACGCTCTTCCCGTCCGGATCCAGGACCGAGAAGGCCGCGTGGGCCGGGGCGACCGGTGGGGCGGGCCGGCACTGGCCACGGGAGGCGGCCAGACGCGGCAGGGTCTGGTCGATCACCTGGGCCAGGTTCTCGTGCGGGTAGAACCAGGCGTCCAGGACCTGGCCGTCGGGAGACAGCAGGAAGGTCGTCGGCGTCGACACCACGCGGTAGAGATCGTTGGCGTAGCCGCTGGAGTCGTCGAGCACCGGCCAGCCGATGCCATGGGACTGGATGTAGGCCCGGGTGACCCTGCGGTGCGAGAAGCCGTCCGCGCGGTCCGGCTTGATGAACGACACCGAGACGACGTTCAGGGCGTCCGGGTGGTCGCGCACGTAGGCGACCAGCTGCGGGACCTCCTTCTGGCAGTGCTTGCAGGTGGAGGACCAGAACATCAAGAGGGTCGGTTTGCCGTTCGGGGAGCGGCCGGTGAAGGGGACGCTCCTGCCGCTCGTCACATCGGCCAGGGTGAACTCGGGGGCGCAGCGGCCGAACAGCTCGCTCGCGGGATAGTACGGCGGCACCCCGGCGATCGGGCTGGTCGGCGTCCCGAGCGCGACCCGGGCCATCACCTGCTGCGCGGTCAGGCGCTCGGGGGAGAATGAGATCAGCTGCTCCATCCCCTTGATCTTCGTGACCACCACGCGACCGCCGGCGTCGATCAGCACCAGGTCCGGGACGTCGGTCACCTCGAGCTGCTTCGAGAGGGTGAAGCCTTCGTCCATCAGGAGCGGCAGCCCGGGGGACCGATCGAGCATGGAGAACCTCTCCCACAACATCTCCGCCCGCTGGTCGTCCCGCTTCCCGGCGACCGCGAACAGCTCGTAGCGCGGCTCCCGCTCGTGCAGGTAGCGGGACAACTCGACCAGCGCCGTCTCGGACAGCGTGAAGCCCGGCGCCCAGAACAGCAGGGCGACCGGCCGCCCCTTCCCGAGCCGCGACTGCAGATCGAAAGGCTTCACCTCGATCCCTCCCGCGCGCCCCTGCATCGCCTTCAGGGGCGCGGCGAGGATCAAGGGGGCTCCGGGGATCAGCGGTGCCGGCGGTGCGGCCCCGGCGGGAATCGTGGGAGGGGCGGCCGGCGGCGCCGCAGGCGCCGGCGCAACGGCCGGAACGGCGTGGCCTGACGTCGCCGGGGCCGCTCCCGACCGGGCGTGCGTCACGGGCGCGGGGGATCCAGGCGCAGGGGCGGCCGGCGCCGGGGGGACCTGCACTGGCGGGATCTCCGCCGGTGGAATCGGTGCGGTCGTCGCCGGTGGCAGGGATTGAGTCTCCATCGACGCGGCCGCCTCCGGCTGCGAGCGGGTCAGGCTGGCCCGGTATCCCAGATCGCCGAGGACCGTCACTCCGAGGAGGGCGGCGAAGATCACGGCGCTGCGCACCAGCCCGGGCGACAGGCGCCGCAGATCGCCGAATGTCTGGCCGATGAGACCCAGGGGGTTGCGCCACGCCGCCAGTCCCGAGAGCACCGGAATGGCCGCATTGATGCAGTAGAGACGGAAGCACCAGACGCACAGGAAGCCGATCTTGACGATCGA
>Ga0070704_100001776_pt1 | contig 11825 bp, 8 predicted proteins | sample KBSK5252metaG_FD_65467 | JGI IMG/M metagenome (GOLD analysis project Ga0070704, IMG submission 65467) | Corn, switchgrass and miscanthus rhizosphere microbial communities from Kellogg Biological Station, Michigan, USA - KBS K5-25-2 metaG | ecosystem: Host-associated > Plants > Roots >... | reverse complement strand
GATCCGCGAAGGGCTGAAGCGTGGCGACCTGAAGATCACGTTCCACGGCGAGCGTCTCCACGGCTCGTTCGCGCTGATCCGCATGAAGTTCTCGCGGGACCGTTCCTCGTCGGCAAAGCCACAGTGGCTGATGATCAAGCATCGCGATGACTTCGCCACCGACGAGGATGTGGTGGCTGAAAACATGACGTCGGTCGACACCGGCCGCACTATGGAAGAGATCGCCGGCGGAAAGGATCGGGTCTGGCACAGCAACCGCGAGCCGAAGAGCAAGCAACCCTCCGCTCTTGCTCGGAGAGCCGCGTCCAAAACTCCCGACGACGATTTCGACAGTTCGGGTTCACGCGCGAAACTGTCGGCAACCTCACTCGAGCCGATGTACGCCAGCGTCGGCACCGAGATTCCCGGCGACGGTTGGACCTTCGAGCCCAAGTACGATGGCATTCGCGTACTCGCCTATGCCACGCCGAATGACGTCAAACTGGTGACCCGCAATAACAAGGACAAGGAAAAACAGTTTCCGGAGATCGTCGCGGCGTTGAAGAAGCTTTCGGCGCAGACCAAACGATCGCTTGTGCTCGACGGCGAGATCGTGGCACTGATCGACGGCAAGCCCGCCCGTTTTCAGGAGCTGCAGAGTCGGATGCATGTCCAGGAGTCGCATCTCATCGAGCGACTCTCTTCTTCCACGCCCGCCGCGCTCATCCTGTTCGACATCCTCATGGACGGCGACGAGATACTGATGCGTGAGCCGTGGACCGAACGGCGGGAGCGCCTCGTAAAACGCGTCGGCAAACGCGTTACCGAGCAGCTCAGGCTTACCGAGTCGGTGGAAGGCGAAGGCAAGAAGATGTTGGACAAGGCTCGCCACGATGGGTGGGAAGGCGTCATCGCCAAGCGAATCGATGCTCGCTACGAGCCCGGTCATCGCTCGCGCAATTGGCTCAAGCTCAAGATCGAGTTCCGCCAGGAGTTTGTGGTCGGCGGCTACACCGAGCCGCGCAATAGTCGCGAGCACATCGGGGCGCTGCTACTTGGCTACTTCGACGGCGACCGGTTCATTTACGTCGGACACACCGGCGGCGGATTCACCCGTCAGGGCCTGGAGGACATGTACAAGCGGTTGAAGCGGCGGGAGATCAAGACGTCCCCGTTCGTGGAGACTCCGAAAACCAACGAGACGGCCCATTGGGTGAAGCCGGAAGTGGTCGTCGAAGTAAAATTCAGCGAGTGGACCGCCGACAGGCGTCTGCGTCAGCCGATCTTCCTCGGCGTTCGCGACGACAAGGACGCCAGAGAAGTCATAATCGAGCCGACCAGCGTGCAGAAGAAACCGATCCGCGCTACCAGCATAACGAAACGAGAGTCGCGAGCAAGCATTCCCGCGCGCGCGAGCGCACCGAAGAAGACAGCTCCGGCCAAATCGCGGCGCTCGGCGTCGACCGCGCCCCGGGCCAAGCTCGACACGGAGTCACTGCTCTCTCAGCTGACGGACCTCGAAAAGAAGGGAAGCGGTGGAACCCTTGATTTCGGCGGCGGAAAAACGCTCAAGGTCTCCAATCTCGATAAGGTCTTTTTCCCAAAGGAGAAGTACACCAAGGGTGACGTCATGCGATACTACACGCGCATCGCTGACTTCATCCTGCCGACGATTCTGGACCGACCCCTGGTCCTGAAGCGGTTCCCGAATGGTATTGAGGGCGAGGCGTTCTACCAGCAGAAGGCCGCTGAAACCACGCCACGTGAGGTCCGGGTCGAGATGATCCAAACCGCCGACGGTGAACAGCCCCGTTACATCGGCGGTGATCTGCTGTCGCTCCTCTACACCATTCAGCTAGGCGCTCTCTCCGTAGATCCGTGGCATTCGCGCGTTCAGTCGCTGGAATACGCCGACTACACCATCATCGATCTCGATCCGGGTCCGCGCGCGAACTTTGGTCGCGTGATTCAGGTCGCTCGCTGGGCAAAGGAAGTCATCGATGGGTTTGGACTCAATGCCGCCATCAAGACGTCCGGGTCCCGCGGGTTACACATCTATCTTCCGCTTCCACCGCGCACGCCGAACGAAGCGGCCACGCTCGTCGCTCAGCTGATCGCCACGAAGGTGGCGGACGCGCATCCGAAGGAAGCGACCATCGAGCGTTTCGTGAAAGCTCGTGGCGCGGCAACGGTTTACGTCGACTATCTCCAGAATATTCAGGGGAAAACCGTGGCAGGGGCGTACTGTGTCCGCGCCAAACCCGGAGCTACGGTGTCGACGCCGCTCGAGTGGTCCGAGCTATCCGACGATCTCGATCCGCACGACTTTCACCTCGGCAACGCTGCCGATCGTTTTGAGAAAATTGGAGACATCTGGAACGAAGCGATGAGGAAAAAGAATTCGCTTCGCGCGCTGGTCTAGCGCTGCCTAACGGCCGCCGTTTCCTACCTTTCGCAGCGGCAGCTCCATTTGTCCACCTTCGGGCTCGTTCTGCTTGGCATCGCCGAAGATCGGGTCGCTCGACTCGTCAACCATGTGAGTGAGCTTGTAATAAAAATGGAGCGCGTGAATCGGGGCCATGAAGCTGCGATTGCCGGCGCGAGAGATCGCGACGGCCTCCTCACGCACTCTGCGCGGTAGATCACGCGCTGCAGGTAGCGCAAGCAGTCGCTGTATCTCTGTGCTGTCTCGTGCGAGCAGCGCTGCACACAAACTGTCCAGATAAGCCAGCATAGCTAACAGGCCCCCAGTTCGGGTGTTTGCCCTTAGGTACACATTGCAACTAATACACCGCTACCGCAAGAGGTTCCTGGCGCCGAAACTGGTTTGGTACCGCGCTGTTACTGGTCAGGGATACAGAAAATCGAACCTCACTCCCCGGTGCGGTCTACGCCTTTTCTTCGGTAAATACCGGAAAAGCTGCGCCGGTCTGCCGCGGCCCTCACTGCGCCATTCGTCTGTAGGTTCGACGAGCCAAGCAGCCTGGAGGGCACGTCGGAAACTCGCTTTGTGCAAGCGTTTACCCAGCAGCAGCTCATACATCTGTTGCAGCTCGCTGAGGGTAAAAGTGCTGGGAAGGAGCCTGAAAGCGATGGGGGCCTGATCGAGCCTGCTTTGGATGGTCCTGGTCGCGGCTTCGATCATGGCCCGTTGACGCGGCGACAGCGGTGGAAGGTCGGCCATCTGAAACCAGGTGTAACCGGCGCGGGGTGAAGCGGTTTCGTGGGGAATCAGTCCGAGATGGGCGACTGAAACATCTGCATCGCTGGGATGTCGTTTCCCGTCTCCGAACGCGCCGATCTGTTCCATCCAGCTTGGCGGTTCACCAAGTGCTTCCTGCGCGGCTCGAGTCGCAGCGAGCTCGAACGTCTCGCCCGCTTGTGCGGGTCGCCAGGGAAGCGACCAGCGCTCGCGTTCACTCGGGTTGCGGGTCAGCAGCACCGCCAGCTCGTTCCTCGTCGCAGTAACCAGAACTACATCGATACTGTGCGAGGAGGTTCGTGACGAGCGGTCGCGCATGATGAGCGAATTAGTCACTTTATGTGACTAAAGTCAAGACCGCATCGAACGTTTTTTCTTGAGGTGACTATCCGCGCGCGCTGGAGAGTCTCGGGCAGGCAACTATGGATATATCCGCGCAGTGCTCGAACGTCAACTGAAAATTTTGAAAAGAATTTTGTTGGCTCGTCAACGAATCCTGCGCCGAACAGTTAACGCCGTTGAATCGCTCTCTGCAGTCCCGCGCCGCGGCTCGCATAGGGTGGAATACTGATGGGAAGCTGCCCCGAAATCGCGCTGCTCCCCAGAATCGCACGCGCCGCCGCAACCTGTGAGACCGGAAATCCTCCCCATGCAACGAGATAAGTGCCGACCCACGGCAGCTGCTGCAGAAGATAGGGATTTCCAAAGGCGACTACGATTGGCTTTCTGCCTCGCTGCCCGAGCGTCCGCACGAAATTCGTGAACGCTTCCGGCGCGCTCGCCGTCGTTGCATCCCAGCTCTGACCGACGTACGAGCTGACAATCGTGACATCTGCCGAATCGGCTGCCGCGATGAGTCGCGGATAGTTGAGTGTCGCATCTTCGGTTGCCACGAACTCCGTCCGCAATTTCGACAGCCGTTGTCGCAGCTCGGAGTTGAACGCGTTTCCTGCCGGAAGATCCGCGCGCCTGGCAATGGTGATCGAAAGCACTCTCGCGCTGTCGTTCAACAGTGGTATTTGCCCGAGTGAATCCCGAACGAGCGTAATCGATTTCTCGGCGGCGGTCCTGGCGACCTGCAGGTTGCTGCTGTCCCCGACAAGAAACCGTAGTGCGTTGAGATCGACAAGCTTCGACTGAGCAAGCCCAAGCCGGCGCTTCGTTTCCAGAACTTTTCGCACTGATGAATCGAGTCGCGCTTGGGAATACCGCCCCTCGGTTACTCCGGCCACGACGGCGTCGATTGTTTTCGGAACATCGAGTGGCTGAATCAGCACGTCGATTCCGGCCGCAATCGCGCGCTTGACCGCTTCATCGGCGCCGTAAGTGTCGAGCACGCCGCGCATGTCCATCGCGTCAGAAATGATTATCCCGCGGAATCCCATCTCTCCCCGCAGCAGACCGGTCAAAACTTTTGGCGACAGCGTTCCGGGAACGTTCGACGAGTCGAGCGCAGGCATCGCGCCGTGAAATGACATGATCGCGCCGACTCCAGCGTTGACGGCAGCACGGAAAGGTACGAGCTCCACGGTATCCAGTCGGCTCCGGCTCACTGTCACGACGGGAAGAGCGAGGTGGGAGTTGACCCCCGTGTCGCCGTGTCCAGGGAAGTGCTTCCCTGTCGCGATCATGCCGTGATCCTGCAGACCATGTATGAACGCGACGCCCATTCGCGCGGCGAGTTCGGGATCCTCACCGTAGGAACGAGTGTTGATGACCGGATTGTCGGGGTTGTTGTTCACATCGAGCACAGGAGCGTAGGCGATGTGAATTCCCAGCGCGCGGCCTTCCTGCGCTGTGAGCCGCCCCTCCGCGTAAGCGAGTGCGGTGTCGCGTGTTGCGCCGATCGCCATCTCCGGCGGGAACACGATTGCGCCGCCCAGATCGATCGCGTTTGGTACGAAGTATCCGCCACGTGCGCGAAATCCGGCGCCGGATTCGAGATCTGCGCCGAACAGAAGCGGAACCTTGCTCATCGACTGCAGTGCGTTGAGCTTCGCTGCGACCTCGATCGGTGAACCCACGGAGATCGTGAACCCGCCCACCTTTTCTTGCTGGATGTACTGCGTCAGCCGCCGCCACTGTGGCGAATCGCCGGACACGTAATCGCCGAACACGCTCGGCCACACTATCTGCGCTGCTTTTTCGCGCAGCGTCAGTGAGGCGAGAACCGAATCGGTCCAGCGCGCTGGGGTCGCTCCTGCTGTCGCCGATCCGGTGTTGCCGCTGCTCAAAGTCGTACAGCTCGCGGCGAGCAACACGAGAGGTAAAGCGGTAATTGCCTTCAACTTCCGCGTCCTCAATGTGTGATTGTGCCTTTCTTGCTCGTATCGATGTCTGACGAAGTGCCGGTCTTGAAGAGGAACGCCGTCATGTTCTTGGTGAGAAATGACCGCGCTTGTGGATCCATTACGTTCAGCCCGTAATGGTTGATCAGCATCGTCTGTTGCTTGAGCCAATCGCCCCAGCACACAGTGCAAATCTCTTCTACGACGCGGGCCCCGATCGGACCCGGAAAGGGAGGCTTCACGAATCCTGCGCGCGTTTGCCCGCAACGCGCGCAGGTTACAGTCTCAGGCACGCGCGCGGCTACCGGCGGGCGTACGAGATTTCAGCGAGGCCGAAGATAGAGAGCAGCCGGAGATAAACCCAGCCAATGTCGAACTCATACCATTTCGCCTTGAACTTTGCGGAGTGTGGATCGGCGTGGTGATTGTTGTGCAACTCCTCGCCGCCCAGCCAGATCGCGATCGGTGAGATGTTTCGGCTCTCGTCCTTGACGTCGAAGTTCCGGTAGCCAACGGCGTGTCCCACTCCGTTGACGATTCCCGCCGCCCAGAACGGGATCCAGATCATCTGGATTCCCCACACCAGTGGGCCGACGAAGAAGCCGAAGAGATAGATATCGACGCCGAGCATCACCACGATGCCGAGCCAGTTGAGCGGAGACAGGAGATGCCGCTCGAGCCAGTCGTTGGGCGTTCCCTTCCCGTACTTGTCGAGTACACCGGGCTGGCGAACTGTCTTTCTATAGTAGAAGGCTCCCTTCAGAATGATGTTGCGGAGGCCTTCCATCAGGGGACTGTGCGGATCGCCTTCGCGATCGGCGAATGCGTGATGCTTGCGATGGCAGGCAACCCACTCTTTCGTCACGATTGCGGTCGACAGCCATAGCCATAACCGCATCGGCAGTGCTGCCAGGTAGTGCAGCTTTACGCCCCTGTGCGTCTGGGCACGGTGCAGGAACAGCGTGACGGACACATTGGTAAGGTGTCCGGCAATGATAACGAACAAAATCGGCTTCCACCAATCGGACGCCCAACTTCCAAAATCCGGCATTACTTGCTCCATTTTCCAGGTACTGGTGCTCGTTCAATCTACCCGAACGACTCCCCTATTCCAAACGACCGCATCACTATCTCGTAACTGGTCCCGGTGCTTTTGCCGGCGGCGGATTTCCCCAGGTGTCATTAGCTGGATTCCAGTCGGGAACCGAGGGATCCGGCCACAGCCGCACACCGGTCACTTTGGCGCGCGCCGCGACGACTGCATCGAAGCGATTTCCCCTCGCCCAAATGTTGACCGGCAGTGAAAAGTCCTCCGTCGTACCATCAGCGTAAGCGACCCTGAAGTGAACAGGAAATGGGACCGACGTCAGCCGGTGCAGCGATATCTTCACGAAGTTCTGCCCTTCCGAGCTCTGCATCGCGACGTTATCGATGCCGATGTCGAGAACATCGGTCGTATAGAAGAAGCTCCGCCAGAACCAGGAAAGATCCTCGCCGGTGCCATTTTCGATGCTGCGGAAAAAATCCCCCGGCGTCGGGTGCTTGAACGCCCAAGCCCTGATGTAATCACGGAAGGCGCGGTCGAAGAATTCCGCTCCCACCACGTGATTCCTCAGCGTCAACAGCACCAGCGCCGGTTTCCGGTAGCCGATAGCGCCAAGCGCCGATGGATCTATGTCGTCGGGGGCAGTCATCAGCGGTGATTGCGTTCCGCTCGCAACCGCTGTCGCCCAGTTGCGGAGATACCCGGGATACGCGCTCTGACCCGGATACCGCGCCTCGTTGGCGAACGCATTCAAGTACGTATTGATGCCCTCATCCATCCACGCGTACCGCCGCTCATTGGAGCCGACGATCATCGGAAACCACTCGTGTCCGTGCTCGTGATTGACTGTTCCGAAAATCGACGCTGGGTCATCGCTACCGTACCCGACCATCACGAACATCGGGTACTCCATGCCCCCGACCGGACCAGCCACGGACGTCGCTTGTGGATATGGATACTGAAAGAACAGCTCCGAGTATTGCCTGATCGTCCATTGCGTCTGCTCGGCAGCTTGCTCCCATGCTTTTCCTGACTTCGGAAACTGGTAATAGGACTGCATCAGGATGCCGTTCCAGCTCGTCGCATCCCACCTGAAGTCAGGAGCACCAGCCCAGGCAACATCGTGAACGTTGCGCGCGCGGAATCGCCAGGTCTTCGTGCCCGCAACCCTCTGGATTTTTGCTGCGGCCGCCTCCGCTTGTGTGATGACTGGAATAACCGCGCTGTTCTTAGCCGCTGACGCCAGACGTCGCCGCTGTTCGGCGGTGAGGACTTCTTCGGGATTCTGCAGCACGCCGCTTCCCGCAACCACGTATCCAGCAGGTACCGTGACCGAATAGTCGAAATCGCCGTATTCGAGGTAGAACTCACCCTGCCCAAGGTACGGATCGGTGTTCCACCCGCGCACGTCGTCGTAGACTGCCATGCGCGGGTACCATTGGGCCATCTCATAGAGAGAGCTGTCGCGACCCATGCGATCGGATCCGTGTTCAGGCACCCGGAACGAATACTTGATTGCAATCGTCGCCTTCCCGCCGCGCGGTAGCAGCGGGGTGGGAAGGTCGAGCCGCATCATAGTGTCATTGATGCGCGGCTGAACTGAGGTCCCGTTGACGCGAACATCACTGAATGTGTAACCGCCCTGGAACCCGCGCACACCCCAGCGTGAATCCGCTGGAAACAACGCCGATCCCTTGCTGCCCGTTCGGTAAAGATTCTGATCCGCCTGAACCCAGACGTATCGCAGAGTGTCGGGCGAATTGTTGGTGTAGGTGATCTGTACCGACCCGGCCAGCTCTGTCGTGCCGGTGTCCAGACTGGCTGAGATCGTATAGTCGGCTCGCTGCTGCCAGTAATCGGGTCCCGGCACGCCCGCTGACGAGCGATATCGGTTTGGCCCGGGCCAGTCGATCCGATTCGTCGTCGCAAAAGGATCGTCGCGCTGAGTTTCGAAGACGGCGTGCGGCGCGCCTGCGTTGAGAGATGTGTCGATCGCCGCCATCTGCACGGGCGGCAGCACTACGGGACGCTGTTGGGCACAAGCGGCCAGTGCGATCAACAGGAATGCGTGTGATTTCAATTCACGATGTGGTTGGAAAACTCGTAAGCTGTGCTTCAGTGATAGAGCAACGTAAGGGCCACTACGCCTTACCTGCACCTTGCATTACGCCTCTGCTGCCGGTACCCTCTCCGCAATGACACGTACGCCTGCTTCCACCGCTGTGGCTGCGACACCCCTGGTTGAAGGACGTGCAACGCCCGAGGGAACGAAACGTTTTCGAAAACGCTTCGCCAAGGCGCACACTGACCACTTCTATCGCGATATCGCCAACGGTGCGTTGGTGTCGTCGCTTGGATTGGGCACTTACCTCGGAGAGTGCGACGATTCAGAGGATGCGCGCTACACGGCAGCCGCCAGTGCTGCATTCGAGAGGGGGCTGAACCTTGTCGACACCGCCATCAATTATCGGTGTCAGCGCTCGGAGCGCGCAGTTGGTGAGGCGATCAGGGATGCGATCGCAGCTCGAAAGATCAAGCGCGAGGAGATCGTCGTTTGCACCAAGGGCGGATACGTCCCACTCGACAGAAGTCCACCCACGACAAAGGAAGCTTACCGGGAGTTTCTCGACACCGAGTACTTCGAGCGCGGAGTAATGGGACCCGCCGACGTCGTCAGCGGAGGCCACTGTCTCACACCACGCTATCTCGAGGATCAAATCGAGCGCAGCAGGAACAACCTCGGCTTGGAGGTGATAGATGTCTACTATCTCCACAATCCGGAGCAGCAGCTGGAAGTGTTGGATCGGCCGAAGTTCGTCGCTGTCATGCGCGAAGCGTTCAGTACACTCGAGAGACAGGCAAAACGTGGCGTGATCGGTGTTTACGGGTGCGCTACATGGAACGGCTTTCGCGTGCCCACCGATGCGAAGAACCATCTGAGCCTGGAGGAGCTCGTCTCTATCGCCCGCGAAGTCGGCGGGCCAGATCATCATTTCAAGGTGATACAGCTTCCGATCAACCTGGCAATGACCGAAGCAGTCCGTTTACCGACTCAGACTCTGGGAAGTGATCGGATTAACTTGCTGGAAGCTGCTCGCCGACTCGGCGTATCCGTCGTCGCCAGCGCCACATTGATGCAATCCCAGCTCACCAAGTCGTTGCCGCAGCAGGTGCGCTCAGCCTTTCCTGGTTTCAAAACCGATGCACGTCGCGCCATCGCCTTTACCCAATCCTTGCCCGTTGCGGCCGCCCTGGTCGGAATGAAATCGCGCGTACATCTCGAAGAGAACCTGGCCACACCCGCAGCCAGCTGACGTTCTGCCCCGCCAAATGCTTCCCAGTCATCATCTACCAAAAGGTGGATTCAGAAATCCTTGGCCCTCAGCCGAGATGCATGGGTTCAAGGACTTCCTCAAATGGACCTTGAGCGAGAGACGGCGGAATCCTCGCCGGCCCGATCCTGATCCGAGTGTCTTCGTTCGCGCCGATCCTTCTTTCGTCGTGCCGAGGGCAGCTCCGGAGCAGCTCACGATTACCTGGGTTGGGCACACCAGCTTTCTCATCCAGATGGCAGGCCTCAATCTCCTCACGGACCCTGTTTGGAGTCAGCGCGCGTCACCGGTTCAGTTCGTCGGTCCGCGTCGATGGGTGCCGCCAGCAATCGAGTTCGACCGGCTTCCACCGATAGACGTGGTTGTGCTATCGCATGACCACTACGACCACCTTGATTCGACGACGGTGTCGCGCATCGCCGAGCGATATCCGGCTGCTGCCTGGTATGCACCGCTTGGTCTCGCTGCGTTTCTGAAGCAGCACGGAGCACGAGACATAAACGAGCTGGACTGGTGGCAGGAGACATCGATCCGCGACTTGCACCTGACGTGCGTTCCTGCCCAGCATTTTTCCGGCAGAACTCTCGGTCGTCGCAACAAGACACTGTGGGCGGGATGGGCACTCCGTTCACCCGAGCATTCTGTGTTTTTCGCCGGCGACACCGCGCTACACCCCGATTTCGTTACCATCGGCGAGCGGTGTGGGCCATTCGAGCTGGCAATCCTTCCGATTGGGGCGTACGAACCGCGTTGGTTCATGGGCTCGGTACATATGAATCCGGAAGATTGCCTCAAGGCGATGGCGCAACTTGCCCAGGGGCAGAAAGGACAGCGGTTGATCATGGCTGCCTCGCACTGGGGCACCTTCAAGCTCACCGACGAGCCGATGGACGAGCCGCCGGCGAGGATGCACCAGCTGTGGCAGGAATCCCGATTCAACGCCAATGATCTGTGGATCATGCGCCATGGTGAAACGCGCAACGTTAGTTAGTTACCAACACAAAGAGCGTTGCTGCATGCAACACTCGTTGTCGGAACTTGTGCGCGAATCTTGCTATCCGTTCTACGAACCCTCGTACACGGAGCTTGCCAATGGCTGCAGCCAAGAAATCCAGTCGTTCTAGAGGCGGTAAGAAGCGGGCCGGACGAAAGAGCGGAGGCGCGCGGAAACGCTCGAGGCGAAGCTCCGGAAGTGCGCGCAAGTCACCGCGTCGTGGGGCACGGAAAGCATCCTCTCGCCGGAAAGGCGGAGCACGCAAGTCTTCTTCACGGAAGTCGTCGCGCAAGAAAGCCAGCGCCAAGAAGAGTGGAAGCCGTCGTCGTCGTAGATCGCAATCTCCGGTGGCTCGCGTGAAACGCGTCGCCAGCGGCGTCGTTCACCAGGCTGCAGACTTGGGCGAGCGCGCGGTCGACACGGTTACGGAATTCGTGCAGGATCGCTTCTAGCTTCGGCGTTCGACAGCCGCTCAGTCATCCTCGGCGGCTGTCGGGCTTTGGCGCTTCAAACGCTCGCAGCCACTTTTCGACTTCGCTGAACACACGCTCGCGGCCGTAATCGACCGTGATGATGTGTCCTGCTCCTTCGGTCCACACCAGTTTTTTCTCGTGTGCGCCCAGTTTCTTCATTGCAAACTCCGCCACGCCGGGCGCCACACGAGGATCTTCCTTCGACAGAATGACGAGCGTCGGTGCTGTCACCCGGGGTAGCGCGTTTCGCGCCCGCTTCACCACCCTCGACAACTCGAATAGGGTGCGCCCCGTTACCGCACCGTAGGCAAGATTCTTTTCGCGCTCGATCGGATCGTGAACCGAGCGTGGACTACTGGCGTTGATTTCCCCGGCGAGCGGGCCCCACAACCAGTGCGCGGCTGCCGCGATACGAAGGTAGGTCGGCATGCCCAAGTAGGGAGCGATCAGCACCAGCGATGTGATCGCACTCGTCTCGGCAGCGATGATAACCGATATCGCACCCCCCATCG
>Ga0070704_100001773_pt1 | contig 11828 bp, 10 predicted proteins | sample KBSK5252metaG_FD_65467 | JGI IMG/M metagenome (GOLD analysis project Ga0070704, IMG submission 65467) | Corn, switchgrass and miscanthus rhizosphere microbial communities from Kellogg Biological Station, Michigan, USA - KBS K5-25-2 metaG | ecosystem: Host-associated > Plants > Roots >... | reverse complement strand
CGGGCAGCGTCGACGCCCATGGATGGAGCGGCACGAACAGATCCGCCGGCTGGAGGAGCTCGAATCCCCGCGGCAGCACCCCGACGACCGTGCAAGGGAGGGCGTCGAGCTCCAGGCTTCTCCCGAGCACGTCTTCCGATCCTCCAAAACGCCGTTGCCACAGGCCGTAGCTCAGAAGCGCCACCGCCGGCGCGCCGGCGCGGTCGTCGCCGTCGGTGAAGCCGCGTCCGATGACGGGGGACACGCCGAGCATCGGCAGCAGCCCCGCTGTGACACGCCGCAGGCTGAGGCGCTCGGGCTCGCCGGATCCTGTGAGCGTGGCGGTCGCCCCTTGCGTCGCCTGGAGCGGGGTCTCGAAGGAGCGGCCCTGGTCGCGCCAGTCCCGGTAGTTCTGGTACGACACGCTGATCGTGTTGAAGTCGTTCACCTCGGCGACCAGGATCAGCCGCGCCGGATCGCGGAACCCGAGCGGCCGGAGCAGCACGGTGTGCACCACCGTGAACATCGCCGTATTGGCGCCGATGCCGAGGGCCAGGGTGGAGACGGCGATCGCCGCGAACGCGGGGTGCTTCCTCAGAACGCGGAACGCATAGCGCAGGTCCTGCAGCAACGTTTGCATGACTGGAAGATCTCCACGCGGCCGTCCGGGAGGGGCAGCTCCAGGAAGTGGTGCCGGCCGCTTGCGTGCCTGGGCACGGGAAGAGTGTACTCCGCGCCGCCGCCGCCGGCCGCCCCGATTCGGCGTATCCCCCGGGGCTGCCCTCCTACGGCTCGATCAGGGCACGCGCCTGGCATCCAGGAGCTTCGGCTGCAGGCTCAGCGGCAGGTCGTTGACATCGTCGAGGAAGACCGTCCCGTTCTCCGCGGCCTGGAACAATCCGGTCCGGGAGTTGACGGCACCGGAGAAGCAGCCCCTGCGGTGCCCGAAGAGCTCGCTCTCGGCCAGACCCTCATGGACGGTGCTGCAGTGGACGGTGACGAACGGAAATCGTCTGCGCTTCTCGTCCAGGCGGTGGATGGCGCGGGCGAGCACCTGCTTCCCCGTGCCCGTTTCCCCCTGCAGCAGCACCGTGGTGTCGCTGGCCTGCGCCGCCCTGTAGGCGAACTGCAGCACCACGGTCATGCCTTTGCCCGTGGTGACGAACCCGAGGTCTGAAAAGATCTTGCGGAGCGTCTCCGGATCGGGCACTGGGAGTCTCGCGGCTCTTCGACCTCACACGACCCCGTAGTCGATGAATCCCTTGTTGATGTCGGCGAGCTTACGGGTCAGCCGGTAGACCCCGCCCCCCTCGCGGGTGAGGCTTGCATCGGTGTTCCCCTCGATCGTGTGCAGAAGCCCCGCGCTCACGCCTTCGACGAATCCCGTGTGCCCGCGCCCTTCCCCGTAATCCAGGATGAACACCATGCCGGGAGTGAGGAGTCCGGGGTCGTTCGCCGCCCGCGATGCCGTGATCCGCCGACCACCGTGAGACGGGGCGCCGTCCCAATGATCGAGACAGCCGGCCGTTCGGATCATCGGGTTTTGCCGATCCTGAGCTCGGGCCGTCTCGTCGAAGCACCAGTAGACGAAAGCGCAGCACCACGGCTTCTTCTTCATCGGGAGCGTGAGAGGGACGCCCGCACGACGCAGGTATTCGTCCACCTCGGGGCCGCTGTTCGAGTCCTTGGGCTGCTCGCGTACGCCGATCTGCGAGTCGGCTCGCGCCAGAACGGCCGCGAGGTACGGCGATGGTGCACCCGTCGTCGAAGGCAGCGTGTCATGGCCGAAGAGTGCCGCCCAGGTCAGCGGGCCCACCTTCCCGTCCTGCTTGAGCGGCGAGCCCGCCGCATCGACATGGCGCGCCTGAAAGAGCTTGACCGCGGCCTTGGTCTTCGGGCCGAACGTCCCGGTCTTCCCGAGGGGCCCGCACCCGAGGGCGTCGAGCTTGGCCTGGATGGCCCTGACGAGGGACTTGTCGCCCTCGCCTTCTTTGATGACGTGCCCGGGGTATTTCATGGGCGCGATTCCCGGGAAGCGACTCGCGTGGGAACAAGCGGATTGTCCCCGATGGCCGGAGCGCAATTCACAGGATCACTCCTGAGTGTGTGACCGGATACAACCATGAACCCGATGTCGAGGGCGAAAGCCTGGACCACGCGTTCCCATCCATGGTGCCGGGTGGCTACCCACTGCCGCCCGCGCACAAGGATGACAAGAAGCACCACGGCAGCAACAATCATCAGCTCGGTCGAACCCGTGCCGCCATCCGGCGATACACCGAAGATTCGCTCTATGAAGTCCATGACGTCCTCCGGTTTGTTCCCATCACGGCACCTGTGTCACCCAGGCCCCTCGGTTGCGTGTCGCACAGATGAGCATGCGATCCTGCTTGTGGAGGATCAGATCGGCAGCGATGGCATTTGGAAGTCCGGTCGAGAAGCCCGCCCAGCTGGACCCCAAGTTCAGGGTTTGATATACGCCAACGTCGGCAGCCACCCAAACCCGCTTGAAGTTTGCTGGATCGACGACCACCGAGTTCATCGGGATGCCGGGCAGTCCCGCCGTGCAGTTCACCCAGGAGCCCCCACCGCTGTCCGAGCGATAGACCAGGCCTCCACCCAATTGCGAGAAGGTCACCCAGATGCGCTGCGGGTTGCTCGGATCGACGGCGATGCAACTGATATAGCGACCGGCTGGCGAAGCCAGTTGGACTCTGGTCCAACTTGTCCCGCTCCACCTTACGCGCATCATGCGACCTTGGTTGGTCCCGATCAGGATGGTGTTGGCGTCGATGTCGCGCATCGCCGTCGACAGTTCTCCCGCAGCCAGCCCGAGCCCAACACTCGTCCATGGGGGTGCGCCCGTCCGCGTGACCACCAGAGAAGCGGCCCCGATGGCGACCGTCGACCCGAATACTTCCACGGGCAGATAGAAAAGCGACGGCACCTTGAGAGGCGCGAGCCGTGTCCAGGTGTTGCCCTTGTTGCTCGAACGCTCCAGCGAGACGTCGTAGTAGGAGTGATACACCACCAGCGGGTTCAACTGATTGACCCCGCAATCGCCGCCGTCTCCCTGGGCAATTTGGTTCCACACCGTGGGGCCGGTGAAGCGGATCGTTCCATTGTCCTGAGTCCCGGCCATCAACCATTTCCACGTATTCGGGCCAGTGGCAAGGTATTCGATCTCCGTGATGCCGAGACCCTTGTTGAGCGCAGTCCATGTTGCGCCGCTGTTCGCCGATCGGTAGATTCCGCCGTCATTGCCCGCATAGATCACTTGCGAATTGTTTGGCGCGAAAGCCATGCAATGCTGATCCGGATGAATGCTGTTGCCGCCCTGTGTTGTGATGTTGGTCCATGTCCATTGGTGGCCGCTGAAGATGCCACGGAACGTGTCGATCGCACCGACATAGACCCGATTCGGATTGTTTGGCGTGGCGGCAACGTACCAGTCGTACCAAGCCTGACCAATGTCCAGCGTCGGCAGAGCTATCTTCTTCCACGTCGTTCCCGTTCGCCGCCACAAATACGCCGACGAGCCGGCGGCGCCAAAGACATAGGCGATGTCCGGCGTCGTCTTCACGCGATCGACCGCCAAACGGGTCCAGCTGCCGGCCGGCCCGGATGGCAGAGTCACTGCGGCAAAAGTATTGCCGCCGTTGGTCGAGACAAAGAGCCCACTCGCGAAGGTGGCGAGGACCTCTACCGATCCTCCGTTCGCATGGACACTGATGTCCCAGCACGCCCCCGGCCTCTTCAAGCTCCAGGAGGCGCCGCTATTCGTGGATTTGTAGAATCCGCTGGTGGTTGCAGCGTAGAGGACAGTCGGGTTCGCTGGATCGACAACCAGGTCATAAAATCCAACTCCCACGAACGGCGCCGACGCGACCACCGCCCAGGTTGTGCCACCATTGGTGGACTTGTATACGCCGGCGCCCAGATTCGCATAGAAGTTTCCTTCGCCGCTTCCAGCATAGACCTTGCTCGGCGTCTTCGGGTCAAAGGCGATGGCACCGATTGCGAGGGACGGCATGTGATCCGTGCAGGGAGCCCAGGCCGCCCCGGTGTTCTTGCTTTCCCAAATGCCCCCTCCCGCCGCGCCCAGTAACAGATGGCTCGGGTTGCCCGGGTCCACGGCAATACTCGCCACGCGGCCGATCACATCCACCGTGTTCGAGCCGTAGGTCTGCCCGTTCGGAATCACCGAGGGGCCAATGGGCCGCCAGGGAGCCGGCGCCAGGGGAGAGATCGCGGCGGCACCCTTCGCCTTGGGTGCCGTCGTCTCTGCCCTTTGGCGGCTTCTGCCGAGTGCTGTGGCGGCCTTGACGATGGCTGCGGCAAAGGGCTTGGCGGTGACACCTGCCCGTCGAACTCGGGCGACCTTTGCACGCAGAGCCTTCCGGGTCAATCCAAACGCAGGCCGTTCGGCTGTGGGGACAGCCAGCCTGGCAACGACTTCATCGCCGAGCTTCGGATTGCGCTGGCCCAGGTAGGCGAACAAGCGCTGCAACACTTTGCCGCCGGCGGGCACTCCGGTCTTTCTTGGCGTGCCGCGTCCGGCGAGTTTGGCCTCGAGTCTGCTCCTCATGAGAGTTCACCCCTTTGCGCGGGCTAGTCCTTCTTCTTGCCCTTGGCAGCCTTCTTCTTCTGCCGACGAGAGACGGTTTTCGGACGGCGTGCCTCCTCAAACATCCGCAATCGTTCGGCCGCGCGCCCTCCAGGAGGTTCCGGTGCCTTGTCGCCAGGACGTCTTGTCATTCGCGCTCCTCGGAAACGCTGCTTCCAGGAGAGTTGCAACGCCGACCCAGGGATTTCCTGGACTTATTTCGACCGGCGCGATTCATCGATAGAATGCTCCAAGCTTATTCGCCACCACGTCCGGCAGAACGCTCTGATTCTTGAGCGCAGATATGTAGTGGTCGTCCGAGACGACCGCGATCGGGTCGAGCGTGAGCGACGGGAGTTCCGACGGCTTAGGCGCTCTTGCAAGCGCCAGCGAAGGTCCGGTCATCGTGTCGCGGAACCCCGCGCGCGGCCGCAGCTCCTGGCCGGTTTGCGACAGATCGTCGAGTGCCAGGAACCAGCGCTGCGGCGCTGCGCCGGCGGCCATGGCGCGGATCTCCTTGAGCGATGCCCTCTCGCTCATCATTGCGACCCTTCCGAGATCGCCGAGCCCTCCGGAAAGCAGCCTTTTCGACTGGCGGAGGCTCAAGGCCGCGACCGCGGGATCGCTCGACTCCTGGGCGAGGTTCAGGACGTACACCTTGCCATGCAGCGTCAGACGTTCCCCGCTGAATCCGAGAGCGGCCATCAAGGATTTCTCTCCGTGACGGGGGATGCCGTTGATGACGACCAGCCGGATATCCGCTTCGGTCGCGTTGATGAGCGTCTGATGGAGACCTCCAGTCGACACCCCGATCACGACGAGGTCCGCCTTCTTGCCCACCTCCAGCGATCCGAGCTCGGCGTCCCAGCGAAGCGCGCGGGCCGGATTCATCGTCACCATCTCGACGATGTCTTGCGCCGAGAGCGCAATGCCTTTCGCCGCCGCCCAGATGGACGCGACCTTGATCTCGCCGAGCACGTTCTTGCTTCCGGTCGGCGCCCAATCCGAGCCGAGACAGATATTGAGGTTGGCCGCCCGCGCTTCCTCGATGTGGGCCGTGTCCCCGTAGAGGAGGAGATTCGACAGCGGGGACCAGACCATCGAGGCTTTCTTGGCGGCGAGGCGCACGAAGTCCTCGCGATGGAGGGCGGCGCAATGAATCCCGGCCAGGGATTGCTCGATCGCCCAGGTTCCGTCAGGCTTCTCGAGCCCAAGGAAGTGCTTCCGCGCAGTCTTGTCGATCCCTTCGGCGAGGTGCAGGAGAAGACAGGTCGACTTCTTGAGTCGAGCGTGAAAGCTCGCGATCGATGTCGCTTCCACGTCCGCGACGCGCGTCAGCGCCTCCGGCAGATCATGCTCGGATGTCTGCTCCACGTTCCGTACGATTCCGCGGTAGTAGCGCGCAGAGCCGCTGTTCGAGAAAAGAGCGATTCCTTGCGAGCTCGTGACACCGCTTATCAGGCATTTGGCCTCGACGTACCTGACCACCGCGGGCATCAGGTCCGCCGAGCCGCCAATCACCTTCATGGGGCCGCTCACCCTAAGTCCATAGTCAGGGTGGGCTCCCCACTGCCCGCGGTTGGTGAACGCCCTGGGGATGTTCCAGAGCCGGAGGATGTTGTAGGGGAGATGGTTGTGAAGCTCGATGAGCCCGGGGAAGATCGTCCCCCCCGTCGAGATCGCATCCCTCGCCGAAAATCCCGCCGGGGGCATGGCCGAGGCCTTCTTGATCTCGCGGATCACCCCGCCCTCGATATAGATGCAGCCGTCGTTGAGCGTTCGTCCGGATCCGTCCATCGTGACGATGCGGCCACGGAGCGCGAGCTTCCCCGGAATCGCCGGATCGATCGGCTTCTTGACCGGCGCTTTCGCGGATCGCGTTGTTCTGATTCGGGGCGCATTGCCCAGAATCGACTCGCCTGTCGTCGTCCGTTTCGCCATCGAGCCTCCTCCAAGCCTTCTCTGCGAAATCGAACCTCCTGGTTCAGGCTGGGGGCATGTACTCCGCCGGGACCTTGATGACGATGATCGCTCGCTTCTGTTGTTTCTTCTGAGCGTCTGTCGGCGGCTTCTTCGGAGGAGTTGGCAAGCCCCTGGCCGCCCATCCATCGTCGTCGATCATCCACTGGGGCGCTCCTGCCGGGAAGTCGCGCTCGGGCAGCGGACCGCGGTCATTAGGGGCGAAGTCGTCGCCGTAGAGGGAAAGCGGAATGTTGGTGTCGGGATGCAAGATCGACGGCTTGATCGCCTTCAGCCCCGCGTTCCAGTTGGCGAGCATCTCCTTGATCGCCGCCTTGAACGCGGCTTGACCCTTGCCGCGCGTGGAGCTGTCCGGCCGCGTCGGATGCCAGATCTTCACTTCCGCCGGGCCCGCGCCACCGGTCGCCTTCCACCTCTGCCACGCGTCCTCGGCCAGATCGCCGAGCGCAACGACCGCCTCGATCTTCTGAGTGTCGAGGACCGCTTTGATCCATTTGTTCCGGTACGCGATGATCGCGGCATCCTTCTTGTGCTTCTCGGCGCCGCCCTGCCCGTACGCGCTGTAAAGGAAGGCGTTGAGAAACGTGTAGCTCTTTTCGATTCCGAGTTTCTTGAGAAAGCTCTGGATCCGCCGGCCGGCTTCCCCGACAAGGATGCGGTGGGCGATCTCCTCATGCTGGGCCGGATCCTGGCCGATGATGAGAAGACGGGCGCTGCCGTCGAGGCGTCCGCGATGAAATACCGGTCCCCATTCGGTCCGAAACGAGTCCGATGGATAGACATTCGAACCGGGAAAGTCGGCGACCAATGATCGGAACGGTTCCGCGCCATAACCGGGGTCGAATTCGTGCGGCATCCTATCCTCCTCCCTGAAAACAAGTCCGGACGTCCAACGAGCCACCGAATGCCAACCCCTCATCACCCGATGTTCGTCCTCCCAATATGCATACGGTGTCTTGGTCATGCTCCCGGGCTGGCACCAACGCATCCGCTGCACACTCGTGTGCGGACGTGACTCCAAAGTGTGAAGAATGGAATCGAATTCTGATGGCTATTTACGCTCACACTGCCTCAGCGTCAATAGGGGTCCACACCCTAAGTAATCGCACGTACGTATGGATCGAAAAGATACGGAGCGGGCCGTGCGTGGCGAAACGTCTTTAACAGACTCGGGCACAACAGGGAACCTCAGGTCGAGCGCTGACTATGAGGTGGGTGGGCGAGGGCATATCGCCGCCTGCGTCTCCCGGCGTTTCGTCAGAGTAGGTTCTTCACCGTGAAGCTCACGGCCCAGCGCAGAGCAAGCGCTTGGGCAAGGGCCCTGGCTTCAAGGTTGCCCGCCCATGAGAGCCTCCCGCGCGATCGACTCGCCGTTGACGAACACCGTCTGGATGGCGTCGTACGCCGCGATGGTGGCGAGTGGATCGGCGCCGAGGAGCAGCAGGTCGGCCCGCTTGCCGGGCTCGATCGACCCGATCTGATCGGCCAGGCCGAAGGCGGCGGCGTTGTCGAGTGTCGCGGCCCGCAGGATGAGCGGCAGCGGCGCGCCCGCCTCGAACCAGCGTTGCAGCTCGAACCGCCCGTTGAGCCCGGGCGGATTGCCAATCCCTTCATTGGACGGCGTGTCGGTCCCGAACAGGAGCCGCGTCTTTCGATCCAGCATGATGCGCAGGGTTGCGGTCGCGCGCGCGGGGGCGACCGCCATGGCGGTCGCGGCATCCGGCGCCGATGGGCCGAAGAGCTGCGCGACGGCGCCGCGGTACTCTTTGGCGACGGCAGCACGCGCGGCCCGCGCGTCGTCGCCGTGGAGATAGGAGACGACAGCCCGGGGAAGCGCCTCGGCGAGGCGAGGATCGTCGAGCAGCGATGCGTCGAAGATGGACTGGTCGCCGTAGACCGCCTGCAACGTCGGCTGCACACCTATCCCGGCCCGCGCGACCGCCGCAATGACCTCACCGGCCTCGGCCGGCGGGGACGCCTTCATCGGGTCCCCGGGCCAGTGCCAGAGGCCGTGCGCGATGACGTCGGCCGGCGCACCGAGGGCGGCTCGCCAGGCCTCGACCGAGTTCGCGTGGACGATGAAGACGAGAGACCGCCGGTGCGCCTCAGCGCGCAGCCCCGCGAGCGTCTCCGTACCGGGCACCGGCCAGCGGAACGCGCCGCCGAAGCCAGGCTCGACGAACGTCTTCACGCAGATGCCGCCCGCCGCCACGACACGATCGACCGCGCGCGCCGGCGTGTAGTCGCCCGGATCGAGGGTCGCGGGCCAGCGTTCCTTGGCGGCGGGCTCGTAAACCAGATTCGCGAGCTCGGCTGCGGCGGCGTCGGAGGGGACCTGCTGCGCCATGTACCCGCCCGCGATTCGCACGGCGCGGCCGCACCCGTACAGTCTTGGATGCAGCGGAGCCGCGTCGAACCAGGCGCGGGTCTCGGGCTTGAGATCGAGGTCGACCAGCGTCGTGAACCCGAAGGCCAGCCAGGCACGCGCCAGTTGCGAGCGATAGGCCTGAAGCAACTCGGGGTGCGCCTCGATCGCCGAGTCATCGAGCGGGCCCTGGCTCGCGACGTGGACGTGCGAATCGATGAGGCCGGGCACCAGGAACCGGCCCCGCCCGTCAACCCGCCGCGCAGGCGACGACGCGGCGAGCCCGACCCCGACCTGCGCGATGCGGCCGTCGCGAATGAGGACATCGGCGTGCTGGAGCGGGGCCGGCCGCTCGGGAGACACCAGGGTCACGTCGGCAATCACCAGGTCGCCGCCGGTCGCTCCCGGGGCGACGACAGGCGGACTAATGCAGGCCGGCAGGGACAGGAGCAAGACGACGGCGAACGGCCTGAGGGCATCGATCATGCGCGATCCCTCCCTACGGTCCTGGGCATCGATTTCCCCTACGGACGGCGACGGATCGTGGTTCCAGGAATAGCGGCGGAAAACTCGCCCTCTACTTCATGGTGCGACTCGGGCCCCCGGCACCGTATGATTGGCCACTATGATGCGTCACGGCGTCGCCGCCGCCCTTGCGCTGGCGGGCGGGATCTTCGCGTTCGCGGCCGTCCTCGGCGTGACCGGCTCGAGCCTCCTGGCGTCTGTGGTCGCCACCGTCACGGCGGCCGGTGTCGTCGCGTGGGTCGAGCGGCGCGGCGCCATCGTCCTCGACGGGGGAGCAGCGCCGCGCTGGCTGGCAATCGCTTCGGGAGTCGCGACCGTGGCGGCGCTCGCGCAGCTCGCACGGCTCGCCGTCTTCATGATCGACCCGGCGCAGGTCGCCTTCTCCTTCGCGCCGTCGAGCGAGTGGGAACGGCAGCATTCCTGCCTCACGGCCTACCACGTCGCGGCCGAGGCGTCGGGCGGCCCGACGAGCATCTACGACAACACGCTCTACTCTCTGCCGGAGGACGACCCCGCGGCGTTGCGCAAGGCGCGGATGCTGGGTCCGTTCAAGATCGACGTCTTCGAGTATCCGCCGCCGTTCCTGCTGCTGCCGCGGGCGCTGCAGCTTGTGACGCCGGACTTTCTCGATTTGCGGATGGTCTGGTTCGCCCTTTCCGGCGGACTCCTTCTCCTTGGGCTGCTGGCGGTTGCGCGGAGCCTCGGCCCCGCCGACGGGACGCGGGCGGTGCTGTGTGCGCCGTTCGTCTGGCTGGCGATGACGACGATGAGCACGCTGCAGAAGGGGAACGTGCAGGTGATCATCGTGGTCGCGGCGATGCTGGCGATGCTGCTCTTCGACAAGCGGCGCGACGCCGCGGGCGGAGCGCTTCTCGCCTTCGCGACGGCGAGCAAGATCTACCCGGGGCTTCTGGTGGTGTATCTCCTCGCGCAGCGCCGCTGGCGCGCGGTCGGCTGGACCGCCGCATGGGGCGCCGGCTTCTGCGCCCTCACGCTCGCGGTGTTCGGCTGGGCGCCGTATGCGGCCTTCCTCGACCATCTTCCGAGGCTGCTGAGCGGCGAATCGTTTCCCGCGTTCCGCAATCCGAAAGCGATGGCCATCAATCTCTCCATTCCCGGGCTGCTGTTCAAGGCGGGCCTGTTCGGCGCGCCCCGCCCCTCGTGGGAACAGGCGAAGCTGGCGGGGTCGGTCTGGATGGTGATCGCCGTGGCGGTGACCCTGTATGCCGCCCTGCGCGCCCGTCGCGACGCCGATCAGGCGTCGGTCTGGATGGCGATCGTGATCCTGGCGACGCTCCGGAGCCCGTTCCTGCCCCAGGCCTACGGCACGCTGCCGGCGCTCTGGCTGCTCACGCTCCTGGCGGCGCGCCGCGCGCCGGACGCGCGGAGGCTGGTCGCGGCCCTGGGCGCGTGGATCGTGCTCGCGCTCAACTGGCCGATGGATTGGCCGATCGATCTCCGACTGCTCGCGATGACGAGCCTCGTGCAGATGGCGGTGACGCTCGGGCTGGTCTTCGTGGTGATCAGGAGCGCGGCGGCAACCAAGGGCGCCGCCGTCGCGACCTCGCGAGATCAGGGAGGACGGGAAAGCGGCAGCGAATTGCTTTCGCCCTGAATCCCTTTTAATGGAGATCGGGTGGCGGGTGAGTACGAGGCCACCGGACCGCGGCGGCCACGAAGATCATGACGGAGACGACGACGAAGGGCGCCCGCGTCTTCCAGGTGAAGGCCTGGTACGAGACGTCTGCGCCGCCATAGTGCTTCTGCATAAACGAGAAGTACCAGCCGAACGGTTTCTCGATGATCCGTTGCATGGAGTAGTACCACGCCGGAAAACTGGGCAGCCACACGGTCCCGTCGGCATCGCCCGTAGCGTTGAGCATGGCGACCACGTTGGTAATGAAGTACGGCACCGCCACCAGGCAGGCAATCAGCCTGGCCCGGCGGGGACGACCGGCGGACGCCACTATGGGCCGGTGACGATCTGCGTGTCGGGATCGTTGCCCCATTCCACCCAGGAGCCGGCGTAGTTGCCGACCTTGGGATAGCCGAGCAGGCGCAGCGCCAGGTAGGTGACGCTGGAACGCTGACCGGTCTGGCAGTGGGCGATGACTTCCTTGTCCTTGGTCACGCCGGCCGTGGCGTACATCTCGCTCAGCTCGTCGGCGGACTTGAGGGTGAGGTCGTTGAAGTTGGCCTTCCACTCGATATTCACGGCCCCGGGCATGTGGCCGCCACGCTTGGCGCGCACGTCGTCACCCCGGTATTCCGCCGCTGACCGGGCGTCGACGACGACCTTCCCGGAGTTCCCAAGGGCGGCCGTGCAGGTTTCCCGGGTCGGCATCCTGGCCGGGTCGATGGCAGCATGGAACG
>Ga0070704_100001766_pt1 | contig 11837 bp, 5 predicted proteins | sample KBSK5252metaG_FD_65467 | JGI IMG/M metagenome (GOLD analysis project Ga0070704, IMG submission 65467) | Corn, switchgrass and miscanthus rhizosphere microbial communities from Kellogg Biological Station, Michigan, USA - KBS K5-25-2 metaG | ecosystem: Host-associated > Plants > Roots >... | reverse complement strand
CCGGCGCCGATCAGCTCGCAGTTGATCTGCGAGAACTGCCGGTAGCGGCCCTTCTGCGGCCGGCCGTAGCGGAACACCGGGCCCATGCTCCACAGCCGGTGCACGCGCGCGCGGCCGCCGAGCCCGTGCTCCAGGTAGGCGCGCATGACGCCGGCGGTGAACTCGGGCCGTAGCGCCAGCTCGCGCTCGCTGAGATCGGTGAACTTGTACATCTCCTTCTGCACCACGTCGCTCGACTCGCCCGAGGTGCGGGCGAACAGCTCGAAGTCCTCGAACATCGGCGTGCGGACCTCGCCGTAGCCGTAGCGCTCGAGCACGCCGCGCGCCTGGGCTTCGGACCGCTGCCAGCGCGCGGATTCCTCCGGGAGCAGATCGCGCGTGCCGCGCGGCGCCTGGTGCTTGGGCGCCACCTCAGCCCACCTCGCGGCGCATCTCGCGCGACAGGCCCCAGAGCTGCGCCACGAGCGCGCCCGTCGAGTCGGCGAGCCAGTCGTAGACGGACGACTCGCGCCCGGGGATGCCGGCCTGGAACTTCTCGTCGATCGCCCCCAGCGCCATGCAGGCGAGCAGCACGAGCAGCGCGCGGTTGAGCGGCTTCTGCGTCGGCCACGTGTCGCGCGCCGCGAGCCAGACGAGCGTGCCGAGCCCGCCGTACTCGAGCAGGTGCGCCACCTTGTCGCGGTACGCGAACGTGCCGGGCACGTGGAGTCCGGGTTGGGCGCTGAGGACGAAGATCAGGGCGACGTAGCCGGCCACGAACAGCCAGCGTCTCTGGACGCCGGGCCCGGTGCGCTTGATCTCGACTCCCTCCGCCATCGCCGCCCTCCCGCCCTGGGACCTCTCGTGCTTCCGTGACGAACGCGGCAAGTTAGCACGCGGAGCGCGCGTGCGGAATCGGCGGCGCGAGGGCGACCGGGCCGCGCGACCGCTAGACTGTCGGGTCGATTCCCACATGGAGGAGGTGCCCTCGTGAACGCCGTTCGCCGTTTCGCCGGGTGGTCCCGCCCGGCCTTGTTCCTCGCGCTGCTCGTCCTCCCGACCGGGAGCGCCCTCGCCGCGGATCGCGCGCTGTGGCTCCGCTACCCGGCGATCTCTCCCGACGGGAAGACGATCGCGTTCGAGTACCGCGGCAACCTGTGGAAGGTGTCCGCCGAGGGCGGCGTGGCGAGCCCGCTCACCGTGGGCGAGTCCTACAACTCCATGCCGGTGTGGTCACCGGATGGCAGCAGGATCGCGTTCGCGTCGGACCGCAACGGGAATCTCGACGTGTACGCGATGCCCGCCGACGGCGGCCGCGCCACGCGGCTCACGTACCACTCCGCCGACGAGACGCCCACGAGCTTCACGCCCGACGGCAAGGGCGTGCTGTTCTCGGCGGCCGTGCTCGACGCCGCGAGCAACGCCGTCTTCCCCACGCCCTCCCGCCCCGAGCTCTACCGCGTGGACCTCGAGGGCCACATGCCCGAGCAGGTGCTCACGTCGACGGCGCAGTATGCGACCTACGACCGTGCGATGAAGCGCCTCGTCTACTCGGATCAGCGTGGCTACGAGATGGAGTGGCGCAAGCACGATCGTTCGGCGTTCGCGCGCGACGTCTGGATCGAGGACGTGGCCGCGAAGAAGTTCACCCGGCTCACGGCCTACGGCTACGACGACCGGCAGCCGGTCTGGGGGCCGGACGAGCAGTCCATCTTCTATCTCTCCGAGAAGAGCGGCTCGTTCAACGTGTGGACGATGAAGCTTTCCGACGCCGAGCACCCGACGCAGGTGACCTCGCACACGGGCGGCCCGGTGCGCTCCCTGTCCGCGTCGCGCGCGGGCGCGCTCTGCTACGCGTACGACGGCGAGCTGTGGGTGCGCCCTGCGGGTGCGAGCGAGAGCCGGCGGCTCACCATCACCACGACCGCCGACGACGTCGGCCGCGAGGTGAAGCCGATCGACGTGTCGTCGCAGATCACCGAGTTCGACGTCTCCCCCGACGGCAGCGAGATCGCGTTCGTCTCGCGCGGCGAGGTGTTCGTGGCCTCGACCGAGCACGGCGACACTCGGCGCATCACGAGCACGCCCGAGCAGGAGCGCTCGGTGAGCTTCTCCCCCGACGGCCGCACGCTGCTCTACGCCTCGGAGCGCGGGCAGAGCTGGAAGATCTATCGCACCGATCTCACGGACAAGGACGAGCCGAACTTCTTCAACGCGACCGCATTCAAGGAGACGCCGGTGGTCGAGGGCGCGGCCGAGGCGTTCCAGCCGAGCTTCTCGCCCGACGGCAACGCGATCGCGTACCTCGAGGAGCGCACCACGCTCAAGGTCCTCGACCTGAAGTCCGGCAAGACGCGGGTCGTGCTTCCCGGCGACAAGAACTACTCGTACGTCGACGGCGACCAGGCCTACGAGTGGTCGCCCGACGGTCGCTGGCTCACCGTGCAGTTCCTCACCCCCGGCCGATGGTCGAGCGAGGTCGGGTTGGTCTCCGCCGCCGGCGATCTCAAGGTGATCAACATCTCGCGGAGCGGCTACGAGGACGACTCGCCGCACTGGTCGCGCAAGGGCGACGTGCTCTTCTGGCGGACCGATCGCCAGGGGCTGCGCTCGCAGTCGAACAACGGGCGCGAAACCGACATCTATGCCGCGTACCTCACGCCCGCGGCGTGGGACCGCCACAAGCTCGACGAGGCCGCCTACGCGCAGCTCACGGCCAAGGAGAAGGACGGCGACAAGGACAAGGGCAAGACCGCGACGAAGGACAAGTCCGCGAAGCCGGAAAAGGAGGGCGCGAAGCTGGCGGAGCCCGTGGCGATGGACTTCGAGCGCATCGAGGACCGCATCGCGCGCCTGTCGTTCAGCTCCTCCGACCTCGCCGCAGCCGCGCTCTCCGAAGACGGCGAGGACCTCTACTTCCTCGCCCGCTACGACAAGGGCTACGACCTGTGGAAGTACGTGCCGCGCAAGAAGGAGATCGAGGTGGTCTCCAAGTTCGACGCCCAGGCCGCAGACCTGAAGCTGGGCGCCAAGGGCAAGAAGGCGTACGTGCTCCACGACGGCAAGCTGTCGGCGGTCGATCTCGACTCCAAGAAGGCGTCGGGCGTCGGGCTGTCCGCGAAGCTGGACCTCGACGCGGGCCGGGAGCGCGCGTACATGTTCGAGCACATCTGGCGCCAGACGCTGAAGAAGTTCCTCGACCCGAAGATGCACGGGGTCGACTGGCCCGCGCTCAAGACCGACTACGCCCGCTTCCTCCCCTACATCGGCAACGACCGCGACTTCGCCGAGCTGTGCTCCGAGATGCAGGGCGAGCTGAACGCCTCGCACACGGGCTGCCGGTTCCGGCCGACGCGCCCGGACGCGGACAACACCGCGGCGCTCGGCTTCTTCCCCGATCCCAAGCACAACGGGCCCGGCGTCGGCGTCCTCGAGGTGATGGATGGCGGACCGCTCAAGAAGGCGGGAACGAGGATCAAGGCGGGCGTCGTGATCACGGCGATCGACGGCACCCCGATCGCGGCGAACGACAACTGGTACCGGCTGCTGAACCGCAAGGTCGACACGCCCGTGCGGCTGACGCTGCGCAGCGGGGGTTCGAGCTGGGACGAGACGGTGAAGCCGATCTCGTGGGCCGAGCAGATCCAGCTCCAGTACCTGCGCTGGTCGCGCGCCAACCACGACGAGGTCGAGAAGCTCTCGGGTGGTCGGCTCGGCTACGCGCACATCCGCGGCATGAGCGACGGTCCGTATCGCGAGATCTTCCAGGAGATCTTCGGGAAGGACACCGGGAAGGACGCGATCGTCCTCGACACGCGCTTCAACGGCGGCGGCAACCTGGACGAGGCGCTCACGGTGTTCCTGAGCGGCCGCGTCTTCGAGAAGAACGTGCCCCGCGGGCAGTACCTCGGCGACGAGCCGTCGATGCGCTGGAACAAGCCGTCGATCGTGGTGATGAACGAGGGCAATTACTCCGATGCGCACTGTTTCCCGATGGCCTACACGCAGCTCGGCATCGGCGAGACGGTGGGGATGCCGGTCCCCGGGACGTGCAGCTCGGTGTGGTGGGAGCGCCTCCAGAACCGCGACCTCACGTTCGGGATCCCGCAGGTGGCGATCCTCGACGTCGCGGGCGACATCATGGAGAACAAGCAGCTCGAGCCGAACCACCTGGTCATCCCGGATCCCGCGCTCGAGGCGGGCGGACGCGACCCGCAGCTCGAGAAGGCCGTCGAGGTGCTGTTGTCGAAGCTGCCGAAGAAGTGAGCGCGGGGTCAGGTCATCTGCGGACGCGTCTCGCCGTGCGCACGTGGTTCGCGTGCGCACGGCGAGAGCCTTGACGCTCCACCGGGTCGCCGCTAGATTCCCCCGGCCCTTTCGCGAGGTGGTCACTTCCCTCGCCAGGTGCGCCGCTAGCTCAATTGGCAGAGCAACTGACTCTTAATCAGTAGGTTCTTGGTTCGATTCCAAGGCGGCGCACCAACTTACGCTGACGCTCACCACCAAAGTGTCCCGCGGGCCCGGAAGCATCACCCGATGCTACGCCCCTCTGGGGAACCAACTACATGACAGATCATCGCGTGGCCCCGTGGGCTTTCAGCGTATCTGCGATGGCCGCGTGGCCCATTCGGATCGCCTGCTGGAGCGCCGTGTGCCCGTGCTTCTTCGGCGGGCTGGGGTCCGCCCCGGCCTGAAGCAGCATTGAGACCAATGCTGGCGAGCCACGGCTGGCCGCGAACTCGAGGGGAGTGCCGAAGTCCTCGCGAAAAAACCCCCATCCCCCACCGGGCGTCTTCCAGTTGACGTTTGCGCCGTGCTCGATCAGAAGCGCGGCGACGCCGACGCCCTGAGAGTCGCGCGCCGCCGAGTTATAGGCGGCGAGGTAGATGAGCGGGGTCCACTTCAGATGGTCGACGGCATCCACCTGTGCGCCATGCTCCAACAGGATGTGCACGCACTTCGCCTGAACGTGCTCGGCGGCCTTGTGAAGAGGGGTCGCGCCCATGGGATCGCGTACGTCCATCTTCGCGCCGTGCGCCAGGAGCACTTCGGCGACGTCGGCGCGTCCGACCTCGACTGCGGCAAAGAGCGCCGTCATCCGGTTCTTGTTGAGCGCATTCACGTCGCAGCCGGCTCTGATCAGGGCCTCGGCGACGCCCACGAAGTCCCCCTTGAAGTATTTAGGAGCTTCCTGATGCGCGAGGTGGGCCATCACGATTTCCTCCCGCCGCGTGACGCCCCCCTGTGCGACCCAGAACAACGCCGTCTCACCGTTGATGTCTCGGGCGTCGACCTGCGCGCCGGCGGCGATCATGCGTTCCACGATCTCTCGCAGCCCGTAGCGCGCGACGCGGCACAGCGGCTTCCAATCGGCGCTGCCTCCGTTGGGATTCGCTCCACGCTCCATCAGAAGATCGAGCACGTCGGCCGCCCCGGCCCCGGCAGCGAAGTCGAACGGGGTCTCGTGGCCTGACCAGTGCAAGTACCTCGGACGGGTCCCCGCGTCGATCGAAGCGCCCTTCGCGAGCAAGAGTTCGCAGATGGACCGACCGTCGGGCTGGGCCGCGAAGTGAAGCGCGGTAGCTCCCCACTTGTCGGCGGCGCGAACGTCCGCTCCGCGCTCGACGAGCAGGCGAACGATTTCCTGATTCTTCAGGCAAGCGGCGTGCATGAGCAACGTGCCGCCCTCCTTGTCATGCGCGTTCACTAGCCCTGGATTCGCCTCCAGCCCGCTTCGCAGGCCCGCGATATCCGCGGCCTCGACCAGGGCGTGGAGCTGGGTTGCCGGTACCTCGGGGTCCTCACGCCCCTTGCCCCCGGCCGAGCCCGATCCGATCGCGAGCAGCAGCGGGATCAGCATCGCCAGCAGCGCGCGCACTCGAATCCGATTCCCGTCCGGCTGGTGTCGAGCCCGCAGCATCGGTGGCTTCACGGGGATCCGCGGTGGGCGTCTGCTTCGAGCCGCCGCCCGTGGCTCCGCACCGGCAAGGAGGCGAGCCCGCTGAAAAGTTCCATGTCCTGCGGCACTGGGTCGCCGTCGAGCGCCAGGTCCGGGAACCGGCGCAGGACGCCCTCCATGGCGCGTTTCGCGTTCTCCTTCGCGAGAAACGCGCCGATGCAGGCGTGCTTCAGGCCAAAGCTCAGATGAGCGGTGTTGTCGGTGCGGCTCACGTCGAAGCCGCCCTTCGCATTGGTGTCGAACGTGCCGGCGCCGAACGGGCAGCGACGGTTCAGCTCGTCGACCGCGACGCCGATGGTCTCGCCGGACTCGATCGTCAGCGACTCGCCGGCCGCGTAGCTCCGGCCTTTGATCACCATCGCGTGCGGCAGCTCGATCTGCACGTGCCTCGACGCGGTGAGCGGCACCACGGTCCCGGGCGCGGTCCAGCGCAGCATCTCCTCGATCGCCGCGTCGAGGCTCTGCTCCTGCGCGCGCGTCGCGTCGAGGCGATCCCGCAGCGCCGGCGACTGCTGGACGAGCCACTTCAATCGCGCGGCGCGCTCCTGGTCGACTTCACGCTCCGGCCGGCCCTCGCTCCACGCGAGCCAACGCAGGTCGCGGTCCGGAACCCGCACGCCGCCGACCTCCACCTCGGGCCCGCGCACCAGCACCGACTGGAGCAGCGCCCACTGCTCGGGATGCTCGAGCAGCGCCTGCAGCCCCTTCGACAAGAGGCCGGTGGTGGTCTCGAAGCCGGCGAACAGGATCACGGCCAAGTTGGCGATGCGTTCGGCCTCGGAGAGCGTCTCGTCGTTCGCGATCGCACGGATCATCATACCGGGGAACGCGCCCGAACGCGCGTCGTTCAGTTTGCCTTGAAGGTACTCGCGCAGCTCGTCGGTGGCCCGCTGCCCGGCGTTGGCGGCGTCCACCGAGAAGCCGGCATCGATGTCCATCGCCCGCACCGACGTTTCGGTCCAGTGCTGGACGCGAGGGACGTCTTCCGCCGGCAGCTCGAGCAGGCGGCAGATGATCTCGATCGGGAATCGGTAGGCGAAGTCCTTCCTGAAATCGAAGGCTCCCCCGTTCCTGCGGGCGAGAGCCTCGACCTCATCGAAGAGTTCCGCGGTCGTCCGTTCGACGAACTCGGCCTGATTGAGCACCGCCTGCTGCGAGAAGAACGGCAGGAACGGCCGGCGCAGGCGCTGGTGATCGGCGCCATCGGCGACCACCATGCTGTCGAGGAACGTGCCGAGCGGCTTCGAGTACCGGCGCCCGAACTCGGTGCGCGCCGCGCCGGCGCGAACATATCCCGGGGCGAGCGACCCGCGTCCCTGCTGGAACGCCGCCACGGTCTCGCCGGGCATGATCTTGCCGTCGATCTGCATGAGCTTCCTGCCCAGCTCGTACTCGCGAACGATCCACTCCTTGCCAGGGACGTGCGTGTAGTCGACCGGCGCCTGGATCGCATCGTGGAACAAGCTCTCGAACTCCGGCGCACCGGGATCGACGCCGGAGTGGACGATGAGCTGGGTGAGGCGGACCAGGCCCTTCCACGGCTTGCCCGAGGCATCGTGCCCGTACTCGAGCGCCCTGACGGCCAGCGCGTCCGCGCGCCGGCCGGTGACACCGCGCTCCTGCATCGCCGCGTACGCCGCGCGCAGCTCTTCGGAGTGGCGCGCACCGATGAGGTGCCTGCCCGCGACGGCATTGAGCCGCCGCGCCCGGTGCGCCTGGATCTGCCGCGAGAACGACCAGCCCCTCAGGCGAAGCTGCCGGCCCGCGAGCCTCGCGAAGAACCTCCGCTCCTTCACCATGACGCGCACCAGGCCCACGAACATGCCCAACGTGCCGAAGATGTAGTCCTCGCCGCCAATGAGGTCACCGAGTTGGCGGATGTTGTGGAGCATCGATCTCAGCGTGCCCCGTTCCGGCATCAGGAGGTCGCTCGTGATGAGGGCCTCGGCGGAGATGCAGCCGAGCGCGTCCCCGCGGATGTCGAATGCGTCGCGCCAGCCTTCGAACGCCCGAGCCGACGCTTCGGGGGCCGTGGCCAGCCAGTCGTCGATGCGCTTGGTGCGAAGGTCGTGGTGGAGGCGGATCGCGTCGGCGATCACTGTGCCGATCCCGGCGACTCGCTGATGCACGAGCGTGTCCTCGAGTCGACTCCACGTCGCGAGGCTCCGGGTGTTCCATGCACCCAGCCTCGTGACGAGCGCCGCGATGTCGGCCGGGAAGTCTGCGCTCTGGCCCATGGGCGTGCTGAACGCGAGCGCCACCTTCGCGAAGCTCGGAAGCTCGGTGAGGCGGCGTGGCGCGCGCTTCCGCGTGGCGAGCCGCCGTGCGCGCCCGGGGGATAGCGAAAGACCGACTCCCTTGCCGCAATGCAGGACGGCCAGCTCGAACTCGACGAACCCGACGGTCGCGAGGTAATGCCCGACCGTCTCAGCCTCCGCCGCCAGCGCGGCCGGCGCACCCACGAGCCCCCGCGTGATCACGAAGAGATCCGTCGGAAGCACGCTCGGAAGCACGGCCTCGAGCCTTGCATAGGCGGCCAGCGCCGCGTTCGCCTGTTCGGCGAGCTCGGTCGTCACCGCCCGATCCTATCACTCGGCCGGCGGGACAGCCTGTGTTCGCGCTCACTTCGCCACGCGTTGCGTCGCGGCCAGCAGCGCGTCGATCGCCGCGTCGAGCTGCGGGTCGCGGCCGTCGACCATCTTCCCCGGGTCGTCGATCACCTCGATGTCCGGCGCGACGCCATGCCCCTCCACGGCCCACCCTCCCTGCTCGCCCAGGGTGCCGACGTGCGGAACGAGCGAGGAGCCGCCATCCGCGAAGGTGACGTTGATCAGGCCCGCACCCAACATCCCGCCCATGGTGCGCGTCCCGATCAACGGGCCCAGGCCTCTCTGTCGGAACAGGTGCGCCAGCTCGTCGCCACCGGAGTATGCGACGCCGTTGATCAGCAGGCACTTCGGACCCACATTCAGAAAGTCGGGCGTTCGGTGCGGTCCCGCACTGCGGCGCAACCAGAGCGACTTGTCGAACGATGAGCGACTCAGGACGTCGATGATGTGCAACGGCACGTGCCCGCCCTCGTTCCAGCGCCCGTCGATGATGAGGGCTTCCTTGTCGAGCTGTGTGCTGAGCTGGCGCGAGAACTCCTGCGACCCGTAGTCGTGCGTGTTGGCAAGATAGATGTAGCCGAGCTTTCCCTTGCTGCGCTGATCGACGTAGGCGCGATTGGCCTCGACCCAGGCGCGATTGCGGATGTAATTCTCGTCGCCGCGCATGGCGACGGTGACGTCTCGAGCGCTTCCGTCGCGCTTGGGCTTCTTGCCGACCGTGAGCTTCGCGGTCTTTCCGGCCAATCCCTTGAACGCGATCCAGGGGTCTCGTTTGGCGTCGAGCGGCGCGTCGTTCACGGCCAGCAGGTAGTCGCCCTCTTCGACGTTGACGCCTGCGCGGAGCAGGGTGCTCCGCCCGAATGGGTCGGAGGCCGCGCCGTCGTAGATGGTCGCGATGCGATAGGCCCCCTTGTCCAGGGCGAAGTCGACGCCCAACAGGCCGGTGTCCTCCCGCGGAGGCCGTTCCTGGCGGGGCGGGAACACGAACACGTGCGAGGCGTTGAGCTCTCCCAGCATGTCGCGGATGACCTCGTAGACGTCCTCGCGCCGGCCGCACGCTTCGAGCAGCCTGGCGTACTTCGCGCGGGTTGCGGGCCAGTCGACCCCGTGCATCTTCTCGTCGTAGAAGAAATCGCGGTACAGGCGCCACGCGTCGTCGAACACCTGTCGCCCTTCGGCGCGGGGATCGACGTCGACGTTCAATCCGGCGAGGTCGATGTTGCGACCGGCTTTCTGATCGGGGACCGCGTCGGCGACCGCCAGTTCATCTGCCTGGCGCGCGAGCAATCTCCCGCCATCGGCGCTGAGTTTGAAGTCGGTCACGCCGGCGAGAACGGTCTTCGCCTCCCGACTCTCGGCGAGGCTCAGCATCTTGACGGCCGGGGCACCGTCGTCCGGTGTGAAGACGAAGAGCAAGCGACCGTCACGGCCCGCGGCGAGACTTGCGTACCTCCCATTGTCCCGGAGCGCGATGAGCGCGCGGTGCTCGAACCCCGCCAGCTCGATCCCACGGTCCGCGGAGGGTTGCGCCTGGCCGGTCGTCGCAGGCGTCCACGGCGCGCCGATGCCACGGCGGAGCGGTACGACCAGGAGCAGGTCGGTGCTGGAATAGATGTAGTTGTTGTAGTCGACGCTATCGTACCTGGGCGTCAGGAATCGGCGTGCGCTCACGAAGTACAGGTAGCGTCCGCTGCTGTCGAAGGCCGGCCAGCTGTCGTTGTACGCCCCGCTCGTGACCTGGTACGTCCGACCGGTGTCGCTGTCGTAGAGCCAGATGGCCGTGAAGCGAGGACTGCCCACGGCGCCACGGGCATAGGCGAGCCAGCGGGAATCGGGTGACCACGAGGCTTGCGGTTGGCTGACGAGCGGATCCCGGTCGATCGTCTTCGTTTCACCGCTATCGATCGTGTGGAGATGGAGGTTCCCGCGGCTGTCGTGGAAGGCGATCTTCCGAGAGTCCGGCGACCAGACGGGACGATACCGATAGCCGCCTTCGAGCCGACTCACTTGTCGCGGTGGGCCGCTGCCATCGGCAGGGAGCACGTAGAGCTGGTACTCGCCCGACGCGTCGGAGAAAAAGGCGATCGAGCGGCCATCCGGACTCCAGCTGGGATCGCGCTCCGCGGCGCCGCTCGTTTTCGTCAGGTCGCGTGGCTTGCCTCCGTCGACGCCGACCGTCCAGATGTCGCCGCGTGCTTCGATCGCGGCCTGCCGACCGTCCGGCGAGAGATTCCAGCCGGTCAACGTCCGGCGGGCATCCACGGGCATCGGCCCGGTTTCCAGGACCTCGTCGGGGAGCGTGATCTCCACTTTTTGCGCGATGCTCGTCCGCAGGTCGAGCAGGAAGGTGTCCGTGCCGGACACGAAGACGATCTCCCCTTGACCGCTCGGTCCGGGCCCCATGGACGGCCATTTCACGTCGTAGTCGGTGAACCTGGTGACCTGGCGATGCTCGCTCGTCCGGGTGTCGTACGCCCAGATGTTCAACCTTCCTTCGGGGCCGGCGTCGGAGACGTAGTAGACCGTCTGCCCATGCCACATCGGTCGCGCATCCGTCCCCTTCCAGTCCGTGATCCTCTTCGCTTCGGTCCTGCGCAGATTGAACAGCCAGATATCCGGGGCATGGCCCCCGGAGTAATGCTTCCTGGCCTCGGTCAGACCTTCCGCGTAGGGCGTGTACGCCAGCCACTGGCCGTCCGGGCTGATCGCGCCGTCGGCCCCATAGGGAACCGGCAGCTTCTGGGGAAGGCCGCCCGACGCCGGCACGGTGAACAGCTGTCGCACGCGGGCCTGGTCGTCGCCGTTGAAGATCGGAGAGAACGCATCCGTCATGAAGAGGATCCGACCGTCGGGCGTCCAGGAGCAGAGCGTCGTCGTCCCCGGATGGTGGGTGATCCGCTGCGGGGTCCCACCGGCAACCGGGATCGTGTAGATGCCGTCTTGGCTGCCGGTGAATGCGATCGTCCTGCCGTCCAGGCTGAATCTCGGGTAGCTCCGCGGGCCCGGCGCATGCGTCAGCCGTGACGCGCCACCGCCTTCTCGCGGTACGAGCCAGAGGTCGCCCGCATACGCGAACACGATCTGGTTCTTGCTCAGGCCGGGATGGCGAACGATCCCTCGGCGCGGTGGCGCGGCCATGCTCACCGCATTCGCACCGACGAGGCAGCTCAGGGCGAGCGCCTTCGCCATGACTCGGAACCTCGTTCCAACCATCGTGCCCGCTCCCTTCTGCGCACGGGTCCGCCACGCGCTCGGTGGCGCGGAGCCGTGCGGTTAGACGGCGAGGGGGG
>Ga0070704_100001765_pt1 | contig 11838 bp, 18 predicted proteins | sample KBSK5252metaG_FD_65467 | JGI IMG/M metagenome (GOLD analysis project Ga0070704, IMG submission 65467) | Corn, switchgrass and miscanthus rhizosphere microbial communities from Kellogg Biological Station, Michigan, USA - KBS K5-25-2 metaG | ecosystem: Host-associated > Plants > Roots >... | reverse complement strand
GCTTCCAAGGGGAGGGCGACTACGCGCCGCTGGACAGCGACGCGCCGGGCAAGATGGGTTTGATCGTCAAGTGCGACCGAACGACGCTGAACCTGGCAACCGGTTGGAACGATGTCATGTCGTTTCCGCGCAGCGGCGTCTATCAGGAGATCAACCTCGTCAGCACGGCGATCACGGACATCGAAATCCGGCAAGGCCAGGGCGGGATCATCATGGGGCCGCTCAGCCTGGCTCAACTCCGTGCGCGCCAGAAGCACCGCGACATGGAGCCGCTCTATCGCGCCGCGACATCGCCCGCGACAACGACCATCGGCGGAACCGACCATGCCGCCACGCGCGGGATGACGGACATTGTTTTCGACGCCGACGACCGCCCGGTCTCCGGCCTCGTGAGCGATCCGAGCAAGGACTTCAACGTCCGGCTGAACATCAGCGCCGGCGCAAACGTGGTGGCGCTGTACAACCGCCTGGCCCCTCTGTGAGCGGTGCCAACGTCGAGATCAGTTCCCTATTTGGGCGCGCCGCGTACGCCTCGGCCTGCCACGCCGAGCCAAATCGCGAAGTCAGAGCGGACAGGCAAGCTGGCGGCTGCGGAGGCAGCGGGTTACGTCCGCTCTCCAGCGCCAGCGGAAGCAGCAAACGACAATCCTGTGAATAGTTTTTTTGACGACCTGGGTGACACGGCCTCGCAGTTCGCTGGCATTTACAGCGCGATAAGAGGCCAGCCCAAGACGCCCGCGCCGAAGCCAGCCGCACCGCCCAAGAGCAACACCGGCCTCTTTCTCGGCATTGGCGCTGGGGCTTTGGTGATCGTGATCGTGCTCGTGCTGGTGTTGAGGAAATGATTTATGGCAGACAAAAAACAAACCCTCTCTGAACGGATCGAAGCGGTTAAAGGCACCTACCCCGCGCCGGATGTTCTGTGGGGCATCATTAAGGAACTGGCTGAGCGCACCGAACCGGACGCGCCAAAGAAACCAGCTCCATCCTCCGCACCAAAAGCACCGGCCAAGTAAATGATGAATGGGCTACGACCTTGCAGCCAGCCTCAGCGGCAGCAGTTCCGCCACAAGCGGACTCACGCAAGACTTCCGTGGCGTCTTTGGCGGTGACTTCGTAGTCGGCCGTGGCGCGTCGGGCGGATTGCCGAATTGGGTTTGGCTCGCGGCCCTGGGCGTGACTGCCCTGGGCCTGACTCTTTGGCTGATTCGACGTTGACCTATGGGCTTTGACTCTTTTGGCGGCGGCGGGGGAGGCGGCGGCAAAGCCGCCAGCAGTTCATCGTCGTCAACGTCGGGCAACTACTTTGGCGGCGGCGGCGAGAGCGGACAGTTCAGCTACATCGCCATTGCCGCAATCGTGCTGTTCGGCTTCCTGGGCCTCGTGCTCATTGCAAAGAAATGAGCTATGGGCTTCGGACCCTTCTCCTCAGAATCACGGACTTCCAGCCGGGTCAATCAATACGACCAGCGCGTCACTGCGACTGACCACGGTGTCGCCTCACAGTCGCGGGTCGGAGGCCAACGCAACCGCGCGGCACAAGCCGTGAATGGCATCGCCATCGAAGGCGAGGGCAACACGGTCAACCTGACGGACGGCGGCGCATTCGCGACGGCGGCCGATTTGGTGAAAGAAAGCCTGGCCGTGACGGCCGCCGCCACGCGCGCCGGCCTGGAGCAAGTCGCCGAGACGACCGACCAACTGGCCGGACTATCGGAAACGAAGCTGACGGACGGCGCGAACCTGAACCAGAAGACGACGGTCGTGGCTGTCATCGCGTTTGCTGTGATTGCCCTGGCCGCGTTCCTGTTCCTTCGGAGAGCCAAAGCATGAGAGACGAATTTGAAGCCAGGGCAGTCTTTGTCCGCGAGGCACCGACCGTGCCGAAGGGCAACAACTACCGCATGGCCGCCAACTCCGAACTGCGCTTTGATTCGGTAGCGCCTCCTTACCATCGCAAAACGATCTTCATCACGAACCGTCACGCGACGATCAACCTCTTTGTCCGCGTGCTCAATCCCGGCCAGGAAGCCAACAGCGCGACGCCATACAACGACCCGACCGGAGACCTGAGCAACAACTGCATCACGATTTGGCACGGGACAACGCAGGAGATTCCGACCAGCGGGAGCCTGCTCATACGCAATGTCACCGACTCAGCGGTCGAAACGCAAATCCTCGAAATTTTCTACACTTGAAAAGTGCCAAACAGTCCACCTCCGTCAGTCCAGGCAAGTCCGTCACTGTCGCCTTTCCCGTGGCGCTGTCGGACTTCAGTGTCAAAAATATCACGGCGGGCACGCTCTGGCTCATGCTGTTCAACGCCGCTGCGCTGCCGGCCAATGCCACTGCCGCCAAACGTTGTTGGGAAATCGGCGCGGGGCAGACCTACGAATGGGACAGCGGCTCCGAGAAGCTCCCGCTCGATACCGGCCTCGTGCTGGCCATCTCCACGACCGACGCGACGCTGACCATCACGCTGACCGACGACGCGATCATCGACGCCGGCTTTTTCTTCTCGTGAAACGCCTCCTATTCATCCTCTCTTTGCTCTTCGGCCTGGCCGTGACTGGCCAGGCTGCGGGCAACCTGACGCCGCCGAGAAACGACACCACCATCGTTTCAAACGCCGCAATCACCTTCACGCTGACCACCAGCAATTTCCTGAATACGATCATCATCAACACCGCCAAACAGTGGGGCAGCAATCTGGTCAAGGTCATCTCCGGCACAAACACGTACGTCTCTCAGACTCACACGAACGGCACGAACTTTTACACTGTCAATGCCGACGCGTCGGCCATCGCGACGGCCATAAACTTTCGGACCAATCGTTACACGACCAACGTCGCCGGGACGCCAGTCGTGGGGCCGGTCTGGTTTCAAGGTGCGGCACCGCCCTGGGCGACGAACAATGCGCGGAACACGACGTGGGAGTGGGACCCGACCAATCAATCCATGACCGTCGGCTCCCTCGGAAACGTGGGCTTTGATAATCATAACTACCTTCCAAGCTCCAATTACTGGGATGCTCCCAATATTGGGCTCTTCAGTTGGCGCTTCGGTTCCAACGTGCTGGCCAATGCGCGATGGGCGGTGGCCTGGGGTGTGAAAAACCTGATTTACACCAATGCGGACAACTCTTTCATCGGTCCTGGCACTAACTGCGCCATTCGCACCAACTCCTACCTGTCTTTCATTGGCAGCGGCAACAACTGCATCATTCACGTCAACTCTCAAGGTTCCTTCATGGGGTCTGGGCAGGACAATGCTGTCGCCGGTGGAAGCCCCTGGTCAGTGGTAAATGGAGGCTTCAACAATCAAATCACGACCGCGAATTCCTACAGTGTGATGGGGGGCGGCAGAGACAACACGATAGCCGGGAATGGCACGGACGGGTCAAAAAACTCAGTGCTTGCCGGCGGGGAAATTAACGTCGTTAGGGGAACCCACTCTGTGATCGGCGGTGGCAGCAATAACAACATGCGGGCCTCTGGTGGAACTGGAAACACCATTTCTGGCGGCCAGGACCACGACATCGGTGTGGCCACGACCTTTTTCAGCAGTTGGTGCACCATCAGCGGCGGTTTCGACAACGACATAGACGACAACGCGCATTTCAGTGTGATCGGTGGAGGCCGGGGAAACCAAATCAACGGCTCAAGCACTAACTCCACGATTGCTGGCGGCTACAACAACTTGATTGAAGCCAATGCGCCGTTTGGAAACATCCTGGGCGGATTCGACAACTACATCGACGCCAGCGGCGACTACGGGACCATCTCGGGTTACTCCAATCAACTGAGTGCCTTGGGTGCCCACACGATCGGGCACAATGCAACCAATCAAACGCCGCATAGTATCTTAATTCGGACAGGCCCCACTAACTGGTTTCACGTCGGGCCGCGCGGGAGCACCAATCAGGGACGGTTGATGGTGGGAGACACGGCGTCCGGCACTTATGGAAGGGTAGGCGGCACGTTCTATGAGAGCGGACTGAGCTACACAAATTTGAACGGGGCCAACACCTTCAGCAATCTTGCATCCCGCTCCATTGCCGGAAACACCCTATCGAACGCGGGAGACATGGTTTTCGCCGAGTGGGCCGGCATCATGCCGGCGGCACTGGAGAACACGAACGATCTCCAAATTAATTGGGGCTCACAGACGGTCGTGAGGACTGGTTTGCAGACGGCGAGTAACACGGCCTGGCGGGCGCAGTGCTGGATTACCTGCGGCACCAGTGGCACCGCTCAGCACGCGGAGGGACGCATCGAGTGGGGACCGGGCGGCGGTGTGCCGTTTGCCTTCACAAACAGCAACCTCGAACTGACGCAGACCAATGGCATTGCCACTGTGCTGGCGCTTCAAAGCGCGGCGCGTCGTGTCGGCGCGATCACAAATAACAGCTTCCGTTTGGAAATTAAACTCGCATCACAATGAGCTTCATCACTTCCCTACTCGGGCTTGACGAGGAGAATGTTCAGGCCGGCGAAGAAGCCGACCGCCGCCTGGCACAGTTGAATGCGCAACGCGCCGCGCAACTCGCCGCCGAAGGCCGCGCAGTCGAGGGCGAGCGTTATCTGGCCGAGACTCAGGCCAACCTTGACCGCTCGCGTATCGACGCCGACCACGAGGTTTATCAGGCATTTGGCGAGGGCCTGGACGAAGGCGCTGCCAACATCCGCGGCGCAATCAGCAGCACTGTCGGCACGGCCCTACAGACACCGTTCAAGCTCGTGCCGTGGTGGATTCTGCTCCTGGGCGGCGTCGCCGTGGCTCTGTGGTTTTTCGGCCCGCCCGCCTTTCTCAAACGCGCGTGACTGAGCTGCTGAAAATGATCGGCCGCAGGAAGGGCACGGCTTTCGTCCTGTCGTGCCTGGCTGCCGCCACGGTGCTTTGGACCGCGCGTGACGGCTGCCGGGTCAAAGTGCGGGATCTCGAGATCCAGGCGCGGACAAACTCACTCACGCACCCGGCGAACGCGCCGAATAAGTGACCATGCAACCGCGCGATCCGAAGACCAACAAATTCGTGAAGAAATCTCCCCCGGCTGCTACGGGAGTTCATACAGCCGACGCCCCTGCCAACCCGGCGGCGCGCATAACCGCGCCGCCGGCTTCCACTTCTCCCGCCCCAGCGCCGCCTGCACCATCGCCACAAACTGCGGTGACGGCCGCTGCGCCTCCCGCTCCGAAAAAGGCGTGGTGGGAACCGATACTATAGCCGTGCGTAACATCGTCGGCACCCTGCGGAACATTTGGGGAGTGCCGCAAGGCAAGCTCGTCATCGTCGGCAGCGTCACGTTGCTCGTGATGATCGTTTGGCTGATTGCCGGTGCCGCCCGTGACTGAACCAGGCTGTGACCCTGCCGGCGTGATTCGCCGATCGCGCTCCAATCTTTTGCGGCACGCCGCCGTCGCGGCCTTCTGACGCGCCGCTCCTGTGAGTCGCCGGCCGCAACCACAGACGCACAGACGCGCCTCTGTGAGCCGACGTGCGCGGATAGCCTCTGCTATCGCCCGCGCCACTGGCACCGGCACGCCGTTCCCCACGGCACGCTTTAGCGCCTCACGTGACAGTCCGGGGATCGTGAAGCATCGAGCCAAGCCTTGAAGCTCGCAAAGATCGGGCAAGCTCCTGTCGTCGCTGGCCATCGCCGCCGCGCGCAGCTTCCCGAAGTGTGACAAGGTGCGCTCCAAAACCAGCGGAATGCCATCCTTTGAGCCGAATTGAAACGCCCGGTTGCGACGCTGCCGCACTCCAAAGTCGGACGCGAATGCATTGAACCGCTGCACCGCGTAACCGTGAACCTGCAGACTCGGGACGCCGGGGACGTTTTCCATCAACCACCACTCAGGCCCCGCTTCTGTGACGCACCTGGCATACTCCGCAAGCATCGCCGCGCCGTGGCCTGTAGGTGGACGCCGACGCGCGCGACTGAAGTCCTGACACGGTGGCCCGCCAATAACTCCGACAAAGTGACCCGGCGCCGGATGGAAGTCTCGAATGTCCTGGCCAAACAAAACGTCCGGCCCGCGCACCACGCAAAAGCCTGCCGCCTCGAAACCACGCCCAAGTAAGTCAGCGCCCGGAAAGAGCGACAAAATCAGATTGTTCACGCCGCGACTGTGACGCGGCCGCTGTGACCTGTCCAGGGATTACTGCGCCAACTCTGCCGGCGTTGCCTTGCGGACGGCCCAACGTTCCACCGTCAGCATCGAAACGATCTGATTGTTGGCGTCCCATTCTCCAAGCCCCCGGTGACTGCGGACAACGAACCTCGCCGGCCCTTGGATCACTTCACCGCGCTCGATGCCCCATTGAAGTCCTGACTTTTCAACCCAAACATTTCCCTCGCTTGAATCGCGCAGCATCGACACGCGCGCTGCTTGACCATTGGGTATGATGACGGCATTGGTTACTCCCGCCGAGAACAGACGCCCGTCTGCTGCGTTGGTCCAAACTACGCCCCTGGCAATGATCGTCGTCACGATAGGTTCACCGGCCAGTGCGGCAAACGACGACACGAGTACGCAAAAAGAGAGAAGTGGAATTTTCATTGTGCATTGAGTATGGCTGAACCTGACGCCCCTTCAAGCCTCAAATGCGCACCCGCGCGGCCATGCGCCGGCTGTGCTCGTCCAGCAAGTGAAAGTAGCGCCTGAACAACTCCACCCCATCGTCAGCCCAACCCAGCCAGCGCGCAATCGTGGGGAGATCAACACCGCACTCGATACAGCGCGTCGTGAAAAGGTGCCGGATGTCGTGATGCGTGAGCCGGGGCAGCCCTGCGCGCTCGCAGGCCGTCGCCAGCGCGCGTTTGCACGACGCTTGAGGCAGCACCCGCTCTCCGTCGCCGATGGCCTTCAGCCGCTCGACGATTAGCGCCACGTCGTCAATGAACGGCACCACACGCGGCTTCCCGTTTTTCGTCGTGCTGCCGCGCAGCAGGAAGCGGTCAGTCAGCACGTCCGACAAAAGCAACTGACGGGCCTCGTTGATCCGCAGACCCGTTCGCGACAGGAACCGCACCACAAGCCCCGCGTGCGACCGTGGCCGCGTGTCCACTTCGGCCAGGAGCTTGGTGAACTGCTGCTGTGTGTAGAGCGGCCGTTCCTTAGATTTCAGCGGCCGGAACTTCAGCACCTTCCCCACGGGCGTCAAGAACCGCACGGCGGACACCATCGCGTTCCACCGCGAGGGACAGTAGCGCTGCACCCTCGCCGCAAACGTCGTGACGAGCTGCGGTGTGACGCTGGCCGGCGACGCATTGAGCGGGCCTGGCCACTGTTCGATAACGACGCCGTGAATCTCCCGGTTAAACTCCTGGCTCCTTGGTTTCCGTCCGACGCTGTGGATAGCCAGCCATTGGCACAGCGCCTCTCCGACGGTGTGAATTTGCACGCGCCGAAGGGTAGCGCAGACCTGCTAGCACTTCACGAACTGGCGATGCGCTACATCGTGCTGGAAGCCGATAAAATCTTGGCAGATTCTAGGGTCCGCCAGTCCGCAGTCTTCACAAGCGGTCAATGGGACAACTTCTCCCTCTGCCGACAGTGCCCAAAAGCAAATACGCTCCTGGAAAAGTCTCCCATCCTCGCCACGGAACAGCGCCCAAGAGGGCGGATCGGCAACGTGAATGCTCAGATATCCGTCATTCTCGATCTGACTTCTCGTTTTCCGATTGCCAATCATTGTCAATTTCATATAATCCGCGCCCGTGGAAAGATGGAGCCAGTGGTCGGGATTGAACCGACGACCTACGGTTTACGAAACCGTTGAGGCGTTGAGCCGGCTCGCTTTCCTCGAACCAAAGGAAAGCGATGACCATTACTCAAATCCTCGTTGAACTGGCGTCGCATCGGCCAATGAGCCATGCGACGGTCTACAAACACCTCCGCGCGCTGCACATCCGGCCCGTAAGCAAGGTCCGGCAGCATCCGCAAATCTACCCGGACAACACTGCGCTGCTCATCCTAAAGCGCCTTGGTGTGCCGCAGTCGGCACGCACCCACCGCAACGGCAAAAAACGCGCAGCATGAGCGCACCGAAGGACAGGGACAGCGCCCCTCCCGAGCATATCGAGGTGTTCATGGACACCCGTGACAGCTCGTTTTGGTATCGACTCAAAGGGCGGTTCGTGAATCTCGGACAGTCGCAACTCAAACTACATTTCCGCACCCTGGGTCTGAAGGACACGCGCTACTTCAACGGCATCCAGGAGATCGAATGGCCGTTTTGGAACGCGATGAACACGCGCCTGATTGACTACGCGGGCTCGCTGGCGGGCCATCGGAGCGGGACTTTCCGCGATGGGTCTGGCCGGCTCTTCCTTGTCACGGATGAAGCGGGCGGTGTGTGGGACGATCTGACGCCGAAGAAATCGTCTCCAGTGCCGCCTTTCTTTCGGGCCTTTGTGGATGAGCTGCTGCCCGGCGATCAAGCAAACTACTTCCTGCATTGGCTGGCCATCGGCTTGCGGTCCATGCGGCGCGGAGATTTTCAGCCAGGGCAAGCGGTGATCCTGGCCGGACCACACCGCTGCGGAAAGAGTCTGTTGCAAGCAATCGTTACCGAAGTGCTCGGCGGGCGCGTCGCCAATCCGTCGCTCTACCTTTTCCAGAAAACGGCGTTCAACTACGACCTGGCCGGCGCGGAACATTGGTGCATCGAAGACCCTCGCTCAACTACCGACATGCGGACTCGGCGCGACTTTGGATCGGCGCTCAAAGAGGCGACGGTCAACCGCAACCTGGCGATCCACCGTAAGAACAAGGATGCGCTGTCCCTCCCGATCTGGCGTCGCGTGACGCTCAGCGTGAATGACGAGCCGGAGAATCTGGCTGTTTGCCCGCCCATCGAACCAAGCATTGAGGACAAGCTCTTTCTATTCCACTGCAACCAAGTCGTTGAGGCGTTTACTCCGTTTCGCGTTGTCGCCGGCACACGCTCACTACTGCCCGAGACACGGAACGAGGGCGAGCTGGACCGCTCCGCGCTGTGGGGCACGATCAACAAAGAGGTGCCACTCATCCGGGCCTGGCTGTTGCATACGTTCAAGGCCGTGCCGACCGAGTTGCGTGACGACCGATTTGGCATCCGCGCCTGGCAACACCCTGAGTTGATGGAAGTGCTGACTGAAATGAGCAACGACGCCCGTTTGCTCCGCATCACTGACGAGGTGCTGTTCAGGCCGGGGGACCGAACGCCGTCCAGCGAATGGAAGGGCGCGTCCATCGACCTCGAAAAACTTTTGCGCGGCAGCCAGTACGCTTTCGAGGTTGAGAAGTGCCTCAAAGGTTTCGGCCAGTGCGGCTCCCTCCTGGGCAAGCTGTCTAAGACGCACCCTGGCCGCGTCACAAAGCTACCCCTCAAAGACGGCTACCGGGAGTGGCTCATTACAAACCCGGCCGTCAATGGAAAGGAAGTCAATGGCAACGGAAAACACTAAGCCGGTCCACCGCATCTCCTGCGGGTCGCTGTCGGCGGCAATCTGGCTTCGCGACGGCACGCACGGAGCGTTCTACGCAGTCACAGTCCAGCGTTGGTTCCGCAAAGAGGGCAAGGACGATTACACGTCGTCGTTTGGCCGGGGCGATCTCTTGGAAGTGGCCAAGCTGTTGGACCTGGCTCACACCTGGATTGTCGAAAAGGAGAGTGGAGCATGAGAGGTGGAAGCAATCCCCGCAGCTTCCGCAGAGGGGGGCGCGGGGGGAGAAAAGAAACGCGCGGCTGCCAATCAGAGGCGTGCCGCGCGCTGCGAGAATTGCCCCGCACCTCCGGGTTTGGCGCTCAGCGGGCCACTCCTGGCACCGCCTCCCTCCTACCCGGTTTCACGCGGCCGAGTCTGCCGGCTGCCGTCGCCCTGGCCAGCGGGAAAAAAAACCTCAGAAGTCAAAATGGGGTCCACTTGTCCACTTTTGGAGGGGGTCCACTTAAAAACCCCAATGTTTACGGGCATGAAACGGGCGCAAGTGGACAAGTGGACCCTATTTTACCTTTTGTTGAAAAAAAGGAGGTACTAAAAGAGGGTTCGGACCTCCCCCCGCGCCCCCCACTGGTGCGGGATTGCTTCCACCTCTCATGCTCCACTCAACCGGAGCGGAGGCGGGCAGAAGGGAGCGCAGCGCGATGAACACCGACAGTGCAATTTGCTATCTGATCGGCTTTGTGATCGGTTGGGCCAGTGGACATCTCATCCCCTGCGTTTTGGCAGTCAGAATTCTACGATTCATTGCCACTTTTCCCCGTCGCCGGACGGGCAACACAAAAACCTCTGCGCCGACCGGCGACGGCGCGTCACAAGTGAAAGGAACAAATGACTGACTCCTTCGACCTGGCTCTTAAGCGAGCCGCAAAGGAACGGCCGGAGATCGCGGACAGCGTGAACCGGCAACTGAAGACGCGCGCAGACATGCGCCAGGCAGCCATCATCGCCAAGCCCGCGCTGGCGCGATTGGTGGACGTGATGACGCACCGCACGGGCCAAGGCTACAAACTCCGGGCGCTGCTCTATTCGCTTTACAACGGCAAGCCGGCGTCGCTCCTGGAAGCCCTGGGCTTGGATTGGTGCATCCGTCAGGACTTGTGCCTCGTCTGGTTGGGGTTCGGATGGGAGAGCGCGCAGCAGAGTGAGAATTGTTTCTATGCCGCGCTCAAAGACGAAGTGAACCGGGCGCAGTTGTGGGCGTGGTTTATCGAGGAGGGCGGCAAATGCGAATGACTTCCCGCTTCCTGAAATGCGACTGCGGCGCGCTCAACTCACCGCACCAACGGCGCTGTGGGCGCTGTGGCGACACCCTGGGCGCGCCGACAATAAGAACGCCGGCCCCGCCAAGGGCCGGCGACACCCGACAGGAAACGGCCGCTTCTCACTTCGACCGTATGCGCGCCACAGTGGAGTTGGCGACACAGACAGGCAAGCCATGAAACCAAAAACCAAAATCGTTTGCCCCGTGTGTGGCCGGGTCGTCGCTCTGACGACGACGGGGTTTATCCCGAGGCATCGGCGGTCCAACAGCATGGCCGTGCCCGTCTGCTTTGCCAGCGCGAAGACTGTCGCGGACGCAGCGGCGCGCCAGGCTCAACTTCAAACTGCGGAGGGCAAGCCATGACTCGGCTCAACTACATCGTGGAACGGGTGACGCCGGGGAACTTCTCCACTTACGGCAAGCCACTCGTCATGCTGTTGGTGCCATTGCGGGACGGCAATACTCTGCTTGTGCTCAGGCTTAAAGGGCAGCGTGTCGGTTACGTCGTCCATCTGGCGGACGTTTACCGCCTCGCTGCACTCTGGCACGGCAACAAGGAACGCCAGGCCCGCGCAGTTGCTCGAAAGAATGGAGTGCCTTGGCGCATCGCGCGGAAGCAATTCAACACGCTCCCTCCGATACCCCGCCGCGTGAAAAAGAAGGACGGATCACCATGAGAATCGCTACAGCTCCAAAGGAGTCTTATCCCCTGACTTGGCCGGACCATTGGCCGCGCCGCAAATACATCGAACCGCATGTGTCGGATTACAAATATCCGGTGACTGTCGGGCTCGGCTGTGAACTGGTCGTTGCCGAGTTGCGCCGCTTGAGCGCGAGCAACGTCGTTATCAGTTCAAACTTGCGCGCCCGGCTGGACGGCCAGCCCTACAGCGGCCAGGGCGAGCCGAAAGACCCGGCTGTCGCGGTTTACTTCACCCTCAAGGGCCGGCCGACTGTGCTGGCGTGCGACCGTTGGAAAAAACTCGGGCGCAACCTGTGGGCCATCGCCAAGCATGTCGAGGCGCTGCGCGGCCAGGAGCGATGGGGCGTCGGTTCCATCGAACAAGCCTTCGCCGGTTACTCG